>Ga0213832_1000076_pt1 | contig 184138 bp, 180 predicted proteins | sample SWATP13_FD_161660 | JGI IMG/M metagenome (GOLD analysis project Ga0213832, IMG submission 161660) | Coastal seawater microbial communities from Marineland, Florida, United States - SWA TP1 #3 | ecosystem: Environmental > Aquatic > Marine > Coastal | place: USA: Florida | collected 2016-08-06 | reverse complement strand
GCGGAAAACACGCTCAGAGTTGACTGATGGTGAACACTTAGCGTAAAAATGGGCTTCGCCCAATGCGGGAAATCTTAGGTGTTCACGATGCACCAGAATAAGCGTTCACGTTCAGCAGAATACGCACAACGTTTGAGTCTAATCAGAGAGTTTATCAATGGGCTGTGGTTGAAAGGAAAGTCTGAAGGAAACATCGCTTTTGCATACAGTCAGACTTTGTTGGCAATAATCGGTGATTTACGTAATGAAATAGCGAAAGAAGCGGATAGTCACTATTCGTAAAGGAGACCACTATTTCTCGATTTTCATCTTTCTAAATTCGCGGTTTGAATAGTCAGGCCAGAATCTTAAGTGGCTGGATTCGTCAAAATTTTATTGGCATTCATAAACGTATTAGTAGCCGTGCCTGGCTGAAAAACAGCCGCTGGAATGTGACTTTTTTGATGTTGTATCAGTTGTATTGTATATCGCAACAAAAAGAGAATGTTAAGTGTAGCTAAATAGACCTGATTTATGGGTTTTCTATCTATTATATCACGATCAATTAAATATTAATGATAATGATTTTCAATTGCGTTTAAAGGGTGTATCGTAAGAGTATTGAACTCGAGGAGACACCTGATGGCCGAGCTTTCATCAGTATTACAACGTTATAAAAAGGTTGAAAAGTACTCCCTTCACTTTAACCTGCGGCTCTGGATGCCACTAAGTTTTGCTCTACTAGCGTGTATTCCAGCGACACGCCAACTGACTTTGCAAGCATTGTCTGATGCGTACTTTCAAGTGGCAGCTTTTGTGTATGCGTCGTTAGCGTTGTACTACCTTGCTACGCACCGTGTAACTCCTGAAATGGTTAGTCGATTTGTGGCTGCCCATCCCGTTTACGAGGTAGGGCTGGCTGCTGGGTTGGGAGCTTTACCCGGATGTGGTGGGGCGATTATCGTTGTAACTCAGTACACTAAAGGCGCTAGTAGTTTTGGTGCAGTTGTTGCTGTTCTCACTAGTACCATGGGAGATGCCGCGTTCCTCCTGATAGCGCAGTCGCCGATTGATGGGATCACCGTGCTGGCTATAAGTGTTGTCACCGGCATGTTTTCAGGTTTAATTGTGAATCGATTACATAATTATCGTGCCGAAATGGTTGCAATGCCAATACAAGACACGGCAGCCCATCAACCTAAAGAGCCGAAACCTAAACTTAGAACTGCAAACTATTCAAGCCGTTTCTGGTTAATAATGATAGGGCCATCACTTTTCATTGCCACTTTGCTGGCTTTTCAGATTGATGTTTCTGAACTGCTGGGTGTTTCAGCAAGTACGCTTGAATTACTCGGAAGTGTACTCGCATTTTCCTGCATTACGCTTTGGGCGCTAAATAATGACTCACCAAATTATTCATCCGTTGCTCGGGAAGAGGAGTGTGCCCCTCCAATTAACTGGCGGCTAAAATCAGCAATGGATACACAATTTGTCTTGGCATGGGTGGTTGTTGCCTTTTTGCTGTTTGAACTCTTAGTTTTTGGGTTGAATCTTGACTTGTCAGCCTTGTTTCACTCTATGGGGCCATTGGTGGTAGGCATAGCAATTTTGATAGGCCTATTGCCTGGCTGTGGCCCACAAATTTTGGTCACCAGCCTCTACCTGAATGGGGCAATACCGTTTTCAGCACAATTAGGTAATGCAATCAGTAATGACGGGGACGCATTATTCCCGGCTATCGCTTTGTCACCAAGAGCTGCTGCACTGGCCACGCTCTACTCTGCAATACCAGCAGCGTTAGTTGGTTACGGATACTGGTTTATCTTTGAATAATAAATGCAAATACAAATAATTATCGTTTGCAATTATTGAGAGGTAGTACTACAGTAATATCAGGAGGGCACTTCAATGCAGATTTCATTTTTATGCGCTAAACATTCTGACTGGGTGTATGGTCATCCTCAGGAGGCAGTTTGCTTCCTAGCCAGAGATGAGTTTCAAGGAACAACCTTGTTTTACGGTGGCGAATACAGAGAGAGTATTCCATATCTCGGTTGCGCTTTTGATATTACGGCGATTTTGCTTGAGGTTGAAGAGGGGCAAAACCGACAGCTTGTAAAAAAAATGCAAACGCTTGCCGGATTCATTTGTGCAGCATATGAAGTGCTAGGTCTTGTTGAATACCAACAAGCAATGAATCTTAGAGTGGCCGCTCTAATGACCGCTTTGAGTTACCAGGAGGTATACGCTAAGCAAAGTCCAAAAGTTCCTAGCGGATCTGGTGGAGGAAATTTTAATGCAAACTAGTTTCACAGAAAATCATGAGGTGAAAAGGAATCGCTTTGACATTCTTTATAAAGAATGGAGCGATGCTATTTCCCAGGGCAATGAATATTTTGAGAATTACCATACTTTACTTGCATTGTTTTGTTACCTCAAAGCAATTGAGTTAGTTGATCCGTTAATCAAGCATCAGCCCACATCCCGGCAATCACTCGGCGCATTGCTGGTGAGTTACCATAATCTGGCTGATCTTTACGTGCGGGAAAATAGTCTGCGCCAAGCTTGGAATGCATTGGTGCAAGCAAGGCAACGGGTGATAGCAGTATTTTGTAAGCATGGTGAAACCCCAGGTACCTGTTGGGGATGTCAACTTGCACATCGTCAACTGAGTTGGTTTGAGAATGAATATGGCAGTTTTGACAATTTCACCCCAAAGCAGCGTATTAATAACACTTACCTCTATCAATCAGGCCCCTCGGTTCACTGAAGCATTCTTATAAGGAGAAATAAATGCAACATGTAAAAAATTGCTGGCTACAGCTGGTCCTTGTCTTAACTTTATTTAGCCCAGTTGCTTTATCGCACGAAGGTCATGATCATAACCACTGGAGCAGTATGTTTATTCATGCTCTGTTCTTACTTTCGATTGCTGCTGTGGGCCTGGCTTGTATGTTTGCTATCTACAAAGCGCTCGGCCGCTTTCAGTCAACCGGAGAGTGAATACTATGTTTTATCAGCTTCTTAACTCAATTGATGCTCATGTAAAGTTTGATTTGGCCAGCGCTCATTGCGATATTCCGTGTAAAATTTATGATCCTTCTACCGCCCAACTGGCGGCCTTAAGCGTTATCCGCTTCACGGATTTACTTATTGAACTTGAAGAAAAAGGCAGTTTAACGGTAAGTCAAATGTCGACCCTGAGCCGCTTGGTTCGCGAAAAGGAAATTCATGCTGAAAAAGTAAAGTCGGAAGTACGGGTAATTTGGGGAGACTATTTTAAAGTCCCACAATTTGAAAAATTTCCGGATACCCATGAGTTGGTGCACTCTATTATGCTTGCCGGTTCAGCCTGTAAACAGCATGTAGATCGTGAAAAGTGCGTAAAACTATTGGAATTGGTAAATCAATTTGCCGGTTACTTTTGGGAGACCAAAGGTGTTGCAACTAAAATGGTGACATGTCCTTACCCGCCCGCAGAGCAAGTACTTTATCCGGATCTGTGATGTTTAAGATCCTGCGTATAACCGGCCGGAGTATGCTACCCACCTTACCGCCAGATACTTTTGTTCTGGCGGTAAAAATGCCTTTTAGCAGAGTAAACCTGAAAGATCTGGTTGTTGTCAGAACTGCCACATTTGGTACCGTTGTAAAACGCGTTATTGCAGTAAATACTGCAAAGGATACTTTTTATCTAAGTGGAGACAACATTGCTGAATCGATCTCTGCTAACCAGATTGGCGTGGTGAATAAAGGCGATTTGATTGGTAAAGTATACTGGTCGGTTAAGCCTGCACTACCCCGCCAAGTTAGTTCTAAATAATTATTTATTACGCAAATATTCAAGCTGCTTTGCTTTTAATTCCTCTGGCATTCGCTGACTCATCTCTATGGCTTCTTTCAGAGGTAAAAGTTTCCGCTCATTTTCTCCAGATGCATTCTTCATTGATACCATTACTTCCTCCTGCAGGTAATAACCAATGGATTCAAGGTAATCTACAGCCTCATAGTTGCCTTGTGCAAAAGCCATGGTTGTTAAGTTTGGAAGGTTCGAATCTTCGTCATGTAGTTTATTAGGATCAAAACCAGCATCAAGGAACACTTTTATAATCTCTGGAGAGTGCCCAGATAAAACGTTGTGTGATAAATCAGAGTTGTCATGAACAGTAGCGCCACGCGCGAAAAAGCTATCAAGTTCAGATGCAGTGATTGATTTTTTCGCATCAATACCGTTAGCAGCGGTGGGGCTATACCTATAGATTCATTAATACCAATTTCACCGGCATCGATGGCTGCGAGCAGTACGCTAACAAGATTATCTTCCTTCGTGTTTGCCAATTGATTATGAAACTCTCTGATTTTGATGTTTTGTAACCGAACCAAGGCCCTAAGTTTGGGATCATCGGTGTATAGGGTCAGCAACTCAGCGTTGACTTCCTGTGTGCAAACCTGCTCTTCCTTCGCCACTGATATTGCTATTGAACTGATTCTCTCACTGTTTTTAAATGCTTCATGGTGTGAGGCTAATTGATTGGGAATATTTGATATTGCGGCGCCATTGGCAGGATAAAATTCCGTTTTAATCAGTAAATACTCTAATCCAGCATTAACCGTTAAACTGGCAAAAAGAAAAATCCATCGATATAAAGGCATTCATTCCCCCTGTTCAATGGGTAGCGAGGTAATCCAGTACCTCTTCTTTGTTTTTTACTCGACGCCCTGATGACTTAATGATTTCGCCGAGGGTCACCTCACGCTCGGTGAAATCGCTGTTGAGGCGCTGCTCTTTATACTCTCGCTTGACAGCAGTTCGGCTATAGGAATACCCAAGCGATGTTAAATAGTCTGCCAGTTCCAAATTGCCGCTTAACACAGCTTGAGTAATTAAATCTGTAGAGTGTTGGTACCATGCCGTTTTAGTATTGGGTTCCAAACCATTGCCGATAAGCACCTGTACGACTTCCGGGCTGGTGCGGCTAGCAATATCAATCCACTGATAATTGTTATGCACAATTGCGCCGCGAGCGAGAAACTGATTCACGGTTTCGACAGAAATGGCCTTTTGATCGCTCTGAATGGCATGCATTAAGGGGGTGAAATGAGGGGCGCCTGGTTTAAACTGCTCATTAATGAGTAAGTCACCATTATCGATGGCGTTGAGCAGGCCTTCTCCCCGGGAGAGTTTTTAACTTCTCATTTCTCCATACATAATTTTGCGTCTTTCATGCTCAACTCGTTCTTGGGCTTTGGCGTAGGTTAACCATGCTACATTGTCAGCGTTGTCGCTAAGAAATGAGTCAGAAAAAAGATCGCAGTTGTCTGATCCTGCTATGCCCACATCATGGCGTAAACGCTCTGTCACTTGCTTTTTGGAGTTCGCTTTAGTCGGTAATTCAAAAAGACTGCCTTGATTATTTTGCACGCCTGAACCCGGGCGTTCTGTGTTAGCCCAGGTTGACGAATAATACAGGCCAGTGGCCAGTATTAGATTAATTATCAAACTGTAGGTAGTTAACTTTTTGACTATCATTATGATGATTTAAAAATTCCCTTTAGATACTAAATGTAGAATTAAAAATTATAAATTCCAGCTTCTCTACTGAGTGACTTGCACTATCTGGGTGTTAATTAAACACTGGCCAGATTAAATCACAATATAAAATGATAGTGCTTTCACTGAAAAGAGCAAAGACAATGGTCTCGTACCAGATTTTCAATTATTTTGTAAATTAGTATATCTAAATAATAATGTAAATGATAATGGATCTCATTTGCGATTAATGCTATGTTTAAGATTATGTTGTTTTGAATAAAATATTCTTAAAGAGGTTCTGTAATGATATTTAAAATTAACCGCTGTTTGCTTGCGGTTGCTATAGCTTCTTCGCTATCTGCGTGTGGCGGTGGTTCAGATAATAAAGCCCCCGAATTTTCATCAGATTACAGCTATACGCTGGACGAAGACACTAGTGTGTCTGACAGCGTTGTTGCAAGTGATGCGAACAACAGTGACACGCTGACCTATACAGTCGCATCCGCCGCATCAAATGGGGTGTTTGCTTTGGAATCAAATGGTGCATTTACGTATACGCCAGCGGCTGATTTTGCCGGGGGAGACAGCGTAACTGTGCAGGTTTCAGATGGTAAAGCTACGGCAACAGCAACGGTTACATTTACCGTTATCAATATCAACGATGCTCCCGTATTGCAAACAAGCAGTGTCGTGGTGAGCAGCCAGGGTAGCAGCTCGGGCACGCTAGGTGTCACCGATGCTGACGGAGATACAATAACTTTTAGCGTTGTAACCCAACCAGCATCCGGCAACCTTGAGCTGGATGCTGCTACCGGGGCATTTACTTACACGCCAGCGAGTTTAGAACAAATTGATCAGAATTTTACTGTCAGCTTTACTGACGGCATTATTGCTGCACCGGTAGAAGCCACGATTGATTTACAACCTGCCTTTACCACCAATGCAGATAAACTCAATTATTACTTTGCGTCGGATTATTCCCACTTAAAATCAGCCGAAGCGCTGCTTGAAACCTCTTCTGACGAAGAAGCGCAGGACGAGGTAACTGCTGAGATTGCCAAAGGCTATTACATTGCTGGTTTTGAAGATAAAGGTGCTGAACTGGTTGCTACTATAGGTCAGAATGATATTCGGGGTGAAGCGCTGCGCTCAATTGCCAGGGCGCTGGATTCGGCAAATAAAACAGCTCTGGCAAATACCTTACGAACCGAAGCTGAGTCTGCCTTTAACCAATATCTGGCGGAAAAAGGCTTAACCAATATCAGCTCCAGCGATGCGGCTTTCTATCAATTGCTAATGAATGATTATATTGACGCTGGCGAAAGTGAACTGGCCGAGAACCTGTTAACGTCAATCAATATCTTTGCCAATGCCATTAAAGAAGAAGAATACTCTACAGCGTATGGTCGTTTTGTAGTTGCAGCTTATTCTCAGGTTCGCGACAGAGTAGCAACATACTTATCGACCTTCAGCGATGAAGATCGCGAGAAGGCCGAATTTGCCATCGACAACATGGCGACTATGGCGGAAGGAATCGGTTGGCGAGAGAGTGGTGGCTTTCCTGCTTACCGTACACGGTCATTCTATTTAAGCTATGTTGCTGATTACTATTATATTATTCAGGCTTATGATAAGTCGAAGGACTATGCAGCAAAAACTCTGGCGTTGTTTACTGACGTAAGCTACGACGCTGAGTACACTTATGAAGCGAATGAATATGCACAAGCCACCTATGATTCATCGCTAACGCCAGTGGAGACAGTAGCGGGTGTTCTAGAGGGGTTATACCCTGATCTAGCGACCAATCCGGCCCTGGCGATTATCGATCCAGAAGACGGTGATTATGAAGATGCGCTGGAAGAGGTGTTTGCTTATCAGGTAGTCAACGGGTTACTTGAGGGGGCAACGGTTGCCGAGGCATCTCAAGCGGCTTACGATTATTTTGTTACCGAGAAGGATGATTTACGCGCTTACTACGAAATTCTGGTGGATGAAAACCTGGGGGATCGTGCAGGTAAAACTGCGATTAAATTAATCAGTCTGCAAGAAAATACTCTCGCCGTTACAGTGCTGAACTATGCGTTTGACAATGTGCTCAATACACAGGCCTATGTTGAGGAAAATGCGGGGTTATCGACTGATCGCTATATAACCGGCGACTGGGGCTGCTGGCGAGTAATTTCACTGCTTGATTCCCTGGGCGAAGACGTTTCTTCTAAACAAGCTGCATGCAAAACGTTAGTGGATACCTACTTATCCACTGAAGCTGGATTAGTTTCAACCAGTGTGGCTCGGGAGGCTTACAAAAACCTGATCCCGTCATTTGCTGTTACCGATGATACTGACGGCATGCTTGCCGCCGCAGTGAGTTCGGGCCAGGAAACAGCATTGCTGACTGACGACGGCATTGCTCAATTAAACGGTTACCTTGAAATAGCCACTGCATTAGCTAGTTTTGGCAACATCAGCCCCGCAGAAGATTACTTAGCCTCAGCGCTCTCTGCCGTGACCAAACTGTTAAACGAACAAACCCTTACCGAAGATTTGATAGACGATATTGTGAGTGAGTTAGCAAATTTAGCCGTTTCTGATGATGGTGAAGTGAGCAGTAGTGGTTACGCAATATACCCTGTGGAAAGCGCGCTGCGACGTCAGGCGGGAATGAATGACGACTACGCGACAGTTGTGCCTGCACAGTTAGCAACTTTGAAAGCAACAATTACTGAAGTGACTAACCAATCGTTGTTGTTGTCTACCAATGAATTACAAGGTGTTATTGAATCCTTGATTGAATTGAACGCCAATGCAGGTATGTATGATGCGGCTACAGCTTTAGTGAATAACGATGTTAACGAAGAAGCCGATGTGATTGATTACATTGTTACGTTATCTGAAATTATTGCCACACAGGATGACTTCCCGGCATCTGACATTGCCTTTATCGATACCGACACGGATGGCATGCCTAACTTCTTCCTGTTGTCGGCAACAGAAGCGCAAATTACTGCATCAGGGTTGACTGCAGATTCCGATTCAGACGGTGATGGTATTGCAGATGAGGAAGATACTGCACCATTAAGCGGAGAATAGGCTTTCTGATATGTTAGAACGAGGTTATGCAGTTAGCATAACCGCCTTAATGATACCGGCCCTTACATCTGTTGGGGCTGGTGCCGTTGAGTCGGTTGAGTCTTTAGCCAATCATTATCTAGTGCCTGAAAGTTATGTAGAGGCATGTATCAAACAAGCGGGAAGAGTAGAAAGCTCTCAATACACGCCACGAATGCGCGACTGCCTCAAGCAATATGAGTCAGAAGAAAACGTTGAACACATCGATGTTTATGGCAAGTATATTGGTCTTGAGGTGCCGGAAATCAGTGGGCGCTTTTATTTGGATAAGCAATTTATCGAAAATATGCCAAGAGGTTCTGGTGACATTAACGATCTCATATTGTTGCTCCCAGGCGTTCAGGGTTCAGAAAACGCGCTAAAAGCCAGCAGTGCCGGTGAAATCCGCGCTAAGCTACTCTCTATCTCTGGTGGTCAGCCATGGCAAACCGGCTTTTTTCTTGATGGCATGAATTTCAACAGCCGACAGGATCCTGGCAGTAGTGAAAGTGGCATTGCCAGTGTAAATGACGTATACGGGGCTCCCCAAACCTTTACCGTAAACAGCGATATTGTTGACAATATCCAGGTGTTTGATAACAACATTCCTGCTCGTTTTGGTTACTTTTCAGGTGGCGTCGTTGATGTAGAGGGGCTCGATGCCATGAGTTCATTCGCGCCAGCTTTCTCAGCGAGTTTTCGCAGTACCAACAGCGCCTGGGGAGAGTTTCACCTTCTTAACGGGTTTGATGGTGAAGACAATAGTAGTGACTCTGCAGTAGATACCAGTATTCCTTTGGAAGATCAGGTGCCCGTATACAATATCAGTAGTTTAAGTGTGTTAGGCAGTCATTCCTTTAACCGTCATCACGGTATTCTGGTCTCAGCTAATTTATTAAAAAGTCAGATTTCCGATGTATCTTTGCAACAAATTGTCGAAACCGAGCGTGAAAATACTAATGTATTAATAAAATACAGTATGCGTGATACATGGCTTGACAGACTTGACTGGTCAATCATGTACGCACCCTATCAGAACCATAATTTATTGAAAAACGTGAAGGATAGCTGGTTCACCGCGGAAGGTGGCGGTATTGGCAGTATTATTGAAGTGCAGGAAAATACTGATTGGGGAAGCTGGCATACTGAATTGAGCGTTAACCATAGCGAGAATAGTCGCGAGGCACCACAACACTACTACATATGGTTTCAGGCAAAGGGGGTTGATTGGGGGCAATATGATCCTAACAACACCTATGACTTAGACGACAGTGATTACGAGGCTCAGTCATTTTCAAAAGAAGGTGGCTACGGCGACCTCGATAAAACACAGTTAAGTACGCAACTGAGCAGTTATATTGATTTAGAGAGTTTTGAATTTCTTGGCCTTCAACACCACCTCCAAATTGGCGCATCCTGGCTTAGAGATGAAATGGAAAGGACCCGGAAAGAAGACAGTTACTATTATAATTCGCCAATTTTATATTCCACGTCGGATTTAGATAACCCATTAAATTGTAGCGGATATACTAACGATTGTATCAGTATTAGTTATGCCATTCCGCTAACTGAATTGGCGGCGCAGCTAGGGGGTTATATTGATTTCAGTAATCCTGAACACGTGCTGGCCTATTCTGACAATGTACTGACAACCCCACAGTACTTTCAAACTCGTATTGTCTATGGCGCGGAGAATATTAATGTCGATATTAACCAGTTCAGTGCGTACATTGAAGACAATGTCGACTGGGGGCGAGCTTCGTTAAGACTTGGTCTTCGCTATGATTACGATGATTTTTTTAAACAGCACAATATTGCTCCTCGATTAAGTGCCGGTATTGATGTTTTCGATAATGGTAACTTATTGGTGCTGGGATTAAACCGATATTATGATGCGGGCTTGCTTACCTATAAAATTAAAGAGCTTAAGCGACCGTATTATGTTCAGTACCGGCCTATACAGAACGGTTACCTGCAAGGCTGGACGCTATCAAGCGATGACAGTGACTACCGCGACCGGTATCAGGATGTCACCACACCCTATAATGATGAGGCAACGATAGGCTGGAAGCAGTCAACGGCATTATTTGGCACATTTTCAATTAATTATGTGTATCGCTGGCAGCAGGATCAGTTAGCCCGCTCTGGCGAGAGCGTGCTGGACACTGATGGTTATCGCTATGCGTATCAGAATAATTCTGGTCGGGGCACCAGTCAGCGAGTCTCACTAGCGTGGAGCGCTAAATTTGGTGAGCATTCACTGTGGGCAAATATCAGCCACACGCAAAATTATCGCAACAATAACGATTATGACTCCGCTATCGATGATGCCGCTCTTGACGACCTGGTTTATTATGAAGGCCAGGTCATTACCAAAGATCAGCTCAACCGCGTAAATGCAAATTATAGCCGGCCAATGACTGCGAATATGGGGTGGGCTATGGAATGGAATGCGATTACCGCAGCAGTTACCGCGAATTACACCGGCAGTTACGTAAGTGCCGTGAGTACAGGCGGATCAAGACAAACACGTCTTCTTGAACGAGCTTGTGCTGAGTGTGCTGCATATAATGTGGTTGTGCCCTTCTATCGGAAAGCCGAATTTAATGACCGCATACTGGTTAACCTGGCCCTTAAATATAGTCTACCCGCAGCAAACTTCGGCGAACTGGAATTTAATCTGGACGTTAATAACCTTTTGAATAGCCGTACATATCTGGTGACACCAGGAGACAGTGGCATTGAAACAGGCCGTCGCGTGTGGGTAGGCATCAAATACCGTTATCAATAGAGAAAGAGGAATAGAATGACTTCATTAATTCGTTTATTAAGCTGCTTGGCGATTTTGAGCTCTTCCAGTGCAATGGCACAACAGTTATGTTATGCACCCAGCAAAGACATCGACCCCAAAATCAGTGAATCATTAACAGCAAATTTTTATCAATTGATTAAAAAGGCCAACGAGCAAAATGCGGTGCTTTGTGAGAGCATCCAAAGTGAGGCAGAACTCAAAGATGCCGAAAAATTGATTAGCGAAACGGCCACTGAAGAGACATTTTGGATAGAGTAAATGCAACTTAAGTGGCTGTTGGGTCTTTTCATTGCATTTTCCGCAAATGCCGACACAGATCATGAGCTTAGCTTGCGGGAAAAATACGCTAGTTCACCGGAAAACTGGCCGTCAGTGGTTACCACTGATAACCGTAAGGTGCCTGAACTAGCTCCGCTCCCCCCATTAGTCGATCCGCCAACCGCTGAGTTGGTAGCTTTGGGTGATAAGCTATTTCACGATACCATTTTATCAAAAGACAACACGGTGAGCTGCGCCAGTTGCCATGAGGCTCGACTAGTTTTTACCGACCTGCGAAAACAAGCTGTGGGCATCAGCCAACAGGTGGGTAAACGCAATACACCAACCATTGTCGGAATTGACCTATGGGATAGTTTCTTTTGGGATGGACGGGCAAAAACTGCGCAGCAGCAAGCACTAATGCCAATTGTTGATCCCAAAGAGATGAATGCGACCATTCCTGGTGCGTTGACCAGACTTCGTGAAAGTGATGACTACCTGGCTGAGTTTAAGCAAGTGTTTCCGGGGGAAGGCATAACAGCTCAGACCTTGAGTAAAGCTATTGTTGCCTTTGAACGCACTATTAAGCCGCCACAGAGTAGGTTTATGACGTTTATTGAGCAGGCTTACCAAACACCTAAAAGCGCAGTTGATATTTTGAGCGTTCAGGAATTACTGGGCTTACACCTGTTTCGCACCAAAGCGCGTTGTATGACCTGTCATAATGGGCCTTTAATGAGTGATAATCAGTTTCATGTTACTGGGTTCCACTACTACCAGCGAAAATACCATGACGGCGGCCGCTTTGACATTACCGGCCGGTCAGCAGATTCCGGAGCCTTTCGAACGCCGTCCTTGTGGGCAGTATCGAAAACCGGCCCGTGGTTTCACAACGGGATCATGTCCAGTTTGAGTGGCATTATTGGTCAATATAATGCGGGCGGACCCAGGCCTAAGCCGAAAGAGCATCAATTAGACGATCCCAATTTTCCTAAAACAACAGATTTATTGGTGAAGTTAGAGCTTACGAAAGAAGAGCGAGAGGCACTTGAAGCGTTTTTAAAGATGTTATGAACGTCTGTTATTACTCATATTAAGGAAGCGAGATGAAAAAATGGACATTGACCGGTACTGTACTGGTAATACTGCTTTTAGGCTGGGCATATGCTTTTTTTGACGACAATGATTTGGCTGCTGTGTCGACTGTTGGAAGTGATAAAAACAGGCCACATTCACAGCCAGAGGAAACTTCAAAACAGGAAACAAATCCAGTTGAGCAGATTAGCGATGAAGGCAAGTCTGGCAAAGTAGTTGAGCCCACGTCAGATAGTGGTAACTCAGGAATAGCTGATTTACTTAAACGCTATTCTGCAAAGACTCCGCAAGAAATCTTAATAGGTTTGTCGATAGATGCAGAAGTATTGGGCAGCGAGACAGAGTTACTTTTAGCGTTAATCGAAACTGGCGTGATTGGCGTTAACGAGCCGTTGCGTGGTAGTGGTTTAGATAATCAACATTATACGGCACTGTATGCAGCTGTAACGAACAATAAAACCATTACTGTAGAGCAATTGCAGCGATTTCTGGCATTCGGCGCTTTCATTTCCAATAATAGCTCGTGGAGGAGGCTATTAAGTAGCATGGTCATAGAGGATGTGGAAATCCTGCCTGTTTGGTTAACCGCTGCAGGCCTCGGGCCAGAATATTACGATGAATTATACATAAGTTCACTGTCGTCCGGAGACGGTCGGCTGGCGGCCTATCTTAGTAACCTTGATGAATACGATGGCTCCGCAGTTTATACTGTTGAGCAAGCCACTACTGATGCGCTAAAAAAGCTAAATGATAAAGCCAATAGAAAATTTGGGGAAATACCCAGGAATTCCATTACCAATACGGCATCGTCAATACGAGGCTATCAAAAAAGAATTGAACAAGCTGAAATGCTAGTAACATTGGGTATTTTGGATGAGCTGCAAATTTTGCAGATAAATGAGCATATATTGCCGGGATTGAGAGAAAACCTGCAACAGAGCAAGGCGACATTTGAAGAATTAACCGAAGATAAATCTACCACAGGATATTGATATGAAAAGACAGCATAATCACCTACTTCAACTGTTATCAATTAAAACTCTTTTGCTACTGTGTTTATTGAATAATAACGTTTTCGCATCGACACTTCACTTTGGCGACAACGTTGATGCCGATAATATTATTCCCATATCTACGCTTCTTGCTAAACCAGAGCAATATCTCGATAAAGAGGTAACCATCGAAGGCACGATTGTTGGGGTGTGTGCAAAGCGCGGCTGCTGGGTAGATATTGCGTCTGATGCGCGTTTTCAAAAGTTACGTTTGAAGGTGCGGGATGGCGATATGGTGTTTCCCATGCACGCAAAAGGTCGAAAAGCCATCGCTACCGGAAAAATGTATGCAATTCATCTGTCAAAGGACCAAACACAAAAGTACTTAGCATCACTTGCTAAGCGCAACGGTGAGGAATTTGACCCAGCTTCGGTGACCCAAGGGATGGCGATTTATCAGGTTGAGCCAACAGGCGTAGACGTACTTGAGTAAGCATTCAAAAATAGGTATTAACTGGTTTAAACTGAATCGTACAATACACAGAGACATTGGCTATTTTTGTATAAGCCTGACCATAGTGTTTGCTGTGTCTGGTCTGGCGCTCAACCACGTACGGGATTTTAACCCAAACTATCAGGTCGAGCGCCGTGAAGCGCCAGTTGAGGTTGACTTTACGTTGACTGACGCCCAACTTAACCAGCAACTGCTCAGCGCTTTTGATATTGATAGCGGGGTGAAGGCAAGCTATTGGGAGTCGGCTAAAATCTATAGAGTATTTCTACCAGAAGGGCATACCATTACGCTTTCTTTCAGTGAGCAAAAAGCAGTTTATGAAGCAATAACGCCACGGCCTGTACTACCTGAATTTAATCGGTTACATCTTAATGAAGCTCGTCAAAATTGGGTGGTTTTTTCTGATGTTTACGCGCTTCTTTTACTCTATCTGGCACTATCCGCGCTGTTTATGGTGAAAGGAAAATATGGAGCATTGGGGAAAAAGCGTTGGTGGTTAACCCTGTTAGGTATGGCTATTCCTGTGTTTTATATCTTCTTTTAAAACTAGGGGCTGTTGATCTTTGCTGTACGATTTTTGGTCTATATGAAAGCATTTTAATCGCGGAGCAGTCCTGAAGGCATAGTTGTTCTACGTCAAAGGGCTGTGACAATGAGTAAAATGCTTTCATGACGACCCCTTCGGGCAGCGCCTGTGTATCATTTATACTGTGTTGACTGTTTTTGATTTAGCCCACTAGACCTGCAAACAGTCGCCTTGTCTAAATGATACACAGACTGCTGCAAAAGTGTACAGCAAAGATCAACAGCCCCTAATTAGTCCGTAATCGAACCAGTGAAAATAGGCTGGGAACCGGTAGTATCTCCGGTCAGCTTTCGTATATGATGCAAAGCCTTTCTCTTAACGAACAGGTGCTGCAATTATGTCAAAAGCCAAAATACTGGCTGTCCCTACCAATATCATTACCGGCTTTCTTGGCGTGGGAAAAACCTCGGCCATCTTACATTTATTAGCGCAAAAGCCAGCGGATGAACGCTGGGCCATTCTGGTGAATGAGTTTGGCGAAATAGGCATAGATAAAAGCCTGTTTGATGGTCAGTTGAATAATCAAAGTAATGTTTTTATCCGGGAAGTGCCAGGCGGTTGTATGTGCTGCGCGGCGAGTCTACCCATGCAGATTGCCCTTAACCAGTTACTGGCAGAGTCACGTCCTCATCGGCTGATTATCGAACCCACTGGTCTTGGCCACCCCAAGGAAGTCATGCAGGTTCTCACTGCCGAGCACTATCAACCGGTGCTATCCATTCATAAAACCATCACCCTGGTGGATGCCCGCAAACTGAGTGACTTAAAATACACCAGCCACGATACCTTCAATCAGCAACTGGCTATCGCCGATGTTGTTATTGGCAATAAACAGGATTTGTATGGTACTGATGATGCTGATCGTTTAGCGAAATATGTGAGTGAACATTGCCGAGCGGCTACGGCAGTAATGCTAACTGAGCATGGGCAAGTTTCGTTAGCTAGTCTTGACGGGGCCGCTGTGAATTATCAACAGCCGCATCATCATGAAAAGCATGATCATCAAGAGCATCATCACCACGAGCACGGCCATCATCATACCGTTAGCGATAAGCCTCTGGCTGCAGAACAAGAGTTGCCAATTGGAGGCATGTTATCGGCTGAAAACAGCGGCGAAGGGTTTAACAGTTTGGGTTGGCGATTTGCACCGGATTGTGTGTTTGATTACCACCAACTGCGCTTACTGTTAGCGAGCGTGGAAGCGGAAAGGCTAAAAGGCGTATTTATTACCGATGCCGGGATATTTGGCTACAACCTTACGGCGGATGGTTTAACCGAAATAGCCCTGGATGAATGTGCTGAGAGCCGGGTTGAAATTATTGCTACTGAGCTCCCTTCTGATTTGCAGGCTAACTTGCAGGCGTGCGTAAGTAGTGAGATGAGTTAGCGAATTTTTTATAAAAGGTGGCTTTTCTACGGTTGTCGAGTGTTATGTTATACTATATCATTTGCAGCCTTTCCCACTCACATACACATAATCAATGAAGCAGTCGTTACTATATTCACTATTCATTTTATCCGCTGGTGCAGCAGCGCAGGATAACGTTTCACCCGTGGCACAAAACCCGGCGCAGCCAAAAGGTGAAGAAGTAGAGCACATCGAGGTGAAAAAGCACTATCAGCCTTATCGGGGCAATGTGCCATTAATTGATACGCCACAGGCGGTTGATAGCATTAACGCTACCTTGCTGGAAAACCAGGGGATTACCCGGTTTATTGATGCGCTGGACTTTTCACCGGCCATTGTGCGCCAGAATAACTCCGGTGGCATGTTTGATAGCTTTGCCATTCGTGGTTTTTCCGGCGATGAAAACAATCCTACCGGCTACCTGGTTAACGGCTTTAACGTGCGTGGTTACAGTGGCAACAGAAGTACTGCGAATATTCAGACCATTGAAGTGATGAAAGGGCCGGGGTCGGCTCTCTACGGGCAAGGCGAGCCGGGTGGCACTATAAACGTGATCACCAAAAAGCCGCAGTTTAATGAGCAGGGTTATATTCAGGGCACCGTTGGTAACTTCGATAAAAAGCAGGTCGAGTTCGACTATACCAACGGGCTTAACGATGAACTGGCCTATCGCCTGAATGGCTCTTATGAAGACTCAGATACTTATCGTGATCACGTTTTTTTCAAGAATCTGAACCTGAGCCCCTCGTTAATCTGGAACCTCTCGGACGACACCAGCCTGAGCTACGAAATGGAAATTCTCAACCAGGAAAAACCACTCGATCGTGGCATATTCATTCTGGATAACAACTTTGATGACGTTGACGTGGAAGCATTTTATGGCGATGTTCGCGACGGTGCACACGAGGTCAAAGCGCTCGGTCATCAGCTGGTGGTTAATCACGAGCTGACCGAAGACTGGCATTTGTTATCCGGTATCGCTTTTCGGGATTCATCCATGCAGGGCATGTCTTCTGATACCGAGCTTTCAGCGGGCCGACAATTACTGTACACCGATCCGAATATCCTGTCGCGGCAGCGCAGAACCCGCGACTACCAGGCGCGGGACTTATCGATTCGTTTTGAGTTGAGCGGCGAAGTTACTCTGGCCGGTATAACCAATAATCTGCTGGTGGGCTTTGATTATTATAACTATCACCTTGATACCGATTACCGTCGCTGGCGCACAGCCTGGGGCGCAGGGGATACCACGTACAGCATCAACCCGAATAATCCGGACTACACCATTTTCCGCCCGGACGTTTCCCCCACGACTTTCACGGCTGAAAAACAACAGGGTCTGGGCTTCTACGCGCAGGATCTTATTGAACTCAATGCTAAAACCAAGCTGTTACTGGGTTTTCGGGTGGATCAGTTTGAACAGGATATCCTGAATAAAATTGATGACGCAGAGCAGAGCCAGGAGCAGTCTGTAGTAACTCCAAGGGTTGGCGTTGTTTATGATGTGAACGACAGTATTAATCTGTACTCCAGTTATGCCGAAGGCTTCAGACCAAACCCAGGCCTCGATTCCGACCGTAACGCGTTTGACCCGGAAGAAACCACCTCGTTTGAAGTGGGCGCAAAATGGCAGAATCTAGCGGGTATCTTCTCTGGTAGTGTGGCGATTTATGATGCTGAAAAAACCAATATGCTGACGGCCGAGCCCAATACCGGATTTTCCGCGACTCTGGGTAAAGTTAAAAGCCAGGGCGTGGAGTTTCAGCTGACTACCGATTTGTCCGTTAATACCAGTATCGACCTGGGCTATGCCTATACCGATGCGAAAACGGCCAATGAGGTAAACAACCTGGATTGGGGCGTGCCGATCCCGAAAGGTTCGCGCTTGATCAACATTGCCAAAAACTCAGGATATGTATCGCTGAATCACTTCAATGAAGTGATGGCACGACCGGCCTTTTTCTCCGCCACTGTGCGCTATGTAGGTGATCGCCTGGGCGAGACCACGGATGCGGGCTATCTGTTACCGTCTTATACGCTGGTAAATCTTGCCGCATCGGTAGAGCTTAGTCAGCAACTGAGCGTGCGCTTTGACGTGAATAACCTGTTTGATAAGACCTACTTTGAAAACTCCTATCACAAGTTGTGGACTATCCCCGGCGCACCGTTGAACTACAACGTAAGCGTTAAATACCAGTTCTAAACATCAAAAAATAATGGGGTCAGAGTACATTATCCTAAAGGTAATGTACTCTGACCCCATTATTCCCTCTGACCATGCTTTTTTCATGTTCTCTGACCCCATGATTCCATTAGCTGAAGGCTTTGCGGCTGAGTTTTACAAAGGTCCACACATCGCCTGGTTGAATGAGAAACCGGCCTTCGGCTGGCAGGTCTTGTCTGGCGGGGTCAGCTTCAAACCCAAGCTTTTCAAGAATGCGGCCAGAGGGCGCATTACCTGATTTGAGGTAATGAGAGTTTAGTGCCTTCATGCCCAGAATATCGAATGCGGTTGCTGCCATTAGCCTGGCTGCGGTGCTTCCCAGCCCTTTGCCCCAGAAATCCACGCCTAACCAGTAGGAGAGCTCGGCTTCCCTGTTTTGCCAGTCTATTTTCTTCAGTATGCAGCATCCCAGCACTTTGTCGTTGGCGGTCAATACAAAGTGCATTTCCGGGGCTGGCACCTGCAGGCTGCGGCTAATCCATTCGGCGATATCTTGTTCGGTGCAATTTTCCGGTACGCCACTCGTTTGAGCGATGCGCTTATCGGCCGCGATCCGCAACAACGGCTGGATGTGACGGCTGTCTATCAATTCCAGTTTCATGAATAAAAATACGCCTTTAAATCAATATGTTTGATATTTGAGTGTTGCGACAGTTTGCCTCAATTCGCCGGTGAGAGGCAACACACTGACTGTTACACCCATTGTGACAGAAAATAAAATGTTATAACATCACATTTCTTTTGGGCAAGATGGATCATAAAAGTGAAATTAAACAAATTGGCAATCGTGATGACCATGCTGCTGCCTGGTATCTCGCAGGCTGCTGAGATAAACGGTCAAGCGCTTAACCAAAATGGCCAGCCGCTGGCCAAAGCTGAAATAGAAATCGAATCGCTGAATGTGTCGGTGACCGCCGATGACAACGGCTATTTTTCACTTCCTTCAGTCAATGCTTGCGAGTATGTGCTGCATATTCATGCTCCGGGGTATGCCCACCTGCATGAAACCATAGAAGTTTCTGATAACAGCAGTGAACAGTTGGCATTTCGTCTTGAGCGCTCACCTATTGAAGTCATCGATGTGATAGCAGCGCCTATGCACATGTCGATTATGGAGTCGGCGTCGCCAGTAAATGTACTGGGGGGTGAAACACTGCGCCGTCAACAAGCCGCAACCCTTGGAGATACATTGGAAAAACTGCCGGGTGTGCAGTCTAATTTTCACGGCAATGTGGCCAGTACCCCCATCATTCGTGGTTTGAGCGGTCCTCGAGTGTTGATTGCGCAAAATGGCCTGGATGTTAGTGACGTATCCCGTGTCGGACCAGATCACTCTGTCGCATCTGAGGCGTCAACCTCGCAACAGATTGAAGTATTACGCGGCCCCGCAACCTTATTTTATGGCAGTGGCGCGATTGGTGGTGTAGTCAATGTTGTCGACGGTCGTGTCCCTTCAGACAATGACACTCGTGGCGAGTGGTTACTGGAAACCGACTCTGTTAATAATCAAAAACTGGGTTCATTCAATATTACTACTGGTGCTGGCGACCTGGGTGTCTATGCCGATGGTTACTGGCGTGAGTCGGATGACTACGATACGCCGGTAGCACCTGATGTGGATGAGCCGGATGCTGCGCGTAGCGTCGAAAATAGTGCAGAAGAGTCAAATGGCTTTACCGTGGGGGCAAGTTACCTGTTGGATGACGGTTATGTTGGCATTGCGGTTGAACAGTTTAACCGTGAGTACGGCATACCTGGCCACACGCATGGTCATGAAGAATCCTCGGATGATGAGCATGACCACGAGCACACGGAGGCTGAAGAAGAGCAGGTGTTTGCCGACCTGGAGCAAACCAAAGTTCAGTTGTTAGGTGAGTTATCCGTTAACAGTAATTGGTTAAGCAGTATTAGTTTTAGAGCCGGTTACACCGACTATGAGCATGCTGAGATAGAAGAAGGTGTAGTAGGTACGCTTTTTGAAAATACCACCAGTGAAGTACGAATTGAATTAATGCATACGCCACTGGCTGACTGGCAGGGCGGTTTGAGTCTGCACTACAAAAAAGTGAAGTGGCAGCTCAGGGCGAAGAAGCCTTTACGCCACCATCTGATGCAGAAATGGTAGCGCTGGCTTTAATGGAAGAGCGCCACTTTGGCGATTTTCTGGTACAACTTGGAGCGCGAGTTGAACGGGTTACACTTGATGCTCCAGAAGTCTTATTGCCCCAGTTGTCTGCTCATGATCACGATGAAGCGGCAGAGGAGGATCATGACCACGATCATGATCATGAGGCCGAATCTTCTGTTACACGAGTATTTAACGTAGCTCAGGAATTTACGCCGGTTTCTCTTTCCGCTGGCGTGGTGTGGGACTTTACCCCTGGCTATAATGCTGCCATATCGGTTTCCCGGGCACAACGGGCTCCTTCAGCATCGGAGTTACTCTCGTTTGGACCACACATCGGGACCTCAACCTATGAAGTCGGTGCACTGTTCGCCCTATCAGGTAACGAAGACAGTGCGCTGAGTTTATCGTCCTCAGCTATTGACCTTGAAACCTCCAATAATATTGATCTGACCTTGCGTAAAATCAGTGGTGATGTGGGGTTTGTATTTAATGCTTTCTATAACCAGGTTGACAATTACTATTATCAGGTCAACACCGGTTTATTTGCTGAAAGTGGTCATGATCATGGCGACGAGGAAGAGAGTGAAGAGCACGATCACAGCGATGAGCTTCCAGTTTACCTGTTCCGTGCTGCTGACGCTATTCTGCATGGTTTTGAAGCTCAGGTTGCCTGGCAGGTGACAGATGAATTTAAAGCCCAGTTTTTTTCTGATTATGTGCGCGCCAGATTAAAGGACGGCGGTGATTTACCTCGTACACCACCACTGCGTGTTGGTACGCAACTAAGCTATCAAACCGAATCATTGAGCGCGCATCTCGATATCACCCACTATGCAAAACAGGATCGCATTGACGCATCAGAGACAGTAACTGATGGCTATACGTTAGTCGATGCCTTTGTCGCGTACGATTTTAATGTAATGAGTCAGGATATGTCGGTGTATCTCAAAGGAACAAACCTGACCGATGAAGAAGCTCGCGTTCACACCTCTTTTCTTAAAGATATCGCACCGCGCCCGGGGCGCAGTGTTGGTGTAGGTCTGCGTGGCTATTTCTAAGACATTGGGTATTAAAAAATAAAGGAACGAATTAACTATGAACACTCAAACTAAACTTACCTTTTTAGCCGCTGCCATTAGCTCGGTGTTACTCACCGGCTGTGGTGATGCAGAAACCACGATTGTCGAATTACCGCCCATTGAGGAAGAGCACGATCATGACGAGGGTGAAGAGCACAATCACGATGAGTACGAAATTGATAGTGCCGGTCGCTTATCGGTAACCGATGCCGATTCAAACGCGCTGGCGATCTTCGATTTAGACGATAACAGCTTGTTGGATACGTTTAGTCTTACTCACTCGGGCAGCGCTTTAATGCATTCTGCTGATTATCGTTTTGCTGTGGTGACCAGTCGCGCCAATGATCTGGTGGAGTTTATTGATGGCGGGCTGTGGCGCGAAGATCATGTCGAGCATTTACACGATTACGAAGAAGCGCCGGCGTATTCAGATTTTACCCTCGCAGGCAGCCGGCCTACCCATGTCGACGGGCATAACAGCCAGCTTGCAGTGTTTTATGACGGCGATGCCGACAGCGGTATACCGGCTTCTGTACAAGTGGTTACCGACACAGACATTGCCGCAGAAACTGCAGAAGTGAATACGCTTACCTTCAACGTGAATATGCATGGTGTGGCCAAGCCGGTGGATGACATGTTAATCGCCTCGGTGCGCCGGGATGACAGTGAAACCACATCAGCCAATCCCATATTGCCTGATAGTGTCGGGATCTATCACCGCCACGACGGTGACTACGAACAGGAGCAATTATTTGCCGGCGAATGCCCAGACTTGCACGGTGCCGCATTAAATGACGAACACGTGGTGTTTGGCTGTAGCGACGGTGTACTGGTACTGCACGCCCATGATGAAGAGTATGAGTCACTCAAGGTCGATAACATCGATGAGCTGAATGGCATGCGCATTGGCACTGTGTACGCGCACCATGATGTTGAAACCTTTATCGGTATTGCGTCACAACACGGTGGTGGCAGTGCAGTGTTAACGGCTATCGACCCTGAACTCGGTGAAATGGAAGCCATCGACTGGGAGCCTGAAACCAATGCGCACCCGGTGTCTTATGGTTTTTCTTTCGATGGTGAACACTTTCTGATCCTCGATGATTTGGGCTATCTGTCGGTCTTGTCGGCTCACGAGCACGACGACCACGCGCACTGGGAATTAGAAGAACGTCTGGATATTTCAGATGCAGATTTGTCTTTAATGCCTGAAGGTGGGGCCTTCTCCATGACCATCGCGCAAAATGCTGCGGAGGTATACGTGGCAGACCCCATTGCTCAACACGTACTGGTTATCGACTTAGAAAGCGGTGAAACCACTGGTGATATTGAGCTCGATTTTGTGCCGTCTGCGGTTACCTGGCTGGGTATTGCAGAAGCTCACTAATCTTACAGGTGTCCTCGCCCGGGAGTTTTCGGGTGAGGACAAAGCACATCACAGGAGGACACCACAGATGAGAGCAAGTAATACACAGCCTCGAAGTTTGACAGTCTGCGTTCTGACGGCGTTTTATCTGACCTTTAGCCAATCTGCTTTGGGAGCCGGACAGGCCCATGTCCACGGCCATGGTAAATTGCTGATTGCCCAGGAAGGGACTCACTGGCAGCTGGAGTTTACGCTGCCGGCGGCTGATATGGTGGGGTTTGAGCATGCCGCCCATAACGAGCGGGACAAAGAACACCTGCGCCACATTGCCGAAAGATTAGCTTCCCCTGCCAATGTGTTTACCACCAGAGGCGGCGATTGTCAGATAGCTGAGAAGGAGGTGAATCTACCGGGAGCCGGTCACCACGAAGGTGAGCATGAGCACGAAGCTCACACAGAGCACAAGGCATCTCACGCCGATGTCAGGTTACATTATCAGTTGCAATGCATTGGCGACCTGCAAAGCCTGACGCTCCGATTGTTTGATATGGCGCCTTCGCTAGGCGAGATAGAGGCGCAGTGGATTGTGAATGCAGGTCAGGGGCAAACCGAGCTCTCCCCATCAAAACGAGAATTGGTCTGGTAGGCAGGGTAAATATGGCGCTCCCGCAAACATGCCAAAAGCAGGACGATGATAATACGTTAAATGGATTAACGCCCAAACGCAAAGAGGTACTGAGCGTATTAACCGCAGCCGACAGGCCGTTATCTGCCTATGAAATCGTGGATTTATACAATCAAACTGCTCACAAACCCATACATGCCATGTCGGTGTACCGGATACTGGACTTTCTTAAGTCGGTTGATCTGGTAACGCATCTGCACTCGGTGAATAAGTTTTTAGCTCGGGGGCAGGCTGCAGGGCGAAACGACAACTCAGTATGTCTATATGTAACCTGCCAACAATGCTGTGGAGTACAAAAACTGGTGCTTGAACGCGGCGAAGCGGCAACGATCCAAAATCATATACACCGGCTGGGCTATCAGTTATCCAGCCACTCGATAGAAATTCCCGGGCTGTGCGAAAACTGTAGTCCGAATTCCGATACAACTATTAAGGAGTCCTGACGTGGGACGAACTCAAACCCTCGGGGATAGACTGGCCATTGCGCTGTCATCGCTTTGCGTGATTCATTGCCTTGCAACGCCTTTGCTATTAATTATCCTGCCATCATTTGGCGCACTGTTTGCCGACAGTCACGAGCTGTTTCATCAGATTATCCTGTTTTTCGTGCTTCCTGTGGGGCTGGCGGCGCTGGCTGCAGGTTATCGCCACCACCACAAAAACAGCGTACTGGGCAGCGGATTAACAGGCCTGGCTATTCTCTTTCTCACCGCGCTGTATGGCCACGATTACCTCGGCGAATTCGGTGAAACCGGTGCCACCATTCTGGCCTCATTAGTTATCGCTTACGCCCATTTACGCAACTATCAGTTAAGTCAGAAAATGCAAAAGACAAGCAGAGAAATGGTATGAACAATCTAAAACGTTTACCGGTAACGGTGCTCTCAGGCTTTCTGGGCGCCGGTAAAACCACCGTACTGAGCCATATCCTTAACAACCGCGACGGACTGCGCGTAGCGGTGATCGTTAATGATATGAGTGAAATCAATATCGATGCGGCGGTGCTTAAAAACGAGGTGAGTTTAAACCGCAGCGAAGAAAAACTGGTGGAAATGAGCAATGGCTGTATTTGCTGTACGTTACGGGAAGATTTATTTATCGAGGTACGCGAGCTGGCCAACAGCGGCAGGTTTGATTACCTGGTAATTGAATCCACAGCCATCTCCGAGCCGTTGCCCGTAGCCGAAACCTTTACCTTTGAGGATGAGGACGGTGTCACCCTGGCCGAAGTTGCCCAGCTCAATACCATGGTAACCGTGGTTGATGCGGTAAATTTCAGTAACGACTTCGAGGAAGCAAAATACCTGCAGGAAGCCGGTGAGTCACTGGGTGAAGACGATGAGCGAAGCGTAGCCGATTTGCTGATTGATCAGGTGGAGTTTGCCGATGTGATACTGATCAGCAAAACCGATTTGGTGGATGAAGCAGGCGTTACCCGGCTGAAGGCCATTTTAACCACACTCAATACCCGGGCCCGAATTATCCCAATCTCCCAGGGGAACATTGATGTAAAAAAGGTCTTGGGTACCGGCTTGTTTGATTTTGCGCAGGCGCAACTGGCACCGGGCTGGCTGAAGGAAATGCGTGGCGAGCATATTCCTGAAACCGAGGAATACGGGATCAGCAGCTTTACCTATACCGCCAGGCGGCCTTTTTATCCCCAGCGGTTTTATGATTTTCTGCATAACGAGCGCGGCTACGGCAAGCTGCTACGTTCCAAAGGGTATTTCTGGTTAGCCAGCCGACCGTTTTATGCCGGTCAGTGTAGTCAGGCTGGCGGTATTGCCCGTTACGGCTATGGCGGCATGTTCTGGAAGGCGGTCGATCCTAAAGATTGGCCCGAAGACGAAGAGTACCGCCAATCCATAATGGAACAGTGGCAGGAGCCTTTTGGCGATATGCGTCAGGAACTGGTGTTCATTGGTCAGGATCTTAATGAACAAGCTATTCGTGAAGCGCTGGACAGCTGTTTGCTAGACGATGAAATGCTGGTAGCAGGGCGCGCTGGCTGGCAGCTATTACCCGACCCGTTTCCAGCCTGGGAGGCCTGAGCATGAGTACTGCATTTTCCTTTAGTCGTGATATTGATGTGGCAATGCCGCAGCAAGCGTTTGGTGGTAAGGCCGATGTACTGGCCGATATTTATGAGCCGCAGGTCAACATGGCAGTGTGGCAAAGACCACTGGCAAAATTTGTGCAACGAGCGGTAGAGCAGGGTATAAACGCCGGGCTTACGCTTAATGTCACAGAAGAAGTGCCGGTTAATGAAGCACCAGAAATACTGCAGGCGAATTATTCACTCAGCCAGTGGCAACCAGCGTTAAGTGAAGACGTGGCGGCGCTGGTGGATATGTTTGGTTGTTTGTTCGACACTGAGTTAGTAGGCCTGCGTCTGCGAATACTTAACAGTGCCATGTGCCCGAAGTTTCATTTCGATCGGGTGCCTTGCCGCCTGGTGATGACCTATAACGGTAGCGGTACGCAGTGGCTACCTAACCAGTGTATTGTCATTAAGGATGGTCGGCTGATTTGTGATGTTGATGATCACAGCAAACAAATCCGTACCTTGCAGGAAGGAGAGGTTGCGCTACTGAAAGGCTCAATGTGGACAGGCAATGAACACACGCCGCTGGTACACCGCTCACCGCAGGTAGAGAGCAGCCAGCCACGGCTCTTGCTCACGCTGGATGCGATGTGAAATAACAAATAATGGGGTCAGAGTACATTAATAAATCTATTAATGTACTCTGACCCCATTATTTGTATTGTTGGTGGTTTCTGAGGTCGTCGGGCTGGCCGTTAAAGCGGCTGATGGTGACCGCATTCATCACGTAGGCTGCAGTGCCTAACGGATCTTCATACATGGCGTTGCCCAGGATGCCGGAAACCGAATAGGCACTATTAATATCGGCCATCTTAAAGCCTCCCTTACTCACTACATAGACCATTTGATTGGGCGCCGGCGGTGGAAAGTGCAGGCAGGCACCGAAATAGGGCACCAGGAAAAAGCGCAGCACTTTACGTTCACTATCAGCTTCCAGCGGCACTATAAAGCCGTTAATTGTTACTGCATTACCATCCAAAGTCGCTACATGCGCTGTAGACCGCATGGTGCTTTGGTAGGCTCTGTCCTGCGAGGCTACCAAAGCAGTTAAGAATTGCTCTTCCATGGGGACGGTAGGAATTGTCTGATATTTTTTGAGTAGCCGTCGTTCTTCTGGTGGTAGTAAATCTGCCCAACCCAAGGGACTAAACTGAGTAGATGTAAGGTGTTTGAGTAACTTAGCATCGGTTGTAGTGTAAAGTGACTGACGTTCTGCCGCACCCAAAATACCCTTGAATGGCTGGTTATCTGCATAAAATAACCGTCCGGTGAGCCCGCCAGTAAGCCCCGCTACAACAATGATTACAACATATGCAACAACGGGGAGTCGCTTCATCCAGCCTCGACTATCAGGGTACGGGTAGTGCTAAACACCGCGCCTTCATTAATAGCATTAAGTGTTATGGTTATTTCGTGAGTGCCGGGTCGGGATGGCGTAAAGGCTAGATCGTAATTGTCCGATACTGCGCTGAGTTTGAAATCCTGTGCTGACAATAACTCGATATCATCACTGGAACTGACCGTCAGGCTCACGTTGTAATAACTTAGTGGCACTGATATGCCCACATTTTGTGTGCTTTGCGTTCCCACTTTGACCACAGCCCTTCTGGCCAGTGTAACGTTTGGGTAGTTTTCCCTTTGATTCATCATGGCTTCATAGCGGTTATTGTTATGATAAGCCGCAAAAGCACCGAAACCATTACCATGCATCTGACAAGCTGAAGCCATAAACGCACTGGCGGACAGAGCGCTGAAAACGGTACACACAAGGAGTGATTTTTTCATAGTGATTTACTCGTAAAGTTGGTAGTTGTCGATATGCAGGGTGTAGGCAGAGGTGCCGATATCACGCTCACTTATCTCAATTTCGAGCTTACCTTCAAACCAGAAAGGCTGTTGCAGGTGTTGTAATTCAATCCCGTCACTAAAATTAACAAACAGAATTTGATTTGGCGGCGGGGGCGGCATGTGCAGGCAGGCGCCAAAATACGGGACAATAAAAAACGACGTGACTCTGCGCTCTTCATTTTGCGCCAATGGTACGATGTAACCTGGAATTCTGATGGCTTGCTGATCAAATTCAGCGATGGGTTGAGTTGAGCTTAACGCTTCTCGATACCGCTTAGCTTTCTGATCGGTAATTTCACGCTGATTAAGTGCCGAGACGGAGTCTTGTTGTGAACCATCTTCGATGCCATTGAGAAAATCCGGTGGGTCAAGCAAGGCTGCCAGATCCTCTTTCGGCATCAATTCTGTCCATTCTACTTCCCGGTACTGAACCGCTTCACTTTGGGCTGGTGCAAGCAAGATTATTATTGCCACCAATAGCAATCGCGCTCTGACATTCTGCAGGCGAAATTGATTGTAAAGCCTGGTAACGGCAAGGCAGGCTGCTGTCATAGGTAAAACTGTCCAATTTATAGTTTGTTTTGGTTATGTTATAACATTTATTTTTCCAGTGTAAGGGTCTCCTCGATTCTTTGTCGCTAAGTCAGGATGAGTGACCGTTTCAATTCATTCGCGAAGGGTATAATCTGGACGCAACAACAAGGTGTAGTGAAAATTGACATTGCCAGAAACAAAACCAGTGCAGGCGATTAGCCTTAACAATGTGACCTATCAGTATCCCAAAAGTGACTCCCGACTGAGCTTTCCTCACTGGCAGGTAGCTCAGGGAGAGCGCCTGTTTTTATATGGGCCCTCAGGCTCAGGAAAAACCACTTTGCTTAATTTACTGGCCGGTATCCTTACCCCGGATACCGGCACCGTTACGCTGCTGGAAAAGCCGTTTTCAACCCTGAGTGAGGGCAAGCGTGATAAATTCAGGGCCCGCCATATTGGGGTGGTTTTTCAGCAGTTTAACCTGGTGAGTCATTTAACCGTGGCGCAGAACATTACCCTGGCTGCGCATTTTGCCGGCGCCAGTCAGCCGGGCCGGGAGCAACTTGCCGCGCTGATCCACGCATTGCAGTTGCCATCAGAGGTGTTAAACCAGCAGGCCAGTCAGTTAAGCGTTGGGCAGCAACAGCGTGTGGCGATTGCCCGGGCATTGATCAATCAACCGGAAATCCTGTTGGTGGATGAACCCACTTCGGCGCTGGATGCCGACGCGCGGGATGCGTTTATGCGGCTGTTAACCGAGTTGTGCGAGCAACATCACACCACTTTGATTTTTGTTAGCCATGACCAGAGCCTTAGTCAGTATCTGGATAAAAGTGTGGCTATCAGTGCACTTACCGCAACTGCGGAGGCTTCATCGTGTTAATGACCTTTGCCCTAAGTAGTTTACGTAGTCGTGGTAAATCACTGGCTCTAACCCTTTTGTCGCTGCTGATCAGCATAAGTGTATTGTTAAGTGTTGAACACGTGAGGTTACAGGCCCAGGAGAGTTTTAACCGAACGGTTTCGGATGTTGACCTCATCGTCGGCGCGCCAAGTGGTCAGTTAAATCTGATGCTCTACACGGTATTTCGGATGGGGAGCCCAACCAATAACATCAGTTATGCCAGCTATGATATGTTGCAACAACATCCGCAGGTAAACTGGGCTATCCCGATTTCTTTAGGTGATGCTCATCACGGCTATCGCGTGCTCGGAACTAACCAGCAGTATTTTGACCACTATAAGTTTGGTAACAAGCAGCCGTTAGTGTTTAGCCAGGGTGAGCCCTTTAAAGGGGTTTTTGGTGCGGTGCTGGGCGCCGATGTGGCCAGTTCGCTTAAATATCAGTTGGGTGATGACATAGTGATTGCTCACGGACTTGGCGCGGTGAGCTTTCAGAATCATGACGACTCACCTTTTACCATTACCGGTATCCTGGCTCCCACCGGTACGCCGGTGGATAAAACCGTGCATGTTTCATTGCAGGGTATTGAGGCTATGCATTTGCCGCATGCGCAGCTTGATAGCGTATTACATCAGCCGGATAACGTAGCTAACCCTGCGGTGCAACCCGACAGCGTTACCGCAGTGATGGTTGGCCTCACCAGTAAGTTCGCCACTTTTACCCTGCAAAGAGAACTAAACAACTTCGAAAATGACCGTCTGATGGCTATTTTGCCGGGGGTCGCATTAACTGAGATGTGGCAGATGATGGCAGGTGTGGAAAACTTGTTGCGCTTTATTAGTCTGCTGATCATGCTGTCATCGTTATTCGGTTTATCCACCATGTTACTGGCTTCAATGCAGCAGCGAGAAAAGGAAATAGCAGTGTTGCGAATTATTGGTGCCGGAGCGGGAACGATATTTCGTTTAATTTTAACAGAAGCCCTGCTGCTTGCGGGTGCTGCAAGTATTATCGCGGTGGTTTTGGTCTCTGCTTCTTTTGCGTTAGCCAAAGGATGGTTAGCCAGCCATTACGGCCTGTTTATATCGGCCAATCTGTTAACCCTGCACACCGCCATGGTGATTGGTGCGATACTGCTGGCGACGCTGATTTGCAGTTTACTGCCTGCTATTGATGCCTATCGTGGCGCCATAAACCAACGACTGTAAGTGACACAAGTAATGAGCAAGAAGTACAAACAATTAGTGAATTTGTGGTTTGGCTTTATATGCTGCACTGGTGTAAGCACACTGGTGCATGCTGAGGACACACCACAGGGATCCGCAATACCCCGGCAGGTAGTGGCGCTACTGGCAGCCAACCAACTCGTTGCACTGGGAGATATCCACGGCTCTGAACGGCCGGTTAACATGTTAATTTCGCTTCTCGAAACCTCTGAGGTTGCACAGCAAATTGACGACATAGTGGTAGAGTTTGGTAATTCACAGTATCAGCGGATGGCAGATGAATATATTCTCAATGGCAGAAATATTGCTATTTCCGAGCGCCAGAAAATATGGCGCAATACGCTTTATTTTATGGCTTGGCAAACGCTGCAATATGCACGCCTGATGACTTACTTACATGAATATAATCAACAACATCAGAAAAAAATCCGCCTTGTGTTAGCCGAGCCCGCGTTCAATTGGCAGCTTATAACAAGTGAGCAGTGGCAGCAGCTAGCCAGCAACCGCGAAGCCGACTATGTGACGCGAATCGAACAACAAGTACTCGAAAAGAATCGCAAAGGGATATTGCTGTTTGGCACCTTTCATCAAATAAAAAAGCCGGTAGCACTGGCGCCACAACAGCGTGAATTTACCTCCCTGGTGGCTCGACTGGCTGCCAAAGGCATTCAGATCGCAACAATATGGCCGCATATGGGGCCGGCGCTCACTCAGGACTATCGCGTGCCGACACTTATAGATTTACAGAGCGATCCCATGGGTAAGCAGCCTATCGATCAACTGTCAGCGCGCTTTACCAGCCAGTTACCGTTTCATACTATTGCCGACTATTATCTGTATTCAGGTGCGGAATCCCGCGAAGCCCAGCCTGCAGAGAATAATATCGATGATCTTGCATGGCGCGCTGAAATGAAACGTCGCGGTGATATGCTTGGTGGCAGAGTGCAATCACAGGTTAATGCGTGGCTGGCGGCCCACCCGGTGAGCCGTTAACCTAATCTTGTCGAGTTCTCAATCAGCAATGGCTTAGCGATTTAAACACTGCCCGTTATTCGACCTGTCTGGAAAGACAGTGTTGATGGTTGCCATTAATCTGGCGTAATCGCTGGCCATCCGCTCCGCCTGCACCTCTGTTAGTACCTGCCCCTGCAACTTTATGCGCTCGGCTTCTACATGGGTGTAGTGAAAAATCCGCATATCGGTGTTGTGCTGCTGCCAGGCGTTATCCATGTTTTCAATGTTGGTATGTGAGTCGTCAACAAACACGATGGCGTTGAACTGGCGTTCGGTGGTGTTTAAGAGCCACTTAAGCATGGTGCCCTTGTTCATTCCTGTGGTCATCATCAGGCCGCGACTGTAGCTCATTTCACGCTCAAGTTTTTGCCGGTAAACCGGGTTAGCGTTATCAACCGGCGTCAGTGCTGCCTGACTAATATCTATGCCATGGCGTAACAGTTCGCGCTCCGTTGCCGGACGATTTTTCGGCGCGCGGGAAGTGAGTAACAGCAGGGTATTACCGGCCTCCTGCCAGTTGTTGAGTAGCACAGGAACCTGAGGTTCGGTGAGCTTCATTGGCGCCAGTTCGTAGAGCAGGCTGATAGTGTCTTCAAACAAGCAACTCACCTGTTGTTCCGGCGTTGGCTTAACAGCCAGTTTGCCGCGCTGCCACTGATACCAGATATCGCCACCCAGATCGGTAGCGCTGGTTAGCAGGGTATTATCAATATCGGCAACAATAAGTACGTTTTCGGCACCGTACTGGCTATTGAGCTTTGCAACAACCGGTGCAATCACATCGAAGGTGTCTGCTTCGGCAACGATGACCTCACTGTCGATGGTTGATGGAGTGCCGCTACAGCCGCTGGCAGCCAGTACCAGTGCGAAAAACAGCGAGCGAAGTGCAGTATTGGAAAGAGAATTTGAAGACATAAGCATTATTGTTGATAAAAAGTTCTGCGTAAAACTCCGTAATGTAGCAGATTTAACGGTTAATCGACATGCCCTATGAACGGTTTACCAAACAGACTACAAAGCGGGGGATTTGACCAACACTTAGTGATAAAGCTTTATTAATCTTTGCGTTGTTTTTCTTAAATTACTGAAAAACATAGAGTTGTATCCTGGCGCAACAATTGCTTTAAAATACGCAGTTTAAATGGCATTGAAAAAACAGGGAGCCACCGTGATGGTTAAACTAGAAGATCGTCCTATCGAGCAGGTCAGGGAAGAAGTCATCGATAAGCTGATTTATCACTACAGTCATGGAGTGATTTCGGCCGATGCGTTTGAACGTCGGTTGGATAAAGCGATGGCCAGCAAGGACCATCAGGAAATTGCCGATCTCGCAGCGGATCTCACCATGCAGGTTGACGGCGATTACACCCGCGAAAAAGAGAAAAAACTTAATATCAATTACAGTGCGGGTGACGTGCCAGACAATGAAACGGTAATCAATATTATGGGCGGGTCGGATCGGTCAGGACGCTGGAAAGTGCCGGCCGAAATTCGCGTGCTTAATATTATGGGCGGCTCCGATATTGACTTCACCGATGCCGAATTTACCACGCCCAATGTCACCATCAAAACCCTGTGCATTATGGGGGGGATTGATATCAAAGTACCGGAAAACGTTAATGTCGTAACCAAAGCTTTTTGTTTGATGGGCGGTCTCGATAATAAAGCCCCGTCCATTGCTGACCGCCAGGCGCCAACCATTACCGTGGAAGGTATTGTGGTAATGGGGGGCGTGGATATTGGCCTTAAACGCACCATTAAAGAGAAGTTTGTCGAGCTGGCAAATCAGATGAAAGCGTTATTTGGCAGTTCGCAGCGTTAGGCGCAAAATTGCTTTTGTAGCAAGGCTGTATCGCAACACAATTGTGCTGGCAAGCGCCGCTGGAATGTGGCGTGATTCGACCAGGGTATTCACGGTTTACTGCAACGTTGATGAGCGATAAACAAAAGTACCGGGTAGTTCGGTTGCCAGCCACTACCTGTGTTAAGGCAATGGAAAAAGAGCAACGACTACTGGAACAGGTAAAACAGGGTAGCTTTAGCCAGGCCTTATTGCTGTGGCGATGTACGTCGCCCGCTATTGTTTTACCGGCAGGCAGAAAATGGCAGACCACCGAGCCGTTACGAGAATGGCTCGCTCAACGGGGCTGGGACATTCTGCAGCGCCGCTCAGGCGGTTCGCCGGTGCCACAAAGCCCGGCCATGCTCAATATTGCTCACATGTATACCTTAACAGCAGCGCAGTCTTATGCGGTTAAAGCCGCTTACCAGTTGCTGTGTGATAGTTTGCTCGACTTCTTTGTCTCCCTGAATATTACCGCCGAAATTCATCCTACGCCCCATGCTTATTGTGATGGCGACTATAACCTGAATATTCACGGTCAGAAAATTGTAGGCACAGCGCAGCGCGTACTGACCGCCCCGGGAGGGCGCAGAGTTGTGCTGGCACATGCTTGTTTGCTTATTGACGATGTGTTGGAGAGCATTATACCGCCTGTGAATGCGTGTAACGCATTCAATAACATCCCAGACAGGGTTAAGCTTAATGCCCATACCTGTTTAAATCGCCATCTTGCCGATACCCTTTCTACCGATGAATTGTTCACGGGTTTGATCCACGCTTTTTCTCGACACGCGGTTTTGGTTTAACGGTTAAAAATATTATACTGCGTGCTTTTTTCAACCCGAGGATATTCAGGTAATGATGGTTAAACTTGTTCGCAATGCGCTTGGTCTGGTGATTGTATCCGCCGATGTATTAACCCGCTGGAGCCGGGTAAAGCGCACGCCGGAGGCACAGCAAAAGGTTACAGAGGCAGCCGAGGGGATGACCCTTTATCATTTTTTTGCCTGTCCGTTTTGTGTCAAAACACGCCGTGCTATTCATAAACTGCGTGTGCCCATAGCAAAGCGCAGTGCCGTGCAGGGCTCACCGCATCGGGAAGAACTGATCCAGGGCGGCGGCAAAGTGCAGGTGCCTTGTTTACGAATCCAGCACAGTGATGGCCGGGAAGAGTGGCTGTATGAATCCAGGCAAATTATAGACTACCTCAACCAACAGTTTAGCCCCGCCTGAAGGCTTTGATTGATACCGTGGATGTTTGTTATGGCAGCATCTGCGGTAATGTCAGGTTTGCTCATTTCATCCCTCTACTCCAGCCAATTGACCCCGGATAAAGTTTAAAACCTCAATTCCCGAGACCAGTGTATTGTCTGCGTGTTGACGCCTAAATAAAAATGGTTATCATTTACTTTTTCTGAGGTTCCCGGGCGATTTTGTTGTTGCTACCCATGGGATTGCCGTACACACTGCATAGCCACGATAAGGGTATTTCGTTATGCGATTATCACTGGGCACGGCCCGTCAATGGCACTGGATCAGTGCTGCCATTTCGCTGGTGGGCATGCTGTTATTCGCCGTTACCGGTATTACGCTTAATCACGCGGCAGTGATCCCTGCATCGATTTCTGTTACCACTATCGAAAGTGAAGTACCCGCCAGTGTGTTAACGCACCTGCATAATTTACCCATGGCAGAAATGCCTGCGCCGCAACCGGTTCGCCAGTGGCTGGCCAGTGAACACAGCATTAGTGTGCCGGCCGATGTGGCAGGCGAATTTGATGGTATGGAGTTTTATATAGCCTGGCCGGGACCGGGCGCCGATCGCTGGCTGGCGATTAACGTGGATGATGCAGCGCTGTTATATGAAGCTACAGAGCGCGGTTGGATTGCTTACTTTAATGATTTACACAAGGGCCGTAATACCGGCTCGGTGTGGTTTATATTTATCGATGTGATAGCCATCGCCATGATTGTGTTTACCCTGACCGGGTTATGGTTATTGGTAAAACAGGCCTCTCACAAGCAGTCAACCTGGCCTGTTACCGCGCTGGGGTTATTGATCCCTGTAGTCATCGCACTGGCTTTTATCCATTGATGCCAGCCGGGGAGCCGTTTGCATGACAGATAATCAACGCCTGTTGCTGGCCATTGCCCTGTGCCTGGTTTATTGCGCTTGGGTAGGCTTTATGATTTTTAGCCATTACGCCCGGCAACGAGACCGGCGACATGTGGCCTCCGGCGCTTTTATTGTGGCTTACGCCAGCCAAACCGGCACGGCAAAACAGTGGGCCGAATATCAGGCTGATTTGCTCGGCGCAGAGCGCCCGGTAAAAGTCATCGCCCTGAATGACCTGGCCATTGATACTTTGCGAAAAGCACGCGATGCACTGTTTGTAGTGAGTACCTATGGTGATGGCGAGCCACCGGATAACGGCCGGCGTTTTTACCGGGCGTTGCAACAGCATAATAAACAGCACAACAGCGCATTACTGCAACCTCTTTCATATCGGATAATCGCGCTGGGTGACAGTCAGTATCCGGCGTTTTGTGCATTTGGTGAGCAACTCGATGACGCACTACAACAATCCGGTGCCACGGCCATCGCTGCTCTCAAAAAAGTCGACCGGGCTCAGTCGCAGCCCTCGTCGAGTGAGACTTTTGAGCGGGCTGAGAGTGCTCTTAGGGCGAATACCTGGCGGGTTACCACCCAACAGCAAATCAACCGGGCAGACCGCCGGGAACTCTTCATGGTGACGCTGAATGCCGTTCAGGCGCTGCCCACTTGGCAGGCCGGTGATATCCTTGACGTGCGGCCCCATAACGATGGAGCAGCCATGGCTGAATGGCTTCAAAAGCATGATCTTAGCCCGGATACAATCATTGCCGTAAAGGGTACGCCAACCCCGCTTGCGCAGGTGTTGCAAACCCGCCAACTGACTGATTTACCTGCATCAGGGAACGCTGAACAACACATTTTGCGCATGCCTTTGTTACCTTTGCGCAGTTACAGCATTGCTTCTGTCCCTGAAGAAGGGCAGCTTAAACTGATTGTCAGAAAACAATATCACCCGGATGGCACGCCAGGTATTGGCTCCGGCTGGCTGACAACTTATGCGGGCGATAAAGAGCCGTTTTGTGCCTACGTGAAGGACAATCCGCTGTGTCATATTGCACAACATGACGTGCCGCTGGTGCTCATTGGTGCGGGTAGTGGCCTGGCGGGGATCCGGGCCCAACTGGCGAAACGCTACTACACTAACAGTAACGCTGATATCTGGTTAATTTATGGTGAGCAATCGCCGCAACTGGATAATGTTATCCCTGCCGCCATTGATGTATGGCAAGCTAAATTCGCCCGGCTAAACATTCAGCACGCCTATTCGCGGGGCGAACCCAGGCAGTATGTTCAGGATATAGTGGTAGCGGCAGCCGAAGAATTGCAAAACTTTATCGACCGGGGAGCGCATATTTATGTATGTGGCAGCCACCAGGGGATGGGGCAGGCAGTGCACCAAACGCTAACTGAAGTACTCGGTGACGATGCATTAATGCAGCTAATCGATGAGCAGCGCTATCACCGTGATACCTATTAAGGCGCAGCTCACAATGCGCTCGTGTGGCGGCACTTACAGTAAATACTATTCAGGCAGTAGTTCATAAGTAGTAGAGATGCGACTTAAGGGATAATGTTAATCCATTAGGCCGGGTGGTACATATAGACTCATTTAACAGATGAGAGTATGTCTATGAAAAAGTGTTTAGCCTTTTTGTTAGTAGCCTTTAGCAGTTTTACCCTGGCTGATGAGTGCGCAGTAACCATCGAAAGTAATGATATGATGCAGTTCAACATAAAAGAAATGTCTGTGCCTGCCTCTTGCGATACCTTTGCGGTAACACTGAAACATACCGGACAGTTGGATAAAAAATACATGGGCCACAACTGGGTGTTATCCACTACTGCCGACGCTCAGGAAATCGTTAACGGGGCTCTGAAAGCAGGCCCGGATAACAATTACCTGCCACCAGGTGATGAGCGTATTATCGCAGCCACCAAAATTATTGGCGGCGGAGAGCAGGACACCATTACGGTAGATGTTGCCGGGTTAACTGCCGGTGAAGACTACACCTTCTTTTGTTCATTCCCTGGCCACTTTGCCATCATGAAGGGTGCATTTATCATTAACTGAGCCTTCCTCGGCTAATCGCCCGGCGCTTAGGGCGGTTAGCTGAATACCTGCATGCCTTCTGTTACCTGCCAAGTGCTGGCAAGTATCGTCCACAGTGGATTTGCTTACGCTGGTGCACCTTCTTTTGTGTATAAACCAGCTCTCATTTATTTCTCCAGGTTGACTCATCAACCACTACCTTTATTGTTGATATTCATCACAATTTCAGCTTGTTACCGTACTGACAGCATACCAGGTGGCTGCTAAACTACAGATAGGTGCTGAGTTGAGTCCAGCAGTTTTTTACTCGCAAAGCGTGTACTTTGGTTTATGATGGCTGCAGTCAGTTATCACTAGCTGATCAAGCCTCGTCAGTCGCAGAGATTACCAGGGTTTAAGGAAATTAAAGGTGTCCATGTGAGTGAGCCAAAATGTTGTAATCCTTCCCGCCTGTCAGTGATGCGTCTTGTTTGGTTGTTACTGGGCGTATCCAGTGTGGTTTTAGGAGTTGTTGGTGCGGTATTGCCCCTATTGCCTACGGTACCTTTTATGTTACTGGCGGCGTACTGTTTTGCCCGCTCCTCCAACCGCGCCCATAACTGGTTAGTCAATCATCGGGTCTTCGGCACAGCAATAGCAGACTGGCAACGCAGCGGTGCCATTAGTCTTGCTGCAAAATACGCTGCCACAGTCTCTGTGGTTGTGGTATATGCCATTTCCATATTGATGGATTTACGTCCGTCACTCCTTATCATCCAGGGGATTACGCTGGCTGCCGTGATGCTATTTATCTGGAGCCGACCACATCACTAGCTGGTCTGGTACTTGAGAGCGCAGAAGCAGGTAGTCAAAGATACGCGGTTCAACAATGCACAGCGTTATTCGTCGGTCATCATTTCAGCCAGATTCTGTTATTTTAGCGTTGGTTTGTGATTCAAAATGGTGGTTATGCCGCAGGAGGCCTGTGGCCACGTAATTCGGTATTTTAATGAAAAGGGCAGTCAAATGTTTATTGCAATGAATCGATTTAAGGTGAAGACAGGCAGTGAAGCGGCTTTTATCGACATGTGGCGACAGCGGGAAAGCTACCTGGATGACGTGCCGGGATTTACAGCGTTCCATTTACTGCAAGGCGCAACACAAGAAGATTATACTTTGTTTGCAACCCATGTGTGCTGGGACGATAGAGCCAGTTTCGATAACTGGGTAAAGTCTGACGCGTTCAGGAAGGCCCATGCTGGTGCTGGTCAGTCCCGTGACTTTTACGCCGGCCCGCCGCGACTGGAGATGTTTGACGCAGTATTTTGACTGTGTTTTAACATGCGGCGAGCGGGCCGGGAAAGGTCACCGTATTGTTAACTGACTGTACCCATTACAAAGTGTTGTCGGTGAGTTTTCTGGGATCGAGCAGCTTCGTTAACTCTGCTCGTGAAAGGTCGGTCATTTCATCTGCGACATCGATAATTGGACGCTTGTCTTTATAGGCCTGCTTGGCAATTTCTGCGGCCTTGTTGTAACCGATGATCGGGTTGAGCGCGGTGACCAGTATAGGGTTTTTATCCAGCGCCGCTTCAAGGTTGTCGTTTAATACCTCAAAGCCACTGATAGCACTGTCTGCCAGCAGTGAGGCACTGTTGGCTATCAGAGTACAACTGTTCAGCAGGTTGTTAGCAATCATGGGGAGCATCACATTCAGTTCAAAGTTACCCGACTGGCCGCCTACCGTGATGGCAGTATCGTTACCCATCACCTGGGCTGCCGCCATAGTGACAGCTTCAGGAATAACCGGGTTAACCTTACCAGGCATAATAGATGAACCGGGTTGCAGGGCAGGCAAAGCGATTTCACCGAGACCGGCCAAGGGGCCAGAGTTCATCCAGCGCAAGTCGTTGGCTATTTTCATTAAACTCACCGCGGTTGACTTAAGTAAACCAGACAAGGTGACTGCAGTATCCTGAGAAGCGATTAGTGCAAAGAAGTTGTCTGCCGGTTGGAAAGGGATCCCGGTAAGTTCTGTCAGCGCCTGATTAAACGAAAACGAAAAGTCTGGATGCGCATTTATACCGGTGCCCACTGCGGTGCCACCCAGGGCCAAGGTCTGAATTGCCGGCTGGTGGGCATTTAACGTTTTAATCTGCTGGCATATCTGTGCCTGCCAACCGGATAAACTCTGTTCCATGCGAACCGGCATGGCATCCATCAAGTGGGTTCGGCCGGTTTTACAGACATCTTTTACTTCACTGGCTTTCCTGCCAATTACGCTGTACAGATGACTCAGTGCCGGCAGTAACTCCTGTTTAAGGGCAATCGCTGCGCTTACGTGAATGGTGGTGGGGATAATATCATTACTACTCTGACCGTAATTAACATGATCATTGGGGTGTATAGCCTTACCTGACTGTTGACTGGCCAGGTTGGCGATCACCTCGTTGGCATTCATATTGGTGCTGGTGCCTGAGCCGGTCTGAAATACGTCAACCGGGAAATGAACCATCAGTTGCTTGTCGCTAAGCAGTTGATCGCAGGCTTTGCCAATGGCGTGGCCAATGTCCTGGTTTAGTGTGCCCAATGAGACATTAGCCTGCGCTGCTGCTTTTTTTACCGTGATCAACGATCTGATAAAAGCCTCTGGCATGGCTTGGCCACTCATGGGGAAATTATTTACTGCCCGCTGGGTCTGGGCACCATACAGTGCGTCGGCTGGCACTGCGAGTTCGCCCATACTGTCCTTTTCGATTCTTGTTTCAGTTGGTGTATTCATGATTGATGTCCTTGGTTAAAAGAATGTCGGCGTGAGCAGCCTGAACTGAAGACTAAACTGCCTCACTCGATAGTGATCACTGGCTGTTGTACTTGTCTTTTCGGCCCTTAGCAGAGGCCGGTAAATCTGGTCGAGACACAGGTGACGCCAGTTGAGCGCTACCTGGTGGTCGCAGGCTGTCTCGAGCAAAAGCGACGCACAGGCCAGCAAGATACGAATTTTCTCGGACGATGCCTCAGCAGCGTCTGCACTGTCGAGGGCTAAGTTTATATAGTGTTGGAGGAGCTCTGGATCATCCGGGCTGCATCCGGTTCTGATTTGTTGTTGCAGATTTGTTGAGCCTTTAAGCATCGTTGCAAATGCGGGAGTCATGCCCATCATCGTTTTAGTCCATTGAATTTAATTTCATGCTAATGCAAATAATTATCATTTGCAATGATGTGAGATTCGGGTATGGTTAAGTCAGGAGGACATGCCAATGGAAATTTCTTTTTTATGTGCCAAACATGCAGACTGGGTTTATAGCCATCCACTCGAAGCGGTCAATTTTTTAGCCAGGGATGAGTTTCAGGGGACTACCTTGTTTTACGATGGCGAGTATCGGGAGTGCTTACCTTATTTAGGTTGTGCTTTTGATATCACCGCTATTTTGCTTGAGGTAGATGAAGGTCAGAATCCACTATTTATCGAAAAAGCCTTTGCTCTGTCGAGTTTAATTTGCGATGCCTATAAGGCGCTTGGTCTTTTAGAATATCAAACTGCTATGCAGCGCCGGGTAGCCGACTTAGTGATTGCACTGAGTTATCAGCAATCGGCGGCTGTGCAATCCAGACATGCTGTTTTCGAGGTTAGCACCAGCAAACACTAAATCGGAGGCAGGCATGAGTCAGCTCGAAACAACCTATACAAAATGGCGAAAGGTTATTGCCACGGGCAATGATAATTTTGCCCTTCATCATACGCTGATAACCCTGGTGTATTACCTCAGAGCCATTGATTTAGCCGAGTTGTTGGTAAAATCGTGGCCCCTTTCCCATTGTGCCACCGATGCTCTGCTAATAAGTTACCAAAACCTTGCTGAGCTTTATGAGCGTGAGGGAAGTTTGCGCCTGGCCTGGCAAAACTTAGTTAATGTGAAACAACGACTGATAGCGCTGGCAGATAGATACAGCCAGGCGTCTGGTTTGGCATTGCGGTGTCAACAAGCCCACCGGCGATTACATCAGTTTGAATACGTACATGGTAGCTTCGGGAATACTACGGCAGCTCAAGCGCCTGAAATTCCTAGTCAGTATAATGACATTGTTTCAATTCACTTAGGGCAGCCGCTACGGAGATAATCATGCAACGTGTTTTTCTGCGTTTCTTATTTATCGCGCTTTTAACGCTAGGGATGAGTTTTGTTGCTCAGGCCCATGAAGGGCATGATCACAACCATTGGAGCAGCATGTTTGTTCATGCGTTACTGTTACTGTCGATGGCCGCATCCGGCCTGGCAATAGTGTTTGCTATCTATCGCGCAATCAGTCGCTGGCTGCCAGCGGGTAAATAACCGGCTGTCATTAGCCGTGGAAGGGTGAACCGGGTACAAAGTATTAGTCTGACAAACCAAAAAGTACCGCCTGATTGGGTTTTACAAGGGCTTGTAAAGGTCTATCATGAGCGACGGCCCAACCCGGGCTGCATTCAGTAAATCAAATAGACAGATGAGTCATGACTAAGTTTTCCCAATCCGGTTGGTTGCCTGCATTCACCTTTTTGTCTTGCACTATTGGCGTGTCGTTTAGTACTAGTGTGCAATCTGCTGCAGACGCTTACCCCAGTGATATAGAACGGATAACCACCACAGGCTCCCGAATCGAAGCCGATAACAGCGATACACCAGTGATTACCAGCGCCGTTGGGGAGCAGGATATTAGCCTGGTGTCGCCCACCCATATCGAAGAAGTCCTTAAATTTATTGCCGGTGCACAGGTGCAACGAGGCAATGGTCAGGAATACCTGCCTGCGCTGCGCTCCCAGGTATTTAGCGGGGCAGGTGCCTGTGGTGGTTTGTTAACCGCTGAAGATGGTATTCCTCTGCGTGCGGCGGGTTTTTGTAATATTAATGAGTTATTTGAAGCTCATTCAGAAATGGCGGAACGGATAGAAGTGCTTAAAGGGCCGGGCTCGGCTTTGTATGGCTCGAATGCCGTGCATGGCGTGATTAATGTCATCACTCCAGACACTACTAATGGTGGTGGGTTGCTCGGGTATGACTATGGCTCATACGGGTATAACCGTATGAAGCTGCGCACTGGTTATCACTATGGTGATGGCGGTGTGGGGATTAACGCCAGCGTGACCCGCGACAATGGCTATCGTGTAGCGGAAGGACTCGATCAGGAAAAGCTCAACCTTCGTCATGAACATCTATTTTCCACACTAACGCTGACGTCCGGCCTGACGTACACCAATCTGGAACAGGAAACGGCCGGCTATATCACCGGTACCGATGCTTATAAAGACGCTCAGCTGGCGCAGGGAAACGAAAATCCGGAAGCCTTTCGTAATGCCAGCTCGTTACGCCTGTGGTCCAAAGCGCTGTGGCAGTTAGCTAACGGTGATAAGTTATCGATTACACCGTACATTCGCGATCAGGATATGCAGTTTTTAATGCATTTTTTGCCAGGGCAACCTAGCGAAGAAAACAGCCAGCAGGGCGTGGGAGTGCAAACTTTATGGACCCATAACGTCTCTGCCAGTGTTACCCTGAATACCGGAATTGATGCCGAGCAAACGGAGGGAAGTTTGTTGCAGTATCAGGAGCAGTCCACGATGGGGTCAGCCTTTTTGGTTGAAACCATTCCGGCTGGCAAACACTACGACTATGACGTAGATGCTGCACAAATTGCTGCGTTTAGTGAGCTGGTGTGGCGCAATAATAACTGGTTACTTAGCGCCGGGCTTCGCTACGAGTACATGCATTATGACTATACCAATAATATGAATTCGGGGCGGTTAAGAGAAGGTGGCACAGCCTGCGGCATGGGTGGCTGTCGGTACTCGCGACCGCCGAGCAGTGAAGACAGCTTCACGAATGCCTCGCCAAAATTTGGCGCCACTTATCTGTATTCTGACAATACACAGTTTTACGCAAACTATTCACTTGGCTATCGCGCTCCTCAGGCCACCGAACTGTACCGCTTGCAGCGTGCTCAGCAGGTGGCGGATCTCAATTCGGAAGAAGTGCGTAATGTGGAGTTTGGGGTAAAGGGTAATTATCCGGGCTTAAGCTATACTCTCGCAGCCTATTACATGGATAAAGACAACTTTATTTTTCGCGACAGTAACTTCTTTAATGTTAATGACGGCCAATCCCGACATACCGGGGTAGAACTGGAATTACGCTGGCAGGCCAGTCAGAATTTGGATATTGCAGTGGCGGCGACCCTGGCAAGCCACACTTACCGCTATAATCAGGAACTGGGTGGCATCAATATAAATGGTAACGACATAGATACTGCGCCGAACACCATGGCGGATGTACGCATAGGCTATAATTTCACGCCACAACTGCGCGCCGAACTAGAATTAAACCACGTTGGCGAGTACTACACCGACCCGGAGAATCTGCACGAGTACGAAGGCCATGAATTAGTGAACTTGCGTACCTCCTGGCAGTTAACGCCTGAGCTCACACTGTATGCCAGAGTGAACAACCTGCTCGATACCGCCTACGCCGAACGCGCCGATTTCACGTCGTTTGGTGGCGATCGCTATTTTCCGGGCAGACCACGTAATTATATGTTGAGTGCCACCTACAGCTGGTAAAAAAATAATGGGGTCAGAGTACTTTATTTGGCCCCTACCGCTGCCCCTTCGATTAGTTGTTATAAAAATCACCAGCCAAATCGCCCAACTAAGCTGTTCTGACGAACAGTTTTGCCGGGTACAGGATTGTTGTTGTTCAGTTGCTGAATAAGATATCAGCAGACTCACAAGATGGCAGAACAATGGCAAGACATCAACGCATCTCGCCGCAGGGCGTTTCTCAACACGTTATTCAGCGTGGCAACAACCGAAGCCCGTGTTTTCATGATGAGAAAGACTTCATTGCATACACTGGTTGGCTTAAAAAGTATTCCGCAAAATTTGGCGTGGATATACATGCTTGGGTTCTGATGACTAATCATGTGCACCTGCTTTGTACTCCTCGACTAGATAATCAGGGGATAAGCAAGATGATGCAATCTCTTGGCAGGATGTATGTGCGGTTTTTTAACTACAAATACCAGCGCACAGGGACTTTATGGGAGGGGCGGTTCAGATCGTCACTGGTTAATTCCGAAGCTTATTTGCTGAGACTACAGCAATATATAGAGTTGAATCCGGTGCGGGCCAATATGGTGCAGAGTCCTCACCGGTATAAGTGGTCCAGTTTTGCTATGAATGGTTTGGGTAAAAGCTCGTCTTTATACACCGCGCACCCGGTATATCTGTCGTTAGGCGAGACGAAAGGTTCGCGACTTTTAGCTTATCAGTCATTATTTAAGCAACCGCTCAAGGCTGATTTGTTAGCAGAAATTCGCAGCTGTTCACAGCGCGAATTAGTGTTAGGTGATTCAGCCTTTATCAGTCAGGTTGAAGCGTTAACTAACACCAAGCTCAAAGCCGCTAAAATGGGGCGGCCATTTAAAAATAATGGACTCTGACCCCATTATTTTTTACAGGGGGAGGACTTCAAATACCAGCACGTAGCTGGCACGGCGTTTCTTCGCCGGTGCTTTGGCTTTGTCGTCTTCGTATTCGGCTTCCAGCCAGTACATGCCTGGTTCGTCAAATTGCAGACTGATTTTTCCTTGTTCGTCGGCGACTAATTCGACATCACTGGTAGTATCTCGGTATTTTTCACCGTCTTTGACCACAATGACTTTAGTACCCTGTGCTTCGTCACCACTCATAAAGAACTGAAAATCAATAGGCTCGCCGGTATAGGCATCGTTGGGGTGGGTGAGTGCTTTAAGCTCAAGGCCCTGGCCGTTTAGCTTGTTGTTGCCAGCGGTTGGTGCGCCTAAAGTAACATAAGTCTCAAGCCGGTTGGCGGTTTGCATAACATTTAATTCGTTCGCATCCTGTGGCACTGCTTTATAAAACTCTTCCACGGTGCCGGTTTTGCCGCGTCCAGGCCAGAAATGGCGCTCGCCGTCTTCATCTTTCCAAAATGCTACTAAAGACTGTGATGCGTTAAATACTTTGTAAGTGCCGCTTTGTGTAAGCTCTACATCGAATACGCTGCGGTAGCGCAGTTTTTGCTGATTCTGAATGTCGACCGGCTCGCCGCTTGGTGAAACCACTGATAAACGTTCGGCAGGATAGGCGAAGTGATCCGGGTGGAAGATACCGTTGGCCACGGCAACGTCAAAGGTGATCCATTCGCTGTCGCCAGAAACGGAAGTGGTTGATGGTTTAATCCATACCCGGTGAGCCTGGCTGAACGGGCTGGCCAGGGCAAGGGCCAGTGCGATGGCTCCAATTAACAGTGTTTTCTTCATTTTGCAGGCTCCATATGTAATGTTATCGAAGAAAGTTCGTGCTGACCTTCAGCACGGGTTTGAACAGATTGAGTAACCGGCAGGGACACCGGGACTTTCAGTGTTTCTCTGCCGCCCAGTTCCCGGGCGGCTTCTACCCACACAAAATAGTCACCGGCCGGCACATTGCTGAAATGCTCATCCAGAGCAATAACCGACTTGCCTGGGCGCCGTGTCGCGCCGCTCACACCATCGATGGGCATGCTGGCACTGCGACCACTACGCCGCCACCACATACGTAAATCTTTTAGCCATTTTTCCCCTTCGTTATTGGCCATGTCAGTGTCGTACCAGACGGCAATATCCACCACGCGCTTACCGCGCTCGTCGGCCAACCAGGCGGCAACATAGGGGGCGTGGTATTCGGCTACATCCAGTGTGGGCAATGTGATTTCCAGTTCATTGGCCTGGACTGAGATGGTCGTGCCAATCAATACCAATGATAGAGCTAGCTGTATAAGCCTGTTTAATAACTTATTAGGGCGGTGTACCTTGCCATCACATGACAAGAAGTAGGGGTTAGCTGGTGACACAGTTAATGCTCCTGAAATGATATCCTGATCGCTTTAAAAGTTGCGAAGTTGAACCTTAATCTAAATGGTATTGAGAATCAATTGCAATTGGTTTGTTGGTGCGTTTACAGCGTTTGGTGACATCAAAAAAGAAGGGCACGATTATGCTGACAAATCGCCGCGCAACCCGTGCCACTTCGTTGCGTCTAAAACGACCAGGCTAAAGACAGCCAGTAACGCCGCCCATCTTCCACATAACCGTATTCGTCCATACCAATGCGTTTATCGAACAGGTTGTAAATACCTGCGCCCAGCTTAATGGGGGCAGAAAAGCGATAGTTAATTCCCAAATCAGTGAGTGTGTAGGATGGCGCGATTAAACTATCCTGTGAAGGGCCGGTCGTCGGCTGACTTTCTTCGCCGCGATAATGAACCCGCAGCCAACTGCTGGTGATGTCATTAATGGCCCAGCGCAAGGACGTCTGCACCAGGTGTTTGGGGAGCTGATTGAGCGGGCTGCCGGCGTATTCACCGGTTTTCTGCTCAGAGTCGGTATAGGTGTAATTAGCATTAAACTCAATCCCTTCGGTCAGGCCTGCTTCGATGCTGATCTCAAACCCCTGGGTAATCGCTTCATCGATGTTCACATACGTGGTTGGTGCAGAACCGAAATCGTTGACACCATCGGTACATAAGGTTTCCGGGCACTGAATCCGGGTAATCTTATCTTTAAATTCATTGTAGAAAGCAGTTGCAGAAAGCGTGGTGTCAGAGCCAATATCCTGGTACAGGCCAAGTTCATAACTGGTCGACGTTTCGGCCTGCAGATCCGGGTTCCCATAAATGTTGCCACCGCGGCTAACCTGTCCCCATGAGGGGTTTATCTGACGTAGGTTGGGGGCTCTGAAGCCGGTTGATATCCCGCCTTTCACAATTGTGTCTGAAGTCAATTGCCAGACCCCGTATAAACGCGGACTCCATTGACCACCAAAGTTCTGATCATCGTCGTAGCGTAAGCCGGTTGTCAGAGCAAAGTTATCGGCTAATTTCCATTCTCCTTCGCTGAATACCGACCACTGATGACCGTCAACCAACGCTAAATCTGAAATCTGGTTGCTGGTAAGGTCGTTAAGTTCTTCTGCGAAATAGGCGCCACCGGCACTCAGACTTAACTGATCATTAACCGGGATAGCCCACATGGTTTGTGCATCAATATTCTTAACGTACATTTGTCGCGAATCGTTGTTGAATTTGTCCTGTTTGATATAGGTCTGAGACGTTGACCAGCCCCAGTAACCGGTGTGACTCAGCGACAAATTGGTACGGTCATATTCGGTTAGGCTCGACTCAGGACAACCGCTGCGGCCGCATGACTCGCCTTCGGCCAATGGCGCAACCGTTTTGCCGAGCGTGGCGAAGATTTCCTGTTCAGTGTGAGTGGCTTCAAAGACAAATTCATGATTGTCGTATGGCGTAAATGCGAGTTTGGCACTGATATTTTTATTATCGCGGTCACGAAAGCCATCAACAATATCGTCTTCCTGACGGGTAGATACCTGACCATAAAGCTGCAGGCCAAGTTTGCCGGGGATCAGTGAACCAGCAGTAAAGAAATTGCTTTGAAACTGATTACCAGACTGACTACTTTCCTGCAGTGTGGCATCAAAACGTAACTCCCCACGCCACGATTCGGGAGTCTTGCTGGTGATAATATTGATGACACCACCAATGGCATCGGAGCCATAAAGTGATGACATTGGTCCACGGATTACTTCGATACGTTGGATAGCTGCCAGTGGCGGGATCCATGCGCCTTCTACGCCAGGACCATCGCTGTTAGGGCGTGTTTCCCTGGAGCTCTGGCGCTGCCCGTCGACTAATATCAGGTATATTGACTGCCCATGCCACGCAGGCTGATATCTTCTTTATCGCCACCCCCGGTTACGATGACTCCTGGGATATCGGTCATGGCGTCGGTAAGATCACGATAGAATCTTTCACTTAGTTCCTCTTTGTCGAGCACACTGATTGAGGCCGGGGCTTCTTTAAGCATTTGCGCTGAACCAGAAGCGGTAACCACAATTTTTTCCAGTTCTTCGGTGTCGGGAGGCGTTGCCAGTGCGTTACAGGAGGAGAAAGCACAGCAAAGTGCCAGGGACGATTTTGTAAGTTGCATATAACAGTGAAAATCTGAGTGAGAATGATTGTTGTTTAGGATAAAATCGAGGTGAACTAAGCGCAATCGACTAATATTAAACGGAGTCTTTAGCAAAAATGAATTTTTATGAACAGTAAGTTTACGCGTGCGCTGAAAGTCTTTTTAGCTGTTGTTGACTGCGGCAACATGAGTGTGGCTGCCAGACAGTTGCACATGACCGTGTCGGCTATCAGTCAACAGTTGCGTAAGCTGGAAGAAGATATTGGCCAGCAGTTGGTCAATCGTAATTCCCGTCATCTGAGCCTCACTGAAGCGGGCCGAATTTATTACCAGACCAGTCAGGAGCTCGTTGCCATTGCGCAACAAGGGCAACAGGAAATTGATGCGTTGATTCATTCTCCATCCGGTGAGCTCAGGCTCCTTGCTCCTGAAGGTTTTGGCGGGGGGCTGCTAAGTGAACCATTACGGCAATTACTGGCGAGTTCAGAGCGTATTTCGGTAGCGGTGACACTCGGCGAAGGGTTTGAGGATATCGTTGCCAGCGGCGCCGATCTGGCATTGGGATTTGCGCCGGTAGAAAAAGAAGGATTTAAATCCTATCAGCTTGCGACCTGGTCTCAGGTACTATGCGTGGCTCCCTCCCATGGGCTAACCGGTCAATCTTTGTCGCACCCGGAGCAATTAAAAGAGCATCCGTTCATTGTGTACGACCACCTGCCAACTCATGAGCTTAGCGGTCCGGATGATGAACGTTATCTGCTGGCGCACCCCAAGCTCAGCGTCAACTCGATGCAGGCGCTGATTCAGTTCACCGTGGATGGGCTGGGCTATGCCGTCTTACCACAAAAAGAAGTGCAGCATTATTTGGCTGATGGCAAGCTGGTGGAATTGTTTCCCGACTGGCAGTTACCGGATTATCAGGTATTCGCCGTAGTCGCAGATTATCAAACGATGCCGGTTAAAACCCGCCAGGCCATTGAACTCCTTGAGTCTTGTTTTACCATCCTGTAATGCAGGCTACACGGCAACTTTAAGGTAGCCCTGTTCAATCGCCAGGTGCACCAGTTCGGCGTGGGTGCTGATTTGTAACTTGGCTTTTAACTGAGTGAGCGTATTTGAAACGGTTTTACTGGAGACATTCAGCTCGTTGGCTAACTGAGCCCGGTCAAGGCCTTTCGCGATACCCAGAAACACGTCAAACTCGCGTTGCGTGAGCTGTTTGCAACTATCACTGGCATCGTTGAGTTGGTGGGTGGCGAGTCGAATAGCAATGTTGTGTTCGATATAACGTTTACCATTGAGTACGGCTTTAATCGCCTCAACCATCACCTCAGGCTTGCTGCGCTTGCTCAGATACCCCTTGGCGCCGGTCTGAATGGCACGATTCACTACCGAGGGTTCGTCAAACATACTGAAAAAGATGATCTTAAGCCGTGGCCAGCGTTTTAACAGCCGGCCGGCCAGATTCAGGCCACTGGCGTTTTCCAGGTTGATGTCGAGAATGATCAGGTCAATGTTTGTAGCGGCCAGCGCTTTCAGCGTTTGCTGGGCATTCTCGGCTTCGCTGACAATGGCATCAGGCAGCATCATGGTAAGCAGTGCACTGTAGCCCTGGCGGACTACTGCGTGGTCGTCAACGATCAGAATATTCATAGTGGCGATCATCCTGTAATTGCAAAGGTGCGATGAGCATAACCGTCGTCCCTTCAGCATGGGTGTCAAATTTAAGTGAACCGCCCAACAAAGAGGCCCGCTCATGCATGGACTCAAGCCCCAGCCCGGCGGTTTTTGATTGTTGCCGATTAAAGCCCCGGCCATTGTCGCGCACAAACAGAGTCAGCTGGTCGTGGGTAGTGGTTAAGCCAATGGTCACTTCGGTGGCATGGGAATGCTTGGCAATATTGTTAAATATTTCCTGTGTGATGCGATAAATCTGGGTGTCGCGGTTGAGGTTACTGGCAAGGGTGGCAGCATCGGGCAACCAGCTTACCTCAATCTGATGAATGTCCTGCCAGGTCTGGATCATCTGTGCGATAGAGGTCGTTAATCCCAGTTTGTTTAAAAAGACCGGGTAAAGCTGGTTGGTTAAATCTTTCATTCCCTGATGTACGGCGTCACATTGTTGCTGAATAGTGGCGCAGGCTTTAACAATAAAATCGGGGTTTTGCTTTTGCTGTTCAAGCATATAGGTTTGCACGGTAATGCCTGTGATGAGTTGGCCCAGATTATCGTGGAGTTCTCTGGCCAACAGCCTGCGTTCATTTTCCTGCAGCGCCGACAGGCGCTGACGTAACCCCGCAACCTGGGTTTCCTTGCTGGCCAGTGAGCCGATTAACTTATTGTAATGCTCAATTAATCTGTGTATTTCGGCAATATCGGTCGACGCCGCCGACAACCTGAACTGGCCAGACTGAATACAATCCAGTCCCTGACAGAGTTCGGCCAGTGGCTTGAGACGGGTATTTACAGCATAACGCAGGGTAAAAAGCGTTAGTAACAGTGCCATCACAAAAATGAAAAACACATTCACCAGGGTGGCGCTAATCTCATCAAATTCAGCCGCGCTGTTAGCGACCACGGTAATGGATTCTCCCGAGACTGCATGGATGGTAGTGCTTGCTGGTGGTGGTGCCAGCCACTTTTCAAGCGAGCCGGTCAGTGGCCGTTGAGCCGCATGTTCGGGCTGGTCAATTACGGTGAGGTGACGGCTGTTGTGTAAAATGCCCCTCAGTGTGTCGCTATCCAGATTGGCTTGCGCCAGGGTTTCGGCCAGCTGCAGCGCGGCTTCGCCTTCATCGCTGATATCGGCTCTGGCCTGATAGAACATCGCGACCGCCAGCACACTGAACACCGCAGTGAAAATCAGCACAATCGTCAGGGTGATTTTATTGGAAGCATTCATATTGCTCAGCTGTACCGCACACTATTTACAAATCAATAACATTATACTGCAGTTAATCGGCCTGGTGTTGTCTGTCGTTTGCTACTTTGGTTAGTGCTATCTAGTACTTTGGTCCTGGTTTAAGGCCGAAAAGACCGTTTCCGCCCCTTCCACTGCGCACAGTACGAAAGTGCTACAGGATTTGTTTAACAAATGATCAACAATAAATTAACCATTGGTAAACGCTAATAGGAAGAAGGTGGTAACATGACATTTAAAAACGCACTGCGGGTTGCAGGGACACTTTTGTCTGTAGCGCTGGCCTTACCGGCTCAGGCGGGTAGCTGGCAACAGAATGTGGCTGTCGGTAATTTCAATAAAGTACACGTTTATACTCCGGATTCGCTATCGCCAATCGGGCAGGGACGCTCGCTGTTAGTTGTACTTCACGGCTGTACACAATCCATTGATGCTTATCTTTCCGCAAACCTGGAGCAGGCTGCGGAAAGTTACGGAATGGTGGTTGCGGTTCCTGATGCAATGAATAAAGCGGGATTTGGCTGCTGGTCTTACTGGCAGGGAGCAAAATCCCGTACCGCCGGCGATTATGCCAATATCCTGTCGCTGGTGTCGTCGATGAAAGCTAACAGCGGCTACGCCATTGATGAAGACCAGGTGTACGTGGCGGGATTGTCTTCCGGCGCGGCCTTTGCCAATACCACGGCCTGTATTGCTCCAGACGTCTTTGCCGGCGTGGGAGTAAGCGCCGGGCCCAGCATTGGCACCAGTTCCAGTGGTGCCATTGGGAGCTGTGAATATGCCGATGTAGCCACTCGTTGCCAGCAATACGCTGGTAGTTATAGTGGTTCACTCAGCGATCAGATTGCCTCAATTGCCCATGGTGATGCCGATACCACCGTAGATACCTGTTATAACCGGCAAAACGCTGAAGGCATGGCGGGCGCTTACGGCGTAAATGAATTACCGGGCAGCAATCTGCTTGGTAGCGGTTCAAGAACGGCCGAAGAATATCTATGGCAGGAAGGTCGGGTTTCCATGATCTGGCTTAATGGCGTGGACCACTCCTGGTCGGGCGGCGCAGGCGCCAGTGGTTCCTACGTCAGTGGCACTGGCATTAACTATGCGATGTACCTGGGTGAATACTTCAGCGAGAATAATAAACGAGTCGATCGTAATCAGCCTCCACAGTTATCTTCGGTCAGTGCTACCGCAAGCGGCAGTCAGTTGCTCGTCACTGGTAACGCCACCGACGCAGAAGGCTACGTGGATACTATTGATGTGCAGATCACCAATAATAATGGCGATAACTATCAGTATTCGGCGTTCATTCAGAGTGATGATAGTTTCTCGGTAACCTCGGCCACCCTGCCAGACGAATTGTACTTTGTGACAGTGACAGCCAGTGACGATGTTGGCGCCGTGTCAGAAGCGAGCACCCTAAGTGTGCGTGTTGGCCCGCCCCCGCCACCTGCTGCGCCGGTGTTATCTGATGTGCTGGTAGACGCCAATGGTCAGTGTGCCACGGTGACCGGCTCGGTTTATGACGAAAATCAGGATCTTAACGCTGTGGAAGTAGCATTTGCAACTGGCACCCAAAACGCCGTTGTGGATGGCTTGTCTTTTAGCGCTGAAGCCTGTGACCTGCCAGGCGGTGTGCAGACCATAACCGTTACGGCTATCGACGCCAGCGGCCTGAGCAGTAACACACAGTTGTCGGTAGACATTGATGCTGGTGTGATAGCTACCCTTGATGAGCATATCAGCGCTGGTCGTCTTGATTACACCGGTTACTCTACCTGTTATCTGGAATACTCAACCAACGCCTTTAAGCTCACCGAGCAAACCCACAGTGGTGGCATGTGTGTATGGCAGGATGACGATGCTTCCTGTACCGGTCCGGCTCAGGCCTGCAGCGGCACGGGTTCTGGTGGTGGCGATGACGGTTCCGGCGACGATGGCTCTGGTGGTGATCCGGCTACCTGTGCTGAATACACCACAGCGAACTATTACCACAAAGTGGCAGGCCGTGCTTACAGCACAGGCTACTACTATGCACCGAATTACTTTGCCAGCGGTTCGGATGATCCATTGGCAGGATCCACCTGGGGGACATCAACCCTGTACTCAACCGATGGCAGAGTGTGGTTTGCAGGCAACTGTCCTTAATAAATGATTAAAGCATAACGGGGCTCATGGCCCCGTTTTACGTTGTTGACTTAGGTTACTTACTTGCGGCGCCATAAAATCAGGCCGAGCAGGCAAAGACTCATCCACAAACTCCAGCTACCAGCGTGGGTTTCTACTACCACTTCTGATGTGACCGGCCGGTCGTAGTCGATACTCTCCATACTCTGATAAGACAAGTCAGCATCTTCATAAGCATCGATAATGGCCAGCACCTGGTCAGTTTGCGCATCGATTAACTCAATTAAAATATCATAGTCCTTGCTTGGATACCCGGTCACTAGTTCACTTTCCAGCAGCACTGAGTCATCACTACTGTCACTATACAGGTTAAATACCGAAGTAACATGAAATGCTTCGTAATAATCGTTGGTGCCCAGATAGACGATAGCGTAAACCGGTGCCTGGTAATAGTTAGTGTCGGCGTCAAACTCGAGGTCGAAACTGGTGTAGTATCCATCGTAGTCGCGGTCGCTATACAGTATCATCCAGGTATCATAAAACCAGTAGTCTACACTGTGAGTGGCCGTGCGAAGCTGTTCGCCGGATTTACCGGCAATGCTATTGAGATCTTTCTTTTTCACGCGGGTCGGAACATTATCAGCGGCATTGAGTTCTGGTGTACTGATAGTTTCACGGACCGATACATCCTTGCCCGAGGCAGCCGATGAAAAAGCGACAAAGCTCAGTGACATCAGCGCTGCAGCCAGTATAGTCTGTATTACTCGTTGATTTTTCATAATCTATTCACCCTGTTATCTCTGCAATGACTGTGCAGGCAGTGTGCGAAAATCAGGCTGAACAATAACTGAAGCGAAACTTAACCATGCCAAACCGTGCTTTATGGCAGCGTATTGCCATACTTTTAATCATACCGTTCATTTCATTTGCGGCACTGGCCGCGAACCTCACGGTAACGTCGTTAAGCGATGGGGTTTACCTGACGCGTTCTGAGCGCGCTGTTGAAGGCTTCGGGCTGGTGAGCGGCAATGGTTTAATTGTGCAAACCGCGCCGCATAAAGCGGTTTTAATCGATACACCCTGGGATAGCGGTGATGTGGATACATTGTTCAACTGGCTTGACTCGCAGGGGCTTGACCTTGAGGCCGTGGTCATCACTCATTCGCACGAGGATGCCGGCGGACATCTGGCACGCTTTCACAGCAGAAATATCCCCTCATGGACATTTGAGTTAACCAATGAGTACTTAACGCAAAAAGGCGAAACCCCTGCTCAACATACCTTTAGCGACAGCGCATGGGTAGTGCCAGAGATGATTGAAGCATTCTATCCCGGACCTGGCCATACGCTGGATAACAGCGTGGTGTGGGTGAAAAAACATAACCTGTTGTTTGGTGGTTGTTTTATTCGTGAGCAGGCGACCTTCTCGCTGGGGTATACCGCAGAAGGCGACGTACGCGCCTGGCCGGAGTCGGTCAACCGGGTTGTTGAATACTTTCCCGAGGTGCAAAGAGTGGTTCCCGGTCATGGCAGCGTCGGCAATGCAGAATTGCTTTCCCATACCCGAGAACTGGCTTTGAAAATGCTGCCATAGCAGGCCGCAAGTTCAGGTTTAGCGACGGTCAAAATTAACCGGTTTGTCAGGATGCTGGTAGTAGCCTTCGCGCAATAAGGTTTTATAACGGTCGAGCTTACCTTCCATTGCCAGCACGCGCAGACCTTTATTAAAAAGCGCCAATATTAACTGGCTGTCCTCACTGCTACGTGGGATCAGTAAATGGGTCGTTACGGTAGAGATGAAAGGCCTGAGCATTTTTATTTCATCACGGTCGAAGGTAGTAAAATCCCGTTCCAGTAAATACCAGGCGGTCAGCTCATCGATGGGAAACAATTGAATTTCGTTGGCAATAACCGCATTAAGACCATCTTTGTCGGTATCAACAGTGACGGTATTGGGCACCTGCTTAAAAAACGCAAAGAGTTCGTCGGTATAGGCGTACCCTTTGGTGACGCCGATTTTGTATTGCTCCAGCTGTTGCAGACTTTCCCACTGATCCAGAGGAAGTTCTTCACTAGCCGTAAACACCAGACTTTCTGAGGTGATGGGCTCGCTCTGCCAGAAATCAACATTGTAAACCCGGGTGAAGTTAGCATATGACACAGCGTCATAGCGGCCGTCTTTGGCACTAGCTACGGCATCTTCCCACGACATGGTTTGGTATTCTACTTTCACGCCAACCCGTAAGAACGCCTCACTGATAATATGGTTGATATAGCCATTGTGCTCCATTTCAGTGGAGGTATAGGGCGGATATTCAGTGGTGGCAATGGTGAGTGTGCGCCACGCGTGAGCTGAGGCATTATTTACCACTGCAAAAAGCAGGGACAGCATTAAAATAAAATTCTTCATAACGGTCACTAAAAATAAAGGCCTAAACTGATATTTAAACGATGGGTGGAGTCCTGATTACCGCCTAGGTCCAGACCAATGCCCGAACCGCCGGAAAACCACATGTTTTTGCCCTGAATGCTATCCACATAAAAATACAGCGCGCGCCAGCCAAAACTGCAGCCATTGACCCATTGCGTTGAACGCAAACCTGCCGCTACGTCGGGCTCAACTGCACCGTATTCAAAATAGCATTTAATCGGCGACAGGCCGGTTACTCTGAACGGTAATTCATAACTCACTGCCGCAGTGTAACTATGCGCTTTGGAGGCAGTAAGGAAGGGAAAATCAAAAGCTGACAGAGCGAGACGGTCAGTTGCCTGACCTTGTGGTGCGGCCAGATCGTAATCGTAATCGGTATATTGCAGGGCAACGCCCAGCGGGCCCTGGGTATGGCGAAGGTGCAGGGCATAAGCGTTCATATCACCTTCGTTCAGAGTATCCAGATTTAGTACGTTAGCAGCTTGCCAGGACGCACCAAACTCGGTCGTCGCGCCACGGATTAACCCGGCGGTATAGCTTACCCGCAGGTTATACTGGCCGTCTTCCTGATTGCGATACTCGCCGTTATCGGCAATATCGAAAGAGTAGCGACCAAAGCGACCGGCATCATTGTAGTCATCATTAAAGAAGTAACCGGCGTGGATATCCCAGTTAGATTTTTGATAGTTCACTACCACGCCCGGATCGTAGTCATCCTCAAAACCAAGGTAGTAATTAATCGAAAACCAGAAACTGTTTGAGGCGAAGGGCAATAAACCGAAAGGCACTTTGGTGAGCCCGGCCGAGATACTGGTTCGGTCGTCGTAGTGATAAGTCAGGTCGGCATAGCGCACGGTGTTGAAGTCGGTATTTTCATACCAGCGGTAGTCCGCTTTATAGCTGAACTGGTCAGTTTCACCTGAGACCGTTAATTTGAATGACTCAAAACCAAAGCCGTCACGTAATTCAACTTCCTGCCAGTCCTGATAACTGTAATTGAGGCGCACATGGCCGCCGATATTGACCGGGAAGTCATCGGCTGACTGTACCGTGCCGGACACTAACAAAAGTAACGGTGCTAACCGGAGGAGCCTGGCCTTGCTCATTATTCAATCCTGAAATGGTCTGAGGCAGCATGCCAGCAGGGTAACAAACCCGTTGAGTGATTGAAACCTGCGTGCTGATTGTTTGAGTACACCCGCTGATACGGAATGTGAGGCTCACCCGATCAGAAAAAGGTCGGGGCAGATAATAAAAAACCCCGCTGATGCGGGGTTTCAAATGGTTAAAGTAAGCCTGATTAACGGCGGCGACGCGCAACCAACAGACCACTTAGTGCCAGACCTAACAACAGGGCTGTTTGCGGCGCGGCAACGTCAGCTGCAACAGCGTCGGTTACGGTTAAGCTGGCTTCGCTGAGCTCAAAAGCGATAGGGGCGAAGGTAGCTGAGTCAAAAAAGTCAAAACTCTGCAAATCTGAAGGGTCGAACGTAAAATCAAACACACCTGCAGCAGTCGCCGTTACGTCGAAACTAAACAGTGAAAATGCCACCGGGTTAGTATATGTACCAGCAAATAAGCTGTACCAACCCATAGTGACATCGCCCGCATTGGCAGAGATTTCCACATAAGGGTCAAAGAATACATCGTCTGAAGGCAGATCAGAGGCAAAACTCAGGCTATCAACCAGCAGCGAGCTGTTATCGAAAAACACGCTCAGCAGCGCAAAATCAAAAGCTTCAGTCTGACTGTCAAACTCACCGGTAATGTTTACGGTGGTGGTGTCGCCCAACGCAATGTTGGTGTCGGCAAGATCTACCGAGATGACTGCCGCCTGACTGCTAAACGCAACCAGACTGGCGAGGGTTAATAATAACTTCTTCATTATTTGTTACTCCATGTTCAATTAAGGTTGGCAACCACGACGAGTACACAGTGCTCGCATGGCAACCAGATCACGCATGTTTACGAGACCATCATTGTTAAAGTCATACTCACTGCCCAGTGGCTGGCGGCGCACAATAGCCATCTGGAAGGCACGGATATCAAGCAGATCCACATCGAAGTCACCATCCATGTCGCCTGGCAGAGGGGCCATGTCCAACTGGTATGTCGCCACTACCGGGTCATGATCTGAAGCGCGGAACACCAGCTCATTAAGGAAGTCGGTAGTTTTATACTCTTCGTTGTAATCCAGAATGCTCAGTTCGTCGGCATTGATATGCCACTCGGTAGCATCTATCAGCCATTCGCCCATAGCTGCATTAACCAACTGATAGTCCAGGCTGCCAACTAAACCATCAAAGGTATAGCTGTAAGCAGTGTCGCCCAGAATAGTGCGGGCGGTATCGGTTAAACCCGCTTCGGTTAGTACCTGAATAGGATCTTCCATGCCATAGCTGTTCAAATCACCCAGCACGGTAAACGGCATATCCGGGAAGGTGTCATTTAACCAAACAACCAGCGCCTGGGCGGCACGGGTACGGGTCAGGTTACAATTACCCTGGCCGGTAGTGGTATCGTCATCGCCACTGCCACAGCTGGAACCTTTGGATTTAAGGTGGTTAACATCCACTACAATGGTCTGACGGGTTTCGCTGTGAACAAACGCCTGAGCCAGTGAAGGGCGGTTACGTGAATCATCAAACAGTGGTCCGTCGGTATCGACGATACTGTTCGCTGAAGTCAGCAGTTCAGGTGCCCCTTCCGGCGTCACTACGGCAGGTTTATAAATAATGCCCACTGCAATTTCGTCGGTGCCAATACCGTTACCCACACTGATGTACTCGTAGGTACCAGCGCCCATTTGTGCATTAATTGCAGCAACCAGTTGCGCAATGGCACTGGTGCTGGCATAGCCATCGTTCTCGATTTCCATTAAGCCCAGTACATCGGCATCGATAGCCACAATCGCATTAACGATTTTAGTCAGTTGACGCTCATATTCAGAGTAGCTGTCGGCGCCCCGGCTGGTTGGGAAGCCTGAGCCATCGCCATTGCCGTTGAACAGATTTAATACGTTAAAGCTGGCAACCCGCAGGTTTCCGTCGGCAATAACCGGCTCATCATTACGCACATTGGTATTGACCACGGTAACATCAGTTATCGGACGAATGCGATACGCACTGAAGCCATAATCCATAATCCCTTCTACGCGAGTCACACTGTCGCCAGCGCGAAGCGGGTTATAAGGACCGACATCCCCAATTGAAAGCAAGGGGGCCGAATTATCAGAGCCGTCGCGGTTATCGTCGATAATTAACTGGTTAAGGGTGTTAAACTCAGCGTAATCAATGGCTTCCTGACTGCCTGCATCAAACAGTTGGGTCGGGTTATAAAGACGGCCATTAGAAACCAGAATTTCACCATAACGAATAAAGCTGTAGGTATCAGAGATATCCCAGGCAGTGTCGTTCACAACCAGCATATTCTCTACCGCTTCAAAACTGTCGGCACTTGCTTTTGGCAGACTGATAACAGCCGCTGTAACCGATCCTGTACCACAGATTGCTGACTCAGTGACAGCCGACAAAATAGTACGACCATATTGTTCTGCCACATTACCCTGAACACGGATAACGTCTGAGGCCTGCAGGCCAGATAAGTCTGCCAGTTCGACAAACAGACCTTCGGACGTTTGTGGATCGGCATCGTGATCAGCGTCTTCTTCCTGCATGAAGAAACCGCCTAAATCAGGGAATACAGCCGTTACCACACCTTCTACAATCACGGATTGTCCGCTCAGTGGTGAGGTGTCGGTATTGCCCTGTACGGCGCTGATGTAGGTAGCTGAGTCATAACAGACACCAAATTCTTCACCGGGTTCGTCAGGATCGCCTGGATCACCGTCACCATAAATACCGAAGTGATCAAGTGTGTTATTGGCAAAACCTTCCCATTCCAAAGACGGATCAAAGGTATCGTCTGCGTTAGTGTCGCCGGTAGTAACCGACAGCAGGCGACGCAGGGTATTGTCTTTGGTGCTGGTATCACCGGTGCCCCACTCAGAACCTGGATCTACACCTACCTGGCCGATAGCATCAATGACTTCGCCATCTTTAAAGAAGACCACTGCGTCGTCACCGTTAAAGTTCAATGATGCTTCCTGATCTGACACCTCAGGAAGTGGAGCGTCTGCATCAGGGTGAGAAACCACAAATACATCGCCAGGGGCAATACTACCGCTCAGGGTGACGCTGAATGACGGGCTGGTGCCACCATTTGAGTACACGCTGATCACGTAGCTGTGCGCCAACAAATCAACGCTTTGCGAACCGAGGTTGACGATTTCAAGTGCTTTATTGAAGCCACTGCCTTCAGTGTATTCAGAGATAAATAACTCAGGCTGCACTGCAGTAAAGGTTTTATACGGATAAGGGGTTGCGGCTGTTGCATTGGTGCTCTCGCCATCTAATGCCGAACGTCCCGGCAGGATCCAGTCATTCGCATTAAAGGATGTACTGGCAGCAGTATTAGATTGACGATACGCCCAGCTATCGGTGTAATCCCATGCTTCATTGTCACCGTTGACGTCCGGATCACCGAACACATCGACGACTTCACCATCACAGAAAAGCTCAATAGCATCATCTCCGTTTATGGACACGCTGCCACTATTGTAGTCTGGTGCGCTGTCAAAAAAGACCCCGAATTGCGAGGTTTCTGAAGCAATGATAAGGCGATCGCCTGCCTGGGCAGAGTCAGCCGGGAAAGTGTATTCCTGGCCATCCGTACCACCACCATTGTTGGCGAATCCGATCCCACACACACTAAGGTCAGCAATATCACGGGTCACGAAGACTTCAACCGCTTTAGGTAATCCGCCACTCAGATCGGCGTCAATAACACCGGTCAGGATAAGCGGACTGGCGCCACCGACTGGTGGGTCTTCCGGATCTACCGGAGGCTCTTCAGGGTCGGTAGGCTCGTCATCACAGCTGTCAGCCGGATACAGTAACTCTACCCATTCAGGGTGATCCACAAAGGGGTTGCGGTTACCCTGGTACTCATAAATAGTGTCTGCGCGTTGCGCTTCAGCTGCATCAACCGGATCGGCATTGTGCCAGGCAATCAGGGTGCAAAGTTGCCCTAAAGCCGCTTCGCCCGGGCCGGTAGTGCGGTTCACCAGCACCAGATCAGGTGTACTATCGCTACCCGAACCTTCATAGCGCACGTCCATATATAACATCATGCGCGCCACGTCGCCTTTTACTGCGTCACGGGGCTCAAAAGAATCGCCGTCGATGCGGTTTTCCGGCGCCTCTGTTAGTGGGCTGTCGCTGTTATCAAAATCAAGGTTACCCCGAGAGCTGTTCACCGTGACATCTTCAGGACGCAGATGATGAATATCGGTATAGCCTTCATAGGAGTCACTGCCAAAGCCATGACTATTAGGCCAAACGTGCTCGCGGTTCCAGAAATCATCGTTGTTCACGCCAGACTGATTACTGGTTTTCGGTAGTGAAATACCGGAATAGAACAATACTACATTGTCGGGGTTAGCAGGGTCTTCGTCGGTCTCGGTTAAAGCAGTCCAGACCTCACTGTAGCTCAGTACGGTATGATCGGCACTGATAACCGTGTTGAGTGCCATTTTGATAAATTCAACCGGCGAGTTGGCGTCAATTTCGGTTTGTACCGGTGCATAATAGCTAACCGGATCGAAAGTCGCCGCATCTGCGACCTTATCCAGATCCGGACAGTTGGTACACACATCGGTTAAATCTTCGTCGTCATCGCCGCCACCAGTATCGCCATCTGAACTATGAGCGCCCAGGTTGGCAAAATAATCTTGCGCAAATTGTTCCCATTCCAGCGATACATCAAACGCATCTTCAGGAGTGATGTCACCGGCAGTAACCGACGCTTTGCGTACCAGGGTTCTGTTTTGTGTTCTGACGCCGTTTGATTCCCAGTAACTGCCCGGGTCGACCCCGAGTTGACCGAAACTATCTACCACAGCACTACCATTAACCAGTAGCACTGCATCATCACCGTTGTAAAAAGAACTGGTGCTGGTGAGGTCGGTAACCGCCAGAATGGCTGGATCAGCGCCATCATCAGCTACCACATATACATCGCCGCTCGCGAGTGAGCCTGATAAGGCGATAGTGGTACCGGCGGAAGTGCCGCCATTCGAATAGATTTCCAGACGGTAGCCCGTCAGGTCAATGGCACTGTCGGTGGGATTGTAAATTTCTATCGCTTTATTATTTGAGCTGCCTTCTATGTACTCGGAAATAAACAGGTCGTCAGCGAGCGCTGAAACCGGCAAACCAAGTACAAGAGGCAACAGGATCTTTGCTTTCATTTGTGTGTTGCTCCTGCTTGATATTTTTGGATTACTGTCCTGAAGTGCAGGTAACACTATAAGTGCTTTGCTACAGAGAAATGACAAGTTTTTGACGGAGCTGTGGAATTGTTGAGCAGCTCTTTTATTAGTGCAGTAACCATGGGCGTTAGCTGGCAGGTACGGGGGTTAAATTACTTATTTACGGTAAGCTTACCGGCTTAAAATAAGCTTATTTAAGTAAAATAGTACGGTTTTTTGGCACCAGGCAGAGGCAGATCCCCGGATACCGCGACAATTAACCTTGTTAACCAGCGGGTGACTGGGTAATCTGAGATAAATGGCAGCAAGACCATACCCTTAACGTTTGTAACTTTGACATCAGGACTTAATTGAATCCTGCCTGTATCGGGCGGGAAGTTAATGGAGCCCTCATGCATCGTCGTCGTTTTCTTCAGGGAGCCGCAGGCTCAGGTATCGCGGCAACCCTTGGTGGTTGTGTCACGGCCAAACCATCTTCTGCTCAGTTACCATTATCGTCCGCAACCTTACCCCTATCACTACCGGAACTGGCACCAATCAATGCCTATCCGGATCGGATTATCAGTACTAACGTTTGTACCCGGCCTTTCCGGGCAACCGGTCCACGGATAGAAACTGAAACCCTTGGTAATAAGACACTCATTCATAATTATGGCCACGGCGGTAGCGGCTGGTCATTATCCTGGGGCACAGCTGCGTTGGCAGAGTCTCTAATCAATGCCGATAAAGAAACCCCTGTGGCGGTGGTTGGCTGTGGCGCTGTTGGCCTGACAACCGCAATTCAATGTCAGCGTGCGGGTTACAATGTGACAATATATGCTAAAGAACAACCGCCTTATGTACGTTCTTCCTATGCCACCGGGATTTGGTCGCCGGACTCACGAATTGTCACACTCGCCAATGCTCAGCCGTTTGCCGAGCGCTGGCAATGGATGGCCAAATTGTCATATCTGCGTTTTCAGACGCTGCTGGGGCTGGCTGGCAACCCGGTGGAATGGACCACTATGTTCCGGCTGGCCGACAAACCCTTTGATGATCACGGCGAGCACAATATTCCGGGTGAACCGGCCTATCCGAATTACCGCAAAGAATTGCTCAGTGATTTAACCCCCAAAGCCCGGGACGTGTCGCCATCGCTTAATCCTTTTGCCACTCAACACGTCAGGCAATTTCCCCTATTAATGTTTAATATCAGCGCTTACTCGCAGTATTTGCTCGACCTGTTTTATCGTAGCGGCGGCCAAATTATTGACCGAACCCTGACTTCGATGGCCGATTTCCAGCAATTTGATGAATCTGTAATAGTGAATTGCACCGGCTATGGCGCAAAGGCTTTACTCAATGATGACTCAATTATTCCGGTGCGAGGGCAAACCTGTAAATTAATGCCGCAGCCAGAAGTGAAATATGGCATTCAGTACTTCGACCAGCACACGTCGGTGTATCCGCGTCGCGATGGGTTGCTGGTGCAGGCAGGGGCTGAGGGTGATTTTAATAATCCGCTGGCCAATATTGAACCTCAGGAGTCCATTCAGGCTGTAGAAAAACTCGCTCAAATTGTGGCATCAATGAAAAGATAGGCGCCCTTAAAATAGCGGCGGCGACCGGATAAAAAGCAACGCTTTTATTGTTACAGGTCAACTGAATCGCCGCTGACGTTTGCATAACATCCCTTCCCGGATTAGCTTTGCTATAGGCTAAAGAGGAGTTGATGTTATGCGGTTACCTATTTTACACCGGAAGCTGGCTGGTACAGCGGTTGTTATCTCAGCATTGCTGGCAGGCTGCAGTTATCACTTATCTGATGTCAGAAAAGTCACTTACCCACCTGATTTTAATTATATCGAACCTAAAGATATCAAAACCGATATGGCCAGAATGGCGGCGCAAATTCGCCTGCTGGATATTGCTTTGGCACCGGTGGATAAAAGCGATACTGCTGCGCATGAAAATCAGCGCGAAAAAGTGATGGCGGCGTTGAACAAAATTGAAACTATTGCGTCTGGCCTGCAAAGTGTGGATGCGGGATCCAATCACCCTTACATGCAGGATTTTATGCGTGACTTCGTGGCTAAGGTCGACAAAGCACGAGGTGCCGCATCACTGGCTGAGCCCCGCTACTATTTTGCCGGCAAGGTTGCTGGTGGTTGCGCGGTGTGCCATCAGGTAAATCGATAAAATCCTCCCGGCAGGGTTATACGGCTACATATTCACTTAAATGTGAAATCAGATAGTCTTTTAATAACCTTGCCGGTGCATTCAGGCTCGTTCTTCCCGCCGTCAACAAACTAAGCTGAGCAGAGCCAGCCGTCCAGTCGGACAGGATACGAACCAGCTGACCAGCGGCCAGCTCGTCTTTACAGGCATAAGCAGGCAGCGCCACGATCCCAAGGTTATCTTTCGCTGCCTGCTTTAACGTACTCATGTCATCGCTACACAGTACCGGGGTAAATGGCAATGCCACTTCACTGGCGTCTGGCTGGCGCAGCGTCCACACCGCGTTAGTGGATTGCCAACCCACTTTAAGCGCCCTTCTTTTTCTCAAATCAGCAGGCGTTGCCGGCGCACCCCATTGTTCAATATGGGCCGGACTGGCAAACAGCCACCATTCTACCTGGGCCAATGGGCGCTGAATTAAGTCGGAGTCGGGCAAGGTATCCATATGGCCGCGGATAACCATATCTACGCCGGTTTCCAGTAAATTCACCGGGGTGTTGGAGACATGCTGAGAGACGTTTATTTTGGGATTCTCCTGCAAATAACGGCTAATCAAACCTTGCAGGGCAAATTGTGCCACGCCAACTGAGCAACTGATACTGGCACTGCCAGAGAGCGAATGGGTGGCCATTTTTATGGCCGCCTCCGCTTCCTCCATTTCTGAGACCATACTTCTGGCATGCCGGTAGAACAGCTGTCCTGCGTCAGTGACATGAAATTGCCTTGAGGTGCGCTGAATCAGCGTTACCTGAAGCCGGTGTTCCAGTTGCACAATGTGCCGGCTTAGCCGCGAAGTTGGCACGCCCAGCGCATGGCCCGCGGCGGAAAAACCTTTGTTCTCCACCACATGCACAAAGTAGTAATAATCATTAAGATCGATCATAGCGAACGCTCCGCGCCAACAAATTTATGGTTAATCATTCCGAATTTGCAACAGTGTCTTCTATTATTGGCTATATATCGTTCAAATGTTTCATGATTAGAATGGTATCGTCAAGTATAAGGAGCTCTCACATGTCTCACACAATGTTAAATACCATTCAGTCGCCCCTGAGCGAAGCAGGCTTACAAGTATCCGATGTCAGTAAAGGGCATTATTTCGAGGTGGGCAGCGGATTCTCAGCCCATAGCTTTCGTCATACCGATTATGCAGGCCTCATGGATCCGCTGATAATGGTGGATCATTACACCATGACTAAACCTACCTTTGGTGCTCACCCACACGCAGGGCTTGCAGCGGTATCATTATTATTTGAAGACAGTGAGGGGCTGTTTCACAATCGTGATTCCATGGGTAACGACTTTGATTTACTGCCAGGCGATTTGTACTGGTTAACGGCCGCTGGTGGCGCCGTTCACGACGAATCCCCACGGCCGGGCTCAGTAACCCATGGCTTGCAGGTCTTTGTTAATCTGCCCAATAAGATGAAACAGGGCGCGCCAGATTCGACATTAGTCAGGCGAGAGGACATGCCGATAATCGAAAATGCCTCCTGCCGGGTACGAATAGCCATGGGACGTTGTAATGGAGTGGTTGGTACCACCGCACCACTGGCGGATATGACTATTCTGGAAGGAAGCATTAATCCGTCCTCTGTGTTTGCCTATCAGCCCGAACTGGCACACAACACCTGGCTGTATGCGGTAGAGGGCTCTATCGAGGTCGTCTTTGCTAATCGTGCGATTAGTCTTAACAAGGGCGAGTCGGTTGCCATAGGCAATACCAACACCCCGCTGATTTTGCATAACCGGCAAACGGGTAAAGCACGCTTTGCGCTGTTATCCGGTCAGGCAATAAAAGAGCACTTTATTCAGCAAGGGCCTTTCGCGATGGTTTCCGGGCAGCAAATTATTCAGGCCCGCAAGGATTTTGCCGCCGGCAAGTTTGGCCGCTTAGAATAAAGAGTGAAAGAAAGGAGCTGGTTAGCTAAGCAACGCCAGGAGCTGACTGAATACATTCCCCGCAGCATTGCGCTTGCGGGGAATTGCAATACTTCAGGGTTATTCTTCTTCGCCGATGGCGTCATCACCAATAAAGTAGGTTCCCCAGCCGTCGTAGTGCACCTGGTGCTTGTCGGCAATTTGCAGCAGGGCGTCAATGTCAGTGTCGAGGAGCTCGCGATTTAACTGACGCTCGGCAATAATGTCGAAGCAAAATACAGTGCCACCGTCATCGAGGTATACTTCCTCGGCATCAGTGACTTCAAAGCCGGCCTTAAAGGCATCAACCGCGGCTTTTTCGAGACGATCAAAGTCTTTACAGGCCATGTGATGCTCGATGGTATAAGTCGCGTCGGCTTCACTGCCGTCGCTCAACAGCGCATCGATAGTTTCCTGATTGAATTCGTACCATTCGGTACGTTCGTCATATTGAGTCATAATAAAAGCCTGATTAGCAAATAGTTGTCTCTTTTATTTTATCGCGATTTATCGCTTTCGGCGACTTCGTCGTTTAAAGCGGCAAACTTTTTTTCCATTTCGGCATGATAAAAGGCCATCCAACCTTTTGCTGAGCGGCTGGTATCAAGCTGTTGGGGAGTGCTCATGTCGATGATCAGCTCGCCGTTATTCCAGCGGTTCCACTTTATTTTATCGTGCAGGTTGCTGGCGGTGACCATGATCACCGGTGTTTCGGTAGCAATGGCTAAACGAAAAGCGCCGACTTTAAAAGGCAGGATCCCGCGACCATAAGACCGTGTTCCTTCAGGGAAGAACCACACAGACAGATTTTTCTCGGTAATTTTTTTAGCGGTTAATTGCAGCGTGTCCAGAGCTTTCGCGGTATTTTTACGATCTATCATGATGTTGCCACTCAGCCAGTACATCTGGCCGAATATGGGGATCCATTTCAGGCTTTTCTTGCCAATGGTCACCACACCCGGAAAAGCAGCTTTGCAGATGGTGATAATATCGTAGCTGTTCTGATGATTGGCCACTACTACATAAGACTTGTCGGTATCCAGGCCGGGCGGACGCCGGATAGTGATTTTCAAGCCCAGTAATTTGGCTATCTGGCTGTAGAGCTGGCCGGCGAGGTAGACATTATCGCGATGAAATGGGCGGGCCAGGCAGACAATGAGCACCAGTACATTGAGGATTAAGAACGCCACCAGTACGACTGGTATTCGGATGAGAGCTAACACTTATTTACCTGTTACAAAATTTGGCCTGGGATTATAACGGTTTACATCCTTAGTGCATGTCCGATCAGTCTGGTTTTCACTATTATCGCTACGCTGTATTTCTTGATTTCCGGAGGGGTTAAAAGTATCCAAGATTAAAAATCTCGTGCTATGCTAAATGTCATATAAACATAGTTTTAATGTCGTTTTTCGCCACCGAAACTGTCGGGAACTTCCGCAGACAGGTTAGCGTGACGAAGTGGCATTTATTATTTGAGTTGTCTAAACAAATGCAGACATTTATCCCTGAAGACCTTGAACCCGAAATCCTCACTGATCTGATTGAAGAGATTAATGAGCTATACGAGGCCAGTGAACAAACCCTGATAGAACTGGAACTCAAACCCGAGGATAACGAACTTCAGCGGGCGCTGTTTCGTTCTGTGCATACCATCAAGGGCGACCTGGGTTTAGTCAACTTTTCACCTATCATCCCGTTACTGCAACATGTTGAGGACTTACTGGATTATCTGCGTAAAGGGCAGGTTGACTACACCAGCATCATGAGCGATTTGGTATTGCTGACGATGGATAGGGTGAAACAGTTCGTTGAAAGCGTTATCTCCAGCGGCAAAGCAGAATATGATGGCGTGTTGTATCAACAATTGATTATGGCTATTACCCGCATCGCACCAGAGAATCAGCGTGATCATGACAGACTGCTCGGCGAGGCTGTTTTATTGCTTAACCCGGAACTGGATCAGCCGCGTGCCCCGGCAGAGCCAGACACTTCTGCAGAAGCAGAAAAGGCAGTACAGCCGAGTGAGCCCAAGCTGTCTAAAACCGGTGTACCTAAGGATATCAGCGCAGAAAAGCGTCAGGATATCCTGTTTTTTCGCGATCTGATGCAGACCATTGAGAAGCGCTCTGATGAGTGGGCGGGCAAGGGCGACCGAATTGCTAAGCTGGCGTTATATGTAAATGATATTGCGGGTAATCCCATAGAGGATGATCAGCTCGCGGTGGCCTGTTACGTACACGACTTTGGGATGGCGTTTATGCCCTTAAAGCTACTGCATAAACAACAGGCTTACACCGATAACGAATTTAACCTGATGCGCTCTCATGTTTACAAAAGTTCGCGTTTGCTGGAGCATCTCGATCAATGGGATATGGCCCGCAAAATTGTAATGCAACATCACGAACGCGCCGATGGCAGTGGTTATCCGCTGGGGTTAAAAGATGATGATATCTGTGACGGCGCCAAATTGCTGGCCATACTGGATACCTTTGATTCCATGACCCACTGTCAGTCACGACAGGATAAGCCACAGTACTCTAAAAAGCAGGCGGTGGTGGCGTTAAATCGTTATAACCAGAATAAGTTTAATACCACCTGGCTGAATTACTTTAATCAGGCAATGGCCCGCGTGTTAACCCGCTAGCCCTGGCAATTGTGAGCCGGTGGCCATAAACAGTGTGCCGGCTCTGCGCCTGAATTACCCTTCGATATTCAGTTCCTTAAGCTTTCGGGTGAGGGTATTTCGACCCCAGCCAAGGCGTTTAGCGGCTTCCTGCTTATGCCCATGGGTGTAATGCAATGCTCTCTCGAGCATGATTTTCTCAAAGGTCATCAACGCGTCATCAAGGATATTATGTTGCCCGTCCTTAAGCTGTTTGTCGACCCAGACTGACAGTAATTCCGTCCAGTCTCCACTTTGCGGCGCATTCTTTTCGACGCTGGTATCGGCATGAATCTCCGGCGGTAAGTCCGACGGTAAGACCTCCTGACCAGACGCCATGACAGTCAGCCAGCGGCAAACGTTCTCCAACTGTCGCACGTTACCAGGCCAGGGCAGTTGTGCCATGACTTTTTCGGCTTCTTTACTCAGCACCTTGGTTTCCACATCCAGCTCTTTGGACGCCCGGCGTAAAAAATGGTGGGCGAGAAGCGGAATGTCTTCACGACGTTCTGATAACGAAGGGATATGGATCCGAATAACGTTTAGCCGATGAAACAAGTCTTCACGGAACTTGCCTTCAGCTACCCGTTGTTCAAGGTTTTGGTGAGTCGCGGCGATGATCCTGACATCAACGGTAACCGACTGATGGCCGCCCACGCGGTAAAACTGGCCATCGGCCAGTACCCGCAGTAAACGGGTTTGCACATCCAGTGGCATATCACCGATTTCATCCAGAAACAGGGTGCCACCATTGGCTTGTTCAAAGCGGCCCTGCCGGGCCGTTTGCGCGCCGGTAAAAGCGCCTTTTTCGTGACCAAACAATTCTGACTCAACCAGGTCGGCGGGTATAGCTGCCATGTTCAGAGCAATAAACGGATTGGCGGCACGTGGGCTGTGGCGATGTAAAGCGTGCGCTACAAGCTCTTTACCCGTGCCGGACTGACCGTTGATCAACACACTGATAGATGAGCGGGACAGGCGACCAATGGCTCTGAATACTTCCTGCATAGCCGGCGCTTCGCCAATAATCTCAGTGGCAGATTCCTGTTGCGGGACCTGAATGGTGCGGGATTGTTCCCTGGCATGCACCAGTGCCCGTTCTACCAGAGTCACCGCTTCGTCGATATCAAACGGCTTGGGCAGATACTCAAACGCACCGCTTTGGTAAGCGTTAACTGCACTATCCAGGTCAGAATGCGCTGTCATTATGATTACCGGGATCATCGGCGCTATCTGATGCACTTCATTGAGCAGCGTCATGCCATCCATTTGTGGCATACGAATGTCTGATACAACCACTTCCGGGTAATGACCTGACTCGAGCTGCAACAGTAAGTCCTGGGGATTTTCAAAGCTACAGCACTCGATATTGGCTGTTTGCAGGGCTTTTTGCAGCACCCATCGGATAGAGCTGTCGTCATCAACAATCCATACAGACTCAGTATTCATTATTGTGACTCCTTACGGTCGATTGGCAGGGATAAGATAAACTCTGTATGGCCGGGTCGGCTATCAACTTCAATTTTTCCATCATGGTGATTCACCAGTGTTTGGGCTATGGATAAGCCCAGCCCTGAACCAGAGTCTTTGCTGGTTACCAGGGGATAAAATAACGTGTCCCGAATTTCACTGGGAATACCCGGACCGTTGTCGATAATTTTAATTTGTGCCGCCAGCGGATGCCGGTGGCCATGAATGGTCAGTTGCCTTTCAATGCGGGTGACCAGACGTATTTGTGGGTTTGGCGTTTTTGAATCCCGCAATGCCTGAATCGCATTACGTACAATATTAAGAACCGCTTGCTGGAGCATATCCGGGTCGACCCGGACCTCCGGAATACTGGGGTCATAATCCCGGGTAATTGCAATGGCCTGGGTGGTATCTGCTTTCATTAGGCTACGCACTTTTTCCAGCGGGCGATGCAGGTTACACCATTCAAGACGGGGCAATGAGTTTGGACCAAGTAACCGGTCTACCAGGTTGCGTAAGCGATCTGACTGTTCAATGATTAATTGTGTAAATTCTTTTTGTTCGGCTGACTCAAGAGCCTTTTCGAGTAATTGAGCGGCGCCGCGGATCCCACCTAAAGGGTTTTTAATTTCATGGGCCAGTCCGCGGATCAACTCGCGTGCAGCATAGTGCTGTGCGTGTTGCTGATTTTCCCGGGAAATACGCTTTTGCTGATCGATTTTTTTCACTTCGAACAGCAGTGTAGGGCCATCTTCAGTACTCAGATTAGTTACCGTTAAGTCGGCAAGCACTACGCGGTTATCGCGAAAATACAATTTGATTTCATTTTCAGTGAAGTCTTCACCGCGACGAAAAGCGGCCCGTAGCCTGGCTTTGTTAATGGTGTTTGGCACAAAGAAATCAGCCAGTGGCTGACCGTAGAGTTGCTTGGTGCCCGTGGCAAACAATGCCTGTCCGGCATGATTAGCATAAACAATACGCAGCGAGTTATCGATTACAACCAGCACTGTGTTGAGGTTTTCGAGCAAGTTATTGGTATCAAACGGCGTGGCGTGCATGCCGGGCTTTCTCCAGTTGCACCAATATGGTGCCTTATTATTTCAGGCTGCTATCAGGCGTGCAATGACTTTCTGATTAAAAGTCTGATTGACCCCCCATGGTGCGCGGGATCCCTTGCTTGCACTGTTATAACAACTTTACTAATTGTTGATTAAACGTGATGCCTGATGCAGGTAAAAAGTTTGTGGTGAGGTAGATGCAAGAGTCTTGCCCGTATTGTCTGTGTGGGTAATATAAAATGTGTGGGCACCGCGGTTAATTCCCTGTAGCTGAAACACCGCGCTGGATTGTTCCTTTACCAGGGTATCGTTGATGTAGAGCTTGAATTTGCCCTGCTTGTCAGCATTGCTCACATTGGCGGCGATGGTCATATTGCCGGCGTTATTACGCACTGTAGCCTCGGGCTTAGGCTGAACCACCTCGATAACCGGCTTGGGTTTACTGGCCTTAGTGCTTGTAGTGGCGGTTTGAACCGGTTGCGGCGCTGGCAAGCTCATACGGTTGTCCGGACCAAGTTCGACCGGTTCAGCGTTGACCACCGGTTTATCGGTATAGGTCACCGAGCCGTCCTGATTGACAACTTTGTAGATTTCCTGAGCGTAGCCTGGCGTGACACACAAACTAAGCATTAAAAATAATCTCAGCATGTCTTTGATTGTAGTGATTTACGGGCAAAAAAAAAGCCCGCAGAAGCGGGCTTTTGGTATATATCTTAATACAACGTTTTATACGCTGTAGTACATGTCGAACTCAACCGGGTGAGTAGTCATGTTAAGTTTAGTCACTTCTTCCATCTTCAGTTCGATGTAAGCGTCGATCATATCGTCAGACATTACGCCGCCAGCAGTTAAGAACTCACGGTCGTTATCCAGAGCTTCAAGCGCCATGTCCAGCGAGCTTGCAACAGTTGGGATAGCCAGAGCTTCTTCAGCCGGCAGATCGTATAAGTCTTTATCCGCTGCATCACCAGGGTGGATCTTGTTCTTGATACCGTCGATACCCGCCATCAGCATGGCAGTGAATGCCAGGTATGGGTTAGCTGTTGGGTCAGGGAAACGTACTTCGATACGACGCGCTTTATCGCTGGTTACGTAAGGAATACGGATTGAAGCTGAACGGTTACGGGCAGAGTATGCCAGCATTACCGGTGCTTCGAAGCCTGGTACCAGACGCTTGTATGAGTTAGTAGAAGCGTTAGCAAAAGCGTTGATCGCGCGAGCGTGCTTGATGATACCGCCGATGTAGTAAAGCGCTTCTTCAGACAGACCTGCGTACTTGTCGCCAGCGAAGATGTTTTTACCATCTTTACCGATAGACTGGTGGCAGTGCATACCAGAACCGTTATCACCAACCAGTGGCTTAGGCATGAAAGTCGCTGTCTGACCGTAAGCGTGAGCTACGTTGTGAACAACATACTTGTAGATCTGGATTTCGTCAGCTTTAGCAACCATGGTGTTGAACTGACAAGCAATTTCGTTCTGACCAGCAGTCGCTACTTCGTGGTGGTGGGCTTCAACAACCAGACCCATTTCTTCCATTACCAGACACATTGCAGCACGCAGATCGTGCGCAGAGTCTACAGGTGGAACCGGGAAGTAACCGCCTTTAACGCCAGGACGGTGACCCATGTTACCGTCAGCGAATTCTGAACCTGAGTTCCAGGCTGCTTCAGAAGAGTCGATTTTGTACATAGAGCCTGACATGTCTGTGTGGAACTTGATGTCGTCAAACAGGAAGAATTCTGGCTCAGGGCCGAATAATACGGTGTCACCGATACCAGTAGACTTCAGGAACTCTTCAGCACGACGTGCGATAGAGCGTGGGTCACGGTCGTAACCTTCCATAGTTGAAGGTTCGACGATGTCACAGCGAATATTAACCTGAGTTTCTTCAGCAAACGGGTCAACAACAGCAGTTGCTGCGTCAGGCATTAGGATCATGTCTGATTCGTTGATTCCTTTCCAACCAGCGATTGAAGAACCATCGAACATCTTACCTTCTTCGAAGAAATCGTCATCTACGCATGATACAGGGATAGAGACGTGTTGCTCTTTACCTTTAGTGTCGGTAAAGCGAAGGTCAACAAACTTGGCTTCGCTTGATTTAATTAATTCTAATGCCTTCTCAATTGACATCGTGTCCTCCAGGTTGTTTCGTAAATTTGATGTTCGGGGAGCCGAATCATCAGGTGGAAAAATCGTAAGCGATATTCATGCCAGCTACTTGTAAAGGCTGAACAACGCAATATTCCGGGCTGTTGTCAATTTGCATAACCTTTATTATGCACCATTATGGTGATTTTGTGTTTTGTTTTGGTGCATAAGGAAGTGCCAGCAGCGCTTTATTTCCTTTTAGCATTCTTTCACTGCCCGCAGCCTTAATCAACAGATTAATTTTTCTTTAAACCTAAAAAAACATGCGCAAAGCAGCGAGAATTTCTGTACAATCCGCGCTCATTTCCTTTTATCTGTACGAGAAAATTGCAAAATCACTTTGTTGCATCGCTAATGATGTAGGCGGGAGTATTTTTGCGGGTTGAAATTCAATGAATGTAACTGACATCAATAAGCTAAGAAATATCGCGATCATCGCGCACGTTGACCATGGTAAAACTACCCTGGTAGATAAACTGCTGCAGCAGTCTGGTACTTTAGAAACCAGAGGTGAGGCACAGGAACGTGTGATGGATTCTAACGATATTGAAAAAGAACGTGGTATTACCATCCTGGCGAAAAATACCGCCATCAACTGGAACGATTACCGCATCAATATCGTAGACACTCCCGGACACGCCGATTTCGGTGGTGAGGTTGAGCGTGTAATGTCAATGGCGGACTCGGTACTGCTGCTTGTTGATGCGCAGGAAGGTCCAATGCCGCAAACGCGTTTCGTAACGCAAAAAGCATTTGCTCAGGGCTTAAAGCCGATTGTGGTAATCAACAAAATCGACAAGCCTGGCGCGCGTCCTGACTGGGTAATGGATCAGGTTTTCGATCTGTTTGATAACCTGGGTGCCAGCGACGACCAACTGGATTTCCAGGTAGTTTATGCCTCAGCACTGAATGGCTGGGCGTCACTGGACGCTGATGAGCCAGCAGAAGATATGACGGCATTGTTCCAGACTATCGTTGATCAGGTGTCACCACCGGATGCCGATATCGACGGCGCGCTGCAGATGCAGATTTCGCAACTTGATTACAACTCTTACGTAGGTGTAATCGGTGTTGGCCGTATCAAGCGTGGTAGCGTTAAAATTAACCAGCAAGTCACTATTGTTGGTGCAGATGGCAAGAAGCGTAATGGTAAAGTTGGCCTGGTATATGGCTATCTGGGTCTGCAACGCCACGAAGTAGAATATGCAACCGCCGGCGACATCATTGCTATTAGTGGTCTGGGTGAGCTGAAAATTTCGGACACCATCTGTGATATCAATACGGTTGAAGCATTACCGGCGTTAACTGTTGATGAACCAACGGTAACCATGACCTTCCAGGTCAACACGTCGCCGTTTGCTGGAAAAGAAGGTAAATACGTTACTTCACGTAATATCCTTGAGCGTCTGCAGGACGAACTGGTACATAACGTAGCACTGCGCGTTGAAGAAACCAGCGACCCGGATAAATTTCGCGTATCAGGCCGTGGTGAACTGCACTTAGGTATCCTGATCGAAAACATGCGTCGTGAAGGTTACGAGCTGGCGGTATCACGCCCGGAAGTAATCATCAAAGAAGAAGACGGCCAGTTGATGGAGCCGTTTGAAACGCTGACCATCGACTGTGAAGAGCAGCACCAGGGCTCTATCATGGAGCAATTAGGTCTGCGTAAGGCAGAAATGACCGACATGTCACCGGATGGTAAAGGTCGTGTACGTATCGACTTTATGATCCCCAGCCGTGGCTTAATTGGTTTCCAGACTGACTTTATGACGCTGACCTCGGGTTCAGGCTTACTGTACCATTCATTCGACCACTACGGCCCGCACAAAGGCGGCGTAATTGGTAAGCGTAAGAATGGTGTACTGATTGCTAACGCTAACGGTAAAGCGCTGACTAACGCCCTGTTTAACCTGCAGGAACGTGGTCGTTTATTTATCGGACACGGTGTTGAAGTATACGAAGGGATGGTAATCGGTATTCACAGCCGTGACAACGACCTGACCGTAAACGCGTTAAAAGGCAAGCAACTGACTAACGTTCGTGCATCAGGAACTGATGAAGCACAAACCCTGGTGCCGCCGGTGAAGATGTCACTGGAACAGGCACTTGAGTTTATCGACGATGACGAACTGGTAGAAGTCACGCCCGAAAGCATTCGTATTCGTAAGAAGCTGTTGACTGAAAACGATCGCAAGCGGGCATCACGCGCGCCGAAGTAATTCACGGTTGTCTGTGAATCGTTGAATGGTTCAAGTAAAAAGGCCGGTTGTTAACACAGCCGGCCTTTTTCTATTAGAATTATAGTCTGGTTATTTTTTCACAGATGGATCATGCAACCACTCAATATTGCTGTAATTGACGACGACGAAATCACACTCGAACTCATAGTGGATGCAGTAGCGTCTGAATTGCCGGTAAATGTTGTTAGTTTTTCCAACAGTGCATTGGCGCGTGAATTCCTGCTTAAACAAACATCCGATTCACTCGACATGGTAATTAGTGATATGGTGATGCCAGGATTTGATGGGCTGGCCTTACTGCGGGACGTTCGATCAGCAGATTTAATGTTTCCCTTCATCTTTATGACCGCCTACGAATCCAGACAAACCAAATTACTTGCCCGCCAACTAGGTGCGGTTGCCTATCTGGTAAAGCCTATTGTACGCAAAAAGCTGGTGAGTCTGATCAAGCAAACTATATCGTCATATGCAAAATAGTGGTGTATGCCGCTTACTCCGAATTAAAAGGTAGCAACATTGAGTCAATTTGATAATACCCCCGATCGTCGCGACTTCTGGTCTTTCAAATGGCAAAAATACGCAGGGCAGGACGTGATCCCCTGTTGGGTAGCCGATACCGAATTTCGCTGTGCCCAGCCCATTCTTGAGGCGATTCAGAAACAAGCCGAGTACGGCAATCTGGGCTACTCGCTGCCGGCTCAGCATCAGCCGGCTAATCAGGCTGTTGTGCGCTGGTTAAAAGATAAGCATGACTGGGCCATCGAAGCCGACTGGATAGTCTGGACGCCCGGCGTAGTACCGGCCTTTAATGTGGCCATTAAAGCCTATTGCGAGCCAGGTGATAAGGTGCTTATTCAAACGCCTAATTACCCGCCGTTGCTGGCAGCGCCAGGCTTAAATAACACCCAGCGCATAGATATTCCCACCAAACTGGAAGCCGGACGCTGGACCATCGACCTGGCTGCGCTGGAAGAACAAGCCGCCGATCCGCTGTGTAAGCTGATGATTCTGTGTAACCCGATGAATCCGGTGGGCTCAGTAATGACTGAAGCCGAGATAGATGCCATTGCGGAAATTTGTGCCCGCCATAACGTGGCATTGTGTTCTGATGAGATCCACTGCGATCTGATTCTGGAGGAGGGCGTGCGTCATATTCCGGCTGGCCGTGTTGACCAATTGACTCACCGCAGTGTCACCCTGATGGCGGCCAGTAAAACCTTTAATGTGGCTGGCCTGGGTACCTCTTTTGCGATTATTCCGGATGCTTCTTTGCGGCGTAAGTTTACGCAGGGAGCAGCGGGTATTGTGCCGTGGGCAAATGTGATGGGGCTGGTAGCTACCGAGGCCGCCTTTACCCGGTGTGACGACTGGCTGGCAGAGCAGATTACTTATTTGCGTGGTAACCGGGATTACCTGGTTGAGCGTATCAACGCCATTGACGGACTGGAAGTGGTATCATCAGAGGCGACCTTCCTGGCCTGGATTGATGCAACTGGCCTGGGTGTTGAAGACGTGCTGAAATGGTGTGAAAGCAAAGGCGTGGGGCCATCTCCGGGCCGCGACTTTGGTGAGCCGGGGTTTTTCCGGATCAACTTTGGCTGCAGCCGCGCCATGCTTAAAGATATTCTCGACCGACTGAGCAGCTAATTTAGCTTAACCGGAATATTTCAACGGCCCCGATAGCTATCGGGGCACCATTGTTTACATAAATTTCTGCCAACTAAGCCAGCCAATTAAACCCACTACGGCCAGCCCGGCCACATTGGCACTCCAGTGATTTTTTAACAACCCTAATTGCGAGTGGCGATTCATCATAAATAATAACAGCAGTGCAATAACCGGTAACAACAAGCCATTCGCCGCCTGGGCAAACATTATTGCCATTAAAGGCTTAGTGCCGCTTAAAGTAAACCCGACGCCGATAAGAATAATGCTTATCCAGACCGCCCGGAACCAGCTACCACGCATGTCTGATGGCTTATTTAATGCTCCGGTCACGGCATACGCCGCCGCAAGGGGCGCCGTAATTGCACTAGTCAGGCCAGCGGCAAACATGCCCAGCGCAAAAAACAGTTCGGCGAAGTCACCTAACAGCGGCGCCAGTTGTTTGGCCAGATTACCGGCATGCAGTGCCTCGGCTTGTCCGTAAAATGCCTGCATGGCAGTCGCCATAATAAACAGCGTTATCAGCCCACCAACGCCAATGGCCAGCGCCGATTGGCGACGATAGTAGCTCGCTGGCTGGGAGCCATCCTGCTCATTTTGTGCAACCAGGCTGGCGTGTAGAAACAGGTTATAGGGCACAATGGTAGTGCCTATCAGGGCCAGAATGGTGGTAACGCTGTCCATGGAGGCTACCGGCTCGAACAACTGGCCCGCCATGGCTCCCCAGTCTGGTTTACTCACGGCAAAAGTGACGACAAATACCATGGCCATAATGGCAACCAGCATCACCAGTACGGTTTCGATTACCTTATAGTGGCCGCTCCAAAGCAGCATGATGGCTAAACCGCCGAGCACACAGCTCCAGGCCGGGATACCAATGCCGGCGATACTATTCAGGCCGATAGCGGCTCCGGTCAGGTTACCTGATTCATAGGCCGCATTGCCAATACCAATGGCGCCGACTACCAGTAACGACAACAGCGCACGAATAATTGGGTTAGCCATCTGGGTTCTTAACGCTTCACTCATACCGGAGCCTGTAGCATAGCCAAGCCTTACCGCCATGTCCTGCAGAATAATCGTGGCCAGCACCGAAAATATTAAGGCCCAAACCAGGTGAAAGCCAAAGTTAGCACCAGCCAGACTGGCTGTGGATACCGTACCGGGGCCGATAAAGGCGGCGGCAATAATAAACCCTGACTTGGTTCGACGTTGCGACATGTTACACTCTTCTTATTATTGGATGTACGGGCTTAACTGCTGTGCGCTGTTACGCTGGGTATAAAGTACATTAACACCATTTAGTATCTCAGGGGAATGGCATGGTTAGCAGCAGGACTGACTATGAAACACTGGCAATGGTTGCCGTATTACCGGAGCAGGCGTATCTGGAAGGGCTTATTTTTGGCGTTGCCGCCTGCCCGGAAATTCCCATGCCGGAGCAATGGATGCCCTGGGTGATCCGGACCGATGCGAATACTGCGGTCAGCAAGCAACAGGCTGATGAGCTGGCCGATTACCTGATGAATCGGTTACGGGATATTCTGGATAATATGCGTAAGGATGAGCGTTTACTTCCTGAAGCCTGTCAGTGGCGAGGCGATGGGATGCAACATGACGCGCTCCAACAGTGGCTAAAAGGCCTGTTAACGGCGCATCAACAACTGGAAAAGCAATGGCAACAAGCCTGGCAAATGGGGGAGCAAACTTTGGATTTACCCGCGCTGTCCGGCCGCCTCAACCGCTGCTTAAAGTTATTCACAACGCTGGCCGATCCGCAATCGAGGTTGCAACAAACGCCGCCTGAAAAACGCCAGCAACTGACGGCTGGTTTGCCCCGCCTGGCTGAGAGTTTGCCATCGATGTTAAAAGAGTATGTTGCGATCAGCGGCGAGTTAGTGCAGGTGCTGCCTAATCAGTTTGAGGTGATCCCAAAGACAAGCGGAGAATAACGCTTAACGAACTTTCTGACTATGACGATACTGAAGTTGCTCGCGAAACTTAACTACGTAGCGATCAAGTTCCATCTTTGCCTCGTCGTAGGCTGACTGGCGTTCAGAAGACGCAGGCTCATCCATCAGGGCGCGAAAGGCAATGTCGGTTTTATGCAGAAGTTCCTTCAGCAACTGATTGTTTACATCCATTTAAGTTGGTCCTTTAAAACACCACGACTTCCATTTGGGTGTGTGGGTTAGCAGGGCTTAATAACAGTTTTGCCCTAGATAAATTTTACCACCGCCAGTAATACCACGGCGAGTAAAATCAGTACAGGTGCTTCATTTAAAATACGGAAATAGCGCGACGAATGCGTGATCTTGTCGGCGGCAAATTGTTTAACCAGTGACCACAGATAAAAATGATAAACGTACAGCAAAGCCACCAGTACGACCTTAATATGTAGCCAGGTCGATGCAGCAAACCATGCATAACCATAAGTGTAGATGAGAGCCAGACCAAATATCAAGGTTAATAGTGCAAAAGGCGTAACAAACAGCCACAGGCGACGCTCCATTACTTTAAACTGGTTTTTAACCGCCTGCTCATCGGTTTCGGCATGGTAAACAAACAAGCGCGGTAGATAAAAAATACCGGCAAACCAGGCCACCATAAAAAAAATATGCAGGGCTTTTAACCACAGTATTGTCATTGTCTTTTCTCTTATTAGAACTGAGCGCGTTGCAGAAAACTCTGTAAGCGGTTCCAGGTAATTACGCCGGTGAGTTTGGCTGGATCATCTTCGAAAATATAAACCGCCCCCGAGCGGGTACTTTTCAATAGTTCATAGACTTCCGCCAGCGTCGCCTGAGCTGACACCCCTTGCATAGCCTGGTAACTAATGGGGTGGGCGTGGCGGTCTAAACTTACATCATAGTGCACCCAGGAATAGTTAATATCCTGTTCAAAACGTTTTTGCTGAATCACCGTTTGGGTCGGATTATCTGATAGTACTTTTTCCAGTGCCGCCTCTGGCGCATCATAAAAAAGCTTAAAGTCTCTTTCCATAGCTGCCAGTACGCCGGTTTTTTCCAGCGCCTCGCGAATTGAGGTGATGGCATAGGGCAGCTTCTGAAAATCCAGTTGCTGAATAAATATGGAGCGGTTACCCAAAAATTGTGTAGCGGTAACGTAAGCCGGTACGATGACTAATATTGCAGGCAGGATGATTTCCGGCCGATAGGATAATTCCATTACCGCAGACAACGCGGCCAGCGGAGCGTGTAGCACCGCGGTGAGCATACCGGCAATGCCGAGCAGGGCAAAACTGGAGGTGAAATCCTCCAGTGGTAACCAGTGTGCTATGGGCAGGAGCAACACGGCACCAGACAACATACCCAGTACCATTACCGGACCAATAATGCCGCCCGGGATACCAAGACCAATGGCAAAGGTGGCCAGCAGGAATTTCATCAACAGGATCTCAAGCAGGATCAGGGCCGTGGGATGAGTAGAGAATAACGCGTTGACGTCCTCGAAACTGGCACCAAGGGCTTCGGGTAATAAGGCGCCGCCAATAGCCGTTAAGACGCCGGCAAGTAGCAACCGCCAGACCATTGAAACTTTACGAAAAGCTCGCATCACCGACATCAGCAACTGATTAAATAACGTAGCCAGCACGCCAAGCAAACAGCCAAATACAATCAGGTACAGATACAGCCACTGACTGAACGAGGAAAAAGAAAAGTAGGCCAACTCGCTTCCTTCACCAAACACTATGCGGGTGATTACCGAGCCACAGGCCGCCGCCAGCATTACGGGTACAAAAACGTGAATTTTATACTCTCTTAATACCACTTCCATCACGAAAATCACCGCCGCAAAGGGCGTATTAAAAGAGGCTGATATACCCGCCGCAATGCCACAGCCAGCCAGGGTTCGAATACTGTTTTGAGGCAGCTTCAGGGCCTGCCCAAACAAGCTGCTGCCAGCTGCGCCGAGATGAACGGAGGGCCCTTCACGGCCAACCACAAATCCGCCGGCCAGTGCCAACATACCGCCAAAAAACTGATTAACGGTAGTGCGCCAGGGGATATGGCCGTAGTGTTGTTTTACGCGGTGAATAACAAAGGGAATACCCAGCCGGTAGTGCTTAAAGCCGGTCAGATAAGCAATTAGCAGAATTATAATAACGGCCGAAATGGGCATCACTACCCACACCCATTTCGCGCTCAATCCCCACTGTTGTAACAGACCAACACCAGAGCTTTGTAACCAGTCGATGCCTAAACGAAAAAGTACAATCAGCAGCGCTGACGTAACACCGGCGATGATCCCAAGCAAGCATACCTGAATGGAGGTGCGGGGGTGAGCCAGTTCTTGTCGCAGTGCGCGCAATTGCATAAATTAGGAACGCTGGTGAGGAATAGCTAAATAGTATCACAAGTAGTTGGTTTGCAAAGTAATGGCCTGCCAATGGTGGACATAAACCGAGGAATATTTGAATAATTGCGGTAAAACGGGCAAAGTTCGGTTTTTAGTTCCACTGTGATTGCCATGCACTTATCTGAAATACCTCAGAAACTGGGTCATACCCGCACCGTCCTGCTGTTAGGCGCCAGTCTGTTGGCCATGCTGGTGTTCGGGATGTTTCTGGCTAACGTCGGGCGAGGCCAGTTAGTTGATGAAACCCGGCAACTACAACGCTCTGTCAGTAATCTGCAAACAGAGAATGAGCAGCTCCAGACCCAGGCCAATCAGCTGGATGTAAAGCTGGAACTGGCCGAAATGCGCGCCGAGCAACTTAAGCAGGAGGTGGTGCGTCTGGAAGAAGTGGTGTTTAATCTGCAAAAGGATAAGGCGTTTTATCAGCATGTGGTAGCGCCCGAAACCACTCAGGACGGCTTTTTTATTGATGGTTTGGAACTCTTTGAGACCACAACCAACGGTTATTTTAAAGCGACCATGGTGTTACTGCAGCAACGCGCAGTCAGCGCTATTGTTCGCGGCGATCTTAAAGTCGCGGTGACTGGCATTCAGAATGGTAAACATCGCATTCTTACCTCTGATGACAATGAAATTTTGCCAGAGGGCAATGTGACTTACGGGTTTAAATATTTTCAGCCAGTGACCTTATACCTGCAACTGCCGGAAAACTTCGAGCCTGAAAGCATCGAGTTTACCACGGCGGTTTATCAGTATAAGCGGCACCGTGGAGACTATCAGCGTAGCTACAACTGGCAGGAAATACTGGTAGCCGCCCAGTAAGACCAGCCACCATGTTCGGTTAGGAAAGTTACATCCAGCCGGGCTTTTTCACCTCGACTTCATACAACACCCTTGCAATCAGCGGTGCGGCAAAATCGGTGGCAACAAAAGGAACCTTCACTCTGCCACTGGCCAGTACAAAACCTAAGGTGCTGAGTTGCCGACGGCGCATAAACAGGCTCTGCCGGACCTCAATCTGTTGCACCTTAGCCAGCGGAAAGCACCAGTAGTCGATGCCAATAATGCCTTTGCGAACATAAATGTAGGTAGCGTCGCTGGCAATTCCCCAGCGCTGCCAGTGAAGGTATGTCAGCGCGACCATAACACCTAGTATCAACAGCGTTGGCAATGCACCTGTTGCGCCAAGTACCTTGAAGCTGACAAAGCCTGCCAGGGCGGTCAGTGGCAGGATCCACAGCATCAACTGGCGCCAGAAATAGCGTTTGTGGATCGGTTCAAAGTTCATGTGCCGGGCCTGCTGTGCCGAGAAGACGTTGCTGGTAAGCTCATCGGATTCGACAACGGTGACTGAGGGCACCAGCAGTTTGTGGGTTGCCTTGAGTTCGTTAGGGTTGGTCCGGCCGGTGACATTTTGTTCAAAGTAAAGGTTTACCCGGCCGAGTAGCCGGTCGAGCCAGTCTTGTTGCTGACGGGCAATCTGCACCCGTGAACGTTTCATACTGACTTCCTGACGGTTCAGCAGGCCACTGTTGCGAATGTATTTATCCCCTTGCCGGGTGAGCCGGTAGCCATAAAACATCAGCACACTGCCCCCTATGGAAAAGAGCGCCATCAGGATTAACAGGACAATGGCAATCAGTACGCTCATTACCCCCACATACCATAACGCCACCACCTGCTCGCCAAGCCAGGCCTCTGCCTGTGGGCGCAGGGCATTCATCTGGCGAAAAATAAACCCGGAGATTTGTTCATAAAAAGGCGCCAGGGTGCCCAGCACAATCCACACCCGGTTATTGGTAATGCCATGCAAAATAAGGTCGCGAATGGAGCGTTCGTTAAGCAGCTCTTCGTCGGTGGTAGTTGAGGCCGCTGAGTCCTCGGCAGGGGTTGCAGACTGTTGGCGATGCGCGCGCATGACCGTATCTTTAACAAACTGCGCATACGCTGAGCTAACCCCGGCAAACCGGGCTTCCTGTTTAGCGGAGCCGGCGGTATCCAGGGTAACTATGAGTAAATCATTAAAGCGAAAATAAAAGGGCTGATCGAACTTTACATTTTGAATGCGCTCATAGGGTAAATCGGTAAAGGTTCGGTCGAGAACACCGGAGCGGATAGCTATACCTTTATCCGTTACCGTAAACTGAAAAAAATAATACTTGAGCACCGACGAAATAGCCCAGCCCGCACCCATTGCCAGTATCAACAGGGGAAAGTACTCAGAATCAATCAATTTATGACCGCCCACCACGTAGGCAGGAATAACGTAGATGGCAAAGCTAACCGACTGCCTTAACTGCACAAACAGGAAATGCAAAACCGACCAGGGCGATAACCGTTGCCACTGAGTTGATGTTGTTTGTACAGACTCTGTTGAGGTTGTCACGACTAATCCCGGGTGAGGTCTGAATGGTTTAACACAAACTGGCGCATTTTCTCGGCCGTCTCTTCGGGCAGTCCCGGAATCGCCAGCGTATGGTCGCTGCCACCGGCAGAATAGACTTTCAGTGTTGCCAATCCCGCCAGACGCTCCAGAGGCCCCCGTTGAATATCAATATGCTGGATCCGTAACATGGGCTGACAGATGACCTTTTTAAAGAGCAGTCCTTTAAACAACACGATGTCCTGCTCTCGCAGGGTGTAATAAATCAGCCGATCGGCAAAATAGTGGTAAGTAAATATCAGGCCACCAAGCAGTGCAGTGATCGCACCAGCAACGCCTAAGGAAAATTCCAGTTTTACCGGCAGTGTAAACCAGGGCTGGTAAGCCACAACCAGTAATACCGTAAACACCAGCAGCGAAAAAAACGCCGTCACCGCCAGGTTCAACTTACGGTAGCCGGGCGAGATTGGTTCGCTTGGCAGCTCGCCCAGACAGGGCAGCTCCTGTGAATAAAGCGGATGATTAGTGACTGACGCATGTTCCATAGTAGTAATGTGACTTAACCGGGATTGACGTAGTTCTACTATACCACCGCCAAAAAGCGGTGAAATATCTGCGCCGAGTTAAATTGTTACGGAGTTTGTCGTAGGGCGTTGCGGCTGGCTTCAAAAGGCGCCGGGTAGTCGATTTGGCGGAGGATTGCCTCGCCGGGCAGACAGTTTGCGTCCACATGTTGCAGCAGATCCTGACGCACCTCGCAAAACAGCACATCCAACGCAAAACGATTATTGCCGTATAACCCGCGATGCATCATAGATGCATCGAAAATCAGCAAGTCGCCGGCGTTCAATGGTATTTGCTGCCCACGGGGTAAATCGTGATAGGACTCGCGGCCATTATGGGCCAAACGGACGTCGAGTTCTTCCGGACTATCCCATTGGTTGTGCGAACCGGGAATAAGCTCAATCCCCGGTTCATCATACAGCGCTAAGCGGTAATGCAATACACGGGTAGAGCCAAGCTGAGCCTGTTCTTCCTCGGGCGAGTAAAGGTACTGGGTGTCTCGATGCCAGTAATTTTTCTGCTCAGGGTTATGCGGGTCGAAAAATAACTGGGTATTCATAAATGCGGCACCATCAGGCAGCAAAGGCTTTACCATTGACGCCATTCTGGCAGAACCAATAATGCTGAACATCGCTTGCCGGTCTTCGTCTGCCATACGCTCGGCATGGGTAAGGTAAGCTGAGTTAATGGCCCGTTGCCGGTAAAAGTTCTGATTTTCCTGCAACCATTGCTGGTGAAAACAAGCAGTGATCCGGCGCAGTGCTACAAGCTCTTGATGATTTAGAAAAGCACCTTGGTAAACATAGCCAGAGTGTTCAAACTGTGAGGCAATATCTGCACTGGCCAAGGTGAACTCTCCTTTCTGTTCGCTAAACTCGATGCTGGTCTGTCAAATTTAGTCGTAAACCCGTCGACAGTAAACTCCACATTGCCATAATACGTATAGAGTGCAAGGTGTATTCTGGTTGGCGACAGGCAGAACAAGGCTGACAATAGTTGATGTATTTACTCAGGTATTAGATAATAGCACGATTGATTGCCGAGTGTGATCGGCCCAGGATTGAGGTGAATATGTCAGTAGAAATGGCGTTACCCATTGATTTTTCAGACGCGGCAGCATTGAAAGTTCGCGAATTGGTGGAAGAAGAAGAAAATCCGAACCTGAAACTGCGGGTCTATGTTACCGGCGGCGGGTGTTCGGGATTTCAGTACGGTTTTACTTTCGACGAGAAAGTGAATGAAGGCGATATGGCCATCGAAAAGAACGAGGTCACCCTGGTGGTAGACCCAATGAGTCTGCAGTATCTGGTGGGCGGCACGGTTGATTATGTGGATGGCCTTGAGGGCTCACGGTTTCTGGTGAATAACCCTAATGCCACAACCACTTGCGGATGCGGGGCCAGCTTCAGCGTTTAATAACCGTTAGAAATGTTTGAGCAGCCTAAGGGCTGCTCTTTACTTTATGGCTTCTTTTAATTTTAGTGTACAGGGAAAAACTCTATGAAACTTTATGGCTCTGCCACGTCACCTTATGTTCGTCGAATTCGCTTATTTTTAACCGGTAAAGACTATGAGTTTATCAATATGGATATTTTTGCCAAACCGGGGCGCGAACTGCTGCGAGCCAAGAATCCTACCCTCAAAGTACCAATGCTAGAAGATGGCGAGCTGATTATCTATGACTCCAGAGTGGTGTTTCGCTATCTGAGTGAAAAGTTCGCCCTTGCGCCCTTAAGCTGGCCGCAAGAAAATTGTCTGACCCTGATTGATGCGGCCAACGATACGTTTGTGCAGCTGATGTTGCTTAAGCGTTCCGACATTGCCAACCAGCCGGATAAACTATTTTTCAAACTCAATAACGAACGTGTTGAAACCTTGCTGACCACGCTCAATGCTGAAGTCGGGGCAGGGCATTTCTCACAATGGGATTATCCGGCAATCTGCTTATTCTGTTTGTTAGACTGGGTAAGCTTCAGAGAGCTAGTCAGTTTCGATGCGTATCCGGCGCTACAGGCCTTCTGGCGACAGCAGCAGACACAGGCAGGTATCGCCTCAACCGATCCGCGGGCTTAGTACCCTCGGTCGAAATCAAAAACGTAGATGAGCGGGGCGTTTTCAAGAAATCTTATAAGGTTATTTTTAAATATCACCGCCACGTCCTGCTCTCTTGAAATAGCCGCCGTATGCTGTGTGACGTAAGCATTGGGCATTGTCCAGTAAGGATGATCGTCGGCTAAAGGTTCATCCACAAATACGTCGAGTACCGCAGCGCGCAATTGCTGTGTCGAAAGTGCCTGGATCAGGGCCGTATCATCAACCACAACACCTCTGCCTGCGTTAATCAGAATGCTGTGCGGCGCCATGGCTGCTAAAAACTCTGCATCGATGAAATGACGGGTAGCAGGTGTGTCTGGCAGCAGGCTCAGCACAAAGTCACAGGCAGCGGCAAATTCCAGCTTGTTATCGGGCGTAAACACCTGCGTGTAGTCGGCTGTGGCGCTGCCACGGCGATTAAGCCCCACCACTTTCATATCAAATACCGTTGCCACATCCACCAGGCTCGCTGCAATGTCACCGGCCCCGGCGATGCCCAGCGTTTTTCCTGCCAGAACATCGAATCCCGGCGGCTGCCATTTATTCGCCGGTGCCTGCCCCGCCAGGGCAAAGCCTTCAATATTGCGCGCAAAATACAACAAATAGGAAAACACGTATTCGCGCATTTGCTGATCGAATATCCCCTTCACTCCGGTGAGCTGATAATCCCGTTTGCCAGCGCGTAATAACGGCGCATTACCGGCAAAGGTGGATTGCAGCCAACATAATTGCTGGCATTGGTTAACAATCTTTGCCAGCAAGTCGGGATCGCCCAGCGCCAGCTGTACGTGCTGACAATCAAACTGTTCAGGGTTATTGGTGGCAACCGACAGGCGGACGTTGTCTGGCAACAGCGGCGCCAGAAGCTCTGAGTAAACCTGATAGTCGCGGCTTAAGATGCTGAATTGCCAAATGGCAGATGATGTATAGGTGGCCATGAGTAAAGAAAAGTTTCCTTTATGTGATTTTTATGTGAATTATATTCCTTAATATTGTTTTAAATCCAAATTATATTCAGCTTAAAGCAAAAAGGAACTCATATGAAATCAAACCAATCGTTATCTGTGGAGACCTGTCGTCCACTGTCGCCCCGCCGCCATACCAGCGACGCTAACTCGGTAGAGCAACTGGTAGAAGAGCAACTGGCGCATTTTAACATTCGTCCTGATACCGCTTATGGCCAGGCGCTGGCCGACACGGCGCGTCATCTGTATGGTGCGCAGCAAGGTGTCCAGCAACTCTGGCAGGTTACACGAGATACCCTGGAAAGGTTAGATCAAACCGACAAGCTGAGCTATTTCAATGCTAAAAAGTTCTTGTCGTTTCAGATAGCCAAAGTACTCGATACCCTACAAAACCCCTTTCGGCAGACCTGGCAGAGTCTGAATAAATCCGCGCCACAACATTATCCGATTTTTGACAATGTGCCGGCGCTGTTCTCGGCGACACCTGCGGTGGTGAAAACTGCAACCTACGTCTATGCCTGCACGGAATGGATAGAAGACGCTTTTGAAGGTAAAGAGTCAACGCATCAGATCTATAGCCGGTTAATGAATCCGACCAATATCTCACTGGCCAATGCCATTGTGGATCTGGAAGCCGGCGATCAGGCAGGCGCTTATCTGGCCTGGAACTTTAACTCCGGCATGGCGGCTATCGATGCGCTGTTATCAAATGTATTAAGCCATGGTGATATTCTGATTGTGTCACGCAATGTGTATGGCGGCGTATACCAGTTGCTCCATGATTTCTTTGCCCGCGAGAATCGCTTAAACGTGACACTGGCCTGGTTTGACGGCTATTCGGCAGAGGAATTTGCCGATCATCTTGCCCATGTCCAACAGCAGTATGCCGATAAGCTGACAGCCGGTAGTCGTTTGCATGTGTACATTGAATCGCCCTGCAACCCCCATGGACTGGTACTGGATGTACCGGGTATCTGCAAACTGGCCCATGCACAGCAGCTACTGGTAATGCTTGATTCCACGTTGGCTACTCCGGTGCTGCATAAGCCCCTGCAACATGCCGATAAACAATGCCGGCCGGACTATGTGGTGCACAGCTATACCAAGGATATCTGCGGTACCGGCACCACTACAGCGGGCGTGGTCATTGGCGAAAATCACCGTATGTTCCAACCCAAAGGTACCAGTTGTAAGGGCGTCGACTGGTCGCAAACCCTGTTCTGGGACGTTTATTATATTAAGGGCGCATTCCTTGATTCAGAGAAAGCCTTTGACGTGCTGACCGGCATGAAAACGCTGACCCTGCGCATGTTAACCAAAGTGATAAACACGCAGGTATTTACCCATTTCCTCGACTCCCATGCGCACGTTAAAGTAAACAGCCATGCCCTGAGTCATCACGACAATGCTGGCTTGCGCGAACAACTGCACAGCCATGGCTGGCCTTGTGCGCTGTTTACCGCTGAGCTCGATCTGCCGGAACTCGACCGGGTGCAATTTGCGCGCTTCTTTGATTCGCTGGAACCCGCTTTCGGCCACCAGATCAGCATCGGGCAGACCAACACGCTGATCCTGTGCCCGGCGTTAACCTCACATTCTGAAATGAGTCGGGCCGAGCAGCAAAAAGCCGGTATTTCACTAACCACCATGCGTATTGCCATGGGCTGTGACTGTGTTAAATCACTCATCGCGCATTTCGTGCTGGCGCTAAAGCAGGCTATCGATCCGATTCATCCCGGCTTTAGTGATGGCTTTATGGCTCCGGCGCGACTGGATGAATTACACCAGCGTGTGGCGGCGGACGTCCACGCTCAATATTACGGCGCTCAGCCGACACTGGTAGATATGCTGAAATAATGGGTATAAGTTACCAAGTAACCAAAACGGGGTATCGGCAGATACCCCGTTAACAGGTTATACGAGCTTCTCAGCCTGGTCGATGCCAGTGGCTTCTTCGTAGTCTGAATAATCGCTGTAGCCCTCGCTGCCACCACCGTACCAGTGACTCGGATCATCAAATGACTCAAGTGGGTAATCATTAGCAAACCTGACCGGTAAATCCGGGTTAGTGATCCAGGGGCGGCCAAACGCAATCATATCGGCGTCACCGCTGCTGATGCGTTGCTCGGCGGTGTCTTTATCGTAGCCACAGTTACCTATCAATAGTCCTTTATACACATGGCGAAACTCCTGCAGAGTCATGGCTTCGCCGCGCTCATGAAAACCAAATGCCAGGCCGTCCATCACATGCAGATAGCCGATCCCCAACTGATTAAGCTTATCTGCTACAAACAGATAGGTTTCTTTGTAGTCATCGGCGCCCATATCATTAAACACGCCGTTAGGCGATAAGCGCACGCCAACCTGCTCGGCAGGCCAGACGTCGAGAACCGCCTGCATGATTTCAGCTAAGAAACGGTAACGATTTTCCAGGCTGCCGCCATAGTCGTCATCGCGCTGGTTACTGCGGCTATCCAGAAACTGATTGATCAGGTAGCCATTGGCGGCATGCACTTCAACGCCGTCAAAGCCTGCTTCTTTGGCATTGATAGCAGCCTGACGATAATCTTCCACAGTGCGCTTAATATCTTCGATAGCCATGGGGCGTGGCACTTCAAAGGCTTTTTTGCCTTCAGGAGTGTAAATACCGTCGCCATCGTTAATGGCTACCGCCGACGCAGAAAATGGCAGTTCGCCGTTATGGAAGTCGCTGTGCGAAGCCCGGCCGGTGTGCCACAGTTGTAACACCATACGACCACCTGCGGCGTGCACTCTGTCGGTAATACTTTTCCACCCGGCCGTCATCTCGCTGGTATAGATACCCGGTGCGTCCACCCAGCCATTGCCCTCTGGCGAAATACTGGTGGCCTCGCTAATCAGCAGGCCGCCTGAAGCCCGCTGTACATAGTAGTCGCCCATCATTTTATTGGGTACCCTGTCCGGGCCAGCGCGGCCACGGGTAAGCGGGGCAAGTACCATACGGTTTTTCAGCGTCTGGCCAGCAAATGTGACCGGGGATAATAAATGCGGTGCTGTCATCAAGTCTCCTTGCTTTGTACTAAGTCATTGCGCTCATGCGCTAACTCAGTTACTACGCAGCAAGGTGGTTTTTAGTTTATTCGAAGTAGGGCAGGGAGTTGCTGGTAACGTGATCGTAAATGAGGGTGGTTTCCACGTGGACCACTTCATCCCGGCCGGTTACCTGATTAAAAATAAAGTCGCGCAGATGCAACGCATCGGGCACACACACATGCAGTAAAAAGTCATTTTCACCGCCCATATGAAACACACTGAGCACCTCTTTTTGTCCGACCAGCTGTTGTTGAAACTGAGCAACGGTATCACGGTTATGTGAGGCCAGACGAACTGCCACCATAGCCTGAATATGGCCGCCGAGTAGGGTGTAATTAAACTGGCTGCGGGCGCCTAAAATTATCCCCTCATTTTGCAAGCGCTTGATGCGTTCAAGACACGAGGACGGCGCCAGATCCACATGGCTGGCAATGGCTTTATTGGTAATGCAGGGGTCTTTGAAGATACAGGCCAGTATGGCTATATCGGTTTCATCAAGTTTACGCATTATCCGTTTTCCCTTGCGATTCTGGTAGGTGAATTAATCAGCCAGTGCCAGGCTACCGAGCACCACCGCGCGCGAGGCGCCGGTGACATTCGGCACATTACCCGGCACCCGGTGTAAATAGGCCCACGCCAGCCAGGCAAAGGCAACGCCCTCAACCCACTGTGGGTGCAATGCCAGGCTATCCGTGGCTTTTACTGCACAGTTCGGGAGTAGTTGGCCTAACTGTGCCATTAACTGGCCGTTAAACGCACCGCCACCGCAAACATAACATTGCTGTACCTGTTCCAGTGCGCGTATGGCATTAGCAATGGTTGTGGCTGTAAGGGCCAGCAGGGTGGCCTGAACATCTTCGGCGGGGATACTGGTATCCAGACTGTGCAGGTGATGGCGTAGCCAGGCCAGGTTAAAGTATTCCCGGCCGGTACTCTTTGGCCCGGTATCCGAGAAATAGGGGTCAGCGAGCAGGCTATTCAATAAGGGCTGGTTGACCGTGCCACTGGCAGCCCAGTTACCGTCGCGGTCGAAGGGTTGGTTCAGGTGCTGTAAACACCAGGCGTCCATCAGCGTATTGCCTGGACCGGTATCAAAGCCGCGGATCGACTCGGCATTAACGCCCTCGAGCACGGTAATATTGGCAAAGCCGCCGATATTAACAATTGCACGATATTCGCCGGCTTCGGCAAATCTGGCGGCGTGAAAGGCCGGTACCAGTGGCGCGCCCTGACCGCCATAAGCAATATCTTTACGGCGAAAATCTGCCACCACATCAATGCCTGTCAGGGTGGCAATGGTGTTGGGATCGCCGATTTGCAGGGTGAAGCCGTTGTCGTCCTGGTGGCCGGGCGGGCCATCGGGATAGTGACGCACGGTTTGACCATGCGAGCCAATGGCGCGGATGTCCGCCGGTGATAAGTGCTGCTGCGCCAGCAGTTTGTTTACCGCTTCCGCAAATACCAGGCCTACGGCGCGATCGGCCTGACCAAGGTGATTAATTTCGTTAGGATTAACAGTGCAAAGCTGATGCAGTTTTTCGAGAAGTTCGGCAGGGTAAGGTATTGAAACTGCGGCAATTGGCGCTATGCAGGTATCGGTAATATCAGTCAGGATGGCGTCCACACCATCCATACTGGTTCCCGACATCACGCCAATATAGTAGGCCATGGGTTTATTGCATGGCCAGCATTATACGGCGTGAGGTGCCGAGTTGAGCGAGACGTTGCTCGGCGATTTGCATAAAGGCATCGCGCTGTTTCGGGTCGATAGGCAGTGCCTTGGGTAAATCTACGGTGCGCGGGTTGCGATGCACACCGTCGACTAAAAACTCGTAATGTACGTGGGGGCCTGATGCCAGCCCGGTACTACCAAGATAACCTATGGTTTGACCCTGTTTGACAATGTCACCTTTCTTCACTGCTTTCTTTTTAAAGTGCAGGTATTTGGTGGTGTATTTTTCACCGTGCTGAATAAATACATAATTACCATTGTATTTGTTATAACTGGCTTCAATCACCTTACCATCGCCCGCTGCCATCACCGGAGTGCCTACGGCTGCAACATAGTCGGTACCGCGATGCGCTTTCCAGCGTTTTTGAACCGGGTGAAAACGTGCCTTGCTAAAGTTGGAGCTAACGTACTTAAAGTTGATAGGCGCGCGCAGGAAGCTCTTGCGCATACTGCGGCCTTCAGGAGTGTAGTAGTTGCCGTCTTCGTGCTGAATGGCGGCAAATTTTTCGCCCTGGTTAACAAATTCAGCGGCAACAATATCGCCATAGCCAACAAACTCGCCGTCGATATAGCGTTCTTCATACACTACGTTAAACGTATCGCCGCCACGGATTTCCATAGCAAAGTCGATATCCCAGCCAAAAATACCGGCCAGGTGCATAATCTGGTTATCTGTAAGGCCAGCGGCGACACCAGCGTTCCAGAAGCTTGAGGTGATCTCACCTTGGGCAAAATTGTGACGCACTTCTACCGGTTTGCTGTCGATGTGGGATAGCAGTTCGTCGCTGTCTTCCTCGGGTTCGATATACAGGGTATCGGTAGGCGACAGGGCATAACGTAAACCGGCAAACTGATTATCAATCACGTTGAGATCCAGCTTGTCCCCGGGGAGCAGGGTTACCAGGGTTTTCGCCTGTTCACCAGCATGGCTGACTGCGTAGGTGTCTTTAGGGCTTAATCCGGCGCGTTTGAATATTTTGGCCAGCGTATCGCCGCTTTTTACCGTGTAGGTTTGCCACTGAGGTTCGTCATCCTGCTCAATGAGCACATCGGATTGCGTTAACGTCATCGACAGGGGGTAACGTTTGCCGGTTTCCAGGATCAGCGACTCAGTATGGCGCGATGCTTCGACCTTTTCAGACGGCAGTAAAATGAGTAATCCAACAAATGCACTCGCTGCCACCAGACCAATACGGTGCGGCCGCGGCATTTGCTTAAATAAATCAGTGAGTAATTGTGGTCTAAATATCTTTCTCATAACAGCCTGAGAATAGCGGTTTCAGACCTGAGATGCTAGAGGGATCAAGCAAAATTCAAAGGATCAGAGGCTCAAAACGGCAAATATTCGCGTTGTAGGGTGCAGAAAGTGCATAAAGGGTTTTAATAGACGGTCGGCGCGCGTAAAATGCCCGCCCAGAATGAAGTTAGATGGAAGCAGAAAAATGAGTGACTGGCAAGCAGCCCTGGCCGAAATTAAACGGGGTACTGACGAAATATTGCCCGAAGATACCCTGATCGAAAAGTTAAAGTCAGGCAAGCCGCTAACCATTAAAGCGGGATTCGATCCGACCGCACCGGATTTGCATTTAGGCCACACGGTCCTGATTAACAAAATGCGCGCTTTCCAGCAGTTAGGCCATAACGTCGTTTTCCTGATTGGTGATTTTACCGGCTTAATCGGTGACCCGACAGGTAAGAATGTTACTCGTAAGCCTCTTACAAAAGAGCAAGTGCTTACTAACGCTAAAACCTACCAGGACCAGGTGTTTAAAATCCTTGACCCAGAGAAAACGCAAATTCGCTTTAACTCGGAGTGGATGGACCAACTGGGTGCGGCCGGCATGATCAAGCTGGCAGCCAGTCAGACTGTGGCCAGAATGCTTGAGCGTGATGACTTTAAAAAGCGTTACGCCAACGAGCAACCTATTGCCATTCATGAATTCTTATATCCGCTGGTTCAGGGCTGGGACTCTGTGGCACTTAAAGCCGATGTTGAGCTTGGTGGTACCGATCAGCGTTTTAACCTGCTGATGGGACGTGAACTGCAAAAAGAGCAGGGCCAGTCTCAACAGGTGGTGCTGATGATGCCGCTGCTTGAAGGTCTCGATGGCGTGCAGAAGATGTCCAAGTCGTTAAACAACTACATTGGCATTACCGATGCGCCGAATGAGATGTTTGGCAAAATTATGTCTATTTCTGATGAACTGATGTGGCGCTATTACGACCTGCTGAGCTTTAAGCCGCTGGACGAAATTGCTGAGCTTAAGCAACAAATGGCGGATGGCGCGAACCCTCGTGACATTAAAATTACGCTGGCAAAAGAAATCATTGCCCGCTTCCATTCTGAAGAAGCTGCCGAAGCCGCGCATCAGGACTTCATCCAGCGTTTTCAGAAAAATGCTATTCCTGATGACATGCCGGAAGTCACTGTTGCGTTAACCGATGGTGAAGTAGCGATTGGTAACCTGCTGAAAGAGGCCGGACTGGTTGGTTCAACCTCTGATGCCATGCGCATGATTAAGCAGGGCGCCGTAAAAATTGACGGTGAAAAAGTCACGGATACGCGTTTGGTACTCACTGAACAGGGTGAAAAGGTGTATCAGGTGGGTAAGCGTAAGTTTGCCCGCGTCACCCTGGCGTAAGCTTCTGGTGCGCTGCGTCCTGCAGCGCACTTTTCGTTATTTCTGCTGGCTAAACGTCAGCAGCATTTCCGCTGCCACACAGGCACACAGTGAATCACACACCGGGCAGTCGTAGCCTTCATACATGGCCGCATATTGCCACTTATTGGGGTGTTCTTTAATGAGTCGGCCGCCATTTTTACTGAAGTATTTAAACGCGCTGTTGCCCGGACTGGCCAGCCAGATATGAGCCAGACCCGCATTACTGCCCTGGCGTTGAGCGGCGTCAATGGCTTTGCTCAGTAAAGTGGAGCCGATCCCGTAACCCTGCATCGCCGGATCCACCGTATTGCATTTAAAGTAGCAAACTGTTGCGGGATCCACGTCCCACTCCGCCGGTGTTGCCCATTGGTCAATATCCCATTGGCCCTGGGCAAAAGTGAGGCGAAAGCCGACTAACTGGTCACGATAAAAAGCAACGATGCCTGCATTAATGCCGTCTTTTAAGCCGCGCTGGTAGTAATCGGTTAAATTATCCAGGTTCAGATAGCCGTCTCCCTGTACCCGATTGCCCAGTTCAAGAACCGCGGCAAAGTGGTCCGGGGTGAGCTCTGTATAGGTAATGTCAGTGCTATTTTTTAGGTTTGCCAAGATCCATTCCCTGTAAATGTACGTCAAGGGCATCCAAAGATATCCGGATCTCCAGAACCGACTGCCAAAGACTGTAAAGTAGAAAAACCAGGCTGGCGGCGAATAGCCAGTTACCGGCTAACTGATAAGACAGGTAGATGGCCAGCATCGACAGTACGCACAGAAAAAAACTGAACACGCCGGTTTCCTGCATACGTTTAATGTAATGAATACGCTTACGCAGGTTTTTGATTTGCGCCTGGGTGCTCTCGTTGTCTTCGCCCTTATCAAAGTGGCGAATTAACGACGCCAGGGTGAGGAAACGATTGGTGTAAGCCAGTAGCAATAGGGAAATTGCCGGGAACAACATAGCCGGCGTTGAAATATCAATAGTCATAATAAAACGCATGGAGCAACAAGACCGCTATGATGCCGCCAAAGCCGCAATATGTCTATGCCAGGATGTGAGTCGGGCGGTATCGCTGAGGGTTATTTTTCAATCGGCAGTGAATCACTCTGCCACGCCTGCATATCGCCATCGAGGTGATACAAGCGCTCAAAACCAAGGTCGGCCAATGCCTTCAGAGCAATGTCTGCGCGACGTCCGGAGCGACAATAAACCAGCACCGGTTTTTGGATAGAACCGAGTGCGGCCAGGTGAGAGGCTATCTCGGAATGGGGAACGTTGAGCGCACCAGGAACATGACCCTCAGCAAACTCTTCGGCGCTACGCACATCCAATATCAGGCCATCAAACCCCTTGCTGTGGAGGCTTTCAGGGCTTATGTCGGGGATAGCGTCGTGCCCCCGGGCGGTAGCAGACAGCAATAAACCTAGCAGAGCCAGAGTTAAGGTAAGTAATCGCATGCACGCTCCTATTGCCGGTAACTGTCGATTCGTTGGCACAGCGTGTTTATTGCTTTGGTAATTCGCAGCGTAAAGCGATGCAGAGCGTTAGCATCAGCAGTAACAAGTGGTGCCTTAATAACAGTCCGGTGAGGTGTCCAGAAATGTTCGAGTGTGTCCACCGACTGATCGCTTGCGGCAATCAGTAATTCAGGTTGGCGTAATAAAACCTGTTTCACCGACACCTCTGGGTAGTCGATGGGGGAGTCTATAAAAACCGACTCAGCACCGCAACTGGCCAGAATTTTATTGGCCCATGCGCCTTCACCAATGGTCATCAGCGGCTGTGACCACATATAGTAAAACACTTTAACCGGCGTGAGATGCTGATATTGCTGCTTAATTTGTTCAAGCTCATGGCGGTAACCGGTGACCAGAGCTTTACCTTTGTCGGTTTGACCGGTCAGTGCGGCGACTTCGAGTAACTCGGTGCCAATATCATCTAACGTTTTTGGCTGTGAAATGTACACGTCAAGCCCGAGACTTTTCAGGCGGGCAATGTCCTGCGGTTTGTTGCCGCCACCCCAGGCCAGCACCAGATCAGGTTCGAGGGCCATTAGCGCAGTGAAATCAACGCCCTGATAGTCGGCGATAACCGGCATTTCAGCCGCTTGTTCCGGGTAATCACTGAAGGCACTTACCCCTACCAGACGGTCTTGTGCGCCCAAACTGTAAACCCATTCAGTAAGATGAGGCGACAAGGTTACAATGCGTTCGGCGGACAGCGCTTGCAAGGGGGTTAGGAGTACTGGCAGCAATAGCCAGAGGAGCGGTTTTTTCATAATTTTAGTTGCCAGCAAAGTAGTAATGACAGAGTAAGCAGCACGGTAACCAACCAGATTTGGCGATTGATGGCACGCAACACATAGGTGAGATCAGAAAAACGCACCTGACGGGAGCCGCCCACTCGTGAGTGACGTATCTTGATGCCATCATAAATGGCCGGGCCACCAAGCTGGATCCCCATGCCGCCGCCAAATGCGGCCAGCAGTAAAGAGGTTAAATCCCGTTCGGTAGCGTGCCGTAATCCCTTAATGGCACCAAGCGGTGAAGTGCTAAATACGATAAACAGCAGACCAAGGCAGTAAGGAATAATAATCATGGTCTGGCTTAACCAGTAGGCTGGCAAACTGAATGCGCTGAACTGGCGTTTTTTGCGGTGCCATTGCCAGCGAAACTCCAGCAATAGCCGGTAAGTCAGGGCGGCCAGCGGGCCAGCCAGTAAAAACCAGAACAACACGCCCACAAACTGCTGCATAAAGCGCAATAAATAGCTTTCGATAGCCGCTTTTGCGATGCCAATATCAGATAAAGAGGTTGTCTGACGGGCCACCAGTAAGCCAAGACGTTCCCGGGCCAGCAGTTTTTTATTGCCGCTGAGGGCTTGTGTGATCAACTTATACTGGCGACGTACCGGGTAAACATTGACGCAGCAGAACAGCACCAGAGCATCAAAAAACCAGGTGTACTCAGCCAGGCTCAGCACAAAAGCCAGCACCGCCAAAAAAGGCAGGGTTAACACCACAATACCCAGCGTACCGCTAATGTAATGCTGCGAAAGCGGTGCGGAGGGAGCCGGGCAAACCCTGGTTGCCAGATTCGTTACCAACATCCGGTAAAGTGTCATAGGATGTGTTTGAGACGGTATCCGCCATACCCGATCAAGCAGGATCACGCAAAGCGCGACGATCAATGACAGTGTGAAGGGGGGCGGCAGCGCTATCATCGGGAATAATCAGGCGCCGGTTGTCCGGTCGGTCATGACTTTTATCATACCCATTACCAGTTCTGCGGAGTGCTTTGCTGCGGTCTCCAGATAAGCGTTGAAGGAAACCGTTGAGGTTTTACCGGCGATATCCGAAAGTGAACGGATCACCAGAAACGGCGTGCCTAACATGTGGCTGGTCTGGGCAATGGCGGCGCCTTCCATTTCAGATGCGCTGATGGCCTCAAAGGCTTCTCGCAGCCGGGCGGCAGCCTCATCGGTGCCGATGAACGAGTCACCGGTGCAAATCAGGCCGCGGATCGTTTTAACATGCAGCGTACTGGCTGCGGCTTGTTCTGCTGCAGTAATGAGTTGTTCATCACACTCAAAGACAGTTGGCATGCCAACACACTGCCCGGGTTCATAACCAAAATGGGTAATGTCTACATCATGGTGCTGAACGCCATTGCCAATAACAATGTCACCAATCTCAAGGCTGGTATCGAAGCCGCCCGCAGAGCCGGTATTAACGACGAAGTCTGGTTCAAATGACTGGATAAGAATGGTGGTGGCGACGGCGGCGGCCACCTTGCCGATACCACATTTTACCAGCACCACATCAACACCGTGCAGGGTGCCGGTGTAGAAAGTCAGGTGCGCGATTTCCTGAATTGCCAACTGGTCGAGTGATTCTTTTAACAGGGCGACTTCCTGGTCCATGGCGCCAAGGATACCAATTTTCATATTCTGCCTTTAAATTACTTATTTAACTGGGAAATGAGTGCGCAGGGTGCACTGATGCACTACTATATACGCTAGGGATGAAGTGTAATATGAATGGGTTATCGGGTACACAAGGATTCGTAAAAGGAAGGTCAATCTGCACCAAAGTCCGGCATTGGCCTGTGATGGTATTTTGATTTGGTTGTTTTCAAAACCTATGAACGCAAATTTTAACCACAAATTGACTGCTGCCGTGTTCTGTAGTTGTCTGTTGGTCTCATCGGCGGCACTGGCAAGCAGTGAGAAACTGGAAATCTCCGGTTTTGGCCGGGTGGTAGCCGGGTTTACTGATGATCCTGATGTGTCATTCGAAGGCTACGAGAATGAACTATCGCTTAAGGAACAGACGCTGCTGGCGTTACAGGTGGATTATCATTTACTGGAAAACGTTTCGATAACCTCACAGCTACTGGCACACACTAACAGCGAGCGTGACTCCGGGGTTGAGTGGTTGTACGTCAGCTATATACCGCACAATAACTGGCTGGTAAAAGGCGGCCGGATGAGAACCCCGTTTTATCATTACAGTGACGTCATTGATGTGGGGTTTGCTTACCCATGGATTTCACCGCCACAGCAACTCTACAGTGCCTTTTTATTTAATCAGTACGAGGGTGCCAGTGTCATCCACAACTTTGCGCTGGAAAATTTAAGCGGTTCAGTTGAAGGCTATTACGGCTCTTTTAATGGTGATACCCAGTTTCAGGATCGCCGTGATGCCACCGATATTGATGGTCTGAGCGGGTTTGTTTTTAGCGGCGTTTACAACGCTAATTTGCGTTTCAGAGCCTCTTATACCACCGCCGATTTTAGTGTGAATCTGGCCGAAATCTCCGCCTTTGCCGATCAACTCCGTAGTGTTGGCTTTGTTGCAAGTGCCGACTCTCTGGCTATGGAAGGCGAGTTTGATATTTACCAGGTGGGGCTGGCATTGGATGAACTCGATTATAACCTCGCCTGGGAATGGATGAAAATTGAGTCTGATACCGTCCTGGCGCCGAATATTGAAAGTTACTATGTACAGGGCGGGCTGGTGTTTCAGCCCTTTACCGTGCATCTTACTTACGCCGATATGGCAACTAATCCGCAGTCGGCGGCAACCGACATTCCGCTGGGATTAACCGCGGATCTCGACCAGCTCTTTTACGCCTATCAAACCGTTTTTGCCAGAACCCAGGCTGCCGACCTGGAAAGCGTAACCCTGGGGGTGCGCTGGGATGCCGGGGTGAGGGTGGCATTTAAAGCGGAAGTAACCCATTATCGGGGAGCGCTGGGGATCTCAACCTTTGAGGCGTTGGGTGACCGAGACGCATTCGATGAGCGGGTGAATCTCTATCAGTTGGGTATGGAGTTTGTTTTCTGATGCATATAACACACTCTCTCAGACAGATGTTAATGGCGCTCTTATTCGGAATTTATGCAATAAACGCAACGGCGCAGGAACACGACATTATGGTGGTGGCTAATCTCGATAACCACACCGTGAAGCTGGATAAGATCGATATCCGCAATCTGTTTATGGGGAACGCCAGCGATGTGGTGCTTGAACCCGTATCGCTGCCACCGCAAACGCTGGCCAGGGCGGTATTTAACACCAAGATAATCGGCTTAACCGAGTCGCGGATCCAATCGTACTGGTCGCAGATGCGTTTTAGTGGGCGCTCTCGTCCACCCAGGGAAATATCGACGGTGGATGAATTGATTAGTTATGTTTCCAGCCATAAGGATACGGTGGCGTTCGTTCCGGCCAGTGCTCGAATCCCCGCCCACCTTACCGTGATATATTCAACGGCAAAGATGTAACTTACTTATACAGTGTACAAAGGGCCCGAGGGGCTCTTTGTACCAATGTTGAAGTTAAGCTGCTACTTGTTCACCGCCAGGCTGACGACTGGAACGCAGGGGCCGGGTAGGGCGCGTTGGCTGTGGTGGATTCATTTTGCTGGCGGCCAGTTTGGCCTGCTGTTTACGCAGTGGGATTAACTTGGTTTCCACGCACTCCTTGACCTCTTCCACCGAGTAACCGGATTTCACCTTGAAGCGGGCGTGGGGAATGCCAGCTGCGTCCAGAGCGCCAGACACGAACCAGTCGCGCTGGGTTTTGTAACCTTCCTTGCCCTGTTTATGGACCAAATCAATGGCCAGTACCGGTGTCATGTCGTCGCGTCGACACAGCACAAAGTCGAGTTGCTTGCTGCCAGCACGCAGCAGCGCCTGGCGAGCCTGACGTTTATTGGTGCTGTCGCGCACGGCCAGCAGGTCGTTAAGGCGAACCCGTGAGACAATTCTGAATTCGCGGCCGACGGCCTGTTCCAGCAAATTGATAAAGGTATGCTCTACCTGAGTAAAAAGCTGTTGTTTTTTACGAAAGGGAAAACTCATACCGTGATCAGAAAGTTTAAGTGCACCAACAGTCACAACTATCAGCAGCATAAACAAAATAATGGCAAGTTCCATACGCTTCCTCAACAATTCAATGCGCACAAGCGTCAATAAAATGACACGCCCGGGCGACAGGACAAACTTGTCAGAGAAATTGCAAAGGCGGTGCCAGTTGTTCGAAACACTGGCCGGTGAGGGAAATAAAAGTTAGTCGTTGGACAGGCTGGCCAGGGGAGTGGGTGTTGTTGAACCCAGCACCAGGATATCTACCTGCGCGCCGTCACCATCGGGGGATACCACCACGCGTACATTTTGTGCGTCATTGACCAGCAGCACACGTTCGTTATGTTCGCCTTTCAGCGACAAATCAGGCATCAGCGCCAGGTAATAAGCCACAATGGCGTCGGGCGTCTCACCAATAAAGTAAACCATAGAAGCGGGCATTTCGGTGTCAAAAGGCTGACACTGTCTGGCATCCTCATGAATTTTGACGGCAAAAAAGGCGGCCGGACAGCTACTGATTTGCGGCTGTGACTGAGGGGCCGTGGTGGCCAGTGAGTCGGTTGCCATCAGCGACGAAGCCATTACCATCAGGCTGGTAACCAGAATGAGTTTACGCGGCGTGAATTTCATAGTCTGTCGTTTACTTTTATACATAGGGTTACTATAGGAGAGCTCTGGGCGTGAAGCAATTGCAATGGCCTCGATTAAAGTATTGCAATGTGACAATAAGTATAATTCCCGATGCAAAGCAGTGCTGGTTGACTTCCATTCCTCCCGTTTTTTCTGCTACTGAAATCACGTTCCGTACTTCAACGGCAAATTAGATCTACACTGCGCAATACGCTTTTGAATAACAAAGAGAACAACACTTATGCGAATGACAGTAACACGGCTGCTCCTGCTGTTGGTATTGGTTAGCCCTTGTGGATTTGCCGCCGATGAGCAGGCTGATAAACGGGCAGAGTATATTCGGGCCAATTACGTTAAATATGAATATCAGATCCCTATGCGTGACGGGATAAAGCTGTTTACGTCCGTTTATATCCCTAACGATGATGCCCAATCCTATCCCATCCTGATGCAGCGTACGCCTTATCGCGTGGCGCCTTATGGTGTCAGTAAATATAAAACACGTCTGGGGCCGAGCGCCGCCTTCGAAGAGGAAGGCTTTATTTTTGTCTTTCAGGATGTCCGTGGTAAGTCGATGTCGGAAGGGAAGTTTGTCAACATGCGCCCGCAGGATGCATATCAGCGCGGCAAAAAAGCTACCGATGATGCTACCGATACCTATGACACCATTGAATGGCTGGTCGAACATCTGCCGCAAAACAATGGTCGGGTGGGCATGTGGGGAACCTCGTATCCGGGCTACTATACATCCGTCGGGGCTATAAACAGTCATCCGGCGTTAAAAGCCATTTCACCGCAGGCGCCCATCGCCGACTGGTTTTTTGACGACTTTCATCGTAACGGTGCCTTTGTTACGCCCATGGCGTTTATCTTTTTCGATTCCTTTGATAAGCAATTAGACGGGCCGCAGGCGCATCGCGAAAAAGGCATGGATGCAATCACTCCGGACGGGTACGAATTCTTCAAAGCGTTAGGGCCTTTATCTAACGTCAATAAACACTATTTTTATGGTGAGCGCCCATTCTGGAATGAGCTCACCGAACACCCCAACTATGATGCTTACTGGCAGGCCAGAAACGTATTGCAGCACCTTGGCAAGACAAAGCCGGCAACCTTGGTCGTGGGCGGCTGGTACGATACAGAAGACCTCTACGGGCCACTGGCCACCTACCAAACCATGTCAAACCAGAACAGCAAGTCTCATGTGAAAATGGTGATGGGGCCGTGGTATCACGGTCAGTGGAATAGCAGCAAAGGCGGCAAAACCCTGGGCGAGGCAGATTTTGGATTTGATACCAGTGCCTGGTTCCAGCAGGAAGTGTTACTGCCTTTCTTTAAACAGCACCTTAAGCAGGCAGAAGAGGCAAAAATAGCCACCGCCACCATGTTCGAAACCGGCAGTAACCGCTGGCGTAAGTTTGACGTCTGGCCGCCCCGGCAAGCTAAATCGCAGACACTTTATCTGGCAGCGGAAGAAGCACTGCTAAACGGACAGTCAGATAGCGGTGTCAGCGAGTATATCAGTGATCCCAACAAACCCGTGCCGCACTCTGCTAAAGTCAGTCGCGGGTGGGATCGACCTTATATGGTTGAAGACCAACGTTATGCTGCAAGACGCCCTGACGTACTGGTATTTGAAACCGAAGTACTCGACAATGACTTAACCGTGGCCGGAGCCATCGATTTAGACCTGTGGTTTTCCACCACGCAAACCGCAGCCGATATTGTGGTAAAGCTGGTAGATGTATTTCCGGGTAAGGATGAAAACACCGATAAGGTGGATGCTGAACAGGGCAATCGTCATGAGTTAGTGCGCTGGGGCGTTATCCGCGGGCGTTTCAGAGAAAGCATGTCTGAGCCGGTTCCTTTTACCCCGGGTGAGCCAACCAAAGTGAGATTCGATCTGTACGACGTGTTGCATACCTTCAAGCGTGGCCACAAATTGCAGATTCAAATCCAAAGCAGTATGTTTCCGTTTATTGATATGAACCCGCAAAACTATGTGGAGAATATCTTTGCGGCTGAGCAGAGCGACTTTGTGAAGGCTTTCCATACTATTTACCATAATGCACAATATCCCAGTGCAATTCACTTCAGCACGCTCGACTAGGGGCGTGCTCTTCAGCCTGGGGCAGTGAGCGCTGCCGCGGGTGGATGAGAGGTATGACATAATGCCAGATAAATCATCTTTAATTACCACCCTGAGTGACATGGCGGCCTGCGCCGATTACTCTTTTATCTCGTCTCTCAAGGCAGACCCTCAGGCGACATCTGATGGTGTTGATCATCAGCCACGGCAGGTGTTTTGCGGTCACTATGTGCCGGTATCGCCAACGCCATTAAAAGCACCGGGTTATATTGCGCACAGCAATACCCTGTTTTGCGAGCTGGGGCTGGATGACGAGCTGGCGGTCACCGAAGAGTTTGTCCGCTTCTTCTCCGGCGATCTTTCTCAGGCTCCCCAGCCAATGCGCCAAACTGGCTGGGCAACGGGCTATGCCCTGTCTATCTACGGCACAGAATATACCCAGCAATGCCCCTTTGGTACCGGTAATGGCTATGGGGATGGCAGGGCGATGTCGGTGTTTGAGGGACTGTTTAACGGTAAGCGCTGGGAAATGCAACTTAAGGGCGGCGGGCGAACGCCTTATTGTCGGGGTGCAGACGGACGTGCGGTGTTACGCTCCAGCGTCAGGGAATTTCTGGCCCAGGAACATATGCACAGTCTCGGCGTACCCACCTCGCGCTCTCTCAGTTTAGTTATGTCGCACGCTGAAACCGTTAACCGGCCATGGTATTACGAAGGATCGTCGTCTTTTGAGCCCGAAGTGATGGTAGCCAATCCAGTGGCAATTACCACGCGCGTAGCACCGTCGTTTATTCGGGTAGGTCAACTGGAATTGTTTGCCCGTCGGGCACGCAGTCAACAGCACCCAGAGGCTATGGCTGAATTACACGCACTGGTGAGCCATCTGATTGAGCGAGAATATTCCCTGGAAATAGACACCAGCCTGACATTACCAGAACAGATCATACAACTGGCCGAAATATTCCAGGAACGTTTGACCTCGCTGGTGGCTAACTGGATCCGGGTCGGGTATTGCCAGGGCAACTTTAACAGCGATAACTGCGCCGCGGGCGGTTTTACCCTGGATTATGGTCCTTTCGGGTTCTGCGAACTGTTTGATCCCGTTTATCAGCCCTGGACGGGCGGCGGCCGGCATTTCTCCTTCTTTAATCAAACCGCGGCGGCCGAGAAGAACTTTATGATGTTCTGCGGGGCACTGGCACCGCTGCTTCAGGACGAACCAGACCGGGTCAACGAGTTGGAAGCAATCCGCAGCGGCTTTGCCGCCATGATGGAAAGCAAATTAGCCGGCATGTGGGCGTCTAAGCTGGGTCTCAAGGCTTACCAACCTGAGTTGGTAATGGCGTTGCTAAAGCTGATGGTGCAAACGTCAGTGGACTACACCATGCTGTTTCGTGAGCTGTGTCAGCTTCCCGAAGCGGTAACAGCCATAACAAAGTGTTTCTATCAGCCAGCGGATGAGGCATTGCAGCAGCAATGGAATGACTGGCTGCAGCGCTGGCATCAGCATCTCGACGATTGCTTTAGTCATGCTGAAATCACAGCCAGAATGAAAAGGGTAAACCCAAAATACACCTGGCGGGAATGGTTGGTAGTCCCTGCTTATAAACAGGCAGAAGAGGGCGATTTCACTTTAATAAGGGAGCTGCAGAAAGTGTTAACAGCCCCTTATGATGAGCAGTCTGAAAACACTGAGGCAAGTTATTATCGCTTACGCCCTGCTGAGTATTTTGATGCTGGCGGTGTTTCGCATTACAGCTGCTCTTCGTGAATTCTCGAATAACAGACAAACAAAAACACCAGACAAAAAAATGGAACCTTGCGGTTCCATTTTTTGTTTAGCTTGTTGTCAGGCTATATCAGGCACCGATGTAATCGAGGATCCCATCCGCGGCTTTACGGCCTTCATCAATAGCGGTCACCACCAGATCACTACCGCGAACCATATCACCACCGGCGAAGATTTTCGGATTAGATGTCTGATAAGCGTACTGGCCTTTTGCCGGCGCACGAACGCGGCCTTTTTCGTCCAGAATAATACCGTAGTCGGCAAACCATGGGGCCGGGCTTGGCTGGAAACCAAAGGCGATAATGACCGCGTCTGCTTCCTGAACAAACTCAGAACCTTCCACCACAACCGGGCGACGACGCCCTGCTGCATCAGGTTCACCCATTTCGGTGCGCACCAGTTTAACGCCAATAGCTTTACCGGTTTCATCCACAGCAATATCGAGGGGCTGGACGTTAAATTCAAATTCAACGCCTTCTTCCCGGGCATTCACCACTTCACGGCGTGAGCCCGGCATGCTTGCCTCATCACGACGGTAAGCACAGGTTACCTGCTCAGCACCCTGACGAATTGAGGTTCGTACGCAGTCCATGGTGGTATCACCACCACCCAGTACGACAACCTTTTTGCCTTTCATATCAATAAAGTCGGCGGTGTCTTTTTCCAGACCCATGACCCGGTTGGTATTTGAAATCAAGAACGGCAGGGCTTCGTAAACACCGTCGGCACCTTCGTTATCGAAGCCACCTTTCATTGACTTGTAAGTACCCATGCCCAGGAATACGGCATCGTACTGGTCAATGAGATCCTGAAACGCCACGTCCTTACCAATTTCGGTATTCAATACAAACTCGACACCCATCTCGGTAAAGATTTCGCGACGCAGTTTAATAACGTCTTTTTCCAGTTTGAAAGAAGGAATACCGAAGGTCAGCAGACCACCAATTTCTTCGTATTTATCAAATACCACTGGCTTCACGCCGTTACGTACCAGGATGTCTGCGCAGGCAAGGCCAGCCGGCCCCGCGCCTACAATAGCTACTTTCTTATCGGTCCAGGTAACGCCGCTCATGTCCGGACGCCAGCCCATTTTAAAGGCGGTGTCGGTAATGTGTTTTTCGATAGAACCAATGGTTACCGCACCAAACTCGTCGTTTAAGGTACAGTCACCCTCACACAGACGATCCTGCGGGCAAACCCGGCCACACACTTCCGGTAAACTGTTGGTTTGATGAGACAGCTCTGCTGCCTCAATAAATTTACCTTCGTTAGCCAGTGCCAGCCACTGAGGAATATAGTTATGTACCGGGCACTTCCATTCACAGTATGGATTACCACAGTCCAGACAGCGATCTGCCTGGCCTTCTGCCTGTGAGTTGGTGAGAGGGTGGTAGATCTCAGCAAAGCCGTTTTTACGATCCATTATCGGCTTCTTCGGCGGATCAATCCTTTCTACGTCAATAAATTGATATACATTCTTAGCCATTATCTTCTAACCCCTCTATTGCGCCTGAATGCGCAGTTCCGCGCTGGAACGACTAATATGGCCCAACAGATTTTTCACATCACTGGTTTTTGGCTTAACCAGCTTAAAGCGATTCAGTGTATTGGTGAAATCGTGCAGCAGGCTCAGTGAGAACTGGCTGCCGGTTTCTTCGTAGTGCTGGTTGATCAGGCCGCGTAAGTGCTCGGCCAGAATGACTTTATCGTCGATATCCAGTACTTCAACCAACTCCTGGTTAACCCGGCTGTTCAGATCGCCCTGCTCATCATAAAGGTAAGCGAAACCACCTGTCATACCGGCACCAAAGTTAATGCCTACCGGACCCAGTACCGCCACAATACCACCGGTCATGTATTCACAACCGTTGTCGCCAACACCTTCTACTACGGCAATTGCACCAGAGTTACGTACCCCGAAACGTTCGCCGGCACGGCCTGCAGCAAACAGCTTACCGCCGGTAGCTCCGTACAGGCAGGTGTTACCCATAATGGCACTCTCGTGAGCATTGAATTCGCCTTTACGCGGCGGATAGATAACCAGTTTACCGCCGGTCATGCCTTTACCCACATAATCATTGGCGTCGCCTTCGATGTACATGTTCAGGCCACCGGCATTCCAGACACCGAAGCTTTGACCCGCCGTTCCCTTAAAGGTGACGGTGATTGGCATTTCTTCCATATCGTGGTTACCGTAATGTTTGGCGATTTCACCAGACAAAAGGGCACCTACCGAGCGGTCGGTATTGCGGATCGGATAGCTCAGGTTAATACCACAGCCTTTAACAACAGCCTCTTTGGCATCCTTAAGCATCTTCGCGTTAAGTACGCCTTTATCGAGCGGTGCGTTGGTTGTTTCAGAGCAGAACAAACGAGTGTGTTCACCTGCTACCGGCTTGGCCAGAATAGGTGACAGATCCAGTTTGTTTTGCTTGGCGGTATAGCCGTCAAGCAGTTCAAGTAACTCTGTGCGCCCGATCAGTTCATCAAACTTACGCACGCCAATAGAAGCCATAATTTCACGGACTTCCTGTGCCACAAACTTAAAGTAGTTCATGACCATTTCCGGCAGGCCAATAAAGTGGTCGCTGCGCAGTTTGTCATCCTGGGTTGCAACACCGGTTGCACAGTTATTGAGATGACAAATCCGCAGGTATTTACATCCCAAGGCAACCATTGGCCCGGTACCAAAACCAAAGCTCTCCGCGCCAAGAATAGCGGCTTTGATTACGTCCAGACCGGTTTTCAGACCACCATCTGTTTGTACCCGTACTTTATGGCGCAGGCCATTCTCAACCAGTGCCTGCTGTGTTTCAGACAGACCCAGCTCGAACGGGCTACCCGCATATTTTACTGACGTTAACGGGCTGGCACCGGTGCCGCCGTCGTAGCCAGAAATCGTAATGAGGTCGGCATAGGCTTTAGCAACACCGGTTGCGATGGTGCCTACACCTGGCTCAGAAACCAGTTTCACTGAAATAAGTGCGGTTGGGTTCACTTGCTTCAGATCGAAGATTAACTGAGCTAAATCTTCAATAGAGTAAATATCGTGATGCGGTGGGGGTGAAATCAGGGTTACGCCTGGCACCGAGAACCGCAGCTGCGCGATATACTTATTGACTTTATCACCAGGTAACTGACCACCTTCACCTGGTTTTGCACCCTGTGCAACCTTGATTTGGATGACGTTGGCATTCACCAGATAATGTGGCGTAACACCAAAACGGCCAGAGGCAACCTGTTTGATCTTAGAGTTCTTTTCGGTGTTGAAGCGTTTTGGATCTTCACCACCTTCACCGGAGTTTGACTGACCGCCTAAACGGTTCATGGCAATTGCCAGCGCCTCGTGGGCTTCCGGGCTCAGTGCGCCGATAGACATTGCCGCGGTATCAAAACGGGGGAACAGATTTTCCGCCGGTTCAACTTCGCTGATATCCACTGCTTCACCTGCTGGTAGCACTTTCATTAAGTCGCGCAGGTGCGACGGCGCGCGTTCGTTAACCAGTGCTGCGTACTGCTGGTAATCGGCATATTCACCGCTAACCACTGCTTTTTGCAAGGTTTTAACGACATCCGGGTTGTACGCATGGTATTCGCCATCGTGAACATACTTCAGTAAGCCACCATGGGACATTTTCTTACGCTTCAGCCAGGCAACGCGCGACAAGTTGACAGCGTCCTGCTGGAAGTCGTCGAAAGACGCGCCTTCAATTCTGGAGGTAACTCCTTTAAAGCACATTTGAATCACGTCGTGACTGATACCGATGGCTTCAAACAGTTTGGAACTACGGTAGCTCGCAACAGTACTGATACCCATCTTCGACATGATCTTATACAGGCCTTTATTGATACCTTTACGGTAATTCAATACTGCCTGCATAGCGGTTACGTCGAGCTCACCTTTTTCGCACAGCTGTTCGATGGTTTCATAAGCCAGGAACGGATAAACCGCAGTAGCGCCCAAACCAATCAGTACGGCGAAGTGGTGCGGGTCACGGGCAGAAGCGGTTTCTACCACGATGTTGGCGTCACAACGTAACTGCTGATCCACTAAGCGGCGGTGTACTGCACCAACGGCCATCGCGGCAGGGATAGGCAGCTTATTCGGCTTGATGTTACGGTCTGACAGCACGACAAAAGCGGCGCGTTTTTGTTTCACCAGGTACTCTACCTCGTGGCACACCCGCTCAATGGCTTTCTTCAGGCCTTCATCCTGCGAATACTGCAGATCAATCACTTCTGAATAATAGTGTTCAGGATTGAATTCACGTAACTGTTTTAAATCGGTGTACATCAGGATCGGCGATTTGAACAACACGCGATCGGCATAACCACTGGTTTCGCTGAACACGTTTTGCTCACGACCAATACAGGTCGCCAGTGACATTACGTGGTTTTCCCGCAGCGGATCGATAGGCGGGTTAGTCACCTGCGCAAACTGCTGACGGAAATAATCGTACAAGGTACGATGTTTGGAAGATAATACGGCCATTGGCGTGTCATCACCCATAGAACCCACGGCTTCCTGACCGTCTTTACCCAGTACTTTAATCACCTGATGAATTTCTTCATAGCTGTAGTTAAACAGCTTGTGATAAACCGCCATGGTGTCGTCGTTGAATACCCGCTGACCAATCAGCGAGGCATCCATGTTCTCAATCGGCGTTAATGAACGGATGTTTTTCTCAATCCACTCATGATAGGGGTGACGGTCTTTCAGCTCGTCATCAATTTCGGTAGAACGCCAGATTTTACCATTGTAGGTATCAACCGCGAGCATTTCGCCAGGCCCTACACGGCCTTTTTCCACTACGTCTTCAGGTTCGTAGTCCCAGATACCTATTTCAGAGGCCAGGGTGATAAAGCCGTTTTTGGTCAGTACATAACGCGCCGGGCGCAGACCGTTTCGGTCGAGGTTACAGGCAACGTGTCGACCGTTGGTCATTACAATACCGGCAGGACCATCCCAGGGCTCCATGTGCATTGAGTTAAACTCGTAGAATGCACGCAGTTTCGGATCCATGGTGTCATTGTTCTGATACGCTGGTGGCACCAGTAAACGCATGGCGCGGAATAAATCCATACCACCGGCCAGAAACAGCTCCAGCATGTTATCCAGTGACGATGAATCAGATCCTTCGGTATTTACATAAGGTGCTGCGTCTTTCAGATCCGGGATCAGAGGCGTGGCAAATTTACCGGTACGGGCCATTGCCCAGTCACGGTTACCTTTAATGGTATTAATTTCACCGTTGTGTGCCAGATAGCGGAAAGGCTGTGCCAGTGGCCATTTAGGCAACGTATTGGTAGAAAAGCGCTGGTGGAATACACAGATGCTGCTTTTCAGATTTTCATCGGCCAGATCTTTATAAAAGGCAGGTAAGTCTTTTGGCATTACCAGACCTTTATAGATAGTTACCAGACCAGACAGGCAGGCAATATAAAAGTCAGGGTCCTGTTCAAGGCGTTTCTCTACCCGGCGACGCACCATAAATAAACGGCGCTCAAGGTCACGCTTACGCCAGCCAGCTGGCGCATTAATAAATACCTGTTCGATTTGTGGAACACCGGTTAATGCCAGCTCACCGAGTACGTCGTGATTAACCGGCACTTCACGCCAGCCCACTACATCCAGGGTTTCTTTTTGCAACTCTTCATTAACGACTTCCCGCGCAGCTTGCGCCAGTGTCTCGTCCTGATTAAGGAAAATCATTCCCACAGCATATTTCTTGCTGAGCTTCCAGCCATGCTGCTCTGCGATCATGTGGAAGAAGGCATCGGGCTTTTGCAATAGCAGACCACAACCGTCACCGGTTTTGCCGTCTGCGGCAATGCCGCCACGATGTTGCATGCGGTCAAGCCCTTCAATAGCAGTAGTCACCAGCTTATGGCTGGCCTCACCTTCTATATGGGCAATCAAACCAAATCCACAGTTATCCCGTGAATCGTTGGGATTATATAAACTCATTCTCTTAACTCCTTAAACCTTAGACTGGGCAAGGTATGCGCTGCATTTTTGGCCAGAAGTGGCTTTGCAACGGCGTAACAACGCGTAATAAACTGAAAAATATAGAAAAATCAGTCTGCGCCGGTTTGTCGTTAATTATTATTAGTGGATACCAGTCATGTACCGCATTTTTATGCACTATTGCCAAGCGGGCCGTACAAAATACCGATATTGATTCCTAAAATCAATCGGAATGTGTGAACCGGGTTTTATGAAATCGTATACAATCTTTGTTGTTTATTTATATCAATAACTTAGCTTTGTTCTTGGACGCAAAAAAAATCGAAAAAAAATACTCTGTTGAAGCTGAAAAACCATTGTCAGGCTTTTATGTCTACAACTTAAGTTGCATAAAAAGTCGTATTATTTGGGTATTTACCCAGTTTTTGCCAGCAATGCTGAATGTTTATATTAAATTAATCCGTCTGCTTTATAGACAGCAGTGAACAAGGCTACCGCAACAGTTTTACCAGGTGATGTCCATTGTGCGGTTAGATTGAGCCTATTATAACGGCAGGCTAGTTCCCCATTAAAGCAATAATTATCGCAAAAGCCCAGTGTTGCAAAGACAATTATTGCTGTGGAATAAAGGTAACCTGCTAAGTAGATTGGCATTATCCGCTTTTCACAGCGCAGTAATCTATGCGAATGTCGCTAAGACCTGCTAGGATAGCGGCACTAAACAACGAAGTATTTCAGTTATGCATCAAGAAACTCCGAATGATTCCTGGGCGATACGTTTTGCGCAGTTTGTAGAGCGCTTTGGCACTATTAAGCTAAGTGTATTGTTTGTCGTATTAACGCTGGCATTTACCGTGGGCGGCTCTTATGTCATCCGCGTGAGCCTGGGTAGTGACGTGCAGCCTGATGACTTTATCAGCGCCGTTATTCTCACCATGCTATCGGCGCCCTGGGTATTGTACTTCTTCAGTGAACTGGTAAAGCAACTGGAACATTCGCGAACCAATTTAAAAGAAGTGGTCAGCCAGTTGGAACACCTGCGTGAAGAAGACGTGTTTCTCAATCGTGAACTGCAAAACAATATTCGTCAGCTCAACCATGAAATAGAACAACGTAAACATGCTCAGGAAGAACGGGAGACGGTGTTTAAAGAGCTGGAAAAAGAAATCCAGGATAAGTCGGAGAAAGAGTCCCAGGCCCGGCGCTTATCCACCTTATTGCGCTCTATCATTGATGCCTCACCTGATCTGATTTATTACCGCAACGAAGAAGGGCGCTTTGCCGGTTGTAACCGGGTCGCCGAACAGATGACCGGGAAAACTGAGAAAGAGCTGCTTGGTTTAACGCCGCACGACGTGTATGAAGAAGATTTAGCCCGTCAGGTGGTGGCCAGTGATCATGAAGTACTGGAAGCCAATGCCAGTATTACCGAAGAACTGTGGCTACGGTTTGCCGATGGTCGCCGTCGTTACTTTGAAATGCGCAAGGTGCCGTTTTTCGATCAGGACGGTACTCGCTTAGGTTTGCTTGCCTTTGGTCGTGATATGACCGAGCGTAAACAGGCGGAAAGTGCGGCAGCTAAAGCCAGTACTGATAAAACCCGTTTTATAGCCACCATCAGTCATGAACTGCGTACGCCGCTTAATGGTATTGTAGGGTTAAGCCGCATGCTGCGTGATACTGAGCTTAACGAAGAACAGTGGAGCTGGGTGAGTACTATTTATGCCAGTGCCATTACGCTGGGCAATATTTTCAACGATATAATCGATTTGGATAAGCTCGACCGCGATAAGCTGGAACTTTCGCTGAAAACAGTGTCGCTGCGCGACTTTACCGACGAGCTGAGCTCGATTATTCGTTTACTGGCAAAAGACAAATCACTGGAGCTGATCACAAATATTGTTGAACCTTTACCGAAGCAGGTGGAAGTAGACGGTACGCGGTTACGTCAGATCCTCTGGAACATTCTGTTCAATGCCGTCAAGTTTACCCAGAAAGGGCACGTGTCGCTCACCGTTTCGGCTACTCGTCCGGATAACGACATCTCGCTGGTTACTTACGTGATTGAAGATACCGGCGTGGGGATCCCGGACAGTGAAATCGATAAGATCTTTGCTATGTACTATCAGGTGGATCATCCCGACCATCAATCGGCTACCGGTACCGGGATCGGGCTGGCGATTTGTAAGCAGATGGTTGATCTGATGCATGGCAATATCCGGGTTGAGAGCGAGCAGGGCAAAGGTACCCGCTTTATCGTTGAGTTGCCGCTACAGGTTTCCAGCCGTCCGATGCAAGTGGCTCAGTTGCAGGTAACCGGGCTCAATATTCTGCTGGTTGAAGACATAGAGCTTAATGTAATGGTCGCCAAGGCATTGCTGGAGAAATTAGGCCAGCATGTGGATGTGGCCATGACCGGCCAGGAAGCCATAGACAAAGCCCGTGAAACGACCTACGACCTTATTTTACTCGATATCCAGTTACCGGACATGACCGGCTTTGATGTGGCAGCCACACTGCACGAGGAAGATTTGGTTATGCAAACGCCAATTGTTGCGCTTACTGCAAATGTGATTAAAAAACGCGAAGAATACCTGCAAAACGGGATGGATGACGTGATAGCCAAACCGGTTAAGAAGAGCCGGGTGGTTGAAGTACTCAACATGCTGTTTGCCGAATCTGAGGTGGATCAACCGGCTCCTGAAGCGCCGCCGCGTAAGAAAGTCGACAGTAGTAAGCTGCTCACCAATATTCTGGATATGGAGTTGCTACAGATGCTGGTGGATACCATTGGCGAAGACATGGTGCGCGCCAGTGTCAAAGTGTTCCACGAAAAAATGCCGGAATATATGGAAATCCTGCAACTTAGCTTAAGCGCCGATGAGAAATCGGAAGTGTGCGCCCAGGCCCATAAAATTAAGGGAGCAGCCAGCTCGGTTGGCCTGGCGAGGGTGCAACGAATCGCGAATCAAATCCAGCAGGGCGACCACCCTGCCTGGTGGCAAAATGTGCATGACTGGGTAGAGGAATTGCAAATGGCGGTACCTCACGACATGGAAAAACTGCACGACTGGTTAAAAGAGCAAACTATCGACGATTAACGCGGCAAATTAAAGGACGCGGAATGAAAAGGATTTGGTTTATTGTATTACTGCTGACCACGTTTACTGGTCAGTGTGCAGAGCGTCTGCGTGCCGAAGCGGGCATTGGCTGGGAGTATGGTGTCATCGGCTCCCAGCTGTCCTGGCAAACGCCATTTAAACCGTTAGAAGTTTTCGCTACCGTGGGGGTTGATGGCTCATCTGAATCCGGCGGCTCGTTTCGCGGCGGCATGGGGGTCAGTATTTTTCTCAGCAAGTATTTTGCAGTCAGTGCTTATGGTGGGATGAATTCCACCAGCAATGCATACAGCGGTGATGTAGAGCATGAGTTTGGCGGCTCCACAGGCATTAAAATCTACTTCGCGGGTAAAAATAAGCCTGGCATCGTGCTGGGCGCGAGTTATTTTTATGACGGTGAGGAGTGGTCGCCACTGGCCTCAATTGCTTACCGTTTTTAAGCTTGCTGTTGCTGCTGATTAATCAGTGAATTAAGCCAGGTTTTGGCGTCGTCGGCAGAATCAAAAAATGCCACTTCATGGCCTGGCATCTCATAAATCGATTCAAACTGATGCTTGGACAGCAATGGCGAGTTTACGTCTTCGAATACCACTGCGGTGGCTACCCGGCCAAGGGGAATTTCCTTTTTAATTTGCTTGCGTAGTAACGCGAAGGCTTCGGGAACATATACCGCTTCACCACGAAAAATGGCCAGTACGCCCCAGGGGGAGCCGTACATGGCGCGCAGGTTTTGCATGATCTTATCGTCGGATAAGTGCAGTGACTCTGCATTCCAGGGGCCTTCACCGTTTAACACAATCAGTCTGCCGTCAATGGCAACACTCAGAGAACCGTGTTTATTAAATTTACCTGCCATATTCCATCTCCAGGTATGTCCAATTCCACAACGCTGATGAATGGATATTGTGCGCTTTAAAAAAGCAGATTGCCAGTGTTGCTCAAGAAAAGGGGTGACCAACCCATGCCCAATAGTTGCTGGCCACCCGGGAAATCCGTTGGCAGCGCTGCGCGCGGGTAATGCGCGCAGCGCACTGGTATAAACTAAACCTGAGGTTCAGGGATGTGCACGCGACCTTCCATCAAAATTCGCGCTGATCGGCTCATCACCGCTTTAGTGGCAGTCCATTTGCCGTTGACTAGTGCCGCTTCTGCGCCAACACCCAGAGTACCGGAAGGATGTCCAAACACCACTTTAGAACGGTCTACACCACCGGCGGCTTCATTCACCAGGGTGCCGGGAATAGCGGCTGCGGTGGCAATCGCTACGGCCGCCGTGCCCATCATGGCGTGATGCAGTTTGCCCATGGATAAAGCGCGCACCAGCACATCAATGTCGTCAATCTCAATCAGCTTACCGCTTGATGATGAATATTCTTTAGGAGGCGACACAAAAGCGATTTTAGGCGTGTGCTGGCGACCGGCTGCTTCGCTGACAGTGTTAATCAGGCCCATTTTTACTGCGCCGTGGGCGCGCAGGGATTCAAATTTGGCCAGTGCTATAGGGTCGCTGTTAATGTCGTCCTGCAATTCGGTGCCGATATAGCCGATATCCGCCGCATTAACAAAAATCGTGGGGATGCCGGCATTGATCATAGTGGCTTTCAGAGTGCCAAACTCCGGTGTGCTGAGTTCATCCACCAGATTGCCGGTGGGGAACATATCGCCCTCGCCGTCGGCCGGATCCATAAACTCCACTTTCACTTCGGCGGCCGGGAAGGTGACGCCGTCGAGTTCGAAGTTACCGGTTTCCTGCACTTCGCCATTGGTAATTGGCACATGCACGTTAATCGCTTTGCTGATGTTTACCTGCCAGACGCGAACCACTACAACGCCGTTTTCCGGAATACGCCCGGCATCGACCAAGCCATTGTTTACCGCAAAAGCGCCCACCGCAGCGGTTAAGTTACCGCAGTTACCGCTCCAGTCCACAAAGGCTTTATCGATAGACACCTGACCAAACAGGTAATCCACATCGTATCCTTCATGCTCGCTTTTACTCAGAATAACCGTTTTGCTGGTACTCGAGGTCGCGCCGCCCATACCGTCGGTTTGTTTGCCGTAAGGGTCCGGACTACCAATCACGCGCAGCAACATGGCATCGCGATAAGCGCCGGGCTGTTGCGCTGCCTCAGGTAAGTCGGCCAGATTAAAAAACACACCTTTACTGGTACCGCCACGCATATAGGTGGCCGGAATTTTTATTTGTGGTGCAAAAGCCATGAGTCTCTCACTAAAAGGTTGTTAACTGCTAAAGGGGGCGCATTGCCCCCTGCTATCAGATCAGTTTGCCTCGGCTTCCAGGAAGTCCTTGGCAAAACGCTGAAGTACACCGCCTGCGGAGTAAATGGAGACCTCTTCAAAGGTATCCAGACGACTGGTTACCGGTACTTCTACGGTTTCGCCGCTGGTACGGTGAATAACCAGAGTCAGGGTGTTACCCGGGGTGTGTTCACCAACTACGTCGTAGGTTTCAGTACCGTCAAGCGCCAACGTCTTGCGGGTTGTACCCGGCTTGAACTCAAGCGGTAATACGCCCATACCGATCAGGTTGGTACGGTGAATACGCTCAAAGCCTTCTGCCACAATGGCTTCGACACCGGCTAAACGTACTCCTTTTGCGGCCCAGTCACGGGACGAGCCCTGACCATAGTCCGCACCGGCGATGATAATCAGCGGTTGCTTGCGCTGCATGTAGGTTTCAATCGCTTCCCACATGCGGGTGACTTTGCCTTCCGGCTCAATACGTGCCAGTGAACCCTGCTTCACTTCGCCGTTCTCAACCACCATCTCGTTAAAGATTTTCGGGTTGGCCAATGTGGCACGCTGAGCGGTTAAGTGATCGCCACGGTGGGTGGCGTAAGAGTTAAAGTCCTCTTCCGGCAGGCCCATTTTGGCCAGGTATTCACCGGCAGCACTCGACGCCAGAATCGCGTTCGATGGTGATAAATGGTCGGTGGTGATGTTGTCCGGCAGGATGGCCAGCGGACGCATCCCTTTTAAGGTACGTTCTGCAGCGAGTGCGCCTTCCCAATAGGGGGGACGACGAATATAGGTGCTCATTTCGCGCCACTCATACAGAGGGTCGATGTGATCACCGTAGTCAACTGACAGGTCGAACATTGGCTCGTAAACCTTGTTGAACTGCTCAGGTTTTACTGAGGCCTTTACGACGGCATCGATTTCTTCATCTGATGGCCAGATGTCTTTCAGGGTGACTGGCTCACCGTCTTCATCGTAACCTAATATGTCCTTTTCGATATCAAAGCGCACGGTACCGGCTATTGCATATGCAACTACCAGTGGCGGCGAGGCCAGGAATGCCTGTTTTGCGTAAGGGTGGATACGGCCATCAAAGTTACGGTTACCGGAAAGTACCGCGGTTGCATAGAGGTCGCGGTCGATAATTTCCTGCTGAATGCGTGGGTCCAGCGCGCCGCTCATACCGTTACAGGTGGTACAGGCAAAGGCTACTACACCAAACCCAAGTTGCTCCAGTTCCGGTAGCAGATTGGCTTCTTCCAGATACATTTTCACGACTTTGGAGCCCGGCGCCAGAGAGCTTTTCACCCACGGCTTACGCACCAGGCCTTTCGCGTTTGCATTACGGGCTAACAGACCGGCTGCTACTACATTACGCGGGTTACTGGTGTTGGTACAACTGGTGATGGCGGCAATGATTACCGCGCCATCGGGCATCAGGCCTTCCTGCTCTTCCCATTGAGCGGCAATACCGCGCGCCGCCAGATCGCTGGTAGCCAAACGTGCATGAGGGTTAGACGGACCGGCCATATTGCGGGTCACTGACGATAAATCAAAGGTCAGTACGCGCTCGTATTCGGCTTTGGTCAGGGTATCGGCCCACAAGCCAGCCTGTTTTGCATAGGTCTCTACCAGCTCGACCTGCTCAGCGGTACGACCGGTAAGGCGCAGATAATCCAAAGTTTGATCGTCAATGTAGAACATCGCTGCCGTGGCACCGTATTCCGGCGTCATGTTAGAGATAGTGGCGCGATCGCCTAAGGTTAAGTGCGCCGCACCCTCGCCATAGAATTCCAGGTAGGCTGAGACTACACGCTCTTTACGCAGGAACTCAGTTAATGCTAAAACAATATCGGTAGCCGTAATACCCGGTTGTGGTTTACCGGTGAGTTCAACACCTACGATATCAGGTAAACGCATATAAGATGCGCGCCCTAGCATCACACTTTCGGCTTCCAGACCACCCACACCTACAGCGATAACACCTAATGCATCAACATGTGGGGTGTGGCTATCGGTACCTACCAGGGTATCCGGGAAAGCGACGCCGTCTTTGGCGTGCACAACCGGCGACATTTTTTCCAGATTAATCTGGTGCATGATGCCGTTACCCGGTGGGATAACATCAACGTTTTTAAACGCGGTTTTGGTCCAGTTGATAAAATGGAAGCGGTCGTCATTACGACGGTCTTCAATGGCGCGGTTCTTTTCAAACGCGTCTTCTTCAAAACCTGCGTGTTCAACAGCCAGAGAGTGGTCCACGATTAACTGGGTCGGGACTACCGGATTGACTTTAGACGGGTCACCGCCTTGCTCGGCGATAGCGTCACGCAAACCTGCAAGGTCTACCAGTGCAGTTTGTCCGAGGATATCGTGACATACCACCCGTGCCGGGAACCACGGAAAGTCGAGGTCGCGTTTACGCTCAATCAACTGAATTAGAGAGTCTTTTAATTGATCCGGCGGACAGCGGCGAACCAGGTTTTCTGCATGTACACGGGAGGTGTAGGGCAAGGTGTCGTACGCACCGGGTTTGATAGCATCGACGGCTTCACGGGCGTCGAAGTAATCTAATGTTGTGCCTGTCAGGCTTTTACGGTATTCGGTATTCATGGCGTATCCTAAAGCGTAGCAATGGGGCCACTTCGACGGTCACGAAGTGGCCATAAGGATTTATGCGCGGTCTGCAATCGCTGGAACCGGACGCAGATCTTCGCCGGTGTAGTCTGCAGAGGGACGAATAATGCGGTTGTCAGCGCGCTGCTCCATTACGTGAGCAGCCCAGCCTGTCAAACGTGACATCACGAAGATTGGCGTAAACAGCTTGGTTGGGATACCCATAAAGTGGTAGGCCGAGGCATGGAAAAAATCGGCGTTACAGAACAGTTTCTTCTCGCGCCACATGACTTCCTCACAACGCACAGAAACCGGATACAGCACGGTATCGCCCACATCAGCAGCCAGTTTTTCTGACCAGCCTTTGATAATTTCGTTACGTGGATCAGACTCAGAGTAAATCGCGTGACCGAAGCCCATGATCTTCTCTTTACGTTCCAGTTTGCCCATCATCTCTTCTTCAGCATGTTCAGGCGATGTGAAGTTTTCAATCAGCTCCATAGCCGCTTCGTTTGCACCACCGTGCAGAGGGCCACGCAGTGAACCAATGGCACCGGTAATACAAGAGTGCATATCAGACAAGGTTGAGGCACACACACGCGCGGTAAAGGTAGAGGCATTAAATTCGTGCTCTGCGTACAGGATCAAGGATACGTGCATTACTTGTTCGTGCAGATCGTTTGGCTTCTTACCATGCAGCATGTGTAGGAAGTGCGCGCCAATGGAGTCGTCGTCGGTGTTAACGTCGATACGCACGCCATCATGAGAGAAACGATACCAGTAACAGATAATGCTTGGGAAACAGGCCAGCATGCGGTCGGTGATTGCATCCTGTTCGCTGAAGTCGTTTTCCATTTCCAAGTTACCCAGCATCGAACAACCGGTACGCATAACATCCATTGGATGGGCATCGGCAGGAATACGCTCCAGTACATCAAGCAGGGCCTGTGGCAGACTGCGCATGCCTTTCAGTTTTGCTTTGTATTCATCCAGCTCGGCCTGGTTCGGCAGCTTGCCTTTAAGGATAAGATAGGCAACTTCTTCAAACTGACAGTTATTGGCCAGGTCCTTTACATCGTAACCACGATAGGTCAGGCCAGAACCTGACACGCCTACGGTTGATAATGCGGTTTTACCGGCTACCTGACCACGTAAGCCTGCACCGCTGAGTACTTTAGCCATCGTTTTTCTCCTAATGTAATTTTTGTAGAGTACATATATTCGGGCTGACGCTGTGCGGGTGGCAAAACCCGATTGGGCGGCGTCAGCCGGTTAATGGTTTACTTGTTTTTACCTTCCGCGAATAGCGCATCGAGCTTTTGCTCGTACTCGTGGTAGCCCAGATAATCATAGAGTTCCATGCGAGTTTGCATCATGTCTGTTACTGCTTTTTGATCGCCGTCTTTTAAGATGGCGGTATAGACGGTTTCGGCGGCCTTATTCATGGCTCGGAAGGCACTTAGCGGGTACAACACCATGGCGGCGCCCCATTCACCCAACTGTTCTTTGTTCCACAGTTCGGTTTGCCCGAATTCAGTGATATTGGCCAGAATTGGTACGTCCAGCGCTTCAGAGAAGGCACGGTAGTGCTCTTCGGTTTTAACCGCTTCTGCGAAGATGCCATCTGCCCCCGCTTCTACATAGGCTTTAGCACGTTCAATGGCTTTTTCCAGGCCTTCCTGGGCAAAGGCATCGGTGCGCGCCATAATGAAAAAGTCCGGATCGGTACGGGCATCGACGGCTGCCTTGATACGGTCCACCATCTCGGCGGTCGAAACGATTTCCTTGTTAGGGCGGTGGCCACAACGTTTTTGCGCTACCTGGTCTTCCATATGCACGGCTGCGGCACCGGCTTTTTCCATGTCTTTAATGGTCTTGGCAATGTTAAATGCGCCGCCCCAACCGGTATCGATATCTACCAGTAGCGGTAAATCACAGGCAGAAGTGATGCGCTGAACGTCAACAATAACGTCATTTAATGAGGTCATGCCCAGGTCCGGCAGACCGTAAGAAGCATTGGCAACACCACCACCAGAGAGGTAGATAGCCTGATGGCCAATGGCTTTGGCCATCATGGCACTGTAGGCGTTAATGGTGCCTACGATTTGAAGAGGTTTATTGTCGGCCAGTGCCTGACGAAATTTTTTACCTGCGCTCATAATCATTCTCTTGGTTTAGGTTGATTAGGATTGAAGCAACTTGCGTTCAATGTTGTTTTTTGAATACAAAATGTGACGACGCATAAGCATTTCGGCCAGCTCTTCGTCACGATTTGCTATCGCCTGTACCACGTGTTTGTGTTCGTCAAATGCGGTAGTTACCCGCGGCCCGGCCATGCCGAACTGCACACGGTACATGCGAATCAAATGGTAGATGCCGTTTACCAGCACTTCGATAAGGTGTTGATTTTTACTGCCCAGAATAATCCGGTAATGAAAATCCAGATCGCCGGCTTCCTGATAGTAGGACTCACCGCCTTTGACAGTTTGAAAGTGGTTGTCGAGCAGGGCAGTAAGGTCGGCAATTTCCTGATCCGACATATTCTTTGCTGCCAGACGGGCAGCCATGCCCTCAAGCGCTTCGCGAACCTGGTACAGCTGGATTAAGCCTTGTGGCGTTAACGACACGATACGTGCGCCGACATTGGCTTTTCGCTCAACCAGATGACAGGATTCAAGGCGATTAATCGCTTCACGGATCACGGCGCGGCTAACCTGGTATTTTGTCGACAGTTCGGTTTCACTGAGCTTACTGCCCGGAGGAATGGCTCCTTCAACAATATCTACCCGAAGTTGTAAAAAGGTTTTATCAGCACTGGTAACCGCTTGTTCAGCAAAGGCTGCGATACTCACAATTATCGACTCACTGTTAGAAATCATGTCGACAATATAGGGCTTTTAAGTGCTTCAGTCAATATGAATCAGGCTTTATTGTCGACAAAGCTGGGTGTTGGATAGGGTAGAAATTGGACCTCAATACGGCTGGCCGGACGCCAGCCCATACCAGTTCTGCGTTTTATAGCAGAGGTAGTATAGCTGATGGTTATTTAAGCAGCAGTGCTGTACCACCAAAGTATTATGTCGACGATAAGGTTACTTTGCAGGGCTTGGCCGGCCCGGTGGCCTGGCTCATGGAAGTTAGCTTGCCCGCATGCTATTTTGCAAGATTGATACTATCAGGAAACAGCTTTATGACCGCTTCTCTGCATGCTCTGGAAGACTTTGCCCGGCAAATCCGGGGCGAATGCCACAACAGGACACCTGAATACGCACAGTTGCAAGCTTTCGGTGAACATCTCAAAAAGATATGCCTGGCATCGAATTTCGATTTAAGTCAGTTTCAACTGGCCGGGCCTGGTGAAGAGTTTATGTATCCTCTGAGTGAGGACCCGGCCGGCGGCCCCTCGGTCTATCTGGTCTCTGACGGTGTGGGAGTCAATACGCCACCTCACGACCATCGAACCTGGGCGGTAATTGTTGGACTGTCGGGAATCGAATTCCACGTGTTTTATCATTGCGCCGATGATCACATCCGGAAGGTAAAAGAGTGCGCGGTGGCAAGCGGTGATGTGTTGGTGATGACTGATAGTGATATTCATGCAATCGACGCTACGCGTGGTATTCATCCCACCTGGCACGTGCATCTCTATGGCCGGTCGCAGGCCAGGTTACCCTCATTTGCCAGTCGTTGTTATCCGACAAAAGAGTAAAGTCTGGCCGCTTAAATCAGGGTAAGATGATTGCGACCCGCTTGTTTAGCGGCATATAACGCTTTGTCTGCGCGCGAAATCAACTTATCCAATGTATCGTCGCTGTGATACGCCGTGACGCCAATACTGATGGTCAGGGAAATGCCCGTGGCAATGGCAGAGCATTCGGTTTCGCTGACTGCCAGGCGAATGCGCTCACAAATCTCCCGTGCTGCCTGGGTATCGCAATTTGGTAGTAAAATCACAAACTCTTCACCGCCCCAACGCGCGACCAGGTCTTCCTCTCGGCAGTGATGACTAATAACATCGGCCACCCGCTTAAGCACTTTGTCGCCAATGCTGTGATTAAACGTATCGTTAATTTGCTTGAAATGATCAATATCCAATAGCGCCAGGCACAGCGGCAGATTGCGTCTCTTCGAACGGGCACATTCGCGGTGCAGTGACTCATCGAATGCCCGACGGTTGGCGAGCCCGGTGAGTTTATCTGATCGGGCCTGCTGCTCAAACTCAGCTGCCTGGCGCTTGATTTCCCTTAATAATGCCGAGCGCTCCTCATCGACTTTACGTAGGTTGTCTGCCTGTTGTTTAAGTGTGTACGTTTGCTCGGCCACCTGGGTACTGAGTTCCTCGGCGCGCTGGCGCAAACTCTTCATACGCCAGCGGTGCGCCACAATGACCATGGCGATAACAGTCAGCAGGACCACCAGCCAGAAGCCGGTTTGTTGCCAGAAATAAGGAGCAATAGTAAAACGGAAACGGGCATTTTGTTCACCCCAGGCACCCCCAGGATATGAGGCGCTTACCATAAACTGATAGTCGCCCGGTGGCAGGTTAGTGTACTCGGCAATAGTATTTGATCCCCGGTTGACCCAACTGTTATCGAAACCCTGTAAGCGGGTGCGGTATTGAATTCGCTCGGGCATTACAAAGCCGAGTCCGGCAAACTGAATCTCGATTCGGTCTGCGCCGGGAGCGATGTCTCTTTCGGTGTGTAAAGGCAAAGCGGAACCATTCACTTTAATGCCTTCTATCACCACCGGCGGGGTATTGGCTGAAAAGCGCTTGAGTTCGGCAGGGTTCACCCGGCTGGCGCCTTTGGATGTTGCAAACCATACCGTACCGTCCTGAGCCAGTGTGGCAGCCTGCATGGATCCGCCATTGGCCTGAGCACTTTGCATGCCATCGCTTTCGCCAAAGAGTTCGAAATCGACCTGCTGGCGGTCGCCGGCAAGGTACGCTGCAATTTGTTTGCGCCTGAAACGCAATATACCGCGATTGCTGCTTAACCATAGATGTCGGTCCTGGTCGACTACCGCCTGGAAGACCTTATCAAAAGGCAGGCCTGCGTCACGGCCCAGCATGGCTAAACGGCCGGTGGTCAGGTCATAGGCCACCAGGCCGCGATCGGTGCTCATCCACAGCAGGCCAGCAACCGGTTCCGGTTCGAAACCAAAGGCATATTCGGCGTCATCCAGCTTACTGATATCTACCGGCGTAATGTCGCCGTTCGGACTGCGAATAACCACACCGCCACCGGTACCAATAAACAGGCGCCCGTCATCGTGTAAATACAGCGCCATAACAAATGGCGTGGGTAGGCCATCTTCTGTAGTGAAACTGCGCACGCCGTTGCTGTCGACATAGTTCAAGCCGTGACCTGTGCCTACCCATAAACCGCCCTGTGGGGTAACGGCGATGGCGCGAATTTCGTTAGCCAGTAAACCCGTTTGCCGGTTGTACTGCTGAACAATAGCATCGTCCTGCCACTGCAGGACACCATCAGAATAGGTGCCTATCCAAACTGAGCCTTCAGGCCCTTCAACCATACTGAGCACCGACTGGCCGTCGCTGTAAGCTGAAAAATCTAAGGTTTCTATACCCTGCTCAGTGATACGACTAACGCCCTGACTGCTGCCAACCCAGACACTGCCGTCACTGTGTGACAGTACCGAACGAATATAATTGCCGGCTAAGCCCTGCTCGGTAGTGAGGGTGACAAAAGGCGCGTCACGGAGCCTGAATAAGCCGCCATTGGTGCCAACCCAGATACTGTTTTCCCGGTCACGGAACAATGACAGGATCCGATTGTTTGGCAGGCCCGCAGCCATATTCAGGCTTTCCAGGCCAGCTTCACTGTACCGCAGTAGCCCGCGGTCGGTGGTGCCTACCCAGATTTGATCATCAAAAGCCAGTAACGCTGATACCGGCAGATTCATTAACTGAGAGGAAAAGACGCTGACCTTACCGGCCTGATACTGGTAAAGACCCCGTTCGGTGCCAATTAACAGGCCGTTATTATAGGCAGTCAGGGCCAGTACCGGGACTTCAGGTAACCCGTTGATCCGTTCCTGCGTATAACTGTCATCTTCGCTGCTGAGGCGCACCAGTCCGCGCCCGGTGCCCAGCCAGACACTGCCATCATCGGTGCTCAGTACGCTGGACACCACGTTACTCGGTAAGCCTTGTTGAGCCGTCAGTTGGGTCCGTTCGCCCCGGACAGTCTGACGATAGACCCCTTGCCCTTCAGTTGCTATCCACAGATTACCCTGTATATCGTCGGTCACGGCGTTAATTAATACCCGGTAAGGCTGCCAGCTCTGCCAGGCGTCCGGCTGGCGCTCGCTTAATCCGCCGCGGGCGCCGGCAAAAATTAAATTCTGCTGACGGTTTTTATAGATAGTGCGGATACCAACATCCGGCATTCCACTGGGTTCGCCGCGGCCAAACACGGTAAACGAACGGCCATTAAAGCGGGCCGCGCCTTCCCAGGTCCCTACCCACAGGTAGCCGTCTTCACTTTGTTCGATTGCATTGATGGTATTGTGCGGGAGTCCGTCGCGGGTGGTCCAGACTTCTCTGAAGTAATCGCTGAGCTGCGATGGTGCTGCATTGCCTGTGATACTGAAAAACAACGCCAGGGAGCAGAGGACTACACGTAACGAGACTTGATTAACAGTCTGGCGACTGACGTACCTGGACATCCACGATTTTCCGATCAACATTGTCAGAGTAATTGCCTTTAGCATAAATGCACGGTGAGCCTTTGTCTATCAGGGTAAAGCTCGCGTTATTGGTATCGCCCTGTTAGTAAATTTCAAATGCACGAATGACCCGCGCGACGCCGTCGACATGGCGAGCGATATCAACTGCAGCGGTGGCCTCCTGATTGGTAACCAGGCCCATTAAAAATACTTCGGAGTCTTCGACAATGATACTGATTTGCGAGGTTGGTACATTGTCTGAGGCCAGAATTTTAGTACGGATCTTGGTTGCCAACCAGCGATCGTACAGTTCGCTGGAGGTGGCAATGGGTTGACCGATACGGATCTGGTTGTGGATCTTGGTGACATAACTAATACTGCGAACCTGTTCTTCGGCCTGCTTAATATCGGCCTGGCTTGGCGCCTGCCCGGTAAGTAATGCCACCTTGTTATAAACGGTGACTTCAATGTTAGCGGTTTCGTTAAGGTTATCCTGCTTCCCTAACAGTCGGGAAGCCGTATTTTGTGCATTAAAATCGTCTAACTGAGTGCCAGCCGTACGGCGGTCATTAGACACCGATACGGCGGTGGCGCTTACCGCGCCAACTGCAACCACGGCACAGCCGTTAAGGCTGCCTGATAATATCAGGACCGCGCCAACGCTCACAATGTTGCGTAACAGAGGTTTAATAGCCATCAGGGTCATGGGCCGGGAACAAACTGTCATCAATACACTCGCATAAACAATGAATGACCAGCAGATGTACTTCCTGGATCCGCGCTGTGCGGTTGGAGGGAACACGGATTTCCACATCGTGTTCACCCAGAAATCCTGCCATCTCACCGCCGTCTTTACCGGTCAGGGCAACGATGGTCATGTCTCGTGATAACGCGGCTTCCATGGCGTTAATGACATTACGGGAGTTACCGCTGGTAGAAATAGCCAGTAATACATCACCTGGCTGGCCCAGCGCGCGTACCTGCTTGGAGAACACTTCATCATAGCTGTAGTCGTTGGTAATCGACGTTAACGTTGACGTATCAGTGGTAATGGCTATCGCCGGCAGGCTGGGGCGGTCACGTTCGAAGCGGTTTAACATTTCCGATGAAAAGTGCTGGGCGTCGCCGGCTGAGCCACCGTTACCACAACTTAATATTTTATTGCCATGGATCAGCGCATCGACCATCATCATGGCCGCTTTATCGATGGCTGGCGGCAGCATTTCAGACGCGGCAATTTTGGTTTGGATACTTTCGGTAAAATTCGCTTTGATATTGTCGATCATGTAGATATATCGTTTCTCTTAACTGCACAGGCCCCATGATCCTACTGAGTGATGTTCTTCAGCCAGTGGATGGTGTCACCGTCAATGACTACTGCGTCAAGCCGCATGGGAACCATATTGGAATTAATCCCATTATCACTTAAATAACGCTGAAACGCAGTACCCATTCGGTGAATTTTTGCCGCACTGATTGTTTCGGCTGCGTGGCCATGACTATCCTGCTGGCGATATTTTACTTCCACGCATACCCAGGTTTGCTGTTCTTTCATTATCAAATCGATTTCGCTGCCGCGATAGGTCACGTTTTTGGCCACCAGAGTCAACCCGGCCGCCTGCAGGTAATGTTGCGCACGTTTTTCCTGGTTGTGACCAATCCAACGTGCCATAACGTTACTCAGCCAGTACCTGTACGCGCTCCTGAGTGACCACGGCTTCCGGTAAACTGCGCACTATCTCGTTGTGCTGATTAACACTAAGCGCGCCGGTAAGGCCCTCGTACTGTAACTGTGGTAACCATGCCATACTGTTAATCCGCGGTAGCAGGTTGTAGGCATCCACGCCAAAGGCGAACAGCCGTTGCAATGGGGTAGGGCGCTGCGGCCACAGTGCTTCGGTTTGGGCGGCCAGTTCTGGCGCCGGGTTGTCGGGCAGTACCCAGGGCATATCGAGGAAATGCAGGTTCTCCAAATCACGCCACTGATTGCGCGACTGGGCATAATCAATTGAGCGGGAAGTTGCAAATACCGGCACGGTAACGCCACCAAAGGGACTGATGCTGGCTTCAATCACCGGGTTAACCAGTTCGGTTTGTTCCGGTGAGGTAAAAACCACTACCGCATCAATATCCCGGCGGTTACGCGCCATGTTATACAGTTCATCGTCGGCGAAACTCTGTATTTCTTTAATGCGTTCCTTACTCTGGGCAACGTCCAGTGCGTCCAGAATGCCCTCGCGCAGGGTATTGTTGTCGGAATAGGTTACCAGGGTTGGGGCACTGTGCTGGCTTGCTGCCAGGCCACTGGTGAGCTGTTGCCAGCGGGTTAAAAAGGCGTCCTGCATGCGCTGGTGGAGGGTATTTTCTGAGGCAACCAGTACCGGTGAGCGACGCCCGCGGGAAAATACCCGTTCGGCCAGCTGGCTGGCTTCGTCTTCTGGTGCGAGGGCGTAATAGATCTGTGAGCTGAAGCTGGCTGGCAGCAGCTCTTGCTGTTGTTCGCTATCAGCCAGCACCGGAAGTGTAGCTTCCGGGCGGTTCAGCGTCAAAATACGGTGTTGCGGGCTGAGTTTCGGCAACAATGCATCGACATTTTCTTTCAGTAAGGGGCCAATGATCCAGTCTGCATCGGCAGCGGCGGTAATTAACTCATCGGCGGTGGTACCATTGGTGTCGATAAATTGTAACTGCGGGATCCGGGTCGCATTCATTGCACTGGTATCGTTAAAATAGGCAGCCAGGATCCCTTCTTTTATGGCCATACCGGTAACCTGCAATCGACCACTGAGTGGTAACATAACGGCGATGTGTTCACGATTGGTCTGGCTAAGCTGCTCAAGGTTGCTCAGGTTGTTTGGCCAATGAGTAACCAGCGGGTGATTACGAAATACGCGTTGATACTGAGCCAGTTGCTGCCTGAGCAGGTCAGGCTCAAAACCATGTTCAAGAATAAGCTGACGTAAAGAGACGTATGCCGGGAGTTTGGTAAAGCGGGCACTGTCTTGCAATTGCTGTGCTGAGGCCTGATTCACCCATTGCCATGCCTTGGCCACATATTCGGGGTTGGCATCATCACTGTTAAGCAGCGCGTCAGCGGCCGCCAGCCATTGACCAAGGCGGGCATAATCAGTAGCCATCAAGGCAAATTTGCGCGCTTTAGTCGCCGGGTCAAAGGCGCTGATGGATTGCAGCAGTTCGAGTCGCTGTGCACTGCCTACCCGGGGATCGTTACCGTAGAGTTCGACCAGTAGTAACTGATAGCGGTTTTGCTGTTCTGGTAACTGGATTTGCCCGCGCAGCATGTAACTGATCTGACTTGCCTTGGCTGGCGCATCGTTTGCCAGAAAGCCCTGCGCTGCATCCAGCAGATAGCCGTTACGCGCATTCACATCGCCGGTTGACTGCCAGATATCCTGCGCTCGGGCGACCATCATCGCCGGTGTTAGTGTGGTCTCGGTATGCTCTTCGGTTTGTACCTCCGGCACTGGGGTTTTCACCGGGACGCGGGTGGTTGGTTCAGTTGAACCGCAACCGTTCAACAGTAAAGTCACACTTAAACCAAACAGTAACCATGGGTAACATCGACGCATAACCGTTTCGCGATTCCATACAATTATTTCTGAACCCTCAGTTTAACTGACTGATAACTAAAATCTACGGCTGAATCTAAATTCTGGCCCAAAGACCAGCGAATACCACACAAAGGTTTCCGCCGTGGTGACAAACAGGTATATTGACAGCCTTTCAGCTTTGCCGGATTTTACCCTATGACCGCCGCTACCCTATATATTGTGCCCACGCCCATAGGCAACCTGCAGGATATCACCGAGCGGGCTATCGACGTGTTAGGCGCAGTAGATTGGATTGCAGCGGAAGATACCCGGCATAGTCAGAAGCTTTTACAACATTTCTCTATTCAGGCGAAAACCCTGTCGCTGCACGATCATAACGAAGAAAAGCGTACGCAAATGCTGTGCAATAAACTACTCGGCGGTGAATCCGTGGCGTTAATCAGTGATGCTGGCACACCGTTAATCAGCGATCCGGGTTTTGTACTGGTGCGTGCATGCCGGTCTAATGGCATTAATGTGGTTGCCTTGCCTGGCCCTTGTGCGGCAATTACAGCGCTGAGTGCTTCCGGGCTGGCTACCGACAGATTTATATTTGAAGGGTTTTTACCGGTTAAAAATCAGGCCCGTATGAATGTCCTGGCAACGTTGCTCGACCGCACCTGCACCAGTGTATTTTACGAGGCACCCCGGCGCATCCTGGATACCGTTAAGGATATCAAGACCGCCCTGGGGCCAGAACGACATCTGGTACTGGCCAAAGAACTGACCAAAACCTTTGAGACCTACGTCAGCGATACGCCGGATGGTATCATCGCCTGGCTGGAAGCAGATGCAGTGCATCAAAAAGGGGAATTTGTGCTGATGGTGGCCGGTGCGCCGCCTGCCAGTAATGAGCTACCCAGCGAGGCCATGGCGCTGCTTAAACGCCTGAAGCAGGATTTACCCCTGAAAAAAGCGGCTGCCATTGTGGCAGATCATTATCAGTTAAAGAAAAACGCTTTGTATCAGGCCGGTTTGGCCCTAGAATAAATTTAATCATTTGTCTACATCCGGCTGTTAGTTCTAAGGCCGTTATTTCAATAATTCAAATATCAATACACTGGCAGTTGGCAGTGTGGTTCTTTAGTGATTTCAGGTGACACACAACGTTTTTCGGAGAATGACGAATGCTTGAGAAAACGCTCAATATCGATATGGACCGCGGTAACTGGATGGTGAATATCATCAATGAGCATGCCGACAACGGGGTTTACGAATTAGTCTCGCCAGCCCGTTCAGCAAAGGTGCATATTCATGACAACCATATTTATGGGTTTGAATACAGTATTGTTGGTAAAGTTGACAGCCCGTTCAAAATTAAACTCGACGATATTGTACTGGCAGAAGGTAAAATCGCTGCCAGCGGGATTAGCCGAGGGCACGGTATTCTATAGTTTAATCTGAAGCGCTTAGTTATCAGCCAAAAATTAAATCGATGGTAGCTGTCGAGAGAGCGTAATTTATTCTCTGGTGCGCGTTTTACACCAAACTTCAATTTTAGTAGGGAGTGGTGTATTTAATGTTGGATAAAAAACACCCTCACAGCCGCATTCTTTTATCTGTGGGACATTTAAGATAATCTGAAACGATTAGGAGATTGAAAAGCTCCATAATGGCAGTTTTATTCAGACTGTTTTGGTGTCTATTTAATAGTTATACGCAATTGGTCAGAATAATTTTTTAACATCGCGATAAAAGTTTTCATGAGAGCCAAGTGCTATCAATTCAAGTATTACAGTGCCATCCTCGTAGCTGTAACCAAGTAAAGTTAACTGCTTGACCATCTTGAATTTGTACACACGAAGAAAGGCTAAATCGCCTTTTTTCTGCTCCCCTAGAAGAGGATCGGCCATTAGTTCCTTAACAGCTTTATCCAAGTCTTTTTTCTGATTCTGATGTAACTTCTTTACTGCTCTCTTAAATTTAGCTGTCTGTAAAACACTGGTAATCTTAGCCAAAGTCGTAAGGCTCCAATTTTCCAGCCTCTTTTTCAGCTTTGGAGATAATTGCCTGTTTTACGAATTCGTAAGGCAAATCTGGGTTATCTTCCATCATTTCACCTATCTTAGCCCAATGCTCTATCTGTTTTGGCATAGTTCGGTTTAGTGCTTTGCCCATAATTGTAGCTTTCTCAACTAGATCTTGGTCTAGTCTTACGCTCGCGGTTGCCATAATATGTCTCCTAATGGTTTGTCATTACATTGTAGCAATGCGCTACAGGTGTGGCAAATTGCGTATAACACATATGAGCCCAACTCCGGTCAATAGGTAATAGTAATTCTCTGGCTGAGTCATCAGCCAGTATAAATCCCTGTGCTAAACCTCCTAACTTCATCTGTCATGGTCGTCGTCAGGCTTCGCCTGCGGCAAACACATATATGACTGGCCGGTTACCGGGCTCTCTTAGTGCGATCTCATCGCTGCCTGTTTCTGTGCAATCCATGGCGGGAACAGGGGCACTAGACATTCATCGGTTAACCTGATGCTGGCACTATTCAAATGTAGTGGCTGATTAGTATCGCCAGTTAGGGGAAGGCTCAGCTCAGGTGCAAGCGATTTAGCACAGGGTTGATGCGCAACAGACGGATGTCTAATCAAAGCGTGGTGGCTGTGGACATTGGTATAGTTCATGTTTAACAGGTTATTTCCCCCTAAATAACCATGAACGCGATACTCGCCATTCGACCAGTTAGATGTTCAGCTCATCCGCCTGTGCGACTTACCCTGCTAAAAAGCGTTCACTGTCGAATACCGTTTGATTCTTCAACATAAAGTACATACACCGCCCGAGTTTATGTGCCAGGGCCGAGAGTGCTTTTGCTTTACTCATGCGTTTTTGTAACTTAGCTAAATATGCCTGAGCGGGCGGGTTCCCCTTGAGAAAGAGTACCGCAGCTTCAGGGAACGCCCACTTAAGATGCGCATTACCAATTTTATTTCCCTGAGTCCCATAGGTTTTACCTGCTGATTCCGCTTTGCATTTGACCAGGCGAGAATATGATGCAAACTTCTGAACACTGTCAAAGCGTTGAATATGACCTATTTCATAGAGGATGGTGAGCGCGAGCACACGTCCGACACCGGGTAACGAACGCAGCAAATAGTAGTCACGGCCATTGTCATGTTTAGTTAACTTCTCTACATAACATTCAATACTACTGACTTCATGGTCGTAGACCTCAATGAGTCGTAAATTCATATCGATACTGCGTTGCACCTGCGGGTCTGGAAAGTATCCACGCATGGCATCACGACCAGTGGTGTAACTCAAGTCGGACTTTTCTGGCAGTGGCAGATTGTGTTGTGCCAATGCATTTTTGATGTACGCTTTTAACTCGGCGCTATGACGCATCGCATGGGTTCGTCGCCGCAGCAAGTCCCGAATAGCCCGTTTTTCTTTTGGATAAATATAAGCCAAAGGGAAATTGCCGCCGCGAATCAGCTTAGCAATTTTATACGCATCAATTTTATCGTTTTTAGTTTTACCGCCATGAATAGCCTTCATGTAGAGAGCGTGGCCGAGTATAAAATCAATATTATGATGCTCACAAAAATCGCTAAGCCAATACCAGCAATGCATGCATTCAGCGCCGACGACAATGTTGCCGATATAAGGGGAAAGGAGTTTGAAAAGCTCCTCGGGAGAGTCTTTTATCTTCTGGTGAACCAGTATTTCGCCACGTTCATCAAGAATGCATACGTACAACATGCGTGCATGAAGATCGATTCCGCAGTAAAAAGGATGTAAGTTAGTATAAAATTGCATTGAGTCTTCTCCGTTTTGGGTTTGGTCGCCTTCCAGCTTAGCCAATTTATTGGTTAAGCTGGGGAGAAGGCTCAATAAGTATCAATCAAATTAAGTCGCTTCGCTCTATTTTAGCCCACGTGTTTGTGCCGCCAAATTAGGGCGTGATGAGTAAAAGATGAATCCGAAACACCCCAAATATATAGGCATTATTCTCGGCGTCCTTTACGGGTTATCGATCAGGCTTTTATGGGAAGTCGAAGCTCTTCGAGATATTGGAGGTTTGGTAACGATCTCCTTCATGTTTTTTGTACCGTTTGTTATTGGATTTATACGTATACACTTTGAATGCAAGGTTACTGCTGATCTCACAGTAGGAAAAATGATTACAATCTCGTGGCAGCCTATTTTCTTTTTCCTATTGGCTACCGTAGTAACTCTATTGGAAGGAAGCATATGTGTTGCGATGGCATTGCCTGCATTTATGTTTTTTTCTAGCTTGGGTGGCGTCGCGGCAGGGTATATCAATCGATTCCTCGCCAGTAAAAGAAATGCCACTATAATGTCCGTGGCATTATTTCCAATTTTTGTAGCACCTATCGAAATCAACTATTTGGAACTCTCAAAAACTTACACAGTTGAAAACACAATAACTATTTCTGCCCCGCCAAGTGCTGTTTGGGCGCAGCTTGGCGAAGTGGCGGACATAGAGCCAGAGGAACTAGGAGTCTCACTTACGTCATTGATTGGTGTGCCAAAACCAATCAAAGCAAGTATGAGTGCTGTTGGAGTTGGCGCTGTGAGAACTAGCGAGTGGGAAAAGGGTGTTTTATTTCAGGAGGTTATAACATCTTGGGAACCCGGCAAGAAAATGACTTACTCATTCGATATCGATCCAGAAGTAATCCCAGATCACGCACTAGATAAGCACGTTAAATTCGGCGGTGAATACTTCTCGCCTTTAGATGGTGGGTACTACCTAGCGGAAGACGGCTCAGGTAATACTGTTTTAACACTGAAAACTAGATTGATCGACAATACTAATTTTGGAGTTTATTCACGCATATGGGGTGAGTTGATCTTCCAAGATTTTCATAATTCTTTGCTAAAACTTATGAAGTCTAGGGCTGAGAAATTTACTCATAACAAATCAATCAAGTACGCGCCTTCGGCGCCGGACGCGCGCCGGTTATTGAGGCGTTGGTATGACTCCCTTTGTCAACTAGAACCGAGTGTTACCTTGACATTTTTTCGGTCCATAATTAGCTTGTTTTTCTCATTTAAAAATAAATGAGCTAACGCACCGGATGAGGCAGTAATGTCGTCGGTTGGTATGCTGGTATTCGTGGATTATTCATTTTTCAATGAACAGCGCCTTCCTTACTCGTTCCGCCGTAGCTCCTTCTCATCAGTCTATGCTCGTGAAGCAATTACCGCTAAGTAACAGCCATCATTGTGTCTAAGGGGAGGTCAGATGAGCAGGAGCATCCATTCGCGTATGCAGCACTCGAATGATTTCAATGGCGTGCGTATCAGATTGTCGAAAGTAAATTACATGACTGCCTTGGGGAAACTTTCTGTAACCGTTACGAATATTATCTATTTTCGCCGCGATTTCAGGCGCATTAGCAAGATGGCTGAAAGCTTCAAACAATTCGCTAATATAGGCGTCTCGCTGCGGCTTTCCCCAATGCTCAAGAGTGTGTGCAGCTATCTTTCTCATGTCAGCGTCCGCAGCCGCTGAGAGCCGGAATTTTCTCACTTATGTCAATCCAGGCTATCCATGAACTCTTTGAGGTTATACTCAACGAAGCCGCTGTTCTCACCTTCAATAAGGGCTGCTCGCAGTTGCTGAACTCGACCCTCATGTTCTTCTAACAGTCGCAGCCCTGCACGTACTACTTCACTGGCGCTACCGTAGCGGCCTTCTTGAAGTTGCTGGGCAATAAAGGCCTCGTAGTGGTTTCCTATAGTCACACTGGTATTTCTAGGCATGGCAGTCACCCTGTATTACATATTGGTACATCGTGCCTCATTCCCCTTTGCAAGTCAATTAACTACGCGCCTTCGGCGCCGGACAGTTAGAAGCGTGGCTTCGCCACAACGCTGCCGGCTATTGAGGCGTTAGCTGCCCCTCAAATTTACCTCTTGCAGCTTGAGTTAAAAAGGTATAATTTTTACTCATGCGGAAATTCGGATTTGATCAGTCTAAAAGTGATTCCAATTTTACTAAACATGGAATCGACTTTGTTGAAGCTCAAAAGCTATGGAATGACTCTATGCTTTTGGAGATTCCTGCAAAAACAGAAGTTGAGCCTGGGTATATCGTTATTGGTCTTATTGGCGTCAAACATTGGACAGCGGTGATCACTTATAGGAATAAAAACATTCGAATTATTTCTGTACGACGCGCCAGAAAGTCAGAGGTAGCAATTTATGAAAGCTAAAAACTTTGAAGATAAATTTGATAATGGAGATGAAATTCTTCAGCACCTAGATTTATCTAAAGCAAAACGTCCTATGCAAAAACAAAGAAGGATTAACGTAGACATTCCAGAATGGATGATTGATTCCCTGGATAGAGAAGCAAGTCGTGTTGGCGTCACTCGCCAATCTATAATTAAGGTTTGGTTGGCGGAGCGACTCGAGCAATCTCAGTCTTTAGACCGCACAGGCAGCTAACAAAACGCTAAAAACGTTCCCTTCGGTCACTGGGACAGTAACGCAACGGCGCTTCGCGATTATGCCGCTACGTCACTGCCCGTTAGCCCCAGAACGCTGAAATTATATGAATCTATTTAATGGGAGCATTGTGGGAATCCTTAATGAATACTTTTCAAAAAATGAAGTGTATGTAGAGTCAGTTTTGCTGGCATCTTATGGATTCAAAGTTCAATTGGTTAATTTCGACGTCCGGTGTGAAGAAAGGGTCTTTGCTATGCTTGCTGGCAAGCGCTAAGAGTGGAACGATGCTCCATCTTCGGCTCCGTGGGGGCTGTTGGGTAGGCAGATCGCTAAAGAGGCCGTATTAAAGAGCCCAGAATTATTAGGTATCAGATTTCAGAGCGGCGATATCCTTGAGATTGAAACTGCGGAACATGAGTATGAATCGGTAATTTTTAATTTTCCGCCCCTTCGCGGCTCCAAACCGGCGCGTGTGCCGGGCGTTAGTACCCAAAGGAATGGAAACATTGAAGGTAAAACCATCTAAAAAGTTACTTCTAAAAATGATGCGAAGCATTTTGCTTCTGTGCATTGCTATTGGTGGTACTGGGTATGTGTGGTCTACATCTGTATATGAGTGCATTCCAGTCTTTCACTGGGAATTCTGTGGTTCAATGGGTCAAGCAGAAATTGTTTATGCCCTGGTAGCGCTCGATGTCATTTTGGTTGTTTATATCATGGTGCCATTCTTTACTTACTTTAGTTACAAAGAAATAATTAAAAATCGTAATAAAGGCAGTTAACCCAAGCATGTACAAGGTTGTTTTGGTTCACGGGTACTAACAAGCGACTATGGCGTTATATTTCACGGAGACTGTAGTGGACGAAAAGGATGAAAAAGCACTAAGTGATATCGAGAAGTTCGGGTGTCACGTATTGACGGTTATGGAAGGTGACGGAGAACCTTGCTTCAGTTATTCAATTGGCATCAATAAGAACCAAAGTAAGCCTGACCTTATCATTGTGGGACTGAAGCTAGATTTGGCTCACTCGATTATCAACAATTACAAGAACCGTTTGCTTGCAGGAGAAGTATTTGAACCTGGTAATTACTATTCCGATTTTCTTGAAGGCTTTGATGTCTGCTTTATAAAAATGGATAAATCACATTACGAAGAATATTTAGGCTGGGGTTTATGGCTTCACGACGGAGATGACTTCGATATGTTGCAAATGATATGGCCAACGACAGACGGTTTTTGGCCATGGTTCAACGATAGATCAGAATTTTATCGGTGGGCGCAACCCATCTTAAATGAGTCCGGTGAGCTTAGTGAAATCTAACGCTTTAAACAGCGAAAACCACTCGCTTCGCTCGCGTTTTCCGCTGTTTAAAGCGTTAGATTGATGGGGAAATATTGCTCACTAAACTTATTTTTTCATTTCTAGCAACTTCACAATCCCCAATGGTTGATATGTCCAGGCTACTGGTATGAAAAAATCCCCGGCGAAAAAGAAAGCGAATTTCGTTTTTTCTACATTACGGAAGAAGGTGATTTTGAGATCGATGAAAGCTAACAAGGCGTTAAAATCGGAGTGATGAAAACGCGCTAGGATAAGCGCGCTTTAAAATCGTCGTAATGGAATTGACGGATTAATTCAAAATCTCCGTTGGAGCGTAAAATGCCAATAGCCGGGTGCTCCACACCGTTAAAAAACGTGGTTTTTACCATGGTGTAGTGCATCATGTCTTCAAACTGCAGTCGCGAACCGATAGCCAGTGGTTCGGCGAAACTGTAGGTGTCTATCACATCGCCCGCCAGGCAGGAATTGCCACCAAGCTTGATATCGTGACCCAGTTCACCGGGTTGTCCAGCGTGTAATATCGCCGGGCGATAGGGCATTTCCAGTACGTCCGGCATATGCGCGGTGGCAGATATATCCAACAGCGCAATGGGCCCTTCGTTGTTCACGATATCCACCACTTCGGCTATCAGCGGCCCGGTTTGCCAGGCCACAGCAGAACCCGGCTCAAGGATCACATCCAGGTGCGGGTATTTCGCTTTAAACGCTTTAAGGGTTCTAATCAGGTGGTTAACGTCATAGCCAGCACGGGTCATCAGATGCCCGCCGCCTAAATTTAACCATTTGAGTTGCCCCAGCCATTTACCGAAACGCTGTTCAATAGCTTCGAGTGTGCGAGCCGTGGCGAACGAGTCGCACTCGCAGAGGTTGTGGCAGTGAAAGCCATCAATACCGTTTAAATCTACACTGTCCAGTTCGCTGGCACGGATCCCGAGCCGCGAGCCTGGGGCAGCCGGATCGTACAACGGCGTGTCTGCTTCCTGATGTTCAGGATTAATGCGCAAGCCCAGCGAAACGCCTGGCAAGGCATCTTTATATGCCTGCCATTGGGTAAGACTGTTAAATGACAGGTGATTGACTAACCCTGCCAGTTCAGCAATGTCTTTTGCTTTGTAAGCCGGCGCATAGGCATGTACCTCTTTGCCCATTTCACTGGCGAGTTTAGCTTCCCATACCGAGCTGGCGGTGGCGCCATGGAGGTATTGCTTTACAATGTCAAACACCGACCACATGGAAAACCCTTTAAGGGCCAGAATAATTCTGACGCCGGATTCATCCTGCACGCGTTTCATCAGTGCCAGGTTGTTAACCAGCTTCGCTTCCTCCAGCACATAGCACGGGGAGGGAATATCAGTGCGTTGGGTTAAATCGGTCACGCCGTTGTCTCCGTTAATGCCGTTACTTGCTGAATGGGCTGCTATCGCACTCGAGCACATGCCACGGCAAACCGTGCTTGTTGAGCTCGTCCATAAACGGATCCGGATCAAACTGCTCCATATTCCACACACCTGGCTTATGCCATTTACCCTGTAACATCATCATCGCGCCAATCATGGCCGGTACACCAGTGGTGTAAGAGACGGCCTGTGCACCCACTTCCTCATTACACACGGCGTGGTCGCAGTTGTTATAGATAAAGATGGTTTTTTCTTTGCCGTCTTTGATACCTGTAATGTAAGTACCGATACAGGTCATGCCGGTGTAGCCTTCAGCCAGTGAGCCCGGATTAGGCAATACTGCTTTTAAGAACTCCAGCGGGACAATCTGTTGCCCTTGGAATTCCACCGGCTCGATGCTGGTCATGCCAATGCCTTCCAGCACGCGCAGGTGGTTAAGGTAAGCATCGCCAAAGGTCATCCAGAAACGGGCGCGTTTTAGTGACGGGAAATGCTTAACAATGGATTCCAGCTCTTCGTGGAACATCAGGTAAGACGCGCGAACACCGATGTTCTGATAATCGAGATCTTCACGTACGCTTAGTGGATCAGTTTCTTTCCACTCGCCATTTTCCCAGAACCGGCCGCGCTGCGTGATTTCGCGGATGTTGATTTCGGGGTTAAAGTTAGTGGCAAAGGCCTGGCCGTGATCACCGCCGTTACAGTCGACGATATCCAGATAGTGGATTTCGTCGAAATAGTGCTTCGCGGCATAGGCGGTGTAAACGTTGGTTACGCCCGGATCAAAACCACTACCGAGCAGGGCCATGATACCGGCATCTTTAAATTTATCCTGATAGGCCCACTGCCAGCTGTATTCAAACTTGGCAACATCTTTGGGCTCATAGTTGGCGGTATCAAGGTAATCGGTGTTAGTGGCCAGGCAGGCATCCATGATGGGCAGATCCTGATACGGCAGTGCCAGGTTAACCACCAGATCCGGGTTAACATCGTTTATTAATGCTTCAACGGCTTTGGCGTCGTCAGCATCAACGGCGAATACGCCTTTCACACGGTCGATACCCACTTCCTGCTGCAGTGCTTCACATTTGGCAACGGTGCGGCTGGCCAGGTAAATTTCGTCGAAATACTCAGGCAGGCGAGCACATTTTTTAACAGTAACTGCCGCTACGCCACCAGCGCCGATAATCAGAACACGAGACATAGTATTATCCCTTTTATAATGGATTTAAAATTTGCGATGAATGCTATCAGACGGCACAAAATAGGCAAGCAAAGTTGGCCGTTTGCAGCGCTGTAAAATTATAGATGATGATTACTTTTCGACCAGTGGTGGTGCAAGGATGATGCGCTGGTTTTGACGATAATACGGATAGACCACCGAACGTTCAGGACGGTTAGGTTCGCACAAAGTAATCACAATGGCATCCTGGGCTTCCTGTTCATTAATTTCAATTTGTGCAGCGTACACTAAGGTAGCGTAGGCATCGTTGTCGGTAATATTATCGATAATACGCCATTGCAGATGCTCAAGAATTTGCATCTCACCGGGATTCTCAACGCCAAAGTCTTCGCTAAACAAACAGCCTATGCGGCCGTTTTCATAAATCGCAGCGAAAGGGTAAAAGGAGTTTTCCATCCGTAGCAGTGTTTTACACAGGGTTAACGAGCGGTCGATTAACAACTGGCTGGGACGTGAAAAAACGGTGTGGTTGTCACTCATGTAGTCTCCCTGTTAGTTCTCAAAGCGCATAGTTGGTAACGTTACGAATGGCCGTCAGGATCAGTTCGGGCGCCCTGTAGCCCGCCGGTATGCACAATGACAATCTGTTCGCCGGCCGCGAAGGCGCTTTGTGCCAGCAACGATTTTAGCGCGTAAAATACCTTGCCTGAATAGACCGGTTCTACCGGAATCCCATATTCTTGCCGCATTTCTTCACACAAAGTCAGTAATGCCGGCGAGGTGCGGGCATACCCCCCATGATGAAACTGGTGCAGTATCTGCCAGTCGTGGCTTGAATTGGTGGGTAAAAATTGTGCTACCAGATTTTCAAGATACCCAACCCCGTTAAGAACTGCAATACCCAATACTTGTTGCCTGGCGCTGGCGCGAGCATTTATTCCTGCCCCGTTTATTAATCCCGCCATAGTCGCGCCACTTGCCACGGGAGTAATAATTTTATCAATGGTTATCTGACATTCCTCCAGCAGGGTTTGGACTCCGGCTAGTGCAGCCTGCTGACTGCCGCCTTCGGGAATGATCAGGGCGCCGGGATATTGTTCGCAGAGGGCGGCTATGAAGTCAGGCTCATCTCGTTGCTTGTATGCCAGTTTGGTCAGGTAGCGGATATTGGCCTGCCAGCGACTCAGGTCGGTCAGCATCGGCGTTGGCGAGTCGGCGTAGTTGCCTCTGACCAGCGCCGTAAACTCAATGCCCAGTTGCTTGCAGCACCAGCCAAGGGCATGCAGGTGATTAGAAAAGCCACCGCCAAAGCTCACAATATGTGGTGTTGTGGCCGCGTGGTCTGCCAACAGCTGACTCAGTTTGCGCCATTTATTACCGGAAATAATGGGGTGGATAAGGTCATCACGCTTTATCCAAAGCGTCACTTTTTCTGCGCCCGGCCAATCTGGCGTAAAACGCTGTAACGGAGAAGGCAAACTGAGTCCTAACTGCTTTTGCAGGTGCTCGGGGGTCATGGTGCGTTTTGCTATTAATAACGAAAAAAAGCAGGGTAATCCCAGCCATAGCAAAGATCAAATACCGGTAATCTGTCAATGTGATCACGAAAGCACTTGGCGAGGTATAAGAAGCATCAGGTTTTTCGGAGTCATTATGAAAAGTTATTTGCAGCAGCTTGGTGCCCTGACATTTTTGGTGTTGAGTTATACAGTGCAGGCCAACAGCGGCGTGCCTGAATTGGTCAGCTCTGCGGTTCCCGGCGCAGCCAAAGTGGGTGAAGCCCGCTATTCGTATTTGTTCTGGGACGTGTATGATGCCCGTTTATTTGCCCCGCAGGGAAAGTGGCAGCCACAGGAGTCCTTTGCTCTGGCGCTTACCTACCTGCGCGACTTTGATGGTGAGGACATCGCCAAGCGGTCAATAAAAGAGATGCGCGAACAAGGATTGGCAGACAAATCCCGCATCGAACGCTGGCAGGGCACAATGCAGCAGATTTTTCCGGATGTGAAAGAGCAGGATACCATCACCGGCATTAAAACCAGTGCCGGAGTAACCCGTTTTTTTCACAATGAACAGCTGGTGGGCGAGGTCGACGATCCGGCTTTCGGCGAATGGTTTTTTAATATCTGGCTGGGAGCACAAACTACCGAGCCTGAGTTCAGAGCTAAATTACTGGCGTTGGAGGAATAGCCATGTATCGTGCATTGGTTTTAGGCTGGTTTGTTTTACTATTGGCCGGGTGCAGCCTGTCTATTGATGGCAGCAAATATCGGCAAACAACGCCGCCGCTGTCGCTGGAGGCGTTTTTTGTTGGCGACGTGAAGGCCTGGGGCATTGTACAGAACCGTTCGGGTGATGTAGTGCTACGCTTTACGGTAGACATTAAAGGCAGTATGGATGGCAACACTCTGGTGCTTGATGAGTCGTTTGACTATGAGGTCGGCGAGGGGCCAATGCAGCGTACCTGGCGGATAACACCAACCGGCAACGGGGTGTATGAAGGCCGGGCCGGTGACATTCTGGGCGTGGCAAGGGGCACGTCGTACGGTAATGCTTTTAATTTTCAATACGAGATGGACTTACCGGTAGACGATACCACCTATCAGGTGGCGTTTGACGATTGGTTCTGGGCCTTGGGCGACGGTACTCTGATGAATCGTTCTTATGTGAAGAAGTTTGGATTGGTGATGGCCGAAGTCACAATATTTATGCAGCAACAATAACGTAAAGCTAACACCAGAAAGGAGGATCTCCAGTGACAATCTTTTTACTTTGCCTGATGCTGGTTTGTATTATGCCGTTTTTAGCCAAGGTGCCGCTGGCGGTGGCTATGCAACGCTCCGGCGGCTACGACAATCGTCACCCTCGCGCTCAACAACAGTCCCTTGAAGGCTTTGGTGCTCGGGCAAATGCGGCACATTATAACTGTTTTGAGGCCATCACCTATTTTGCTCCGGCAGCACTGGCGGTTCTGGCATTAACCACGGTTGGGACCACCCACGTATACCTGGCTGTGGCCTTTGTGATTTGCCGTATTGTGTACCTGTTTTGCTATTGGTACGACATCGACAAGCTGCGTAGCATTATGTTTGTGGCTGGACTGGGAATTAGCGTTGCCTTGTTCGCAACGCTGTTATAACCGCAAGATTATCAGCGCCACGTACGCAATGTGGCGCTCACTCTGCCGATTCTTACCCACTGATTATTATTGGCTGTGCTCTGATCGTTTAAAGCGGCGCGAACCCGGATAAGGCGTGAAATTATGAATGGTGCCATGGGAGACTTCCTTTTGCACATCGCGCCAGTACTCTGGTGTCATCAGGTCGCCATGCAGGGATTTCAGCATTTCTTTAAATGGCCGCTTACCCACAATGAAGTGTTCAAACTGCTCTGGAAAAACATCATTTGGCGCCACCGACAGAGTGTCTAAGGCATAAGGGTCGTCGGATTTCGGGATTGAACGGAAATTGCGTTCATCCATCCAGCAAATTTCATCATAGTCGTAAAAGATCACCCGGCCATGTTTGGTGATACCGAAATTTTTATGCAGCATATCGCCGGGAAATATATTGGCCATGGCAATTTGTTTTATGCAGGTACCCAGTTCGTCAATGGCGTTGTGCAGTTTATCCGGATCGGTTTCCTGCTGCAGGTACAGGTTTAAGGGCGTGAGTTTCTTCTCGATATACAGGTGTTTAATGATCAGCTCATCGTCGGTTAATTCGACGCTGGATGCGCAGGTTGCCTGAAGTTCCTCAAGCAAAGCAGGGCATACCCTGCTGAGCGGAAAGCGAAAGTTTACATATTCGTGGGTATCGGCCATGCGGCCCACCCGGTCTGACATTTTCACCAGTTTGTAGCGGTCGATAACGTGTTCACGGGTTATCTTTTTACTTTCGGCAAACTCATCCTTAATAATCTTAAACACCACGCCATAGGAAGGCAGGTGAAACACCATCATAACCAGACCCCGGATCCCCGGTGCAATTTCAAACTGATCTTCTGAGTTGTCCATATGTTCAAGGAAGTTACGATAAAACGCCGTTTTACCGTGTTTGTAGTGACCCAGTGCGATAAACAGCTCAAACTGTTTTTTATTCGGCAATAGCTCGTGCAGAAACGCCACCAGTTCACCAGGAAACTGCGTGTCAGCCATAAAGTAACTGCGGGCGAAGCCAAAGATCACGCTGAGATCCTGGCGTTCGGTGAGCAGCGCATCCACATAGATCTGGCGATTATCATTGGTGTGCAGGGCAATAACAAAGGGGGCGGTGCGCTCAGGCATGCAAATCCGGCCTACCAGGTAAGCGGCTTTACCCCGGTAAAACACGGGTTTGAGCATTTCTACTGCGGTAACGCTGGCCAGCTCTGCTTTGCTCAGGCGCTGGCGCAGGGCATCATCCAGTTGCTGCATATCCCGGTCACGGTCCTCAAAGCCAATATTGAATCGGTAGCAGGCAAAAATGGACGCGTACATTTCCATTACAGTGGTGGTGGTATCGAAACTGTGGATCACTTTGTGCCTGTCCTGGCCTGCCAGAAAACAGCGGCTGGAGGTAACAAACATAATGGTGTTATCGATGGATTTATGGCGGAACACCTTCCCTATAACCGAATTATAAAAGGTTTCTGCCAGTTCATACTGGGGATGGCTCTCTATCAGCGCCGCAAAGGCCTTTTTAAGCAGCTCCCAGAACTGACGGTCCTGGCGGTGGTCCATAATAAAGTCATATAACTCGGCAACTGCCGTAGCCAGACTCTGTTCGTACAGCGAGATGCGCTCTTTGGAAGCTGCCAGCGCCTGCTGCCACTGGCCTTTTTCAAACCGCTCCTGAGCGCCTCGGGTGACTCGACTGAACCAGCGATAGTTTTTGTCGAAGCTGGTCATTATCTGATAGGCCATTTTTTTGGCTTGCGCTTTATCTGCCACAGTCGGTATCCGGTTGAACTCGATGAACAGAACATAGCACAAGCAAGCCCTCGTCCGGTACGCCCTGCTGCGTTATGTTGATATAAATCAGCATGAATAGTAGTGCGCTGCAGTAAGCTAAGCCTGAAACTAAAGTATAAGGAGGTGTTATGGCTTCTCAGGTTACTCATGGTATTGCAATTGGTATAGAACGGTTTGACAACACGCTGTATGTGTCGATGAAGGCGGTGGGTAAGTTAACTCACGAGGATTACAAGGCGTTCACTCCTTTGTTGGAAGGAGCGCTGAAGACGATCGACTCGCCGCAGGTCCGAATGCTCTTTGATGCTACCGATTTTAAAGGCTGGGAACTGCGTGCTGCCTGGGATGACTTTAAAATAGGATTACGCCATGGCAGCGAGTTCAGCAAAATCGCCATTATTGGCAATGCTGACTGGCAGGCGCTGATGGCCAGTATTGGCGCCTGGTTTATCAGCGGTGAAATCAACTATTTCACCGACTCAGAGGAAGCGATTAACTGGCTTTGTGAGTAATCGCCGGGTTGCTGTCCGGCGTTCTGTAATGCTGTGCGGAACGCCGGGAAAGGATAGCTTAATTCATACAGGATAAGTTCAGGCTATAACTGCCAGTGTCTACCTTTACTTTGTCGTAGGGATTTAACTTTTCGACAAGTTCGGTATCTGTCACTTCAATTATGGCCCTTTTGGGCTCAACCAGCGAGGTGACTTTAGCGTCACCAAGTTCATAGCTGCCGCCGCCCCGGGAGGCAGGGAGCATTCGCAGTAGCTTAACGTTTTGTCCTTTTTTAAAGCCTGCCCCCTCACCGCCGCTGATTTCGTAATAATGTTTCTTACCGTCACTGTAGTAGTGCAACAGGTAGGCTTCCGGCGAAAAGTAGGCTCTTAAATCCTGCGCTGAGCATTTCTTTAACTGGTTGGTTACTTCGTTACGCATACGTTCGTATAATGCCTGGGTGTTCAGCCCATCAGTGGGTTTTCTGCAACTCCCCTTGGCGTCGAATTCCTGTTGTTCGTCATCTTTCAGTGACCAGCTTTTTAAACGCTGACGGGAAGGAATTTCATACACGTCGAGTTTAAGCTCTGCCTCGACTTCGTATTCACAGGTGCCAGGACGATTCTCTTCACAAAACGGGCACCACATTGGTTCGTCATACTTTTGCTTATGAACCGAAGTGACTAAGGTTCCGCGTAAGTAGTAGTCCACCGGAGGACGACCCATTATCTCGCCGCCCTGAACGAATATGGCTCGCTCAATTTCTTTTTCTATGCGCCGTTGTTCATGAGGCGAGCGCTCTTCAAACAGAATACCGTTGCGCAGCAGTGCATTTTGATAGTGAATAGACAGCTCGTTTTTAATGTTGAGGTTGTCATCATCGGTGTTGTGGAGTTGCCACATGATTTGCAGGGGCCGGCCTGAAATCTCATCTTCATGAGGTACAACTTCAACCGCTAAATCATTGGGGTTAAAAAAATCACGCTGCGGCGGCAAGTCGGGACGGGATAATGATGCACAGCCGTGTATTAAAAACAGCGTAAAAATGACCCCTGATCGCTTTAACATGTGTTATCTCCCTTATGTCACATTGATTGATTAAATAATGAGTGGATCAGCGACTGCTCGTTTAATGCTTTTTCCAGTTTTGTATTAGCCGTGTGATGAGCGTCTTTGGACCGACCAAAACTCACGGCTTTGGTGGTGAGGTGCTGCTCAGAAAGCATCGCCTGACCATACATCAACTTCACGTTCAGTTGCTTAAAGAGGTGAAGTTCATTACCAAAGCGCTTTTCCCTGTTGCTGGCATCTATTACCAAGGTTGCGGTTAATGGTGATTTTCTGGTGACAATATGCAATTGTTCGTCGGCCAGTTGATTGCTTAACAACTGGCGGAAAGGTTTGTGCCGGGTTTGATTATCGATGGCAACGCTAATTTGCTGACGTAACAAGTTTACTTCCTGATAGTACTGCTTCAGTATTCCATTGCTGGTGGCGAGCCGTGCTGAATGAGCGGCTGGTTCAGACGCGAAGCTGGTGATAATGACTATTGCACTTTCTGCCTTTGCGACCTGCGGCCCTAACTGCCGCAATTGCCACCAGCGCATAAACGTTTCTGGCTGCCCCTGCTCACTTAATAGTGGTGATAGTTGCTTAACCATGTTTTCCAGCAATTGCTGTTGCTGCTTGATCAGTTGTTGGTAGGGCAGAGTTGCCTGAGCATACCATCGGTCTTTGACCTTAGCCTGTTTACTGATTTGGGCTCCGACCATCCATAAACCGGTTACCTCTGAGTGGGTCGTTAAATTAATAATCTCCCGGAAAAAGTCTCCATCCTTAATTTGTCGTGAGGTAAATTTTTCGGCCACGGTGACACTGATGTCTGCGCCCAGTGCTGCACGGGCATTACGCTGGGCTTCACGTAAAGTCACACCTTCTCCAATGGCTTGTAACTGATGTGCTGAATGGGTTGGTTGGCTCACCCAGACTGGCAGAGGATCGGCGGCTAGCAGAAAAGACATCAGCAGTGATGACAAACAAACAAGTTGTCTGATGGTAAGGTACACCATAAATCCCTCCCTGGCTGGCGACTCAACATATTTTTGCAGATTAGCTAAATTTACCGATGCGGCTATTTATTGTACAGAAATTATTTAAACATACACGTCTGGGAGCGCATTTTTGATGACAAACAGTACAGGGTCTGACTCATTATGATTCGGTTAAGATAGGTTAATATACTGTATTAAAGTCAAAAATGTAGGCAGAATAAGCGGCAAATAATTTCAATCAGAAAGCAGCCCGCTGCTTTATATTCTGCAATATGAGGATCTCATGGCGTCGCCAAAATTTCATAACAGTTTCAGACAATATCACCGTTGGATAGGCTTTTTCCTGGCCGGTATTATGGCGGTTTATGCCTTAAGTGGTGTGCTATTGATTTTTCGCAGCACAGATTTCCTTAAGTTCGAACAAGTCTCCCATCGTCAGTTAGAAGCAGGCCTAAACGGTAAAGGACTTGGCGAACAATTACGTATGCGCGGGTTTAAAGTAGAACAGGAAACAGATGGTAAAATTGTCTTTGCGCAGGGCGAATACAACAAGCAAACCGGCGAAGCCCGCGTAACCAGTAAAGATTACCCTTTCCCGCTGAATAAAATGGTGAAGCTGCACAAGGCAACGACCAACAGCCCGTTATTCTTTATGAACATTGCCTTTGGTGTTGCGCTGCTGTTTTTCGTGGTTTCCGCTTTCCTGATGTTTATCCCGCGCGCATTACCGTTTAAGAACGGGCTTAAAATCGCCGGTGTCGGTTTTGTATTTGCCGTGCTGATGGTGCTGTTCAGTAACTGACCGGGCGTTGCCTGATAGTTCTGCTCTGAAGCCGTTTACTTAAGTGAGCGGCTTTTTTATGGTTGACCGTTTTTTGCCATTCGTTGGGAAGTTAAAACTGGCAACAATAGGCGCGTACAGGGTATAGCAGGAAGCACTACTCTCGTGATATTATGCGCGCCCAAAATAAAGATTCCCGCCGTAAAAAGGTCAGGGAACGGTCTAAAATTGTGCAAATGGCTGTTGACATATAGACGTCTATACGGCAAATTGACCACATGAAGACGATTATGAGCACCACCGGCATGATTATTACCACCTCTTTGAGGGCGGTCGCTGGCTAGTGCGCGTAAGCAAACAGACAACGAAAGCCCGCCCTCACAAGAGCGGGTTTTTTTTTGCGGTAAAGAAAATGGGCAATGCCCACAACACGATGCAGTCAAGGAGCATTCAATGAAAGTCTTAAAGTTTGGTGGTTCATCTCTGGCCGATGCGCAACGTTATTTGCGAGTGACCGAGATTAGCACGACGATCCACCAGGCCAATGGAGCGGCGGTAGTACTGTCGGCCCCGAAAGGCGTCACTAACGCTCTTGGTGCGCTTTGCGAGCAAGCTGCGGGGGGCGAAGACTACGAGGTTCTGTTTGGCGAATTAAATGACAAAGTGCTGGGCATCGCGGCTGAACTCAGTGAACAGGTTGCCGGTTTCGATGTTGCTACCATCAACAATTTTATTACTACTCAGTTAGCCGGTCTGAAAAAGCAACTACAAGGCATCGCATTATTAGGACGCTCTCCGGATGCCGTGACCGCCAGCATCATGAGCCTGGGTGAGTACATTAGCGTTAATCTGTTCAGCGGCATCTTATCGGCTAAAGGGATCAGTAACCAGGTTCTCGACCCGGTTGAATACGTGTTAGCCGAGGGCGATTACCTCGACAGCATTGCCGATGTGGCGCTGAGTAAAGCGAATTTCAGTGAAGTGAATACCGATGGCAGCCAACTGATTATCATGCCGGGTTTTGTGGCAGCTAATGAAAAAGGCGAAAAAGTGACCCTGGGCCGAAATGGCTCTGATTATTCAGCCGCTGTACTGGCCGCTTGTATTGATGCTGAGTGTTGCGAAATCTGGACCGATGTGGATGGTGTTTACAATGCCGATCCAAATCAGGTAGAAGGCGCGGTATTACTCGATAAGCTGACCTATCAGGAAGCCATGGAGCTGTCTTACTTCGGTGCCAAGGTGTTGCATCCTAAAACTATTGGTCCCATCGCCCAGCATCATATTCCCTGTTTAATCAAAAACACCTTAAACCCCAGCGCACCGGGAACGCTTATCAGTAATGAAGCAAGTACTACCTGGACCAGCGTAAAAGGGATTTCTCAGCTTGATAATATCTCCATGTTTAATGTAGCCGGCCCTGGCATGAAGGGGATGGTGGGTATGGCAAGCCGGGTGTTTGAGGTAATGTCTAACGCGCATATCTCTATTAGCCTTATCACCCAGTCGAGCTCTGAGTATTCCATCAGCTTCTGTATCTCCAGTAAAGATGCGCTGCGTGCACAAAATTTATTGGAGGATGCCTTTGCCCTGGAACTGCAAAACCAGTTACTTGATCCCATTGAAGTGCGTCACGAATTAGCTATTGTCACCCTGGTAGGTGATGGCATGCGTCACACCAAAGGCCTGGCAGCACGCTTCTTTAATGCACTGTCCCAGGCGCGGGTGAACAATATCGCCATAGCCCAGGGGTCTTCTGAGCGTTCTATTTCAACGGTCATCGAAGCCAAACGAGCTAAAAAGGCCGTTAGGGTTATTCACCAGAATTTCTTCTCAGACCTGCATACTATCGACGTGTTCCTGGTGGGCTGTGGGGTAGTCGGCGCCGAGTTACTGGGGCAGATTGCCAAACAACAACCCACCTTACTGGCGCGTAACATTCAACTTCGTGTATACGGTATCGCCAACAGCCGTAAGCTGCTGCTGAGTAGCCAGGGAGTGGATGTTGACGGTGACTGGAAAGCACAGTTGAACGAATCTACCGATGCGTTCTCTGTAGAGCGTTTACATGAGTTTGTTAATAGCAATGCGCTGGTGAATCCGGTGATCGTGGACTGTACCAGTAATGCAGCCATCGCCAGTCAGTATGTCGACATGATGGAAAATGGCTTCCATGTGGTGACGCCAAATAAAAAGGCCAATACCGACAGCCTGGCCTATTACAAAAAACTGCGCAAAACCGCTTTAAATACTAACCGCCAGTATCTGTATGAAACCACGGTTGGTGCTGGTTTACCGGTAATCGATAACCTGCAGAAACTGTTTATTGCCGGTGACGTACTGCACCGCTTTGAAGGGATCCTGTCGGGCAGTTTATCCTACGTTTTTGGTAAGCTTGAAGAAGGCTTAACCTTATCTCAGGCCACCGCCATTGCTAAAGAGAACGGCTTTACCGAGCCCGATCCGCGCGACGACTTAAGCGGTATGGATGTGGCCCGTAAACTGTTAATCATGGCCCGTGAAGCCGATTTGGAACTGGAACTCAGCGACATCGAGATTGAATCCGTGCTGCCGGAAGGGTTTGCCGAAGACTGTGATGTGCCGAGCTTTATGGAGCAGTTACCCGGGCTTGATGCAGACTTTGCCAAGCGGGTTGAAAGTGCCGCGGCGGAAGGTAAAGTATTACGTTACATTGGCTCAATTGAAGGTGATAAATGTAAAGTCACCATTCAGGCGGTACCCGGCTCACATCCACTGGCAGCAGTGAAAGATGGTGAAAACGCGTTGGCAATCCACAGTGATTATTATACGCCTATTCCTTACGTGATCCGCGGCTACGGCGCTGGTGCTACGGTAACTGCTGCAGGCGTGTTTGCCGATATTCTGCGTACCATGCCATGGAAACAAAACGCGTATTAACCGGTTTTAGAGATTAGTAAAAATGAAAACAACCAGAGCTTACGCACCCGCATCAATTGGCAATATCAGCCTGGGGTTTGATGTACTGGGCGCAGCCTTACAACCATTGGATGGTAGCTTGCTGGGTGACGAAGTCATTATCAGTGATGCAGACGAATACGGACTCACCGTCGCCGGTGTGTTTGCGCACAAACTACCGGCGAATGCCGATGAGAATATCGTTACCGACTGCTATCACTTTTTTGTGAAAGCCATGCAGGCCAGAAATCTGACCACTACACCGGTACACATTACTTTGCTTAAATCGCTGCCCATCGGCAGTGGCCTGGGCTCCAGTGCCAGTTCGATTGTGGCGGCGTTTCATGGTCTTAATGAACACTTTGAGCGCCCTTTCGATAAAACCACCTTACTGAAAATGATGGGTGAGCTGGAAGGGCAAATCAGCGGCAGTATCCATTACGATAATGTAGCGCCCTGCTATCTGGGCGGTATGACGTTGATGACCGGGCAGGAAGATAACGTTACCGTATCGCTGCCGGTAGTGAAAAGCTGGTACTGGGTGGTGTGCTATTCGGGCATCAGCGTATCCACTTCTGCAGCAAGAAACATCCTGCCCAATGCGGTGCCGCTTAAAGATACGCTCACCTTTGGTCGTCAGCTCGGGATTTTCGTGCATGCTCTATATAACGATGACTATGCCATGGCGGCCAGTGTAATGCAGGATGTGATTGCAGAGCCCTACCGTAAGTCGCTGCTGCCGGTGTTTGATGAAGCCCGGGATTACAGCATGACCAACGGTGCGCTGGCGTTTGGGATTTCAGGTTCTGGTCCAACCGTGTTTGCCGTGTGCGATGATTATCGCCAGGCCAATGATATAGCCAACTGGTTAACCGAGAACTACATTCAAAATGAAGATGGCTTTAGCCATGTATGCCGTATTCCCGCGCAAGGCGCCGGATCACAGCAGGAACAAGAGTAAGGTATAACAAAGTGCAATTGGTAAATTTAAAAGACGCAAGTGAACAGGTGTCATTTGCGCAGGCAGTAAAGCAGGGCCTGGGACGTAATCAGGGGTTATTTTTCCCTACTGAAATTCCCAGCTTTGACAACATTGATGAATTGCTGGCAATGCCTTTTGTTGAGCGTTCCACTAAAATCCTGTCGGCCTTTATTGGCGATGAATTAGGTGAAGACACCGTTGCCGAGATCGTAAAAGGCGCGTTTACTTTTCCGGCCAAGGTGGAGCAGGTGAATGATAAAACCTACTCACTGGAATTGTTCCACGGCCCAACACTGGCCTTTAAGGACTTTGGCGGCCGGTTTATGGCCCAGTGCCTGGCCCGGATCAGTGACGGTGCACCTATTACCATTCTGACTGCAACCTCCGGTGACACCGGTGCTGCGGTTGCCCATGCCTTCCACGGGCTGGATAACATCAACGTGGTGATCCTGTTTCCCAAAGGCAAAATCAGCCCGCTACAGCAAAAGCTGTTTACCACCCTGGGAGGTAACATTCATACCGTTGCCATTGAGAGTGACTTTGATGCCTGTCAAGCGATGGTTAAACAGGCCTTTGACGATGTTGACGTACGCGAAGGCCTGCATCTTAACTCTGCTAACTCCATCAATATCAGCCGCCTGTTAGCACAGGTCTGTTATTACTTTGAAGCGGTAGCACAATTGCCTGAAGACAAGCGCAGCAAAGCGGTCTTTTCGGTACCCAGTGGTAACTTTGGTAACCTCACCGCTGGCATGATTGCCAAGGTAATGGGCTTACCGATAAAACGCTTTATTGCGGCCACAAACCTGAATGACACCGTACCACGTTACCTGAAAACCGGTGAATGGGCGCCCAATGCCACCGTGGCTACCATGTCGAATGCCATGGATGTCAGCCAGCCTAACAACTGGCCACGCATTGAAGCGCTGGTAGAGCGCGGTTATGTAGACAAAGCCATCCTGCGCGGTGAGTCGGTAGACGAAGAGTATACACAACTGGCTATGCGTCAGTTGCTCAAAGAAGGGTATACCTCTGAGCCCCATGCCGCCATTGCTTACCGTGCGGTGAGTCACGACCTGAATGACGATGAAGTCGGCGTATTCTTAGGCACTGCGCATCCGGCTAAATTCCGTGAAACCGTTGAAAACGTATTAGGTACACCGCTGAGTTTACCTAAGCCGCTGGCCGATTGTGCTAATCAGGATAGCCTGGAAGCGGAGCTTCCAGCTGACTATGAAGCTTTAAAAGCGCACATGATTGCGTTACTCAAAGGCGAGTAATGACCACCTGGCAGGATGCCCTGGGGCCACAAAAAGAGGCTGAGTACTTTACCCGGCTGTTGGCCCGTGTTGAGGCTGAGCGCGAGGCGGGTAAGGTGATTTATCCGCCTCAACAAGATGTGTTTAATGCGCTTAAGTACACACTGCTGGAAAGCGTAAAAGTGGTGATTCTTGGTCAGGATCCCTATCATGGTCCGGACCAGGCCCACGGCTTGTGCTTTTCGGTGTTATCCGGGGTTAAAACGCCGCCGTCGCTGGTCAATATCTACAAAGAACTGGCCGCCGACATCGATGGGTTTGTGATCCCCAAACAGGGCACACTCACCAGTTGGGCGGAGCAGGGCGTATTACTGTTAAATACCGTATTAACGGTAGAGCAGGGTAAAGCACACAGCCATGCGAAATGGGGCTGGGAAACCTTTACTGACGCTGTTATTGATGCCGTTAACCGCCATCAACAAGGTGTGGTCTTTTTATTGTGGGGCAGCCACGCGCAAAAGAAAGGCATGCATATCGATACCAGTAAGCATCACGTATTGAGTGCACCTCACCCTTCACCGTTGTCTGCACACCGGGGATTTTTGGGCTGTAAACACTTCAGCCAGACAAACCAGCTTTTGAGTAGCCAGAATAAGTCACCCATTAACTGGCAGGTATAATAATACTAACCTCTATGCAGATTAGTATATTCCACCAGTTAATAAGCCACTTTGAAGCCCGATTTAAAAACCAGACACCCTAAACGCAAACGACCACATCAATGATGTGGTCGTTGTGTATTCTTAGCGTGCGCTGTCTTCTAAAGCCAGGTCAAAACTCATGTCGATATCAGCGAGTTCCTTTTCAAGTTGATACCGGTCTTTAATTGCTTCGATTTCTCTCCACTTTCGTTTTTTACTTTTGGTTTTGGTTGAAGTTTCGTCTAGGTTAAGCATTGCAAATAGATCTGAAGTATCCACGGAGATCTCCTTGTTATTACCGCTAACTACACTGTCAGTGTGTCTTTATTGACCCCTGACAATTTTTGTACCACAGCTATCGTTAGATTAAAATAGTTTTGTTTACTTTTAATTAACAAATTATGACGCTGTGATGACAATCCGTGGTGTTCTTATGTACAGAGGGACCCCGTGAGCGGTTCCCTCTGTTTTGCACATTAATGGCTCAGATTAAAACCAGTCATGTTTATTTTGGTGCATTGGCTTGCTTAAAGCGGTTAATCAAATCCTGGGTTGAGCTGTCAAAAGTCTCTGCTTCTGTATTCCCCTGAATCCCCGATAACACTTGATTTCCAAGGGCTTTACCTAATTCTACGCCCCATTGGTCAAAGGAATTAAGCTGCCAGATAACACCTTGTACGAACACCTTATGTTCATACATTGCAACCAGCGCGCCAAGTGTAAACGGATCCAGTTTTTCAAATAAAATGGTGTTGCTGGGCTTGTTGCCTGGCATGGTTTTGTGCTGAGCCAGACGTTTACGCTCTGTTTCGTCCAGCCCCTTGTCGGCTAAATCTGCATAGCAGTCGTCAAAGGATTTACCCTGCATCAGAGCCTGTGCCTGACCAAAGCAGTTAGAGGCCAGCATTGCGTGATGGGTGTTGTCCTGATTAGGCACGTTTAATGGCAGCAGGAAGTCGGCCGGAATAACGCCGTGCCCCTGGTGAATGAGCTGATGGAAACTGTGCTGACCGTTAGTCCCTTCGCTACCCCAGATGATCGGTCCGGTTTCGTAACCGATAGCATCGCCATCCTGAGTCACCATTTTGCCGTTACTTTCCATGTCGAGCTGCTGTACATACGCAGGTAAACCACGCAGATAATGATAGTAAGGCAGCATAACGTGCGACTGCGCACCAAAGAAGTTACGGTACCAAATGCCCAGCACTGCCAGGATAACCGGCAGATTCTGCTCATTGGGAGCCGATTTAAAGTGCTCATCCATGGCAAAAGCACCTTCCAGCAGGCCCTTGAAATTGGCAAAGCCGAGGCATAAAGAAATTGGCAGGCCGATGGCAGACCACAAAGAATAACGACCGCCTACCCAATCCCACATAGGGAAAATGTTTTCTTCGGCAATACCGAACTCGGTAGCGGCTTTAACGTTGGAAGATACGGCAACAAAGTGCTTGGCGATATCTTCCTGTTTACCACCTTGTTTAAGGAACCAGTCCTTGGCGGTTAGTGTATTTTGCAGGGTTTCCTGCGTTGAGAACGACTTGGAAGACATCACAACAAGTGTATCTTCATGGTCCATCCCGGCCAGTACGTCAGTAATGTGGCAGCCATCAACGTTGGCCACAAAATGCACTTTTACCGCATCCTGCTGATAGGGTTTAAGGGCTTCGGTCATGATCTTCGGCCCTAAGAAGGAGCCGCCGATACCAATCGCCACAATGTGTTTAATGGCTTTGCCGGTATAGCCTTTGTGCTCACCGCTGTGAATACTGTGCGTGAATGCCTCAATTTTCTCCAGCGTGGCGAGCACTTCCGGCATCACATCTTCGCCGTCGACCATTACCGGCCGGCCTGAAAAGTTACGTAACGCGGTATGCAATACTGCACGGCCTTCGGTATTGTTAATGATATCGCCGTTGAACATCGCGTCGCGATGCTGAGCGACACCACGCTCATCAGCCAGGTCAAACAGGGCTTTTAATACATCTTTGGTCACCCGGTTTTTGGAAAAGTCGATATAAATACCGCAGGCCTCTGCATTCATTTCGGCAGCGCGGTTTTCGTCACTGGCAAACCAGTTACGCATATGTTCTTTTTTAACCAGTTGGGCCAGTGATTCAAGCGTTTGCCACTGGGCTGATTCCGTGAGCGTTGTCATACTTATTTCCTACAAAAACTAATCAGTAAAGAGGGTTGATAATTTCAATTTAATGTTAATATTGTATTACAAATTATCAAGCTTGTCTTTTAACATTGTTTCCAGTTTTTCCTGGTCGGCTGCAAAGTTGCGAATACCTTCTGCCAGCTTCTCGGTTGCCATGGCATCTTCGTTCATATCCCACCGGAACTCGGCTTCGGTAAGCGCTGCACCCGGCTGCTCAGTAGCGCCGTTATCGGTTAATTTAGCCGCCACTTCACCCGGCGCATTGGCCAGTTCCTCAAGTAACTGCGGGCTGATGGTCAGACGGTCACAACCGGCCAGTTCAAGGATTTCACCGATGTTACGGAAGCTGGCGCCCATCACGATAGTTTTATAACCATTAGCTTTGTAGTAGTTGTAGATGCTGGTAACAGAAACCACACCCGGGTCTTCGTTAGCTGCGTAGCTGCCTTTACCGGTTGCTTTTTTGTACCAGTCCAGAATACGCCCAACAAACGGGGAGATCAGGAACGCACCGGCTTCTGCGCAGGCACGAGCCTGGGCAAAGCTGAATAGCAGTGTCAGGTTACAGTTGATACCTTCTTTTTCCAGTACTTCTGCTGCTTTAATACCTTCCCAGGTAGAGGCAATCTTAATAAGGATTTTTGACTTGTCGATACCCGCATCTGCATACAGTTGAACCAGGCGCTTCGCCTTAGCGATAGTGGCGTCGGTATCAAACGATAAACGGGCATCGACTTCGGTAGAAATACGGCCAGGAATGCTGCCTGAAATTTCCTTACCAATGGCTACCGCAAGCTTGTCTGATGCGTCGGTAAGCTGTTGCTTTGCATCATCAGACTGACTGGCGGCCCAGCTGACTGCTTCATCGATAAGCACAGCATACTGTGGCAGGCTGGCCGCTTTAAGCAGTAGTGACGGGTTGGTGGTCGCATCCACTGGTTGATACTTTTTAATGGCATCGATGTCGCCGGTATCGGCAACTACAGTGGTTAATTTACGGAGCGATTCAAGCTGGTTACTCATAGTCTGTTCTATCCTGAATAAGTAGTGGCCGTGCCTTCAGTATAGAAGGTACGGGCCGGTTAATTTTGTTGTAGGGTGCCGTCTTGAATTTTTATGACGTGTTTTGTTCAGTGTATAACAATCTTCGGTTGAGGTTAACCGCTGACAGTGCGCTATCGCTTTAAAATAAAGCGCTGTGCAGTTTTCATAAGCAACGGTAAAGGGAAAACTTCTCCTAGGCGTTGTGCTGACCCATTTTATTGAACCTGCTAATCGATTTTTAGCGCCTGATTGACGTAAATAACAGTGTTATACTGCGTGGCAATGAAATAGGAGAAAGCATGTTAGTTGTTGTATCCCCAGCCAAAAATTTAGATTATGAGTCCTCAGTTCCGGTTAGCAAGCATACCCAGCCTGAGCTTTTGGATGATGCATCATCGCTCGCCCAAGAGTGCAAAGAATTAAGCCCTGCTCAACTTGGCTCGCTGATGAAGATCAGCGATAAACTGGCAACCCTGAATGCCAATCGTTTTGCCGAGTTCAGCGTGCCTTTTACCAACGACAATGCGCGTCAGGCGCTGTTTGCGTTTAATGGCGACGTGTACACTGGCCTTGATGCCCAGAGTTTAAGTGAGCAAGATATCACTTACGCCCAGCAGCATTTGCGGATCCTTTCTGGCCTTTATGGTGTACTGCGACCGCTTGATCTGATGCAGGCCTATCGGTTGGAAATGGGCACTAAGTTGGAGAATTCCCGCGGTAAAAATCTTTACGAATACTGGGATAACAGAATTACCAAGGTGCTCAATGAGGCGCTGGAAGCTCAAGGCGATAATGTGCTGATTAACCTGGCGTCTAACGAATATTTCAAGTCGGTTAAGAAATCAGCGCTTGACGGTATGATCATTACGCCGGTGTTTAAAGACAAGAAAAATGGTCAGTATAAAATTATCAGTTTCTTCGCTAAAAAAGCCCGTGGACTGATGGCCCGTTATATCATTCAAAATCAGGTCAGGGATGTGGATGGATTGAAAGCCTTCGACACAGCCGGCTATTATTTTAGTGAAGAACAAAGCTCCTCGTCACAACTGGTATTTTTACGCGAAGAGCAGTAGTCCACTCGTTAAACTAAAAAACGCAGCAGGTGTATTGCCTTGCTGCGTTTTTTTATTTCCAGCCCTAAATCACCTACTTCAGTAGGTGGTTATCATTCGTGGTAGGGCTTGGCCCGTATATATAAGTCAGCAAAGAAAGTTGTATATAGATTGTTGTCGGAGTCGCCGACCGCGACCAAAGGGTGTTGTGCGACCCGGTGACCGTGAACCACTCTGGACTCCCCGCAGCCCTTATCAGTGAAAAGCGTCATCGTCCCTGACAGAACAAACTAGACCGTCAATGACGGCACATCCCTGTGCCGCATCGACTGAATCCTCATCCATGATGATTCTTCCAGTTTGTTATGTCTGCCAGTGACAATGACAACACTGAAGAAGGGCACATTTATTGTCCTTTCTTCGATTTAAATAGAGCGCCCTTTTAGAGGGGGAACGCAAAGCCACCTTCTTTAGAAGGTGGATTCTTTACATTTTCTTCTCAGGGCACCGCTTAAGGCTTAAGGTGCTCCATGAAGAAGTTGGTTTTCATGGTCTGCAAGTGCAGTGTTGTGCCTTCGCCCTCACTGATGCGGTGACTGCGATTAGGGTAGGACATAAACTCAAACTGTTTATTGTGCTTCACCAGCTCGTTAATTAATGCCTCTGTGCCCTGATAGTGAACGTTATCATCGCCGGTACCATGCACCAGTAACAGTTCGCCCTGTAAATCTTTGGCAAAGGTGATGGGCGATGTCTGCGTGTAGCTGTCCGGATCGGTGTTAGGATTACCGGCATAGCGTTCCTGATAGATGGTATCGTAATAACGAATATCAGCCACCGGTGCCTGAGCTACCCCAACGTGGAACTTATCGCCGTGTCTGAACAGCAGATTCAGCGTTGAGCTGCCGCCACCAGAGTGACCCCAAACGCCAACCCGGCTGGTATCTATTTGTGGCCATCGCGCTGCCATGGCATCCAGGGCGTCGGCCTGATCGCGTACGGTGAGACTGCCAATTTTCTTGTAAATCGATTTACGCCAGTCCCGGCCTTTGGGGGCGCGGGTACCGCGGTTATCCACCGACACCATAATAAAGCCCTTCTGGGCCATCATGCTGTTCCACAGATAGCTGTTGCCGCCCCAATTGTCTTGTACCGTAGACCCCCAGGGTTCTCCGTAAACATAAAATATGATTGGGTATTGCTTATTCGGGTCCATGTCTGGCGGAAACATAATCCAGCCATCAAGCAAAACACCGTCTCTGGCTTCAACCCGGAAAAACTCGTGTTGCGGCAGCGACTCTTTGGCCAACTGCGCTTTCAGCTCATCGTTGGTAGTAAGCTGAGTAATAGATTCGTGACCCGCTGTTTTGATGATCTGGCTACTGGCCGGTTGATTAAAGCGGCTATGGGTATGCATGGCATAACTGGCATCCTTGGACATGTAGTAACGGTTATTCCCGGTAAATGTCATGGGGGTAACCTGTTGCACCGGGGTACTTCCATCCAGTGAGCCTTTAAACAGGAAGCGCTGTTCAGGCGCATCCGGTGAAGCAGTAAAGTAAATACTGTTAGTGGCTTCGTTAATGGTAATTAAGTCCACAATATCGTACTCACCCGGCGTTAAATCGATGATTGACTCACCATCCCGGGAAATACGATACAGATGACGCCAGCCGTCGCGTTCACTGTGAAAGACGAAATGGCTGCCATCTTCCTGCCACTCGGCGGCGTAATACCACTCCAGAAACGCATCGTCCTTATCGGTATAAATGGTTTCCAGGGTATTTTCCTGCCAGTTAAACAACCGCAACACATTGGTATTTTGCGGACGGTTAACATCCTGAATAAGCACTTCCTCGTCGCTACCTGCCCAACTAATGCGCGGTACATAACGGTCGCGATTGTCACCGGTGAGCGGTGCCCAGTGAGTTTGTTGGTCGGCAAGTGACACTACACCCACCTTTACTGCTGAGTTTTGCTCACCAGCCTTGGGATAGGGAAAACGCGTGAGGGTGGGGTAAAGCGAGTCGGTATTGTTGATCATGGTGAAGTATTCAACACCGGATTGATCAAGCTGCCAGTAAGCTATCGCTTTACTGTCAGGACTCCAGCGAAAACCATCGGTAATCGAAAACTCTTCTTCATATACCCAGTCGAAATTACCGTTGATAATGGTATCGCTGCCATCGGTAGTAAGCGCTGTGACGACTTTGCTACCCAGGGTTTCCACATAGATATTGTTGTCCTGTACATAGGCCACTTTGTGGCTGTCCGGACTGAATTTGGCGAACATCAGGCTCGTTTCTTTGGGTGTCTCGCCACCGAGTTGGTAAAGTGAGTCAGACTCCAGGTTCAACACCCAGTAGTCACCGCGGGTGCGGTGCCGCCAGACCTTTTGCCCGTTAGTAAAAATCAGTGCCCACTTGCCGTCTTCCGACCACTGGTAGTTTTCAATACTCAGGGCGTCATCTGCGCCTTCAGGCGTGAGCTGTTCTACTGTTATCAGCACCTTGCGGCCGCTGCCATCAGGCTGATAAAAAACGATGTCATTGCCGGTTACGCCGTGGCTGTCATCATCAGTTTGCTGAGTATCTTTACTGCGCGCTTCGAGCACTGTGTAGCCGCTGCCATCATCCAGCCAGCGAAAATAGGGCGCACGTTCACTGTTAAATTCTTTATTAGTATAAATGCGTTCGAGCGATAAGGTTGGGGCCGGCTCAGCGCTTTGTTGCCCGTTGGGGGCACAGCCAAACAGCGCAAGCAAACCAACGCCTGTGATCAGGGATTGCGTTAACTTTTTCAATGTGAGTTCCGTCGTTTTTATTGATGTAGAGGATTATTCTTCCAGCAAAAGTGTAATGGATAGGGCACTTAAAACAAGCAATTTGGTAGTCTGAAAGCTACCGCTCAGCGGTTTTCTACCGGCAGAAGTTTGAGTATTACCCCGGCCAGCAGGGCAAAACCAATGCCTATTAATACATCGGTCATACGGGCAATGATCAGCGTTTGGGCGCTAAAACCAGGTGGCGCGGTATGGGCAAGGATAACGGTTAACGGTGTAATGAAAATACACGCCAGCGCATAATTTTTAGTGATCAGCATTTCGATAGTAAACGCCAGCACAAACAACAACAGGAGCAGTACCAGCGGCGAAGGAGACAGGGCAAAAATACCGGCGGCAAGTAACATGCCCAGCGCCGTGCCCGTGGCCCGGTGCAAAGAGCGCTGCCAGAACTCGGTCATGCGTTGGCCTTGCAAAATGGCGGCAACCGTAATGGGCACCCAGTACGGATTATCAATACCACCCAGGCTGGCCAGATAGTAACTGCCGCCAACGGTTATTCCGGCGACCAGCGCTTTTACGAAGGCGGCAGGTTGCCAGAGTGGCTGTGCCGGGCCGGTGACTTGTTTCGGTTTGTCCTTCACCACTATGCGGTCGTGCAGCCAGACGCCAATCGTTACCATCAGGCTGCCGGCAAAAAAGACGCTGGCGAGAGCAGGAATATGGTCTGTTGGTACAGGATGTGTTTTGCTCAGACAGCACACCATAATAAAAAAGAACCCGGCCGGCGGGCGCATCTGTTTATACAAAGCAAGGTAGATAGCTATCAGCGCAACCAGCCCAAGGAAAAAAGCGGAGGCGGGCAAATAGTTAGCAGTTAAAAGCCCGAGGGTAAACGAAGCGCTAAATGGGACTATCATTTTCAGTAGCGCACGGGCCCGGTAACCAGGGGTAAATGAGGGACTGTACAGTCCCAGCAGCGCACCAATACAAGCGGTAAGGCCTGCTTCCAGATGGCCACTCAGTACGCCAAGTAACAGTGGCAAAGCTATGCAAAAAGCGCAGAGGGCTATCAGCGATAACGGGCGGGGAATGGGGTTAATGGTAAAAAGTGATTTCAGACTATATAAGAAACCGCTTTGTGCCTGCTTTGCTGTGGCTGTTAGTTTATGCCGTACTGGGCGCATCATCCTGGTTTCTCCAAAACGGGTAGATGACATTGCGTCTGAATTTAGCTACCCCGGCAACGGAATTACCGCGCCGGGGTACATGCTAAGGATTAGTCCACGTACATCTTCTGTTGGAATTTAAGTTTTTCTACCGTGTTGCCCCGGCGGATCTCGATATTAAAGCGGTACGTTTCTTCATGGCGAAAATTAAACACGGCCAGGTAGTAAATCGCTTCACCTTCCTGAACCTTTTTAAAGTTTAGTTTTTTTTCGGTGCCAAGCAGGTTGGTGGCAGTGCCCTCTATGCCCACAATTTGCGCTTGCTGAGTGTCGCTGTTGAGCACGGATATGTTTACCAGTGCATTGTACTTACTGCGAACCACGCCGTACTGACGGGCGATCTCGGGACTGAAAAACGTCGAGTTGACCACAATGTAATGCACGTCCCAGTCACCCAACTGCTCTTTTTGTTCGGCGCTGGCAGTAAATGCCAACGGCAATAGTAGCAAGGCCAACAGGACAGGAATAAACTTTAAGTGCAGCGTGTAACGACCCATAATTCACCTCAACTCAGTAATAAGGTAAGTAATCTCGCAGCACCAGTTGTAAGGCCTGCAGGGCAATGATTGCAATCAGTACCGATAAGTCGAGCCCGCCAATCGGCGGAATAATGCGCCGGATAGGGGCCAGAAATGGTTCGGTGAGTTGTTGCATCACGTATTCGATGGGATTACGTCCCTGCGATACCCAGCTCAGTACGGCACGTAAAATAAGCACCCAGAATACCAGGGTGAGAAACTCTTTGACCACATCGAGTAATGCAATGATCACCAGTCCTACGGGATTAATGTTGCCACCAAACAATAGGTTGAGCACCAAGTACTTCGCCATCGCGACCAGAATCGCCAGCACCAGGGTGGCGACATCAAAGGTGCCAATAGACGGAATGATCCGCCGCATAGGCCCCACGATGGGATGCGTAGCTTTTACCACAAACTGACTAAACGGATTATAAAAGTCAGCTCTGGCCATCTGTAACCAAAGCCGCAATAACACCACCATTAAGTAAAGGTTGAATAGGGTGGTGATCAGAAAAACCGAAGCGCTCATTGCCTGTTCCTATCTAAAATAAAGTAGCCATTTCTTCGGCACGCGCTACGGCGGCCTGCATTGCCTTGGCAACAATGCCCTGCAAATCGCTGTCGATTAACGAATTACATGCAGCAGCAGTAGTGCCTCCTTTCGATGTAACCTGGGCACGCAACTCGCTAAGCGCCAGTTGCGGGTTTTCGCATACCATTTCGGCAGCGCCCAGCATTGCCTGTTGCACTAATATACGGGCGTCGGCCTGAGAAAATCCCTGCGCCATACACTCTTCCTGCATAGCCTGTAGGAATAAAAAGAAATAGGCCGGACTACTGCCAGCCGCCGCGATGACACCATTAATGTCGTCTTCTTTTTCTACCCACAAGGTTTTACCTACCGCGCCCATTACATCGGCAACGTAATCGCGGTCTGAATGTTCTACGGTTTCGTCGGCATACAGTCCCGACATCCCTTTGCCCAGTAAGCTTGGCGTGTTGGGCATTACCCGCACAACCGGATACTCACCACCGAGCATTTCCTGTAATCTGGCTACCGGCAGACCCGCCGCGATGGAAACAAAAAGCTTGCCGGTAAAGTCGGTGTTTTGCTGCATCGCTGCGCACACATCAGCCATCATTTGTGGTTTTACGGATAACACAATGGCATCAGCAAACTGGCAGGCTTCGTCGTTGGACTGGGTAACTTTAATGCCCAGTTCTTCCTGTAAGGCGTCGAGTTTTGGCCGCGAGCGGTTACTGGCAATGATGGCCTCTTTGGGATAACCAGACGCGACCAGTCCGGCAACGATACTGCGGGTCATATTGCCCGCGCCAATAAATGCAAGTTTACGATGTTGCATGAGTCTCCTTTAATTTTGCTGTTGTCGGGCACCAAAAATAGCGGTGCCAATTCGTACCATGGTTGAACCATGGGCGATAGCTTCGCACATATCACCGCTCATCCCTACTGAAAGGGTATCCACGGTGTCGACCTGCTGCGCCAAATCATTATACAACGACTGCAATGCAGCGAGGGTATGATGCTGAGCTTGTGGTGTTACATCGGCTGCCGGAATAGCCATTAATCCCCGTAAGGATAACCGTGGCAGATTAAGAATTTCTTGCACCAGGCCCGGCAGTTCTGCGGGCACTATGCCAGATTTTGATTCTTCCTGCTCTATATTGAGCTGTATGCACACATTTAATGGTGGCATATTCTCGGGGCGCTGGTCGTTGAGTCGTCTGGCAATTTTCAGACGATCGATGCTCTGTACCCAGTGAAAATGTTCAGCCACAATTTTAGTCTTATTTGATTGTATGGGGCCAATCATGTGCCATTCAATGTCTGTCAGGTGCTTAAGGGTCTGAATTTTATCGACCCCTTCCTGGATGTAGTTCTCACCAAACAATCGTTGTCCCGCTTCATACGCTAGCTCGATATCTGATACGGGTTTGGTCTTGCTAACCGCCAGTAATCGGACAGAATGGGGATTACGGTTAGCAGACGCTATGGCGTTATCTATTTCTCGACGTGCGTTTATCAGTCGATCTGCTATTGTTTGCATTAATACAACTCACCTACAGGTTATGGAGAAGTCAGGCTGTGGATATTACCGAACTTTTAGCATTTAGTGTTAAGAATAACGCATCAGACCTTCACTTGTCCGCAGGCCTTCCTCCGATTATCCGGGTGGATGGCGAAATGCGTCGGTTAAACGTTGACCCGCTCGATCATAAACAAGTACATGCGCTGGTTTATGAAATAATGAACGACAAACAACGTAAAGAATACGAAGAAAATCTCGAAACCGATTTTTCTTTTGAGGTAAAAGACCTCTCTCGCTTCCGGGTTAATGCGTTTGTACAAAACCGTGGTGCAGCCGCCGTTCTACGGACTATCCCCAGCAAAGTACTGACGCTGGACGATTTAGGCGCGCCCGCCATCTTTAAGGAAATTATCAACCAGCCCACGGGGATCGTACTGGTTACCGGCGCGACCGGCTCAGGTAAGAGTACCACCCTGGCCGCGATGATTGATCACATTAACTCGCATAAGCGCGAGCACATCCTGACCATTGAAGACCCTATCGAATTTGTGCATGAAAACAAGTTAAGCGTGCTCAACCAGCGGGAAGTGCACCGCGATACGCATAGCTTCTCAAATGCTCTGCGTTCGGCCTTGCGTGAGGATCCGGACGTTATCCTGGTGGGTGAATTACGGGATTTGGAAACCATTCGTCTGGCAATTTCGGCGGCGGAAACCGGCCACCTGGTGTTTGGTACCCTGCACACCAACTCGGCGCCTAAAACCATCGACCGTATCATCGATGTATTCCCGGCTGAAGAAAAAGCCATGGTGCGTTCCATGTTATCGGAATCACTGCGGGCGGTTATCTCGCAAACCCTGCTCAAGAAAATTGGCGGTGGCCGGGTCGCAGCCCATGAAATCATGGTAGGCATACCGGCTATTCGTAACCTGATCCGTGAGGATAAAGTGCCGCAAATGTACTCGGTAATCCAAACCGGTCAGTCCCATGGTATGCAGACCATGGATCAGTGCTTACAACGTTTAGTGGCTACCGGCGTGATTACCCAGCAGGATGCCATGGCCAAGATGGTTGATAAACAACGTCCGGGGTTTTAAGGAGTTAGCCAATGCTTGACCAACTTTTGCAGAACATGGTTGAACGCGATGCCTCTGATTTATTCGTGACATCCGGCTTTGCGGTAAGCGCCAAGATTAACGGCAAGCTAACACCGCTTATGGAAACTTCGCTGACCGATCAGGCGGCGCTGGATTTGGTGCATGAGGCCATGAGTGATAAACAGCGCGATGAGTTTCATACCACCAAAGAGTGTAACTTCGCTATTGCGCGGGAGGGCATTGGTCGTTTTCGTTGCAGTGCGTTCTGGCAACGTGATCAGGCGGGGATGGTCATCCGGCGGATTGTGACGCAAATTCCCAATGCTGAGGATCTCGGGCTGCCGTCGGTCCTAAAAGACATTATTATGTCTAAGCGGGGACTGGTGCTGTTTGTGGGGGGCACCGGGACCGGTAAGTCGACGTCACTGGCGGCGTTAATAGGCCATCGCAATACCCATTCCCATGGTCATATTCTGACCATTGAAGATCCTATTGAATTTGTGCATGAACATAAAAATTGCGTGGTCACTCAACGTGAAGTGGGCATTGATACGCAGTCTTTCGATGATGCCCTGAAAAGCTCACTGCGCCAGGCGCCGGATGTCATTCTGATTGGCGAGATCCGGTCGATGGAAACCATGGAATATGCCATGTCGTTTGCCGATACCGGTCACTTGTGTGTGGCTACATTACACGCCAATAATGCGAACCAGGCCATTGAGCGGATCATGCATTTAGCGCCTAAAGACCAGCACGACAAACTGCGCTTTGACCTGAGCCTGAATATCCGTGCCATTGTAGCACAGCAACTGGTGCCTACCGTGGATGGTAAGGGCAGGGTAGCAGCCATTGAAATCCTGCTTAATTCGCCACTGATTCGGGACCTTATCCAGCGCAATGAAATTGGCAGCCTTAAAGAGGCCATGGAGAAAGGCAAGGAACAGGGCATGCAAACCTTCGATATGGCCTTGTTTGATTTGTATAAAACAGGACGAATTAATCTTGAACAGGCATTGCACCATGCCGATTCGCCGAATGATTTACGCTTAATGATCAAGCTGGATTCGAATAATCCACAAAGTGATGGTCTGGGTTCGTTATCCGGCGTGTCCATTGATATGGATTAAGCCTTGATCCGATTTAAATCAGGGGTGACGCCGTTTGTCATTCAGCAGTACTACGATGCACTGACCACACAAGGGATCCCTTGTGTGGTGCGCAATCAGTTTATCAATGGCGCCATGGGCGAACTGCCAGCACAGGATCTTGAACCGGAGCTGTGGTTAATTAATGCCGACGACCTGGTGTTTGCCGAGCGGGTCTTATCGTCTCTCAAAGAGGATAACAGCGCTGAAGCCTGGGTGTGCGACACCTGCCGCGAACCCCAGGACGCCGAATTTAATCTGTGCTGGAATTGCCAGTCTCCCAAGTGTTAGCTTAAGCGCAAACAGAGTGTACTTTTTACGGCGCTTTCCCGTATATTAATGCCATCAAAGCAACGTTTGCCGTCTGTCGACTTATTCATGAAGAAACTCAAGCGCTATCAATACGAGCGATATGCCATTCTTTGTCAGCTTGCTTACCCCGATGCTGAAGAAAACTACCAAAAAGTACTGGAGCCCTTTCATGAACGCCAACTGGTGGATAAATATGGTCGCATGAGCGTCCGCATTCTGTGGACGGATAATAAAAGAGAAGTCATCGTGGTGTTCAGAGGGTCACTGGGGCTTAGGGACTGGCTGGCTAACATGGTGTTTGTACCGGCAAAGATTAAGCAGGTCGACCGCCATTTTTATGTACACTGGGGTTTCAAGCGGCTGCTCAATCAGCCTATGTTTTCCAGTACCAAAACCATTAACGAAGCGTTACCCTTGCGAGAATTGCTGGTAAAGGTACTGGAGCCATTACGCCAGCGGGGCAAGCGCTTTACGTTTACCGGGCATTCTTCCGGCGGTGCGGTAGCGGTGTTAATGGCCGATTACTTTGAGCGGCAGAATAAGAAGGCAGTGAAACGGGTAGTCACCTTTGGTCAACCGGCTGTGGCCACCCGGGCCTGGAATAAACACTATTTATTGCACCATAAGACCTATCGCATTTGTTGCGATCTGGATATGGTAACCTTTATGCCGCCGTTTCCCTACTACTTCTGGCATGTCGGCAAGATGCTCTGGCTGCACGATGATCAGATTTACGAGAATACCCCCACCCATGAACGCTTTTTAAAATCACTGCACAGCTGGTTGTTACGGCCGATTACTTACCATTACATGCGTAAGTATATTCGTAATAAAAGCCTGTTTGATGAGCATTAATCGGGTTGCCGGATAACCCGGTTTTTAAGCTTATCCAGGCTGTATTTGTCTTTAATACTCATGATCAGGGCAGCGATGCTAAGCAACAAAATACTGCCCGATTCGTAAATCAGTACAATTTTATCCAGCTCTTTACTTTGCAGAATGATCATCCTGCTGAGGGCGGTCATGGCAATGATCAGTGGCAGGGTTACCGGGATACGATTGCTGTTGTAGTACGCCGCCAGCATACCCATTACTTCGGCGTAGATAAATAACAGTAGCAGGTCCGACAGCTCGACGGTGCGATATTCAACCATGTGCATAATCTCTGCTCCCACCGCCACCAGTGTTGCCAGCATGATGAGGATCAATAGAAGCTTCTCGATTTGCTCAATAAATTTAGCCATCGACATAACATTCCCTAACCGTTGGAGTTTTCCTCAGTGTGAGGGAAGGGTCAGGGCATGGCTATAACTACTTAGTATGATTTTTATAGTGCTAATTGTTTGGGTGAATTGTTATTAGCCGGGCTGAGAAATCAATCCCAGAGGCTTTCAAACCAACTGGTAAAAATCACGCAGGCTGACACGCTGTCGACTTTACCTTTGGTTAATTTTTTATAACCGCCTAATTCAAAAAGCGTTGCTCTGGCATCTGCGGTTGTTAAACGCTCATCATAAGTAGTTACCGGCGTTTTATAGCGGCCATGTAAGCGATTCGCAAACTTCTGTGCTCTTTCTGTCATGATCTGAGAAGTGCCGTCCATATTCAGTGGTAAACCCACTACTACGATATGCGGTTGCCATTCATCATAGATCTTTTGAATCTTATCCCAGTCAGGAATGCCATCCCGGGCTTTTAGTGCTTCTAAGGGGGCGGCGGTGCCGGTGACTTCCTGACCAATTGCCACGCCAATGCTTTTGGTGCCAAAATCAAACGCCAGAACTGTGCGTTGCCCGGCCTCAGGCATGACCCACCTCAGGCGCAATTTGCCAGACATCAATACCCAGGCTGCTGACGGCCAGTTGCCAGCGCTGGTGGATAGGAGTATCAAACAGAATTTTCGGATCGGCTTCGATGGTCAGCCATGAGTTTTCCTGAATTTCCCGCTCTAATTGGCCCGCACTCCAGCCAGCATAACCCAAAGTGATGATAGCCTGCTCGGGTCCGCGATGATTACCCAGTGCACCTAAAATGTCTTTGGAGGTGGTGACCATAATTTCTGAGGTCAGGTTGAGGCTTGAACTCCAGCCAGGCTGAGGGCTGTGTAAAATAAAGCCGCGCTCCTGGCTTACCGGTCCGCCTGCGAGCACGATTTGCTGACCTTTCTCATCATCAACTTCTGCGTCTTTGTCGGCCTGTTCCAATAGCTCTTTAAGGGTCATATTGGTAGGTTGATTGACCACCAGGCCCATCGCGCCTTCTTCGTTGTGCTCACAAATATAAGTCAGGCTACGGGAAAAAAACGGGTCTTCCATTGACGGCATGGCAATCAGAAAATGATTGGCCAGATTTTTTAGTTCAGTCATGTTCAGTACCTCGTTGGGCCGACTTGCAAAAAGGGTGTCGGCTTAGTTAAGTTTAGCTTCAATGGCGTCAAATAACTCGCCCGTTATATTTATATCGTACGCGCGCTCTATTTCTCTAACGCAGGTGGGGCTGGTAACGTTGATTTCAGTAATACGATCGCCAATCACATCGAGCCCGACAAACATTAACCCGCGCTCCACTAATACCGGTGCGATAGTTTCTGCCAGTGCCCGGTCGCTGTCACTGATTGGTTGAGGTCGTCCTGTGCCGCCTGCAGCCAGATTGCCACGGGTTTCCCCGGCCGAAGGCAAACGCGCCAGACAATAAGGCATCACCTTACCATTGACTATCAGTACCCGTTTGTCACCGTCTTTAATGGCGGGCAGATACGCCTGCACCATCATTTGACGCTGGCCGTTATTGGTCAGGGTTTCAATGATTACGCCAAGGTTTGTGCCATCTTCTTTTATACGGAAAATGGAAGCGCCGCCCATGCCGTCTAGGGGTTTGCAAATCACATCCTGATGTTTGGCATGGAACTGACGAACCAGAGCAGCGTTGCGGGTGACCAGCGTATCTGGGATAAGCTGGGGGAAATAGGCGGTAAACAATTTCTCGTTAAAATCCCGCAGGCTCTGCGGTTTATTAACTACCAGTGCGCCCGCCTGTTCAGCGAGGTCGAGAATGTGCGTAGCATACAAAAACTCACTGTCGAAGGGCGGATCCTTGCGCATCAGGATAACGTCGAGATCACCCAGCAAATACTGCTTTTCTTCGCCAAGGGTATAGAAGTCCTGCGCCTGATCTCTCACAGTCACAGGGTAACCAATGGCTTTAGGCACACCATTGTCGATATATAAATCTTTGAGTTCCAGATAGATTAATGTCGCACCGCGATGCTGGGCCTCTAACATCATTGCGAAACTGGTGTCTTTTTCGGGTTTTATTTTGGCAATGGGGTCCATTACCACGCCAACGGTATAAGTCATAGCGCACTCTCTTTAGTCATATAAGACAAAAATGGAGGTAATCACCGCTTAATTCAAGTCATTATGCGGTTACTGGTCGTATTATTCAGCCACTTACAGAGGCAAAACTAACGATTACAAATCACCAAACGTTGCCTGTAATACAGACAGACCGGTGATTGCGGCAGTTTCTGTGCGTAAAATTCGGGGGCCAAGGGAGCAGGCTGTAAAACCGGCTTCCTGAGACTGGTGTACTTCGGTATCGGATAGTCCGCCTTCAGGGCCAATCAATAAACGGTAACCGGCAGTATTAGCGGTTAACTGAGTCAGGCGCTGTTGACTGCCTGGTGATAATACCAGGCGGGTTTGTGAGGTGGAGTCGGCCAGCCAGTCTTTAAGTGCGGTGACCGGCTTTAAATCCGGCAGGGTGTTACGGCCGCACTGCTCACATGCGCCCTGAATAATCTTTTGCCACTGCTGTATTTTTTTCTGCCAGCGCGATTCATCCAGTTTCACCGGACAGCGTTCTGTAATTAATGGCGTAATCGTTGTTGCACCCAGCTCCGTGGCTTTTTGCAGGACAAGGTCCATGCGATCACCCTTTGATACTCCCTGACCTAAGTGCAGAGGTAATGGCGACTGCGGGTCGATGGCCAGCCTGGAATCCACTTCAATGACAACCTGGCGCCGCTGAGCCAGAATAATGGTTGCCGGATACTCATTGCCGTCACCGTTAAATAAAACTACCGGATGACCATTTTTCAGACGCAATACGTTTGCTACGTGATGCGCTGCATCGGCAGTTAAGGTTAGTTCACTGTCTACAGTGATGGTGTCAGGATGAAATAAACGAGGGATACGCATAGAGACTATCTTACCAAAATGAAACGGCGGATAGTTTAGCTTTCATTGCGAGGGGAGTACAACAATACATCGCTGCAACAGTTTGCGCCGTTGCAGCGATGCTGCTTGTTATTTCGAGGCAAAAGTATTTATCGATTGTGCCTGATTGACCGCCATTGATTTGTTGCGACGGGCATGAACGGTGTGTTTTCCCTTGTCGCCTTTGAGCGCATAACCAAGAATAAATAACACAACCAAAAATAGACAACTAAGTAGTAACATTTTCTATTCCTTAAAAAATTTCTACTGATTATAAGCAGTTGCAACACTATGCCAGACCAGACATGATGCAAAAGCATGCTTACAAATACTTCTGAATGACCCTAAATACCTTTTCAGGCGCATTCACTTTTCCCAAAATGGAAAATTTTGCGCTAAAAAATATAGTCGTTTACGGTCCTCAGATCCAGTAAAAAAAAAGGGCTCGGGCGGCCTTTTTTAAAAACTTTCATGCAATCAAACGATTAGCAATAGTGAGCTATAAAACCTGTAAAAATAGTACGCTGAAGGTGTGACAACTGTGTGAAATTATAGTCCAAAAAATTCAATTCTGTTGCGTGATTCACACTAACACTGGTAACTTACTGTTAGCTAAACAATAAAGGAATTTTAGTATGTTCACTCAAGAAGACATCGATATGTACATCAATACCTACGCGATTCCGTGGGGTATCAATATTGTCATGGCAATCGTTATTTTTATCGTTGGTCGGATCATTGTGGGTCTGTTGCTATCGATCTTCCGCCGAATTATGGCGAAGTCAAAATACGACGAGATGCTCATCAACTTTGTTGAATCAATCCTCTCAGCGATATTGATGCTGTTTGTTATCGTCGCGTCGTTGGACCAACTACAGGTAGACACGACTTCTCTGGTTGCCATTGTTGGTGCTGCGGGTCTGGCGATAGGTCTGTCCTTGCAGGACTCGCTGAAGAACTTCGCGGCCGGCGTTATGCTGCTGGTATTCAAGCCATTTTCCAAAGGTAACTTTGTTGAAGCTGCCGGTACATCGGGAATTGTCCAGAATATTGGTATCTTCACTACCACCATGACATCGCTGGACAACAAAGAAATTATTATCCCTAACGGTAAAATCTACAGCGATAACATTGTTAACTACTCGGCCAAAGAAACCCGTCGTTGTGATATGACTTTCGGAATTGGTTATGACGATGATTTGCTTAAAGCCAAGAACATCCTGCGCGAGCTGGTTGATGCAGAAGAGCGTATTCTTAAAGAGCCGGAATGTTTGATCGGTGTGGCTGAATTAGGTGATAGCTCAGTAAACTTCACGGTGCGCCCCTGGGTAAAAGCGTCAGACAATTTAGCCGTTAGGTTAGCTTTTACAGAGGCAGTCAAACTGCGTTTTGATGAAGAAGGCATTACTATTCCTTATCCGCAAATGGATGTGCATTTCTTTAAAGAAGCAGACAACACCGAGCAGAAAGAAAGCGCTGAATAAGCCACGGTTCGGTAAAAAAAACGGCTCATCAGAGCCGTTTTTTTGTTCGCTTATTGTTTGCAACTGGCCTTTTTTTGACTGGTCTGATAATCGACCATGGCTGCATCCATATTGGCCTGCAGGTTTTTAATCCGGCTGTCAGGCGCCGGGTGAGTAGACAGCAACTCCATTGGACGATCGCCACCACTGGCCGCTTCCATATTACGCCACAAATCAACCGACTGGCGGGGATCAAAGCCCGCTTTTGCCATAAGTTGTAAGCCAATCAAATCGGCTTCAGACTCGTGGGTCCGGCTGAATGGCAATTGCACACCTAACTGCAGCCCAAGACCCAACGCACCCATAATTTCAGCATTGTAAGGCACCTGATTGGCGGCCAGTACCTGATTGGCGACTTGCGAGCCGGTTTGAATTAATGTGGTTTGTGACATGCGTTCATTACCGTGCTGGGCAATAACGTGACCGATTTCATGACCAACCACAGCCGCCAGTTGGTGCTGATTGGTTGCAACTTTTAACAAGCCGGTATAGACGCCAATTTTACCGCCGGGCAGTGCAAAGGCGTTAACCTGATCGTCATTGAACACTACCACTTCCCAGTCTCCCGAGTACACACCGGCGGGTACATAAGGCAGCAGTGTTTCGGCGACACACTGGACATATTGATTTTGGGCGGGCTGCTTGGAAACCGGCGTTTCACTTTTCATGCCGTCAAAAGCCTGCGCACCCATGGCATTAAGCTGTTCGTCACCAAATAAAAGTAGCTGGCTCCGGCCTGTCGGTGAGGTGGCGCAGCCCAATAAGGTGCCAGCAGTCACTGCCATTGCTAATACATAAGCTGATAACTTCATCAATTTTATTCCTTTTTCAATCTGCCAGCCGCGTTTCAACACGGGGTCACATTTCTGTCACTCAAGAGACATGAAACTGTCATTCGACTTTCTTACGCTTAGGAGTTTAAGCAGGATTAACACGCTGAAATAGTTAATGTTCGTTCAGTGAGTGTCTTTGCTAAGCATACTTCAATTAACTATAAGAAAGGAAATGCAATGAAAGCGTCAATGTTCAAAACGAGTCTACTAGCACTAAGTATAGCGGGTCTGTTAGCCGGTTGTAGCCTGGAGGGCGACGACGGTGCAGACGGTGTTGATGGTGCACAGGGACCTCAGGGCGAAGCCGGTCCGGTTGGCGCTGATGGTCAGGATGCAACCCGAGGCGTTGAACTGGCTGTCATTGGCCGGGCTTCACTGGAAGCCGAAGGTGCTGCTGAAATTGTTCAGTATGATGTGGCAAGTGGTATGGTTTATGTCACTAACAGTGACTCAAATACAGTTGCGTTGATCGATATCAGTGACTTGTCTGACGCGCCGCTGGACAGTCCGATTACCGATTTAAATCTTACTGTAGATTTAGAAGTTACTTTGCCCTCCGAAGTAGACGGGGTTGCTCTAGACGGGTTAACCAGCATTGCGTTATCCGGTGATTTGCTGGCGGTGGCAGTACCTGCTGACGCCAAGGCCGATAACGGTTATGTGTTGTTCTACACTGGCGTTTCTTCTGTTGCTCCAACCTTACTAAAAGCTGTTGAAGTCGGTAATCTGCCCGACATGGTGACGTTTACACCGGATGGCAGCAAGGTGCTGGTGGCTAATGAAGGAGAACCAAGCGGCGATTACACTATCGACCCGGAAGGTTCGGTTGCTGTAATTGACGTTGTAGATGGTGTACCGGCAGATACGGCAACGCTGTTGGACTTTGCTGCTTACAACACACAGAAAGCTGAGTTGATGGCCATGGGAATGCATTTCCCAAATCCGGCAGGACGCATTATCAATGGCGTGACCATCACCACTTCTGTTGCTCAGGATTTAGAGCCTGAATACATTGCTACCAGCAATGATATGGCGTACGTCACGTTACAGGAAAACAATGGCGTAGCGGTCATTGACCTCAATAGTATGGAAATGAACGTGGTTGGCCTGGGGTTCAAAGACTGGGCTGAACTGAATATCGATGTACAGGAAGACGGTGCCGTGGGCTTTGGACAATATGAGGGCCTGTATGGGGTCTATATGCCTGATACCATCGCCATGTATAGCTGGAAAGGGGCAGACTTCCTGTTAACCGCTAATGAAGGTGATGCGCGCGAATACTTCATTTCTGACGATATGAGCGAAACGGACTGTACTGCTGCTGGCGGTCAGGATTGGGATGATATGGAATGTCTGGCATTTACCGAAGAAGTTAAAATCGAAGATCTCGACGCCGAGCCGGGCTCAGCATTAGAAGCCTTACAGATGAACGGTGAAGCCGATGATCTGCGGGTAACCAATGCCCTTGGCGATGCAGATGGGAACGGACTGTACGATGCCGCTTACAGTTATGGTGCGCGCTCATTTACTATCTGGGATCAAAATGGTCTGGTTGTGTTCGATTCAGGTGACGATTTTGAGCGCATTACGGCGTCGTTATACGGTAGTGCTTTTAACAATGGCGACGATGAAAACGAAGGTGATTCACGCTCTGAAAATAAAGGCCCGGAACCTGAGGCACTGACGGTAGGTCAGGTGGGTGAGCGTACTTATGCATTCATCGGGATGGAGCGGATGGGCGGTATCTTCGTTTACGATATCACCAACCCTTACGACGCGTTTTTTGTTGAATACATTAATAACCGTGATGTAACCGAAGGCCTGGAAGTGGGCGATGCGATTGGTGATTTGGCTCCGGAGAGCCTGCTGTTTGTTGCCGCAGATGAAAGCCCAACCGGCGCTCCCGCTCTGATTGTGGGTAACGAAATAAGCGGTACGGTGGCGGTGTATTCAATTACCCAAAAATAATCCCTGAAGATCCGGTAATACTGGATAGCTAAAGATTGCACCTCCTGTAAATTTGCGCAGGGGGTGCCAGCTGCAAACCAACAATGCTGTGTTACTCCATAGCCGTTCAGCCTCTCTGTCTGTTAATTTGAAAAATCGCTGATTTACTATACGTTTTATGCCTGTTCATTCGAAAGTTACCGGTATTTCGACTACCTTTTATTCAGACTTGAGACAAAATGATTGCTGGATAAATAGTGAAAGAATACGAGATAGTTATTGTTGATGATGACATCATCACCTTAGCGTTACTGGAGGAAGCGTTAAAGGAATTTAACGTCCTGGTTATGGCCTCACCGGTTGACGCGCTGGAGGCTGTCAGAGAAATGGAAATCCCACCATTACTCATCATACTCGACGTAACAATGCCGCAAATGAGTGGTTTTGAATTGTGTGTCAAACTACGCGAGTTTGTTAGTGAGGAACAGTCAGATATTATCTTCCATACCGCTAGCAGTGAGATGGAAGAGCGCTTAAAAGGGTATGAAATAGGCGCCAGTGACTTTCTGATAAAACCAATAGAAATTCAGGAGTTGCGTAAAAAAGCCAAAACCATCATCAAACGCGGCAAAAAACGCCGTGCAGAACAGGCCAGTACAGAGTCGAATTCGCAACTGATACAGGCGGTGATATCGGACCTCACGGAACAGGGAATTTTAATTCACTACTTCCGGGCTGCGTCGAAAACCAGCAGCATTTCCTCGCTGCTAAATCTTATTGTGAAAACCGCTACCAGTTTCGGTGTGAACTGTTCTGTTCAGGTGAAATATGCAATGAACGACATCGAATACCGCCAGGCATTGTCTACTGAATCGTCTATTTCTGCTCTCGAGCGGGAGTTACTCGACAGGCTTGAGTATTCGGAGCGCATAATGAGCAGGGGCAAACGGTTATTTCTGAATTATCCACCCTTTACCCAAATTATCAAAAACATGCCGGATGATCCTGCGCAGGCAGGGCGCTACCGGGACCACCTGGCCATCATTCTGGAGGCCGCTTCAAGTCAGTACCGGGACATTGTTAAGACTGAAGAAGTAAATTTAATGATTCAGGAACTGGAGGTCGTGCAAAAGAAAGCAGATGCAGAAAACCAGGCAAAAAATCGCCAGGTACTAGCGACCCTAACCGAGTTAGTTGATTCTGTGGAAAGCAAAATCTTTGAATACGGCTTAACCGAAGAACAGGAAAATGAGTTGTTACAGCTGTTCCGAAAGAGCACCGACAAAGCCTACGATACTATTGATAATGCAATGACAACTGAAAATCTGCGCTTAATTATGCAGCGATTGAAAGCCTTACGAGAATTAAGCCAGTCCCAGGATGAAGCTGAAGACAGTATTACAGACGTGGAATTGTTTTAAGTCAGCCGCTGGTGGCAGTGAGGCTAAGAATCCAACGCTGTAACCTGACCAATGATAGCCTGAGAGTCTTTCGCAAAGCGCTTGCCGGCATAGTGGTCCATGACATTTGCGTGACAAAGGGGTAAGCTTAGCAAAACTCATTGGACCTGTTTTACTGCCCGTTGCCGGGGCTGACAGGCCATTTGCTACAGAGAATCAATAATATGAACGCAAATGTTGTATTAAGCGGTGTGGGCTTGTGGACCCCGCCTTACAAAATTACCAATCAGGAGCTGGTGGAAAGCTATAACGCCTGGGCTGAGGCCTATAATCAGCAACATCAGGCGCAGATTGAAGCTGGTGAACTGACCGCTAAACCATTTTCCAGTGCCGAGTTTATTGAAAAAGCGTCTGGTATCAAAAGCCGTTATATCTATTGCAAGGAAGGGGCGCTCGACATTGAACGGATGCGCCCGGTGATCCCGGAGCGCGGTGAAGGCGAGTTGTCTAACCAGGCTGAGATTGCCATTGAAGCGGCCAGACTGGCCATGGCCGATGCTAACAAAAGCGCTGCTGAGATTGATGCGGTGATTGTGTCCTGTGCCTACACACAGCGCTCATATCCGGCGATTGCCATCGAGGTGCAAAATGAACTGGGCATTGAGGGCTTCGGTTTCGATATGCTGGTGGCCTGCTCGGCGGCTACCTTTGGCATGCACCGGGCATGGGAAATGATTGCGTCCGGCAATGCCAAATGTGTGCTGGTGATTAATCCGGAGCTGGTGTCACCTCAGGTGAACTATACCGACCGCGACAGCCATTTTATTTTTGGTGATGTCGCAACGGCGACCATTCTGGAAACCGCCGAAACGGTCAATACCGACACTGCCTTTGATATCCTGAGCACCAAAGCAAAAACTGTTTACTCTAATAATATCCGTTCGAACTTTGGTTATATATCCCGGGCGAATGATGTTGATCCCTTTGGTCCGGATAAGCTCTTTCATCAGGCTGGCCGCCGGGTCTTCAAAGAAGTCTGCCCTATGGCCGCAGAGCACATTGCCGGTCACCTTAGCCAGCATGAGTTAACCCCGGATAATGTTAATCGCTGGTGGTTACACCAGGCGAATATCAATATGAATACGCTGATTTGCAAAAAGCTGCTGGGCCGGGATGCCAACAGTGAGGAAGCGCCGATTGTGCTGGATGAATATGCCAATACTGCTTCGGCTGGCTCGATTATCGCTTTTGCCCTGCATCATCAGGATCTTGCCAGCCAGGACGTTGGTGTTATTTGTTCCTTTGGCGCGGGTTATTCTATTGGTAGTCTGGTTGTCCGCAAAAGGTAGCTGGAAGCTACAGGCAGATTGTGATAGAAAATAACCAATAAATAGAGGGGGTTAAACTTCCCCTCTTAAGCAGTATCGATAAATACTGCAGCCCACCACAATTGCCTCGGTGTAACAGTAGGACAACAAATGATTGCAGATATCGGCTACGGCCTGAATAGTATTGGTTACCTGGTCTTGTTGTTATTGCTGTTTACGGTGCGTAAACCGGGGCTGGCGAAATATATGCTTAGCCTCGCTACGCTGGTTACCTTGCTTTGGTCACTGAGCTTTGTGTCACTGTTAAGCGGCCCGTTAAGTGTCTTACACTTACTTCAGGCAGATACCATTAAACAAGGCATCTGGCTGCTGTTTATAGCCAGTTGTCTGAAAAACGATTTTGCCAATATCTGGCAGGTGCTGCGTCAGCCGGCCACCTTATTTGCGATGTTGGTTCCGGCCATCGCACTGTTGAGTCCCTGGTTTATTCAGGTTGATATCACCTGGCATTTTCTGATGCAAACCCTGATAGCACTGGAAGTGCTTATTTTGCTGGAAGTGCTTTACCGTCAGGTTGGTCAGGATCAGTGGGCGTATAAGCCACTGGCGTTGTATTTGGGGGCGACCAATCTGTTTGAGTTTGTGTCTTACGCCAATGCCACCATGCTTGCTAATGTGGAACCCGGATTTATTGCCGCCCGGGGTTATATCTACCTGCTGATGTTACCGTTTCTGGTGATTGCCACACGGCGCATAAAACACTGGGGCGTAAATATCTTTATCTCCCGTGATGTTGTATTGCACAGCTCACTGTTGCTGGTAGCCGGGGTGTATCTCTTTATCATGGCAGCCATGGGCTACATTATCAGCTATTTGGGCTGGAGCTGGGGCTCCACTGTGCAAATTATACTGATTGCTTTGTCGCTGGTTATGCTCGCCACGCTGTTTTTATCGAATACCTTTCGCACCCGCATTAAGGTATTTATTACCAAACACTTTTTTGCTAATCAGTTCGATTATCGCGAGGAGTGGGTGAAATTGACCAATGTGCTGTCGCAAAACGATCAGTCATTACCCAGTGTTTACCAGATGGCATTGGAAGGGGTGATGGGGGCAATAAATTACGACAGCGGCGCACTCATTAAAAAGCAGGGGCCGGGCTTTCATGTGGTGAGCAGCCACCACTTTATGCCGTTATCCGAAGTGGAGGGAACGCTTAAGCCATTATGGGACTACTGCGAAAAAACCGGCTGGTTAATTGATATTGATGAATATCGCACCAAGCCCTACGTGTATGAAGGGCTTAATTTGTCGAATGAAGTGGTTGAAACTACCCGATTGCAACTGGTGATCCCGTTTATTCGCGAGGGCAATATGTGGGGGCTGGCATTGCTGTGCGCGGTGGATCGACCGAAAGTGTCATTAAACTGGGAGGTGCGGGACTATTTAAATGCCGTAACTAACCAAATTGCTAATTTTATTTATTTGCATGAAGCGGCACAATCATTAGCCGAGAATGCACAATTTGCCGCTTTCAACCGGATGGCTGCCTTTGTTTTGCATGATCTCAAGAATGTACTGGCGCAGATCGACCTGATCCTGTGTAATGCAGAGCAGCACAAAGGTAACCCTGAATTTATTGAAGATACCTTTGAAACCTTGCATCATACTAAGGCACGTATGGACAGGATGCTCCGTCAACTGACTGAAAAACAGGTCGAAGAAAAAGGCGCGGACGCCACACATACCTTATCGCAGTTAATTAAGCAGGTTATTGATAAGCGTTGTCAGTCGTTATTACCTCTTCCACAGGTGGTGGTAAAAGAAGAAACAGACGTGGTGGTAGATCAAGATAAGTTTGCTAATGTGATGTATCATCTTATAAGCAATGCTCAGCAGGCCTGTACCGATGACGGAGAAATAGAAGTCATGCTGGTACTGGATGCCGAGCGGCAACACCAACTCGTGTTTATTGAGGATAATGGCACGGGGATGGATGAAGAATTTATTAAGCATCGCCTGTTCAAACCCTTCGATACCACAAAAGGTAACGCGGGGATGGGCATTGGGGCATATGATGCAAAAACCTATATGGAATCGATCGGCGGATATTTACAGGTACAAAGCCAGCCAAATGTAGGCACTTGTTTTACGCTGGGTTTTCCCATTCAGTAAAGCCGCCAGTATCGAGCAGAATAAAAATGGAAACAGAGTATGAGTGACACCATCCTGGTAGTTGATGACGATTTAGGTATTCAAAAGCAGTTAAAATGGAGTTTAACCGACTTTAACGTGGTTTTTGCCGACGATCGTTCTTCTGCAATTGCGCAGTTACGTCGGTTTGAACCCAAAGTGGTCACTCTCGATTTAGGCCTACCTCCTGATCCGGCTAACGCCTCAGAAGGCCTGAAAACCCTGGAAGAAATTCTGGCTTTGGCGCCCAATACTAAAGTGATTGTGGTAACCGGCAATAACGATAAAGAAAATGCATTGAAAGCCATCGACTTTGGTGCCTATGACTTTTATCAGAAGCCAATCGACTCCGACACGATAAAACTGCTCATCAACCGCGCGCTGAACCTGGCCAAGCTGGAGGACGAAAACCGGATTCTGGCTAAGACAAGGCCGGCTATGGGGCGGATTATTGGCAACAGTGATGCGATCCAAACTGTGATGCGCAAAGCCGAAAAAATAGCCGGTACTGATATCAGCACCTTACTGCTGGGCGAAAGTGGTACAGGTAAAGAAGTCTTTGCCCGCACCATTCATGAACACAGCCCGCGTAAAGAACAGCCTTTTGTGGCCATTAACTGTGCCTCTATCCCGGAAAACCTGCTCGAAAGTGAGTTGTTCGGTTACGAAAAAGGGGCTTTTACCGGTGCTAATAAAACCACCATAGGTAAGATCGAAACGGCACAGGGCGGCACGCTGTTTCTAGACGAAATTGGTGATATGCCCATTGGTCTGCAGGCCAAAATGTTGCGATTCCTGCAGGAGCGGGTAATTGAGCGGGTGGGCGGCAGAAATGAAATTCCGGTGGATATTCGGGTGATTTGTGCCACCCACAGAGATATTCAGGCCATGGTGGGTGAAGAAACCTTCCGTGAGGATTTATTTTACCGGATTGGCGAAATCCCGATTAATATTCCGCCATTACGGGAGCGTGAGCAGGATATTGTGTTACTGGCACGGACCTTTCTCAATCAGTATCGCGAAGAGTTTAATGCTAAAGCTAAGAGCTTCAGTGACGGTGCTATACGAGCCTTGCTGGCTCATCGTTGGCCGGGTAACATTCGTGAGCTGCAGAATAAGCTTAAATCTGCTGTGATCATGGCTGAAGGAACCGTTATTCAGGCCGATGACTTAGGCCTGCTTGAGCCATCGGAAGATTTCGAAAGCGAGATCCTCAACTTGCGTGAAGTGCGCGAGCAGGCAGAAAGTAAAGCTATCCGCAAAGCTTATCAGCGTGCTGATAAAAATATGTCGAAAACAGCTGAGTTGCTTGGTGTTACCCGGCCAACCCTGTATTCACTCATTGATAAGTACCATCTTGAAGATTTAAAAACCGGCGTATAATGGCTAACGCCTTTATTTAACAGGGTCTTGCCAATTAATGGAAGACAGATGATTGAGTGAGGTTTGCACCCGGGTAGGAGGCAAATCAAACTTTTCTTCCAGGGGAGATTTTTGCCGGTCCAGCGTGTTTGATTTCTCGCCGGTTAACCCTATCCAGCAGTCTTTACCAGAGCGTTTAGCGGCATACAAACATTCATCGAGCAAGCCAAAATAGCCGTCCCAGTTAAGCCTGGCGGGTTCGCTGGGGTACAGTGGAAGGACACAAAAGCCAATCGAACAGGTAATGTGAATACTGTGTTGTTGGCTAATCTGAAAGTCATTATCGTGAATCCCCTGTCGCAGTCTGTCTGCCAGTGCTACGGCCTCAAGCCGGTTGGTATTGCGGCAAACTGCCAGAAACTCTTCGCCCCCCCAGCGGATGAGTATGTCTGATGGCCTGAATACTGAACCCGTCATTCCGCACCTAATTAACTGATTTATTTTTCTTGACACCGATCCCCCATTTTGATCTATTACTCATCTTTGGGTGCAGCAAAATGGCTATTTCTACTTCCTCCCTATCAGGGTTAACTATCAAACGCATGGACCATCTTGGTTTAGTATCCGGTATGTGTCGGGAGCTTGGTATCGCTAAGATGATTGATGCGGTTATCCCAAAAAACAATGAGCATAAGGTGACCTGCATACACCGGAGCAATCCGGACATCGATTCCGGCATTATCCGGACACCCTTTCCGTTTTAATCCGGACACCGATTCCGGGATAAGCCAGCCAGTTTTCTGCTAACTCCGGAATCACTGTCCGATT
>Ga0213832_1000075_pt1 | contig 190422 bp, 167 predicted proteins | sample SWATP13_FD_161660 | JGI IMG/M metagenome (GOLD analysis project Ga0213832, IMG submission 161660) | Coastal seawater microbial communities from Marineland, Florida, United States - SWA TP1 #3 | ecosystem: Environmental > Aquatic > Marine > Coastal | place: USA: Florida | collected 2016-08-06 | reverse complement strand
CGTGACAGGCCGGTATTCTAACCAACTGAACTACCACTCCGCATTATATCGCTTAATTTCAACTGACAAACATTACATCAAGTGGCGGAGTGGACGGGACTCGAACCCGCGACCCCCGGCGTGACAGGCCGGTATTCTAACCAACTGAACTACCACTCCGCAGAGATGTAAACTGTAAAGAGAATTGGCGGAGTGGACGGGACTCGAACCCGCGACCCCCGGCGTGACAGGCCGGTATTCTAACCAACTGAACTACCACTCCGCATATCGCTTTACTGTTTCAACAGCTTGTCGTTGAAAGCGGCGTGAATGATACGGTTAGAAATCCATGCCGTCAACACTTTTTTTTCAACTTAATGTCATATGCGCAAATTGCAACCAAAACGCCGAAAAACAGAACAATTATCAGCGAATTCGTCATTAATTCTTGCGTTTACGTCTTAAAACAAAAAATGCAACTGCCGCAATTAACACGATAATAATGTTGCCAACTACGATTAATGTAATGTTTTGCCACTTTTTAGCTTCTGCTTTAGCAATCTGCTCTTCTCGTGCAGCGGCTAACGCCTCTTCAAGCGCTTGCTGATTGGCTTCAATCTCATTTTTCAATGACTCAATATTAGTAGGTTCTGAATCATCTACCTGAATTTCACCGTTTTCATCTAATGTGGGGACTAATGGCCCCCCCACTCGCTCAACATTAAACGCGTGCTCAGGTACAACCAACCTAAATTCTCTTCCATCAACGGTTTGGCCAAACGCATTTAAAACAACGCGATGAATGCCAGGTTCGGTATAACCAATTTCCTTTATGCGTACAGCATCTGTTCCAGATGTAATTGAAAACGGCTCAGTTTGTTTATCAGGAAACGTTATCTTACCTTGAAAAACAAGCGTGTCTGGGAGTACTAATTCTTCGTTGATTTGAATGTTTAATTTATGGCTTGAAAGTTCGTCTGTGGTTGTTTCCACATTAAGCGTGATTGGATTAGGTTGAATGATCACTGGTTGCTGACGTAATTCTCTTGTCGCCATGGGCATTTTGACACTATATACCGGTACCCATTCACCTGCGGCAAAATTAAGCTCAAATTCTGCCGTAAATATACCATCACGGGCATATTCATCTAGTTCATAGCCATCGTCTCTAAAAGAGCCAATTTGTACATTGTCAGAGCCAAAATTGTCATAGTTCGAATTATTGGTACTAAAAAAGTCGATGTCTAAATGAATTACATCATTAAATAAAGGGTCATCAATAACCTTGTCACCGTTTAAAACCTGCGCAACAACTTTTAGTGTTTCCCCTGACATAATAAGCTCAGGAAGTGGATCAACTTGCAGCATTACGTCAGACACAACCATGATTTGACTGTTCGGCAATATTTCTCCTACAGCTTGCCAAGGTCCTGGCATAGGCTCTAGAATTCTGATCATGTCAAACGTGCGGTCATCAAACCACTCAACTTTTCCGTCATCAGGTAAATTGTTGATGCGTAATTTACTGCCGTCTGGACGCACAAGAATGATGGGCGTGGAACCACTACGACGATAAAAAATAAGCGTTATCTCATCAAGTTCCGCATCTATTCGAAATCGATTATCAAAAAACGGAATTTGATTGGTGATATTAGTATCTTCATAATATTTCACTTCCGTTTCTTCAGCTGTCACTGACATTGCCGACAGCAAAGCAGCTAAACCAATGCCAACTTTTTTCGCTACTCGCCCCATAATGGCGAACTCCCCTTCTCTGCAATAATTGCCAATCTTTCTTTATGTTGTTCTATTTCATCGGCAGTTGCATGAATAATCTTTAACGCTTGTCTGTTTTCAGGTAAACGGCGAATAGCATTTGCATCTTCACCATCAGCAGCACCATCCCCCATGGAAAGATTCAATGCCGATTGCTTGCGCGTCATTTCAATATAAACAAACGCCAGTAACTGGGCATCGATCAAAGCGCCATGGTAGGTACGATCGATAAGACCATCAACGCGGTAAAACTTAGCTAAGTAGTCGAGTGTTTTAGGCGAGCCAAACTCGTCCTTGGACACTTTTAGGGTATCGGTTACCTTACAAATGTCTTCGGTTTTTGGTAACCCACGGTTAACCATACCAAACTCGTGATCCATAAAGCCAACATCGAATTTCGCGTTGTGAATAATGAGCTCTGACCCTTTGATAAAATCAATAAACTCATCAGCAACCTGATCAAATAGAGGCTTGTCACGCAAAAACTCGTTGGTTAATCCGTGAACGTCGATAACTTCCTGTTCCATTTCAAATAATGGATTAATATAAGCGTGGTATGTTCTTCCTGTCAGCTGGCGGTTAACCAGTTCAACGCAGCCAATTTCTACAATACGATGACCTTCTCTAGGGTTAATACCTGTGGTTTCTGTATCGAGTACTACGAGTCGTTCTTCTACTTTATTTGTCATGTTGACCTTTCTAATTTAAACACCTGCCCGAGTCCTACTCAGGTAACTTTTCAGGAAATTCTTGCAAATTAATTTTGACGCGTTTGCTCTTATATAAGCAAATCGTGATTAGGACTGCAATGATTGACGTCGCCAAAACCCATTGAAAATGACCAATACCCCACAACAAAACGGCCACGACGTTTACAGTAAAGTCGAATATCAAGGCAAACACAATCAGCAAACTATATCTGTGCCATAACCATTTAACCCAGTTAGCTGCATCCGGGCGCCTTAAGGTAAGCACTATAACTGCCAGAATACCGATCGCTCCTGAAGCTAAGTTGACAAAAAACACCCATTTATCCGGATAGAAAAATTGAATGATACTCGCACGATCTTGCATGTTAGTAACAGTGACAATCCAAACTAAATATGCCTTCAACAAATACATCAATGCGATATATATAATCGGTGATATCTTTACACAATCAAACTTATCAAAATCGGCTGGTTTTAAATCCGCATATTGATGCTTTTGTACGTTAGTCTTCATTGTCATACTTTTTTGAACGACTGTCTTTTAGTAAGCCTTGGCCTGCCGTGATTGCTCTAACCGCTTTTGACTTGAATTCACGCACATAAAGTGTATGAACGATAAAGAGGCTCATCACAATGAGTAAAATAGGATGGAAAAACCACCCAAGTGCCGCCATAGAAAAATAATATGAACGCAATCCATAGTTATACGAATGGGCCGCTTGATCTTGTACTACTGCCATTTGCTTAGCATAATTGCGCAGGCCTTCATCAGTGCCTGGCTCATCAATGGGTGCCGCACCAACCATTACATTTAAGAAGCCATACTGACGCATTGACCACGTGAATTGAAAAAACGACAGTACAAAAATAAAAGCGAGTAAGCCAAGCTTTATTTGAATAAGGTCATGTTGAGGGTCAGCAGCGTATGGAATCGACGCAATAACTTCTTCGAGCTTCTCTACTTGCGCAAACAAAGTCAAAACACCCGCAATTACCAGTAATGTAGTCGAAGCAAAAAACGCAATATTTCGCTCAAGATTAGCCAATAAGGCTGCGTCTCCTACCCGAATGTCACGAGTCATAAGCTCATACATCCAATGAATACGATGTTGATGCAATGAACGCGCGATGCAGTCAGTGGTTTTAGCCTTTTTACGCGCAAACCACGTATAACCAGACCAAGAGACAAAAAAACAAACCACTGCTAATACATCCAGCCAGGAAAATATCACTACATTACCTCTATTCAATCTATTTAGTGTAAGAAATTATATGCGCATCAACCGTTGAATAAAACGCTTTTTCTTACCGTGGTTAAATGTTTGTGCACTGATATTCTTTGTTAACATGTTATCAATTGCTTGCAACTTGTTTCATTTAGTCTCGTCAATAATGTCAATTATCGTAAATGCATTGACTCTTAATGCTGTTTTTTTAGCATGGCTGTTTCGTTGGTCACATTAAAACAATGACATAGAGGTATCGCCTGCATGAAGCGAGTAAAATCGTCATTAATTACACTTGTAACAGCTTTGTCTGCATTCTCTCCTCAGACGATGGCGTTCAATAGTTATAACTCTCCCGATAGCTTTCCAACTCAGTTGACAATTCCCAGACTTGAAAACCAAGTAGAAATAGACGGTCAAATCAATATTTCAGAATGGCAAAACGCTAAAAAAATACTCATTAACAACGTAACGCGTCCTTATAATAACATCGTTAGTCCTGTGTATACTGAAGCGTTAATTTTTGATGATGGTTCAGCGCTTAATATCGCATTCATCGCTGAAGATCCGAACCCCGAGGAGATACGAGCGTTTTTGCGTGACAGAGATAAAGCTTGGGGTGACGATACCGTAGGAATTAAAATTGATACCTACAACGATCAGCGAAGCGCGTATCGATTCTTAGTTAATCCACTAGGCGTTAAAATTGACGGCATCGAAAATGAGGTCACTAAAAAGGAAAGTGATGCTTGGGATGGGATATGGCATGCAGCAGGCCACATTAACGATAAAGGTTTTATTGTTGAAATGTCGTTGCCATACCGTATGCTTAATTTTGCCGAGTCATCATCACCTCAAGACTGGGGAATTGAGCTACTTAGAAATTATCCAAGAGACGAGCGCCTCAGACTTTCGAACATATACCTCGATAGAAATAACAATTGCGAAATATGCCAACTTGTTACTGCAACTGGTTTTGAAGGTGCAAAACAAGGTGACAACCTTATCGTTACGCCATCATTGGTAACGGGGGTCAGTGAATCTCTCAACGGAGACAAGCAATGGGAACGAAGCAATAATAGTGAAGCCAGTTTAGATGTTCGCTGGGGTATCACTCCTGACGTTTTGCTCAATGCGACCATTAATCCCGATTTTTCAACTATTGAAACAGACAGCGCTCAGCTGGACATTAATAATAATTTTGCCTTATTCAATCAGGAAAAGAGGCCTTTTTTCCTCGACAATGCGGACTATTTTGATACGAATTTTAACCTAGTATATACGCGAAATATTAATGCCCCCGGCTATGGTGCAAAACTCACAGGCCGACAAGGCGACCACGCATTAGGCGTGTTCATCACAGATGATGAATCAACTAACATACTCATCCCAGGAAACCGTAGCTCTTCCGTTGCTACAATTGGCGACACTTCTCAAGCGGCCGCAATTCGCTATCGCTACAGCGTTGACGACACCACCACATTGGGTTGGATTTCCACTCTGCGCCAGTCTGAAGGCTATAACAACCATGTACATGGCATTGATGCGCGAAAACGGCTTACCACAACAGACGTCATCAAGTTTCAATCACTGTATTCATCAACTGATTATCCGGTTGACTTATTCAAGCAATTTTGTGGCTCAGACGAACCGGATGGATGCCAATCTCCTAATGAAATAGCGTGTAGTTTCAATGACTGCGAATATAATGAACGCGTACTGCGAACACAAATGGACAAGCCTTTTAGCGGTAATGCACTACGTGCAGGCTATTATCATAGCGATAGCGATTGGGACTATCGTGTCAGTTACGACAGAATAAATAGTGGCTTTCGCGGCGATTTAGGCTTTATGACACAAGTAGATTACAACAAGTTTGTTGTAGGTGGCGAACGCAAATGGTACGCACAACCGGGAAAATTTTGGAACAAATTTAAGATTTATTCCGACTGGGATATCACCCATAACGACAACGGTGAACTCATCGAAAAAGAATTTGATATTAGCGCACAAGTAGACGCTAAAATGAATTCTCACTTACGTATCGCTTTCTCCCATAGAGATTTAGTGGGCAGTCGTCTAGACGGTAGCGACATAGCAATCAAAGGTAATACCACCCTGTTTACTGAAAAACAATTCAACATATCCGGCAGCATCAAGCCTGCGCTCGGCTTAAATTTATATGCCAATTTGAAATTTGGTGATGCCATTGATTACCGCAACAACAGATTAGGCGATTTATCCCAGTTGCATAGCTCAATAAACTGGAATGTGAATCAACATTTGGAATTTAAGCTAAAACAAACATACAGACAGCTTGACGCTGACAATGCCAATGTTTTTATTGCACGTTTATTCGATTGGCGGACCACGTATCAATTTAATGTGAAAAGCTTTATACGCTTCAGCGTTATTTACAACAACACCAGTCGTAATCCATTTAACTATCTTTACCAAGATCCTGATGAAATTGCGCGATATAGTAAAAGCTTAGCGACAGAGTTGCTGTACGCATATAAAATCAACCCTCAAACAGTATTTTACGTAGGGTATTCCGATCACTACGATGGCAGTGAACGTTTTAGTGATATCGAACAAGACCAGCGCACTGTTTTTATGAAAGTAAGTTATGCTTGGATGAAATAGCAATTATATATATATTGCTCTCCATGTCGCAGTTAGTCATTTGAAATAAAACTGCGACATTAACAAATAGTTAACACTAAAAATTGTATTTAACTCAGATCTCTGACACAATCGCGCCAAAGGAAACAAATAACAATAATTTAGTACGGAGAAAAGATGTCTCTCATCAAGAAGTATAGCGCTGTAGCTTCTTTGCTCGCCATACTGTCTACTCAGCAGACGTCATTTGCGCAAACACCAGACAAAAATACTCGATACCAAGCGCCAAGCACGACGCAATCAGCGGTAATAGACGGTGAGCTCAATGACGCATTATGGCAAGATGCAATCAAGTTTGACTTAAATCTTGTCAATGATCCCTATGAAAACACGCCCAGCCCAGTTAAGACTACTGCGATGCTCATAGAAAACGGTGAATACATTTACATCGCATTTATCGCAGATGATCCTAACCCTTCAAAAATACAGAGCTTTTTAGGTGACCGCGATACCAAATGGGGTGATGACATTGTTGGCATAAAACTCGATACATTTAACCACCGCAGACTTAACTATGAGTTTTTCGTTAACGCCTTAGGTGTTCAAAATGACAGCATCAAAAATGTAATGACCGGAGAGTCAAACACGGCATGGGACGGCATTTGGGAATCTTACGGAAAGATTACCGACAAAGGCTTTCAAGTGGAAATTGCCATTCCTTATCGCATTCTAAACTTTGATGCTGAAAACCAAACGAAACAATGGGCATTTGAGTTATTACGTATGTACCCTCGCGATAATCGACTACGTATATCACACGTACCGCTTAATCGTGACGATGCCTGCTGGTTATGTCAATACCCCATACTTGAAGGTTTTGAACAAGCAAAAGTTGGGAAAAATATTATGTTAACCCCTGCGCTTGTGGCAAACCGTCACGAAACCAGAAATGTTTACGTCGATCAAGACTGGCAAAGTGAAAATGATATTGAAGCGAGCTTAGATTTACGTTGGGGCATTAACTCAAACACTTTACTCAATCTAACGCTTAACCCTGACTTTTCGACAGTAGAGTCAGATGCTGGTCAGTTGAGTATCAACAAAACCTTTTCATTATTCTTTGAAGAAAAGCGCCCATTTTTCTTAGAAAATAGTGACTATTTTAGCTCTAACTATGATCTAGTTTATACGCGAAATATTGCCGATCCTGATTATGGTGCCAAACTCACCGGAACCGAAGACAAACACAGCTATGGTATTTTCGTATCTCACGACACAGAAACAAACTTTATTGTGCCAGGTAATACAAGCTCAGATATCGCCAGCTTAGGAATAGAAAGTCATTCAGGCTCATTGCGATATCGCTACGATGCTAACGATGACTGGTCAATTGGCACTATCGGAACCTTTAGACAAGCTGATGAGTATCACAACTACGTATTTGGTTTAGATACTAAATATAAGCTAGACGAGTCGAATAGTCTCACCGCTCAGCTATTGAGTTCAGAGTCTAAATATCCTTCACAATTGTTTAAAGACTTTTGTTACGCGGAAGGTGATGGCGCCTGTGAAGCACCGGAAGATGTCGATTGTAATTTTGCAGATTGCGACTTCTCTGAACAAGTATTAAGAACGAAGAAAGATAATAGCTTTACCGATCAAGCGTTAAAGCTTGGTTTTTTACATGAATCCGAATACTGGAATATAGCGCTAAATCATCAACAAATTGGCGCAGATTTCCGAGCAGATTTAGGTTTTATGCCACGCGCTGACTATGAAGTTTCTGAAGCCCTAGTTGAACACTATTTTTACGGAGACGAGACTAGCTGGTGGACAGAGACAGCTTTATATGGCGAGTGGAACATTAAACATAATGAACAAGGTGAATTGCTCGAGAAAACCTATGCCGCTGGTATTGGCGTTGACGGCCCGATGTTATCCTATTTCGAATATTACATTTATCGTACAGACAAAGTAGGACTACGCCACGACGAGTCAGTGCTTAACATCGACGGTAACACAACGTTGTTTGAACAAGACTCGATGTATATCTACGGTTCATTACAGCCGCGCCCTGATTTGTACACACATTTTAAGTATGAATGGGGAGACCGTATCGACTATTCAAACAATCGATTAGGCGACCATTATAAATTTGATTTAAATGTTACTTACAACGTTACCAAACATTTAGAGTTAGACTATTTCTTTACATCGAGTCAATTAGACGCAAAACCAGCGCACAACGCCAGTGCTGAATACGTCTATAAAGCGGCACTCAATGAGCTCAGACTAACCTATCAATTTGACGTTAAGAGTTATTTGAAGCTCAATTTGGTACATAGCGATATTGAAAGAAATCCTGATAATAATCCCTTTATTGGCGTTTCAGAAACTAATAAAGATTTATCAACACAGCTGATCTATGCTTATAAAGTGAATCCACAAACTGTGTTTTTCTTAGGCTATTCAGACAGCAGTGTGCAGGATGACTTGCTTAATAGTTTAGAGCGAAAAGAACGAACGTTTTTCACCAAAATCAGCTATGCATGGATGAAGTAACATTTGGTCCGTTGATATGAGGAGCGTTTTTGCCAAGGGTAAATGCTTTTAATCTATCACTAATTAGCCATCATTGGTTTTGGCAACCAATGATGGCTGGCTTATTATTGATAGCCAATAGTTCACTGGCGCAGGATTCGCTCAGTCTTGTCATGGTAAGTGACGATGGACCACCTCACATGATTGCTAAATCGCAATCAGGAATCGATATTGCCAAAGCCGTTTTAAGTGACTTAGATTACCAAACACAAGTGGCTTTCGCCTCATTGAAAAGAGGTAGGCAGTTAGTGATTAACAAGCAAGCCGACCTTTTCTTACCCACATTTTTTGAAGCTGACAAAGAAAACATCTATCTTTCTAACGCTTTTATTCAATATCGTCCCACTGTTTTTACAAGAAAACAGCAACCATACAGCTTTGAGAAACTTACAGACATTAAGAATCTACGGGTGGCCACTTTTCAGGGTGCTACGGGATACTTTGGTAAACAATTCGTTGAAATGACAAGTCAGAATTATTACCGTGAATTTCACGATATGTCGAAGCTACCAGAGCTGCTAATTGCTGAGCGCGTTGATATCGTTGTACTCGATCATTATATTTTCTATTACTATTTGAATGCTTATATTGAAGAGCGTCGCTTAAATGCGGACTTGTCACGCACAATCACAAGTTTCGCACTAATTCCACCAGTCAGTGCTTATGTAGGGTTCAATAATGCTAATTTGCGTGACGAATTTAATCGAGCTTTAGCGGTGTTTTTGGCAGATGAAAGAGACCGCGCGATTATCGAAAAATACATTGGCACCCAGTCTCATTGATCACTGACAATTTGAATTATTTGAATATGACAGATTTGCTACTGCGCGTGTAAATACGGTGCTCTGGTTCTGTCCATTTCCCTTTCTTCAAATATGACGTAGAAACGGTCATTTTTTCGGGTGACATTTCACTCACAGATTTTACTTTTGTAATACCGTCTGCGTTTCCTTCAACATCTTCATAGGCGACAAAGCTTGTATCACTTAACATTTCTATTGTGCCAGTGGTAAAAAATTCAGCCGTAGTGAAATAATAAAATACGAGAGAATCACGCTTTTTGTCAAAGAAGATGATAGATTCCCCACCGTATTCTCCGTCATTGATCGAGTGTAGTGTTCTGATCGCATTACCATTTAGATGGCGCTCCCACATGGAAACATCCACCACTGGCGGCTTACCTGCTGGTGTATTAAATGTTGATTGCCATGTGCCTAAATATGGCGCAAAAACCTGTAACTGTGGTGAAAGTTCCTTATTACTGCTATGTGCAAGTTGGCTCATAAACAGCAAACTCGTTGCAATTAATAACTTGATATGTTTAATCATTTGTTTTCTCTTGTTTTTTGATTGAATTATTATGTATTGTTTTTATCTTTTGTTTTCTTAGGTTTCCAATTAATTTTAATATCGGCATCAACCACAACAGTTGCAGAAATTTTGTCGTGAATGGCTTGACGGTTTGGATCCCAAAGCACCTGCATAAAGCCCAATAGTCCGGTTGCTAACCCTGCCCCGTAACCACCATAACGCCCAAAACTGTCGGAAATAGACAAAGCTGTGCCATCTAGTTGTAACACTCTAAGCCCCATAAGGCGCTTACCTGGTGTTTGGCCTTCCCATAATGATGTGAATATTGTGAAATAGACAGCCGCCCAACCAAAACTGAGCCCAAGATCGTGAATGAGTCCTTTGATCCAATCAACGCCCATATAACCACCTTCCTGCTTTGTCACATTGTCATCAATCACACGAGCAACGTCTCGTTGTGCTTTTGGGTCGACTTCAGGCGTATCGACTTCTATCATTACCGTTGTAGGCGATTTGCTCTGTTCACCATTAAGTAATTCCGCACTTTTGTCGAACAAACTGGGTAAGGTAGTGATCAGCAAAATAAAAATAATAAAGGCGCCAAAAAATCGCATAATTCGACGTCGAAGTCCGAATTTTTTCCCTAACGCTTCAGTGCGCTGTCGATTACCCAGCCGAAAGAAGATTATCGCAACAACAATCGCTAGCAGTTCTCCAGGCGTCTCGGTTAGCAACAACACCAAAAACAAATCAACCAATATTGCAATGAGGCGCTTCCATGGCTTTGATAATGGTATGCCAAATAGTGATTCGTCAATTTTAAACGCAAATGGCGTAAGAACTTCCCGTGTTTCTTCAGCCGTTAATAAATTGCTGTCAACTTCTTGAGGGTTCAATCGCTAGCTTCCTTCTTATATGATTTACATTAATGCCTTAATGCCATCAGACAACCCATCGAGTGTCATCGGATACATTTGCTGTCCAATGATCTTATTCATTAACGAAATGGATGGATAATATTGCCACGCATCTAATGGTTGAGGATTTAACCATATGCACTTATCAAAGTGGTTCAATATGCGTTGCATCCAAACACTCCCTGCCTCTTGGTTCCAGTGCTCAACACTTCCACCGGGATACGTGATTTCATAAGGCCCCATAGTGGCATCGCCAACAAAAATCACTTTATAGTCTCGGCTATAAGTATGCAATACCTGAAAAAGATCAATACCTTCCTGATGACGACGTGCATTATCTCGCCACACTTGTTCATAAACACAATTGTGAAAATAGAAAAATTCAAGGTGCTTAAACTCGGTATGCACGGCAGAAAACAACTGTTCACATACCTTAATGTGGTCGTCCATCGAACCGCCAACATCAAAAAACATCAACAGTTTTATTGCATTATGCCGCTCAGGTTTCATATGCAAATCGAGATAGCCCGCATTTTTGGCCGTCGCACTAATGGTGTGGTCAATATCTAATTCCTGACTAGCACCAGTGCGTGCAAACTTTCTCAGCTTTCTTAGCGCGATCTTCATGTTTCGGGTGCCTAATTCAACTTCGCTGTCTAAATTTCTAAATTGTCGCTTATCCCAAACTTTAACCGCTCTTCTGTGTCGTGAACCTTGCTGACCAATCCGAATGCCTTCAGGGTTATAACCATCAGCACCAAATGGGGATGTACCACCAGTACCAATCCATTTATTGCCCCCTTGATGGCGCTTTTTCTGTTCTTTCAGACGTTCTGCCAATGTTTCCATTAATTTTTCAAAACCGCCTAACGCCTCAACTTTGGCTTTTTCCTCCGCAGAAAGTGTTTTGGTTAATTGTGACATTAACCATTCATCTGGGATTGTTGACAGATCTAGTTCGATATCAGCAACGCCTTTGAAATAATCAGCAAATGCCCGATCGAAGCGATCAAAAAATGCTTCATCTTTGACTAGAATAACGCGACTTACCGTATAGAAATCGTCGATACTAGCAAATACTACGCCTTGCTCCATCGCTTTGAGTAAATCCAACAGCTCACGAATGGTGCAAGGTATACGGTATTCTCTAAGTTTTAGAAAAAATCCAATTAGCATAAGTTTTCTGCCACTAGCTATTACGACGATGAATAAACGCTATTTTCTCAAACAAATGTACATCCTGTTCGTTCTTCAACAGTGCACCATGTAACGGCGGAATAGCCTTGGTTTGTCTGGCATCATGCAATGTAGCGGCGTCGATATCCTCGGCCAACAAAAGTTTTAACCAGTCAATCAATTCAGAGGTAGACGGCTTTTTCTTTAGTCCTGGTACGTCGCGTAAGTCGAAGAATGAAGTGAGTGCCTCATCCAATAATTGCTTTTTAATATTTGGAAAATGCACATTTACGATGTCTCGCATCTCCTGTGCATCAGGAAATTGAATATAGTGGAAAAAGCATCGGCGAAGAAACGCATCCGGCAATTCTTTTTCGTTATTTGACGTAATAATAACGATTGGTCGTTGTTTAGCGACAACGCGCTCTTGCGTCTCGTAGACAAAAAACTCCATTTTATCGAGCTCTAGCAATAAATCGTTTGGAAATTCTATGTCTGCTTTGTCAATTTCATCGATTAATAAAATAGGTCTTTTACTTGCGGTAAATGCTTGCCATAACTTCCCTTTGATTATGTAATTAGCAATATCATGTACTTTTTCATCGCCTAATTGGCTATCACGTAATCGAGAAACTGCATCATATTCATACAATCCTTGTTGTGCTTTTGTTGTCGATTTAATATGCCATGCAATTAGTTCTGTATCTAAACTCTTTGCTAGCTCTTCCGCTAACATAGTTTTGCCTGTACCCGGCTCACCCTTTATAAGTAATGGGCGTTCAAGTGTTGCTGCTGCGTTTACCGCCAACTGTAATTCATTAGAGGCGATGTAACTGTCGGTACCTTTAAAGGATGTCATGTTATTCCTTACTACTTTGGAAGAAGTTTAGTGTTATTCCAATTTAGAATATGAGTAAACTAAATTTCACTTCTTTTATTTTTTTATATAGCTAATCTTAACCAGTAAGCTGGAACGAATCTAATTAAAACGTTTCAAACGAACTGAATTTAACCTATCGTGCTTTTATTAAACGATAGGGAACTAATTTCTGCCAATAGGATAAGACAATGGCTAACATATTTGAAGATAACTCAACCTCAATTGGCAATACGCCACTGGTAAAACTCAATCGTGTAACTTCTGGCAATGTATACGCAAAAATGGAAGCTCGTAACCCAAGCTTCAGCGTTAAGTGTCGTATTGGTGCAAACATGATTTGGGACGCTGAAAAGCGCGGCGTACTAACACAAGGCAAAGAAATTATTGAGCCTACTAGTGGTAATACAGGTATTGCACTAGCGTTTGTCGCTGCTGCACGCGGATATGAAATCACATTAACTATGCCTGAAACGATGAGTTTGGAGCGTAGAAAGTTACTTGCTGCATTAGGCGCTAAACTTGAATTAACGGAAGGCTCTAAAGGTATGGGTGGAGCAATTGCAAAAGCGAAAGAGATTGCTGAATCTGATCCAAACAAATATGTATTACTTGGCCAATTCGACAACCCAGCGAACCCAGAGATTCATGAGAAAACGACTGGCCCAGAGATTTGGGAAGATACAAACGGAAACATCGACATTTTCGTAGCGGGTGTAGGTACAGGTGGTACTATCACAGGTGTTAGCCGATACATCAAACAAACACAAGGTAAAGCAATTACTTCTGTGGCTGTAGAACCAAGTGATTCACCAGTAATTAGTCAAAAGCTGGCAGGTGAAGAATTAAAGCCTGGACCGCACAAAATCCAAGGTATTGGCGCAGGTTTCATCCCTGGTAACTTAGATCTAAGCGTAATTGACGCAGTTGAACAAGTGACCAACGATGATGCGATGGAAATGGCTCACCGATTAATGAAAGAAGAAGGTATCTTAGCTGGCATTTCATCGGGTGCTGCGGTTGTTGCCGCTAAGCGTCTTGCAGAAAGACCAGAAAATGAAGGCAAAAATATTGTGGTGATTTTACCAAGTTCAGCTGAACGTTATCTTTCAAGCCCACTTTTCAGTGACAAGTTCTCTGAAAAAGAATTAGTGCAATAAGTCACTTTTTTAACTATCCACCATTTAAAAGCGCCCTTTTGGGCGTTTTTTATTTGCAGATTAGTGGTTCATTCGTTTAAGAAAATGTTGATACACAAAAACTATTAGAATTTGTCTACACTCTTAATATAATATGAAACTAACTTAAGTATTTAGATGCAATCTTATGGAAAAAATTCTTAACAAATACATTTTTAGCCTTCTCATAGCAGTATTCATTCTAGGCTGTGAAAACAAGGAAGAACCTATCAGTGAAATTGAAAACCCTGAATTAGTCGCAGTCGCATTTTTTGACGCGCTCTACAACGAAAAGAACGTCAAAAAAGCAGCAGAAGCCTGTACGCCTAAACTAAAGCGCATTATGTTACATTATAAGTCACCGAATGCTGTTGCTCGCCATATGTTCAACATGTCATTTGACACTGTGGTTATAACCCCTGATGACAGTGGCGTAAAAGTTAGGGAACAGTTTAAGGAAAAAGCAACTGTCACTGTTTACTTTGAAGGAACGTACAACGAAGACACGCTGAGAGATGTAAAAAGATTGTCGTTAATTCAAGTAGACGACAAGTGGTTAATCGATAAGATTTTAAAAGACCCATTTTAACTTTTTCAAAATTTAAAAATAAGAGCACCAAATGGTGCTCTTATTTTTTGGAATCAATTTGTAAATAGATTCAATATGTATTCAGAGTTTATTTGGCCACTATATGGAAAATGACAAACCCTCTGGCAAAATAGCTAAACCTCTACTGGCTATTCCCCCATCACTTTGCCTTCTCTGCGCGGATCAGCACCGCCAACCAACGTGTGTGATCTCACTTGAATTGCTTGAATACCACTATTGAGATCGCGAACAAATACTTTATGACCCTTTGCTTCAAGCCCGGTTTTTAGCTTCACAATTGAAGTCCCCTTTTCAAGCGTAGTAACATCGTTGCGGTTCGTTAATTTAGGCATATTAATCGCTTGCTGTGGATCTAATTTCCAGTCAATAACCCCTAAAATGGTTTGCGCGACATAATTAATAATGCGACTGCCACCTGGTGAGCCGACCACAAGTTTCAACGTACCTGTTGGTGACATTACCATCATAGGCGCCATTGAACTGCGTGGCCTTTTAAGAGGTTCAACGCGATTGGCCACCAACTTACCATCACGCGTTGGCGATAATGCAAAATCGGTAAGCTGATTATTTAACAAGAATCCGTCAACCATGACAGCTGAACCGAATGCCATCTCTATACTCGTTGTCATAGATATAGCGTTTCCGTATTTATCAACGATCGAAATATGACTCGTAGATGGCAACTCATAGGCATCATCATCTGCATAAGCCAATGCTTCCACAGGCTCTCCCGCTACGGCCTTCCCCATATCTTGATGAATATTAACTTCTTGACTACGTCGCTTGATATATTCAGGTGAAAGTAAGTCATCAACAGGTACTTGAACAAAATCGCTATCAGCAATGTATCGATTGCGATCGGCAAATGCCAAGCGAGATGCCTGCGTAAACAAATGTGCAGTATGTACATTTTCGAACGGACGCTTGTTTAACTCATATGGTTCAAGCAATGACAATATTTGTAATACCGTTATTCCACCTGAGCTAGGAGGTGCCATTCCGCATATTTTATGTTCACGATAGCTGCTACACACTGGTGCACGCTCTACTGGCTTATAATTTCTCATGTCATCTAAAGACAGTACGCCTGGCGCTATCTCTGAATTTTGCACAGCATTGACAATATTCTTTGCTATCCAGCCCTGATAAAATGGTTCGATGCCTTCTTTAGCTAGACTCTTATAAACTTCAGCCAATGCAGGGTTTTTCAGCTTATCGCCGGCCTTAAGCGGACGACCTTCTGGGAAAAAATACTGACGAGTTGCGTCAAGCTGCGCTACACCTGGATTAAATTCCATCTCGACCAATTTTTGTAACCGAGGAGATACGCGAAAACCTCTTTCCGCTAAATTAATTGCGTCTTTGAACAAATCAGCCCATGGTAATCTTCCATACTTATCATGTGCCATTTTTAACGATGCGAGTACGCCTGGCACCCCTACAGATCGTCCACCAACTACCGCCTTAATCCACGGAATGGGTTTTCCCGATTGATCCAAAAACATGTCGCTTTTGGCCGCTTTAGGTGCTGTTTCACGGCCATCAAATGTAGTGATTGCGCGTTGTTGTTCGTCCCAATACAAAGTAAAGGCACCACCACCGATACCAGAAGATTGAGGTTCGACAAGCGTTAACACTAGCTGAACAGCAATTGCGGCATCTATAGCACTACCACCTGCCTTTAGAATATTGTAACCCACTTTAGTCGCATACGGGTTGGCGGAAGCCACCATAAACTCTTTCGTGGTTACCGCTTTTTGTTCGGTGTAACCAGTTGCGGCTTCTGGCTCGCGTACTTCCCTTTTTACGTCAGCAAATGCAAAAGTCGAACACGAAACGATTAATCCAATGGTTAATGCAATAGAGTTAAATAGATGTGTTTTTTTCATTAAACATGCACCAGTTAAAATTAAAAGATACAGTTATCGGCTTTTATCAAAAGACGATAAATAAGTATTAAATGCTGTAAATCTTTCGAGCAGAGGCTCGTATTTAGCAATGCTACCTTCGAGTACATTCAACGTATGGCAGCATGCCTCCAAAGTAGACAGCCCGCCTTTTTTAGTGGTTTTACGAATGGCGTACAAACTCTCAAACTCATCCGGCAACTTTATATGAGGCAGCGAATGTAATAATGGGTTAAGTTGATACATCTTGTACGCTTTCTTCCATGTACCATCGAGCAAAATGACACATTGAATATCAGAGGTCGAGCTTAAAAAGTCATTGACCAACTCAGCTTTATCACTCGGATACAACAAGGCCACTTTACCTTGGTACTTACGCAAAATTTCGCTAAGCTCAGCACTTGACTGAAAGTCTTCCCCTACTATACAAGTGCAATTGCATAACGACAACGATAATAGCGTGACACTGCCTTTGCTTTGTTTAACTTCGCTAGGGTGTTGGAGCACAACAACGTGAACATTGTTACTGACTTCGACCGTAAATTGACAGATACAACTTACTTCCGGCCTGCAACATACGTTACAATAACGTCTTGTCATAATTAACTAAAATTTCGACCAATAGGCTAATGGTCAGGAAGTCTATCAGCATTTTATGAAAATCTCATTTAAACAAGTACAATTACCCTTGTCTGCGCAACAATTAGTTGGCCCCCTTTCTGTACTTCTGATCATGGTAATTTGTCATATCAATGCCGAGTCATGGTCAACATTAGCGAATTTTAATCGAACCGCTATCATTGCGGGCGAATATTGGCGCATAGTTACTGGCCATTTTTTTCATACGAATACCGCTCATTTACTACTAAATTTCGCAGGTTTATTCATGTTGTGGTTGCTGCATGGCCAATATTACACAGTCCAACAATATGTGTTGTTGATGGTTGTGCTATGTACTGCTACAAGCTTGTTTATTCTGGGCTTCTCACCAGACCTAAAATTATACGTCGGTCTGTCAGGTGTATTGCATGGCGTATTTGTATTTGGCAGCTTGAATGACATTCGAGAGGGTGAAAAGACCGGATATGTTTTGTTGCTTGGTCTAACATTAAAAGTGCTACATGAGCAATTGTACGGGCCGAGTGCAGATGTGTCTGCGCTAATCAATGCAAATGTAGCAATTGATGCACATATGTGGGGAGCAATTGCTGGTGGAATTTATTCACTATTTTATTTTCTCTGGAATCAAGGGATACAACGCAAAGCCTAATCAAATAGCTAAAGTGTATAGCGATGAAAAATAATCGCTTTCTGTTCACTTTAATAGTTATTTTGTGCTGTGCCTATACACCACTGCGTGCTGATGAATCACGAGTCATTCCGCTAAAATTTGTCACTGAGCATTTACCGCCCTTTCAAATCATTGGCAAGACAAAAGTCGAAGGATTTGTTACAGAGATTCTTGAAGCTGCCTTGGCACATGTAGAGATAACACCTGATATCAGTATCTATTCATGGACCAGAGCATACAATTTAACCCTTCAACGCCCAAACACCTGTATTTATTCAATTGCTCGAACAAAAGAACGAGAAGATAAATTCATTTGGATTGAAGTTGTCGCTACAACAGATAGCCATTTTATTACCGTAAAAGATCGCGTCGAACAAATTAATATTACCTCAATAGAAAGCGCCAAAGATTACCGTATTGCTGTACTAAGAGACGACTTCACTCATCAATACCTCATTAATGCAGGATTTGTGGAAAATAAGAACCTGTACGTTGTAAACAATACGCGTTCATTACTTCAGTTGCTAAAATCTAAGAAATATATAGATTTGATTCTCGCGGATCCTCTTACTATTCGCTACCGTGCAATTTTTAATAAAATGGATCCTGAGCAATTTGTTGCAATTCATAAAGTTAATGCAAATCCTATCAATTTCTACGTAGCCTGTAGCCTTTCAACTGAAAAATCTATTATTGAAGCACTGTCAAATGGGTTAGAATGGGTCAAACAGAGCGGTGAATATCAGAGTATTTTGCAGCGCTGGTCTATTCATAAGTTTCCTGATGTAACGAAGTAATGATTGGTTTTAAAAAATTTGTTATCCCTATTTCAATTTTATTTTCGAATGTAGCGGTATGTAACGATAGCAGACCTGATCTGTTTATTGTGACGGAGCATTTACCGCCATTGCAGGTTATTGACGATAACTTTGGTATTGGAGGATTTGCCACCGAACTCGTTCAAGAGGCAATACAACGAACAAACCTCAATGCACAGTTTAATGCGTATTCATGGACAAGAAGTTATAACCTTGCCCTAAAGCGCGAAAACACCTGTATTTATTCAATGGCCAAGTTGCCCATACGCAACGAAAAGTTTCAATGGGTTGGCCCGATCACAACGACGAATACTGTTGTTTTTGGTGTGAATGCACCTAATGCACCAACGTTAACCACATTAGAAGATGCAAAGAAGCACACAATTGCGGTAATAAAAGATGATGTTACACACCTAGCTTTGTTAGAAAGAGGCTTTGTTGAGAACGAAAACTTATATGTCGTTGATAGCACGCATTCCCTATTTAGGCTGCTAATCGCTCGTCCCGATATAGACTTCATATTGGCAGATGATATTACTATGTCTTATCGAGCAAAGCTTGCAGGGGTTGCTACAGATAAAATTCGCCGTGTATATGAAATCGAAAACCTGCCGCTGAATTTTTATTTTGCGTGTAGCTTAGCAACTGACCAAACCGTCGTAGCATCACTGAAAAAGGCTATGTCCTCTCTAAAAAAAGATGGTACTTATCAAGCTTTGATAGATAAATGGCGACAAGAATCTCCGCTTGTCGCATTTGTAGAATAACAATTGTTAAGATCGTAGTGGCTAGTGCATGCCGTCCATGGCTTCATATCATTACAATGTGTTTTCAAACAACTTATAAATTCTACGGTACTCGTCTAACCAAGAACTAGGCTGGACAAAACCATGTGGCTCTACCGGATAAATAGCCGTTTCAAAGTCTTTCTCAAGTTCAATCAACCGCTGAACCAGTCGAACAGTATCTTGGAAAAATACATTGTCATCTACCATAGGCGCATTGATTAACAGCGGCTTGCTTAATCCCTCAGCGAAATAAATAGGTGAGCTTCGCTCGTAGGCAATCGCATCGTCTTCAGGTGTATTCAGGATATTTGAAGTATACCCATGATTGTAATAAGCCCAATCTGATACGAGACGCAATGCTGCTCCCGACTGAAACAAATCTGGTGCCGTAAACATTGACATTAAGGTTAAAAAACCACCGTACGAACCACCGTAGGTACCAATACGCTCACGGTCAACGTTGGCATTTTCAACAAGCCAATTTACGCCATCACGCATATCTTCAACTTCTGGTTTCCCCATATGACGATAAATAGCCGTTCGCCAGTCACGACCGTAGCCTTTAGAAGCACGGTAATCCATATCAATAACAACATACCCTTGCTGAACTAGCATGCTATGGAACATGAATTCACGGAAATATCCAGACCAGCCTAAATGCGCATTTTGTAGGTACCCCGCCCCATGACTAAACATTACTGCACGATTTTTTTCTGCCGTTTGGTCAAAGTTCTCAGGTAAATAAACACGTGCATATACAGGCTCGTCTTGGTATGACGATGGAATTGCTACCACACTCGGAGCTGTCCATGGCATGCTCAAGAATTCTTCCGAAACCGTATACGTAATACGTTGTGCTTGCTGGTTTTCGCCGATTGATTGCACATACAATTCTGGTGGCATCGTAGTGGTTGAATGTTCGATAAGCAATTTGCTTTCATCAGGGCTCAAGCTATATTCGTTAGAACCGCCAAAATCCGTCAATGCTGTCAATGCTTGTGTTGCTACGTCGACCTGATAAATCTCATAAATACCCGGATGTTTTTTATTTGCTTTGAATATGAATCTTGAATCATCATCAGTGAGTGTCACATCGCTCACCTCAAACTTACCAGAGGTGAGTGCTTTAGCCTTACCTTTCAGAGGTTTCAAATAAAGGTGTGAATAACCTGATTCTTCCGACAGGTAATACAACTTGTTTGAGTGATTTAACCAGCCAAATTCATTAAAGGTATAGTTAATCCAAGCGTCATCATGCAGTCGATGTTGCGAGACCAGCTTATTCTCTAATAAATTCACCGTCACTATCCAACGGTCTTTGTTATCCCACGCCTCTAGCATCATCGCTAATTGCGTGCCGTCACGGTTCCATTTAATAGAATCACCTGCCATCCAGCCGTTGATAACGTGTAAATTCCGAGGGCCTTTCTCTGAACGATATTCCTCACCTTTCAGTGCATAGTTTTCTGCTTTTACGTCTGCGAGTACGTCTTCATAAAATCCGGGAAGTGCATCGTAATATAATGGGAATTGTTGACCCGATTTAAGGTCAAGTAAGATAAGTTCTTCACTATATTCACGATTATTCGCTACACGGTGACGCACAGACTCTGCCTTAACGTGGCCATCATCCGAAACGTAATTTGGCATAATGTCACTGTCGTCACGACTTGGCTTATTAGCCGTTAAACTCACCAACATTTTATCACCCGCAGGTGACAGCACCGCATGCACTATGCGTTTATCTTTTCCTAAGTAAAATTCAGACTCTGTGATTGAATCATTTTGTGCTTTAAGCTGTTCGTTTCGCTCATCAGCTAATTGCTTATTGCGAGCTTGCAGGGCTATATACTCAATCAGTTCATGCTGCTCTTGGGCAATATAGCTTCTTTCTTTTTGTTCAGCTTTATCTTGTGTCAACAAGCTTGCTAATTCTATAATTTGATTTGACTTAAGGTCATGCTCAAAAAATTTATTGCCAACTCGATATGCCACGTTACCGTTAGTGAGGAACATTGCGCTGTATTCATGCGCTGAGGTATGTGTTAACTGTTGCGTTTGTCCTGAACGTAAATCTTTAACAAACACATTGCCTTTAAACACATAGACTTCAGCTGTTCCTTCGTTATTTTCTACCGCATAACTATCAGCGACTTGATGTAATTTTGCTAGAGGCACTTGTTCAGGTTTTATGTCATTTGCAAGTGCCACACTGTATAAATCAGTTAACGGGTTGCCTTGCTGCTTTTGTTTGTAAAACACTGTATTACTGTCATCGCCCCAATACCAGGACATAGGCGAACGTCCCATCCAATCGGGATCTGACATGATTTTTTCTAATGTAATCGCCTGTTCACTGTTCACACCCACAGGCGTCTGAACGTTATTTGGGGTAACAGTATCGTAACTGGCTACATTCGCCGTAGATGATACATTTGAAGTTGATGCTTTTGCAGAAGATTCGTCGGTTGTGGAAACACACGCCGATAACGCCAAAGTCACCGCGATGGTAAGTAAATGTTTTTTCATATCAGTATTCTATTATCATTATGGAATTTGAAATGCTTCAGTCAGTGTAACGTTAGCTAATTCAATTGTAACCCCGAAAATGAAATTTCATCTATCCGCTTATCTTGAATATCTGTCTGTTTGTCACAACTACTGCGTTTTCACTAAGGATTTGCTATAATCGCGCGTCCCCGATTTGATAGCTTTGCAATTCGTGACCAAAGAAATGTCATTTTGCCAAAATCGTTTGAGCTTTTGATTGCACGTTTTGGTTGTATCGATATTAAGATTGTGGGCGCAATAGTATTAACTGGTTAACCTAGGCGACATAATGATTCCATTACCAAAAACCACTCTGTTTGATTATCCCAAGTATTGGGCTGAATGTTATGGCAACGCGCCCTTTTTGCCTATGTCACGAAAAGAAATGGACGAGTTGGGTTGGGATAGTTGTGACATCATATTGGTTACTGGTGACGCCTACGTTGACCACCCAAGTTTTGGTATGGCAGTAATTGGCCGTATGCTGGAAGCACAAGGGTTTCGTGTGGGTATTATTGCGCAGCCCGATTGGCATTCAAAAGACGCCTTTATGCAGTTAGGAAAACCTAACCTATATTTTGGTGTCACTGCCGGTAACATGGACTCAATGATCAACCGTTACACCGCTGAGCGAAGAATTCGTCACGACGATGCATATACGCCTAACAACGAAGGTGGCAATCGCCCTGATCGTGCCGTGTTAGTGTATTCTCAACGGTGTAAAGAAGCCTACAAAGATACACCTGTTGTCATAGGTGGTATCGAAGCCAGCTTACGTCGAATCGCCCATTATGATTATTGGTCAGAAAAAGTACGTCGCTCTATTTTGTTCGACGCAAAGGCTGACCTGCTTATATATGGTAATGCTGAAAGACCACTGGTTGAAGTGAGTCATCGAATCGCGAAAGGCGAATCAGTAAAGTCACTCACAGATGTTCGGGGCACTGCATTTCTAGCAAAACATGCGTTACCTGGCTGGCATGGCATTGACTCTCGCTCAATTGATAAGCCGGGAAAAATTGACCCTATCCCTAGCCCATATCAGGATATGACTGCGGAAACTTGTAGCGACAAGTCAAATGACGAAGCGGTTAAAACCGTCGAGAAGGATGTGAGCAAAACAGCTCAGCCGATCAATATTCAGGATTACCGCAATAAGTCATGGGAAGACAAAAAAAAGCCTTGGTTAACGACATATATTAATTTGCCAACTTATGAACAAGTTAAAGACAATAAGATGCTGTATGCACATGCGTCACGTATTTTTCATCAGGAAGTTAATCCGGGCTCGGCAAAGCCACTTGTACAAAGACACGGTGACCGCATTATTTGGTTAAATCCGCCAGCGTACCCTTTAAGTGAAGCAGAAATGGACGGTGTATTTGGACTGCCATACCAGCGCGTGCCGCATCCTGCGTATGGTAAGGCTAAAATCCCTGCATATGACATGATAAAAACGTCGATTAATATCATGCGTGGATGCTTTGGTGGTTGTACGTTCTGCTCTATCACCGAACATGAAGGGCGTATCATCCAGAGTCGTTCAGAAGAATCTATCATTCAAGAAATTGAAGACATTAAAGCCAAAGTACCAGGCTTTACTGGCGTGATTTCAGATCTAGGTGGCCCAACGGCAAATATGTATCAGTTGCGATGTAAGAGCCCGAAAGCAGAAGCAACTTGTCGTAAACCTTCTTGCGTTTGGCCAACTATTTGTGGGCATTTAGACACAGACCACACACCAACTATCAACCTTTACCGTCGTGCTCGCAATGTTAAGGGCATCAAGAAAGTACTGATAGCTTCAGGTGTTCGTTATGATCTTGCTGTTGAAGATCCTGACTACGTCAAAGAACTCGCTTCTCATCACGTAGGAGGATACTTAAAAATAGCACCTGAACATACCGAAGAAGGTCCATTAAATAAAATGATGAAGCCCGGCATGGGCAGCTATTACCAATTTAAAACCTTGTTCGACAAGTATTCGAAACAAGCAGGCAAAAAACAATATTTGATCCCTTACTTCATTTCGGCTCATCCTGGTACGACCGACAAGGATATGGTCAATCTGGCATTATGGTTAAAAGAAAATGATTTCAAATTGGATCAGGTACAGAACTTTTATCCATCGCCACTGGCCAATGCAACAACGCTGTACCACACCGAAATTGACTCATTGCGTAATGTGAAGAAAAACAGCGCCAGCGTGCCTGTACCTAAAGGTGGCCGACAACGCCGTCTTCACAAAGCGATTTTGCGTTATCATGATCCAGCCAACTGGCCAATCATTCGTGAAGCACTGACCAAAATGGGCTTAGCAAGAAAACTCATTGGAAGTCGTCCTGAATGCTTAGTGCCGGCTGAAAGCCGTGGCGAGAAGGACTACCAACATTACAAAAAACAAGGACGCGGTAAAAATAACGCTGCAGGTTTTAAAACATCACCCGGCCAACGTAGAAATAAGGCAAATTCGAGTCGTACACGCCCCGGCAAAGAAGGCCTAACACGTTTTAGCGATAATCAATTCAAGAAACGTCCGAATAAGAAATAAGCACTTGGGGGCAATCTTAGCATTGCCTCCCTTTGCATCGTTGTAAATTAGTCTCGCCGATACAAATATTTACACTTCTGTCTGTTTGTTCAGTCAGCAGATTGACTGGTTTAGATTGCATTTGTTAATTATCTGTTTAATAGTGAATACACCTAACAATTAGAACAATTAATCACTATGAAAACATTTAGCAAAACCGCCTTAGTGTTAGCAGTTTCACTTGCCCTGCCAACAATGACTTTTTCTAGCAACAGCCACGCGTATCAACTGTCAAAGCAACAAGTTATTCAAGACATCACATACCTAGCCAGCGATGAGTTAAAAGGTCGTGCGAGTTTTTCGCCTGAAATTGATAAGGCCGCTGAATATATAGGCAAGCGTTTTGCTGAAATTGGCCTAGTTCCATTGGCGGGCGAAAAGAGCTTTCTGCAAACTTTTTCAATCACCAACATCCAACCTAAAAGCTTAACAGTAACGCTTAATGGTAAAGCCGTAGCAAGTGAAAACTTAGGCATGGCATCGACCTTGAAGCAATTGCACTGGCAAAAAAACAGTGATGGTTTGCAAACACATTTTGTTGGCGAAGCTGATGATATGCGCGCCAAGCTTAGTGAATTAAATCAAATGGGCGGCGAACACCTAGTTATTATTCACTCAAAACACAAACGGTTGTTCCATGGTTATGCTAACTACTTTTCACGTGGCCTGAATAAACTATCGCTCGAACATCCGGGTGCAATTGTTATGGTGATGAGTGACGAGCCTAAGATTGATTCGTTCGAGATCAATGCTGAAACTCAACATAAAGTACAGCAACTCACCAATGTAGTTGGGGTACTGAAAGGACACAACAAGCCCAACGAAAATGTATTGTTTTCAGCGCACTACGATCACTTAGGTGCTGGTGGTGAAGGTGAAGATATTATTTATAACGGTGCTGACGATGATGCATCTGGTACCACAGCCGTCATCAATCTCGCAGAGCATTATGCCAAGCAAGGAAATAACAACAGAACGGCAATCTTCAGTGCCTTTACGGCAGAAGAAATTGGTGGTTTCGGTTCAAAATACTTCTCAGAACAACTTGATCCAAACAGTGTTGTTGCCATGATGAATATCGAAATGATTGGTAAGCCATCTAAGTTTGGTGCGGGTCGCGTTTGGATGACTGGTATGGACCGTTCGAATCTGGGCGAACTGCTTAACCAGTCGCTTCCGGGGGACGATGCAAAAATTCATGCAGATCCTTACCCTGAGCAAAATCTATTTTATCGTTCTGACAACGCGACACTTGCACGTTTAGGTGTACCCGCGCATAGCTTCAGTAGTACTCAGCTAGACAAGGACAAGCATTATCACCAAGTATCCGACGATCTAGCCAGCTTAGACTTAGAATCATTTTATCAAGTGATTCACAATCTTTCGATTGCCAGCCAAGGGCTCGTAGACGGCAGTATCACACCGACTAGAGTTGATACCAGCAAAGTAAGAGCAAAAGGTAAAATCTATTAATTTACTAATAACTACGGCGTCGTTGTAATACAACGACGCTGTCATTCATAATTACCAGCATTAATCGATTTAATTTTAGTTTGCAACCCAGCGCATTTGAAACTCTAACGTGTTCTGACCCACTATTTCGAACCCTTGTCGCTGATAAAGCGCCAATGCAGGATTAGCCAACAACACGTTTAACGTGACCCCCAGATTTCTTTCCTGTGCTTTCTTTTGCGCAAGTGTTAATACCCTAGAACCAATACCAAGCCCTTGAAATTCAGGCATGATTTGAAACTGACGTATATGAATATTTTCACCAATAAATGCCAATTTTATTAGTCCTATCGCCTGCTGCTCATATTCAATAATATTAGAATCATCAAAATACTCTTCAATACGCGATAAATGATACTGCGCAGAAGTTTCAATGCCTGCACTACGCAAGTATTCATTCATTGTTAATTGCCTTAGCTCTAACAAAAATGGTTTATCTTCAACTGTTGCACGTCTAAAACGTATGGTTTTACCCATAAAACGCAAACCTTTACCTTATGATTTGATAACTAAGACAAATATTTACAAAGTAATTAAGCCACGTTATCGTAAATTTTTAATATCTAATCTATGATAGATTGAATGTGCTGCGCTTAGCAAACAAACACAATAACAATGAGACGAATTATGAAATTATCAAAATCCATTATCGCCAGTGCGATAGCGTTATCTTTAATGACAGCATGCGGTTCAACATCTAGTACTAACGCTACGAATGGCTCAGACTCACAAGTAGCTTCCCAAGCTCAAATGAGTGAATCTGAAAAAGCGAACAAGTTATTTGATGAAATCTACATGGAAGGCGTCAATCGTAGTCCAATTATGCAAACCTATTTAGGCATTAAAACAGATTATGATAAGTGGAACGATATCTCTGAAGAGAACACGCTAGCCGAGCTTGAACACACTAAACAAGCGATTGCTCGCATCAAAACACTAGACTTTGACGCGTTAGATAAACAAACTAAGCTAAGCTACCAACTCTTTATGCAGCAGCTAGAAAATGCGCTTGAAGACCATCAATGGCGTCATCATAATTACCCAGTAAACCAGATGTTCGGTTATCACAGCCAAATCCCCTCCCTTTTAATTAACCAGCACAGTATCAGTAACAAGAAAGAAGCTGAAGACTATGTTGCTCGACTCATTGATACTAAGCGCTTTTTAGGACAATTAATTGACCAGCTCAAAATAAGAGAAGCCAAGGGAATCATCGCACCGAAATTTGTTTTCGAACATGTCATTCGTGACTCAAACAACTTGCTTGTTGGCGCGCCGTTCGACAATGGTGAAGCTAGTACGCTGCTAGCAGATTTTACTGGCAAAGTTGAAAAACTATCACTCAGTGATGATGAAAAATCAACATTAATTGCACAGGCTAAAGACGCATTAACGGGGCCATTTAAGCAAGGTTACACGTCGCTAGTTAGTTATTTAACAGATTTGGAGCAACGCGCAGATACCCGAGATGGCGTCTGGAAATTTCCTAACGGCGAAGCATTTTTTAATAACGCACTCAAGCGCACCACAACTACGGATTTAACTGCCGATCAAATTCACGAAATCGGCTTAAAAGAAGTAGCTCGTATTCACGACGAAATGCGTGAAATCATGAAGCAAGTAAAATTCAAAGGTGATTTACAAGCTTTCTTCGAGTTTATGCGCACCGATCCACAGTTTTATTATGCCGACAATGAAGCTGGACGTAAGCGCTATCTATCTGAAGCGACAGCGATGATCGAAACAATGAAAGGCGAGCTAGATAAGTTATTTATCACTAAGCCCAAAGCCGATTTAGTCGTTAAGCGCGTAGAAGCATTTAGAGAGAAATCAGCGGGTAAAGCATTCTACCAACAACCAGCACCTGACGGTTCACGACCTGGCCTTTATTACGCAAACCTATACAAAATGGAAGCCATGCCGACATACCAAATGGAAGCATTGGCATATCATGAAGGTATTCCGGGCCATCACATGCAAATTGCCCTAAAACAAGAACTGGAAAATATTCCGATGTTCAGAAAATTCGGCGGTTATACGGCCTACAGTGAAGGCTGGGGCTTATATTCGGAATTGATCCCGAAAGAAATTGGTTATTATAAAGATCCCTACTCGGATTTTGGCCGTTTAGCAATGGAGTTGTGGCGTGCTTGTCGATTAGTTGTCGACACAGGCATTCACACAAAAAAATGGACACGTGAACAAGGGATTGAGTATTACGTAAGCAATACGCCAAATGCTAAATCTGACGCTGTTAAAATGGTTGAACGTCACGTTGTGATGCCATCGCAAGCAACAGCATACAAGATTGGGATGTTGAAGATTATGGAGCTACGCAAAAAAGCGAAAGAAGCGTTAGGCGATAAGTTCGACATTCGTAAGTTCCACGATGTTGTTTTAACCAACGGTGCACTACCACTCAATGTTCTTGAAGATATGGTTGACGAGTATATTGAAAGTGCCAAGGCATAAGTAAACTACTAAACTAGATACTAAAAATGCGCCTTAATGGCGCATTTTTAGTATATCTTATCCTAGGGCGTGTTGATCTTTCGCGGTTAAAATTTGTTCGAGATAAAAGCGTTTTAATCGCGGCGAGAGGTTTGTCGCCTAGTCATTCTAAGCAAAACACCTCTCAACAAAGAGTAAAACGCTTTTAGCCGAACCCTTTGGGCAGCGTTTGTTGGTACTTTCTACTGCATTATCGGCTTATCAGGTAGAATAACTACATATCAAAGCCTCTGCCTTGAATAAAGAAACCACAAACTGCTGCAAAATTCAGCTCGAGAGTTCAACACGCCCTAACTGTCACGCTTCATTCTTACGCCACTTCAGCAATCGCCTTTCAAAAACTTGACCCCATTGATAAATGGCTAAACCTATCAGAATCCCAATAGCACCAATCACCAAATTTAAACTAATTGGCTCGTTGTTTAGCCATGCGCCTAATGAGATTGCAATGACTGGCGTGATCATAGTCACCAAAGCCACCGTACTGGCTTCAAGCTTTTGCAATACGTAGAAGTACGCCAAAAACCCCACGAGAGACCCTATTAAGCCTAAGTACACTATGCTAGCTATCGATTTTGTCGTCCACGCTTGTGTTGATACATTACCATCCGCGATCAACCAACTGATAACGAATAAAGGTAAACAAAGTAATAATGAGCCCGCAGTTGTCGCCAACGGATGAATGCTAATATTGATGCTCTTAACCAATACGCCACTCAAACTGAAGAAAAACACAGCTAGGCTAATAAGTATAATGCCAATGTAGGCATCTTCTGATAGCGACAAATTATCTACACACACAATGCCTAAGCCAATTACAGCAACAAACAACGCAACCTTGCGCGTAAAATTAAACGAAGCATCTTTTAAAATGTATTTTGACAATATCCCAGACAAAATTGGCGAAAAGCCAAATATAAGTGACATCAAACCTGAAGGAATATACTTAGCCGCAAAATACGACAGCGACATACCGCCAAAAATACCAATTGCTGAGTATCCGTAGAGCTTAATTGCATCCAAGTGCCAAGGCATACGAATTCTGCTAAATAGGATGATTAGCCATGCAGGAACGAGCGCAATAACCATGCGTAATAAAACCGCCATTGTTGGGTGTACAGATTCACTACTCCACAAAATACCGAGCGGCGTAGTAGACCAAATAAGAATGACCACCAAATAGGCGATTGACACAGACATTGCTTTCTCCTTGTATAGTTATACGATAATTTCAAGCTGAAGCGCCAAGAAAGCTGAGGTAAAAAAAACCGCAGCTTATTTGCCGCGGTTTCCATTAAATAATCGTCTAAGAACCTTTACCGCAACAAATACACCAACGGGCGCACAATCCAAAGATTGTTCACTGTTGATTGATTTAATTGGGTATTGAGTTGGTTCATGTAAAGTACAATTTTATTTAACGTATGCTGGAATAGTGCTGGACGATTAACATTTAGTCAAGCAACTTTTTCATCTAAAAATATCCAAAAGAGCCTTCAATGAAAAAGGGCAACGATTCGTTGCCCTTTTAGAATTTGTTGAATCGCTTTTATGACTAGCTCAGCGAATCTTCTACTTTTTCGTGAGGGTTAACTAAGCCTTCTTCACCCGCAAATTTGTCTACCCATAATGCGATAGCACCGTCGCCTGTCACATTACATGCCGTGCCAAAACTATCTTGCGCCATGTATAACGCGATCATCAGTGCAAGTGCCGCATCAGTAAAGCCAAGCATGCTGGCTAATAAACCAAGCGCTGACATTACCGCTCCACCAGGAGCACCAGGAGCCGCGATCATTGTTACGCCGAGCATTAAAATAAATCCGGCTATTGCGCCAAGTCCTGGAAGCGATAACTCAGGTGTTAGTAACATTACCGCAGTCGCACAAGTAACAATCGTAATTGTTGAGCCACTCAAGTGAATAGAAGCACAAAGTGGTACGGTGAAGTTAGCCACACCGTCGCTGACGTCATTTGCCTTATTGGCACGAAGTGACACTGGAATTGTCGCAGCGCTAGACATAGTTCCTAATGCCGTGAAATACGCTGGCAACATATTCTTTAATAGCGTTATTGGCGAACGCCCCATTGCTAAACCAGTCAAAACGAATAACAAAGTAATCCATAGCCAATGCATGATAATGGCAAGGACTAATACAACACCAAATGTTTTCAGCGTACTAAACACGCTACCATCGACCGTCATTTCTGCAAATACACCAGCAATGTAAAACGGTAGTGCAGGAATAATCACTTTGCTCAACAACAACTCGATGACATCTTTTGCTTCATTAAGCACGTTTCTTAAACCAGTTGCATTAGTTGCACTGATACCAATACCAAAAATAAACGCGATAGCAAGCGCCGTCATCACGTCAAATAGAGGTTTGATTGTAATCTCAATAAAGCCCTTTAACTTCTCCCCTTCTACCGCTTCTACGCCACTTCCTGATGTAAGACCAGGTAATACAGTACTGGCGACTAAGAATGCAATAAAACCAGCAACAATTGTAGAGCCATACGCTAAACCTACCGTTTTACCAAGTAGTGAACCTGAGCCTTTTGGTAATGATGCGATGCCACTGGCAATGTAGAACAAAATAATAAGCGGGATAGTAAACTTAATCAGTTGGCCAATCAGGTTTTGCACGGTAAAAACTAACTGAATAATAAAATCAGGGGCGTACAGTCCAATTAATATACCGGCAACAATACCAGCAATTAACTTCAATACTAAATTCATATGAGCTCCAACAGGTGTAATAATTATAATTATATGGGTGTTATATTGCGTTCATTCTAACCTGAACGTTCAGTGCTAGACCAGTGTATAGACAATTTAATTGGATGACACTGAGGCAAGAAAGGCTGACAAACAAAGTAGCCCACAACTGCAACCAACTGTTGATCACAATAAATAAAGGGAATTCGTTGTCGTTGCCAAACAGGAATATTTAATTCCTGAAGGATTTTCTTAAGCTTTCGTGAATGTTGGCGATAATCAGGTAAACATATTGGATTATCATGTGCGAACACTATTTTTAGTTCAGCGTAGTTGTCTGGCAATGAAAACGCTAAAGCGGGTCTTTTCTTGTCAGACGCATTTGACGACTCTTCGTCTAATGTTTGATCTTTCGCTATCATCAACTGTCCGAGATCATCTGGCAACTTAACCTCGGTGGTAATCTCAGGTGCAATTTCGGAATGCTTAATTACTTGTTGCCAATAACTCACATCCGAAAATTCAGGTGTAAGATACAAGCTTTGTTTGTGTCTTCTTAGCCAAAGTTCACCAACCTTTACAGCGGGCATTTTGTCTTCATCGCTGCTTAGTTGTTTCATTGCTTCATGCAACTGTACTTGGCTTGGTAAAACACAAGAATGTTGATTTATCCAAAATCGCATCAGATTGTTGATGCGATTCTGTGATAATTGATACAACGGCTGACAGTTAAGGCTGTTATCATCATTTGCTACGGCTTGAAAATCATCTTGTGCCAATTCATTGAGCAGTTCATTTGCAGATTGGCAATGAGATGCACTTCGAGCGATAGTAGTAGCAATACTCGGCCAACGCGCCGACAGTAACGGCATAACTTGTTGACGCAAGAAATTGCGATCAAACTGGGTGTTTGTGTTAGATTCGTCTTCAACCCACGATAACTGTCTTTCGTTTGCGTATTCTTCAATGGTGTCGCGCGAAATTGATAGCAATGGGCGAACAATACGCAGCGAGAAATCTTCCATCATGATGTCAGATTGCATTGCTGCTAATCCTCTTATGCCAGCCCCGCGCTTGAGTGCCAATAAGAAGGTTTCAGCTTGATCGTCTAAGTGATGTCCCGTCAATACCACACCGTTATATTGCTGAGCGACGGCACTTAGCACTTTATACCTTTGCTCACGTGCCACAGCTTCAAGGCTTTGACGACGCTCAACATTGATATTGACCTGTTTAGCGATGAAAGGCAGTTGATAACTGCTACAGAGTTGCTCGGCATGTTGTTGCCATGTATCGGCATTGGGACTCAAGCCATGATTCACATGACAGACATATATGGCATTTTGTATGACAGAAGAACGTTTAAGTTCAACTAACGCAGATAATAAAACACACGAGTCAACGCCACCGCTAAAAGCGACGATAACAGGTGTGTTTTCCAGTTTTGACAGATGCTTCGCAAGCTCGGCGACTATGTGATGCATAACGACAGATGCTTACGAGTCTAACACTGATTTGTTTAGCAGTAACCGTACGTCATTAAACGTTGGTAGCGCTTTTCAACAAGCTCTTCTTTTGAAAGACCTTCAAGCTCGGCCAGCTCAGACTTGATCGCTTGCTTCAATACGGCTGCCATTTCATCCATGTCGCGATGTGCGCCACCTAAAGGTTCTGCAACTACTTCATCGATCAGATTTAGCTCTTTGATTCTATCTGCAGTAATCCCCATCGCTTCAGCAGCAGTAGATGCTTTTTCTGCCGTTTTCCAAAGAATTGACGCACAACCTTCTGGAGAAATTACCGAGTATGTTGAGTATTGCAACATGTTAACACGATCACCCACACCAATGGCTAATGCACCACCAGAGCCACCTTCACCGATAACAGTACAAACAATTGGTACGCTTAATCGCGCCATTACCTGTAGGTTCTTAGCAATCGCTTCACTTTGACCACGCTCCTCTGCACCAATTCCCGGATACGCACCCGGCGTGTCGATAAACGTAATGATCGGCATGTTAAAGCGTTCAGCCATTTCCATTAAACGTAAGGCTTTACGATAGCCTTCTGGGCGTGGCATACCAAAGTTGCGTTTTACTTTTTCGCTAGTAGAACGCCCTTTTTGATGGCCAATAACCATCACTGGCATACCGTCTAAACGTGCAGTACCACCAACAATGGCACTGTCATCAGCATAAGCACGGTCACCGGCAAATTCGTCAAAGTCGGTAAACATGCGAGGAATATAGTCTAATGTATAAGGACGTTGAGGATGACGAGCAACACGCGCTGTTTGCCATGGGTCAAGATCAGCAAAAATTTTACGTGTTAATTCAGTATTCTTTTCACGTAATTGAGTGATTTGTTCTTCTAAATCAAGATTTAAATCTTGACCTTTGTTAACTAATCTTAACTCTTCAATTTTCGCTTCAAGTTCTGCAATCGGTTGCTCAAAGTCTAAAAAATTTAGTGACATATATTTAATTTACCTAATTTTTTGTTTGAATAATGCATTACTTGCATTATTTAATTATCAGTTTCTATGGCTAGTTAAATTGCATGGCGACTCTTTCATCACCAAGTAATACTTTAAGTTCATTTAATAACTTATCGGCGGGCGTTACACGCCATTGAACGCCGAGCTCTAACATAGCCTGTGCTTCACTTCGTTGGTAAAACACGCGTATCGGACAAGTACCATCTTTAAATGGAGACAATACCTGATTAAATTCGTTTATAAAGTGCTCGCTTATCGCTTCACGTTCCACGTGCACATCTATGGATGATATATGATTTTCACGTGCATCTGCAACGGTCATTATATCTCGGGCGGTCATTGTAATACCACCAGAATAATCATCAAAGCTGACCTGTCCCTTACAGACTAAAATTGCATCATTTACCAGCAATTCCGCAAAACTATCATAGTCATCTGGAAATAGTCGCACGTCAATACGCGCACTTTTGTCGTCTAATGTTACCAGCGCCCAGCGACGACCACGTTTATTGACTAACACTCGCACGCCAATAACCAAACCTACTGCCGTAGCTGATTTATCTTTACCTGTAGGTTGCATCGACACAAGTCTACCGGAGGCGTATTTTTTTATCTCTTTAAGATAACGGTCGATTGGGTGCCCTGTTAAATATAAGCCAAGCGTTTCTTTTTCGCCTTCAAGCCATACCTCTTCAGGCCATGGTGGAACTTCTTTATAAGCTTGTCGGGTATCTTCAGGCTCTTCATTGATCAGGCCAAACAAATCGTCTTGCCCAATTGCTTGCGCTTTCGCGTGCTGTTCAGCCGCTTTTATTGCTTCTTGTAACGACTCAAACATTGCCGCGCGGTGCGGCCCTAAGTTATCCATCGCACCCGACTTGATAAGGCGTTCTAATACACGCTTGTTGGTTTTTTTCAAATCGACGCGTGCACAAAAGTCGAATAAATCCTTAAATGGCCCATCTGCTTCACGGGCAGCGATGATTGCATCGATTGGACCTTCACCCACCCCTTTTACCGCGCCAATGCCATAAACAATTTCGTTATTATCATTAACGGTAAATTTATATTGGCCACTGTTAACATCTGGCGGCAACAGGGTTAGCCCCATGTTCTTGCATTCATCAACTAAGGTAACAATTTTATCGGTGTTATCCATATCCGCCGACATAACCGCTGCCATAAAAGGCTCAGGATGATGCGCTTTCATCCATAATGTTTGATACGAAACTAACGCATAGGCGGCAGAGTGAGACTTGTTGAAACCATAGCCAGCAAACTTCTCTACCAAGTCAAAGATTCTCATAGCGAGTTCGCCATCTACGCCTTGACTAATTGCGCCTTCTTCAAAAACTGCCCGCTGCTTAGCCATTTCTTCTGGCTTTTTCTTACCCATAGCACGACGCAACATATCGGCGCCACCCAGCGTGTAACCAGCAAGTACCTGAGCAATTTGCATTACCTGCTCTTGGTACAAGATAATGCCATACGTTGGTTCCAAAATAGGTTTTAATGACTCGTGCTGCCATTGGGCATCTGGATAGGAAACTTCTTCACGCCCATGCTTACGTTCAATAAAGTTATCAACCATGCCTGAGTCAAGTGGGCCAGGACGGAATAACGCTACCAAAGCGATAATATCTTCAAAGCAGTCAGGTTTAAGCTTTTCAATTAGCGCCTTCATACCCGATGACTCTAGCTGGAATACCGCGGTCGTTTGTGAAGCAAGCAACACTTTAAATGAATCTTTATCATCAAGCGGAATAGCCGCGATATCGATCGGCTCTTTGCCTTCTTTGATGAGCTTCTCGTCGGCCATTTCGATGGCCCATTGCAAAATGGTTAATGTTCTTAACCCTAAGAAGTCAAACTTAACTAGCCCTGCGTCTTCAACATCATTTTTGTCGAATTGCGTAACAGGGTTTTTACCTTCATCATCACAATATAACGGCGCAAAGTCAGTAATCGTGGTAGGTGATATAACCACCCCACCCGCGTGCTTACCCGCGTTTCGCGTTGTACCTTCTAAGATGCGACACATATCTATAAGATCACGAACTTCACTGTCCTGCTCGTAAATTTCCGGTAATTTAGGTTCTACTTCAAACGCTTTGGCAAGCGTCATACCCGGATCGCCAGGTATGAGTTTAGAGATACGATCAACAAAACCATAAGGGTGACCAAGTACGCGGCCAACATCTCGTATTACCGCTTTTGCAGCCATGGTACCAAAAGTTATAATTTGAGATACCGCATCACGACCATAAAGCTCAGCGGTATGATCAATAACTTCATCTCGTCGATCCATACAAAAATCGACGTCAAAGTCAGGCATTGAAATACGTTCAGGGTTAAGAAAACGTTCGAATAGTAGATCAAATTCGAGTGGATCAAGATCGGTAATCTTTAGTGCATAAGCAACTAAAGAACCAGCACCAGAGCCTCGTCCAGGGCCAACAGGGATATTGTTATCTTTACTCCACTGGATGAATTCCATAACAATCAAGAAGTAACCAGGGAATCCCATGTTGTTGATTACATCAAGCTCGATCTTTAAACGTTCATCATAGGGTTGGCGCTTTTCGGCAAAATCTGGCGCATCTTTGTCAAATAAGAATTCGAGTCGTTCCTGAAGTCCTTCTTCCGAAACCTTGACTAAAAAGTCCTCAATTTTCATGCCTTCGGTAGGAAAATCAGGTAAGAAGTATTCGCCAAGTCTAACCGTGACATTACAGCGCTTGGCAATTTCTACCGTGTTTGCTAACGCTTCAGGAATATCAGCAAACAGCTCCAGCATTTCTTCTTCGCTACGCAAATATTGCTGCGGGCTATAACGCTTAGGCCTACGCTTATCATCAAGCGTAAAACCGTCATGAATCGCCACTCTAATTTCATGCGCTTCGAAATCCTGCTCAGATAAGAACACAACTTCATTAGTTGCAACTACGGGTAAATCGGCCTGTGCAGCTAGTTGCACGGCTAAATGCAGATAGTTCTCTTCGTCTTCACGGCCTGTGCGAATTAATTCAAGAAAATAACAATTGGCAAAGTGTTGTTGATAAAATTGGACGCAAGTATTAACGAGTGCTTGGTTACCTTTCAGTAACGCCTTACCCACATCCCCTTCTCGCGCACCAGATAAAATGATAATGCCTTCTGCATGTTCAACCAGCCATTCTTTATCAAGCACAGCCTTACCTTGTACATGTCCTCTTAAGTACGCTTTGGAGATGAGCTCTGTAAGGTTTTTATAACCAACATTATTAGATGAAATTACGGTAAGGCGAAATAGCTCGTCTTCAAATTCTTCACTCTTTACCCAAAAATCGGTGCCGATGATTGGCTTAATGCCCGCACCATGTGTAGCATGATAGTATTTAACTAAACCACACAAGTTAGTTTGATCGGTCAACGCAATTGCAGGCATATTTAATTCAGCAGCCTTAGCAATAATAGGTTTAACTTTGCTCAAGCCATCACACATTGAAAAATCACTGTGCAAGCGTAAATGAATAAACTTTGGTGGTGAGTTGACGCTTAATTCGTCTGTTTGTTCTTGTTGTTCAGACATCCTAATGCTCTATGTTATTTAATCAATGCAGCGACAGGTTTAAAACTACGACGATAGCAATCTAACACGCCTAACTCTTGAATAATACTTAAGTGATCTTTGGTTGGATATCCTTTGTGTTTAGCAAAGCCATATTCTGGATACTGCTTATCCAATTCAACCATTTCCTGATCGCGTGCAACTTTAGCTAAAATAGATGCAGCACTGATTTCTTCCACGCGGCCATCACCTTTAACGACTGCTTCTGATGGCACGCCAAAGTTAGGCGTTCTATTACCATCAACAAGTACATAGTCAGGTTGAACCTTTAATCCTTGAACAGCACGTTGCATCGCTAACATAGTAGCATGGAGTATATTGATCGTATCGATTTCTTCCGGCGTAGCGCGTCCTACATGCCAAGCAATTGCTTTTTCTTTTATTTCTTCGGCGAGCACATTGCGCTTTTTTTCGGAAAGTTTTTTAGAGTCCTTCAAACCTTCAATAGGGTTTTCAGGATCAAGAATAACAGCTGCTGTTACCACATCACCGACTAATGGCCCACGACCAACTTCGTCTACTCCAGCAATACAGTAGGCAACAGGGTATTTAAAAGGAGGCAGCTCTTTACTCACTTTTGCCATTAGTTTACTTGCTCCAACACTAACGCTTGAACCGCTTGAGCGGCCTTTTCACTGGCATCTTGCTTAAGCTGTAAATGAATCGATGTAAATGACTCATTTAGCGATTGCTGTTCTTCAAATAAACGCTGTTCTACTAATGGTAGAATATTTTCAACCGTTACTGCAGACTGTAGTAGCTCAGGTACTAATTCGCGATTCGCTAACAGGTTAGGTAATGAAAACCATTTAAGCTTAACGAAGCCTTTAAACATGTGATATGTCAATGAATTGAACCGATAACACACCACCATTGGTCGTTTAACCAGCGCAGCTTCCAAAGTAACCGTACCTGACGCCATGAGCAGGCAATCACTGGCTGCCATAACCGCTTGCGTTTGATTAACGATAACTGTCACTGGTAAATTGGGCGCAAACTCTTGCAACAGGGCTTTAAATTGCGTCGCTCTTTTGTCACTAATCATAGGTGCAACAAATTTGAGTTCAGGGTGTTTTGCTTGGAGCTTTAATGCCGTTGCTAGAAAGGGTTTGCATAACCGCATGAGCTCACCGCCTCGACTCCCGGGCATTATCGCCAAAATCTTATCAGATGCAGGTAAACCTAAGCTCTCTCTTGCGATTGCTTTATCAGACACTAGGGGGATATCATCGGCAAGTGGATGCCCGACAAACGTACAAGGCACCTGATGTTTGTCATAAAACGCTTTTTCAAAAGGTAACAATGACAGCACCATGTTGGTCGCTTCTGCTATTTTAAAGATTCGTTTTTCACGCCATGCCCAAACTGATGGGCTGACATAATGCACGGTTTTTATACCGACTGATTTTAATTTATGTTCAACTGGCAAATTAAAATCAGGTGCATCAATTCCAACAAATACGTCGGGGGGATTATCTTTGAAAAAGTTAACAATGTGTTTGCGTATATGAAGCAAGCGAGGTAACCGACCAAGAACTTCAAACACTCCCATAACGGCTAGCTCTTCCATCGCAAAAAGCGAACGGAAGCCGAGTGCTTCCATTTTAGGGCCACCAATGCCGACGAACTCAGCGTTTGGGAAACGCTGTAATAGCGATGACATCATGCCCGCGCCTAACGTATCACCCGAGTGCTCACCTACGATAATGCCAATTACAACAGGTTTGTCACAGCACTGCTGCGACATTTCTTTATGTTCATTCATAGATTATCGAATGATTCCGCGACTTGATGAACGAACAAACTCAGCTAAATTAGTGACTTCAATAAACTCACCATCTTCAGATAACATTTTGGCCGATGCTTCTTCAACAGACAAGCCTTGGCGGTATAAGCTACGATAAGCACGCTTAATTGCGCTAATCGATTCTTTACTAAAGCCTCTGCGCTTTAACCCTTCACTATTCAAACCAAATGGTTTAGCACTGTCACCAGAAGCCATTACGTATGGAGGAACGTCTTTTAACACTAATGCATTGGCAGCAACGAAACTATGTGCTCCAATATGGCAAAACTGATGCACACCTGACATACCACCTAAAATTGCATGGTCGCCCACATGAACATGGCCGGCAACTGAGGCATTATTCGCCATAATACAGTTATTACCAATCACACAATCGTGTGCGACATGTGTATAGGCCATGAACAAATTATTGCTGCCAATTTTGGTTAAACTGTTATCTTGTACAGTGCCACGGTGAACGGTGCAGCATTCTCTAAAAGTGTTGTTGTCGCCAATTTCTAGATCTGTAGGCTCGCCGTCATATTTTAAATCCTGACACTCTTCACCTAACGTCGCAAATTGAAATACTTTATTACCGTTGCCAATTTTTGTCGGCCCCTTAATAACAACATGAGAACTAATTGTGCAATTATCGCCTATGACAACATCCTTACTAATGTATGTCCAAGGGCCTATGACTGTATTTTTACCAACAACAGCACCCTCTTCTACGATGGCCTGTGCGTGAATAGTTGCTTGCTCGTGAATCAAGTTGTAATGCTCCTGTTAAATGGCTTTACGCGCACACATTAGGTCTGCCGAACATACGACTTTTCCATCAACCCTTGCTTCTCCATAATATTTCCACATGCCACGGCGTTCTTTAATAAATTCTACATGCAAATGCATCGTGTCGCCCGGAACAACAGGTTGTTTAAATTTCGCATTGTCGATTGATGCAAACAAATACATTTCGTCTTCGCCTCGTCCTTGCGTCGTTTTAAACCCGAGTATGCCCGTTGCTTGCGCTAATGCTTCTAAAATCAATACGCCCGGAAAAATAGCATAATTTGGAAAATGCCCATTAAAAATTGGTTCATTAATAGAAACATTTTTGATTGCGTGCAATGATTTGCCCGGTTCAAAATCAAGTACTCTATCTACGAGTAACATTGGGTAGCGATGTGGAATTAAATCTCTAATTTCTTCAATATTAAGGGTGTTATTTTGAGCGTCCAATGTACGTTCCTTTCGTAAATTAATCTTTAGTTGCGCCAGACTTCAGCTGGGCAATTTCTTGTTCTAATTGTTTGATTTTAGCATTAACTGAAGGCAACTTTCTAATGTGAGCATTCATTTTATGCCAATCGCGATTCGGTTGCGCAGGAATACCAGAAGAATAAACACCTGGTTCTTTCGTTGGTTTAGTCACCATTGACATGCCGGTAAACACGCTGCCATCACTAATCTTCATATGGCCATTTATAGCGACCATGCCTGCAATTGTGCAGTTTTTCCCGATTTCAGTGCTACCTGCAACAACACTACAACCAGCAATAGCGGTGTTTTCACCCACGATCACATTGTGAGCAATCTGGATTTGATTATCGAGGATTACACCGTCGTGTATCTCTGTATTCCCCAATGCACCGCGATCGATCGTAGTACTTGCACCAATTTCCACTCGATTTCCGATGATTACCGAACCTAGTTGCGGAATTTTATGCCAATGTCCTTGATGATTTGCATAACCAAAACCATCTGAACCAATAACTGTATTTGCTTGAACTAGACAGTATTCACCTAGCTCAACTTCATGATAAATAGTCACGTTGGCCCAAATCTTCGTGTACGCTCCAATTTGCGTATTACGTCCGATAAAGCAACCAGCGCCAATAGACGCGCCATCGGCAATACTTGCTCTCTCTTCAATCACAGTATTCGCACCAATAGTTACGTTTTCGCCTATTGTTGCAGAATCCGCAATAACTGCACTTGGATGTATATTTTTTGCCGGAAATGGCGTTGTATCTAACAATTGAGCGACCAATGCATAACCAAGATAAGGGTTTCTCATCACAATTGCATTCGTCTTACATTCGTTAAGACAATCTTCGTTTATGATAACCGCACTCGCTTTTGTGTCAGCAAGCTGTTGACGATACTTTGAATTCGATAAGAACGCGATCTGCCCATCGCCAGCATTGTTTAGTGTCGACAAGCTGTTTATCTGCACAGTGCCATCTCCGTGCACAGTACCCTCTATTTTCTCGGCCAATTCGGCTAATGAATAACTCATATGAACGTCTTCTAAACTAAAAATCAGAACATTATCGAGCATACTCTTACGCTCGGATAAAATTTTACGGCATTATAAACGAAAACAATACTATCCGCACAACGAATAGTATTGTTAAAAACGTATTGTATCAGCAGGTTAACAAAAACAGAATTAGTTAAGTTTGCTTACTTGCTCAACAACTTTGTCAGTAATATTTGCATCTGGCTTGACAAAAGCAACGGCTTGCGCTTGAAGTACTAAATCTAATTTGTCTTTAGTAGCAATGCCATCAATAGCTTGACGTACCAAAGCAATGATTTTATTTTGCTCTTCGTTTTGACGAGCGCCTGCAGCATCTTGCAATTCCTTACCTTTAGTTTGGTATTCTTGGAATAGCTCAGCCATTTTTTTATCTAGGTCTTCAATTTCTTTTTTACTCATCAAAGAACTATCACGCTTCTTTTTCTCTTGATAATACTGAAGATCTTTTTGTAATTGCGCTAATACCGCCTTCTGATCTTTAAACTCAGCTTCTAAGCTTTGCATTACTGCTGCTGTTTGTGGAATTTTAGCCATAACTTCTTGAAAGTTCACAACCGCAATTTTTTGGTCAGCTGCAGACGCTGCACTTGATAAAATTGCACCTGACGCAACAGTCGCTAATGCAATTGATTTGATAAATTTTTTCAATTTCTTCTCCTACTTGTAGATAAGCTGCCCGTTATTTTTTGTTATATGGGCTATAAAATGCATTTTTAAAATGTCTTACCAATATTGAAACTAAAGAAGCTTGTATCATCACCAGGCTCTTCTTTCAACGTTTTGGCAAAACTAAATATCATTGGCCCCATCGGTGAAAGCCACTGTATTGACAAACCAGCAGACGCTCTATATCGACCAACATCAGAGTAGTCATCAATTTTGTCTCGCTCTTGTGGCGCTAGATCCTGATAATCTTCAATTCTGAACTCAGTATCCCAAACGTTACCCGCATCAACGAATAAGCTTGTACGTACGCTATTTGAAAACCCTTCATCAACAAATGGTGTAGGCACGATTAATTCAACACCCGCTAACGCAATGGCGTTACCACCAACTGAACGACGGGATATATTAATAAAGTCGTGATCTGGGCCCAAACAACAGCCACTACCACTACCTGTTGGATCAGGTGTACCGTCTATCTGTGTTGGATATCTAAATATTGCACGTGGACCAACGATGTTCGTTTCAAAGCCCCGCAATGTATCCGAACCACCTGCTCTAAAGTTTTCCCAAAATGGTAAAATTTGATCATTACCATTATAAGAACCGTAACCGTTACCATACCCTAATTGGAAACGAGTTAACACTGTCCATTTCTGATCTCTAGTTAATGGATAATACCATTTAGTATCTAAGTTTAATTTGAAATACTGATTGTCCGAATTTGGCGTTGTCATTTTATACGTTAATACTTGCTGAGAACCAGCAGTAGGGAACGTACCACGGTTAAGTGTTGTTCTAGAAATACCAGCAGAAATATCAAAGTTTTGGAACTCTAACCCAGAATCTGGATCATTCGGATCTGAATACAACTCATAGAACTTCTGAATTTGTTCATAAGTTTCAAGCTGCGTTATACCATTGTTCTTATATCCCACACCAAAGTTTAAACGAATATATTCGTCAACTGGGAAACCAAACGTTAGGCCAACGCCGTAAGTTTTATTGTTATACTCAACTAAGTTAGCGCTACCAGCATCAAATTCGTTATAAAAGATAGTCCCACCCAAAGATACGCCATCTACTGTAAAATACGGATCGGTGTATGAAACACTAACACTTTGTGAATAAGAAATAGTATTGATGTTAAACGCTAAACGGTTACCTGTACCTAAGAAGTTGTTCTGCTGAATACCTGCGTTAAGACTCAACTTAGTAGTTGAACCATAACCTACACCTGCAGTGAATGAACCTGAAGGTTGTTCTTTCACTCCAAAATTAACATCAACTAAGTCATCTTCGCCCGGTAATTGGACTGTTTCAAACTCTACTGTCTCTAGGTAGGGAAGACGTTGTAACCATGATTTAGATGCTTCAACCGAGCTATTAGATAACCAAGCACCTTCAAATTGGCGCATTTCACGTCGCAATACACTATCTTCTGTAACGTGGTGTCCCGTAAAATTAATGCGATTGACGTAAATTCGCTTACCCGGATCGATAGAGATAGACAGTTTAACCGTATTATCTTCTTCGTTGATTTCTGGAATCGTTGTTACTTTAGGATAAGCATAACCAAAACGCCCTAGGAAACGCGAAATCGTTTCTTCGGTGTAAGTTACTTCAGCGCCGTTATACAGTTTTCCTGATTTTAACGGGTTGATCGCTCGAATCGTTTTCTCAAACCCTGCCATATCACCAACGAAATCGACTTCGCTTACGGTAAATTGCTCACCTTCAGTAACATTGAGCGTAACATAGACAGACTTTTTGTCTGGTGTCATAGAAACCTGAGTAGAATCGACTCGGTATTGTAAGTAACCGCGATCTAAATAGTAACTCTTGATTGTTTCCATATCGCCTTGAAGCGTTTGCTTTTGGTAACGATCTTGTGCCATGAAATCCCACCATGGCGAGTCATAGGTTAACTCAATTCGATCAAGAAGCTCTTCATCACTATATACTTCGTTGCCAACGATATTGATTTGCTGAATTGCTGCGGCATCACCTTCAGTAAACTTAAAGTTAATGTTTACGCGATTTCGAGGTAAATGGGTAATTTCAGCTTTAACATCAGCGTTATATTTACCAACACTGTGGTAAAAGTCTTCCATACTAGTTTCAATGCCAGTAATAATAGTACGGTCAAGAGTTTCGCCTACTCGAATATCACTGCCATCAAGACTTTCAATTAACTGTTCTTCTTTAAGGTCTTTATTACCTTCAAAAGTAATTTCGCTAATCGTTTCGCGTTCACGCACTTTATATATAACGCGATTGCCATCGCGATACACTGAAATATCATTAAAGTGGCCTGATTTATATAATGCTTTGATTGATTGCGATATACGAAATTCGTTTAACTGATCACCAACATTAAATGGGATATGCGTTAATGCTGCACCTAATGCAACACGTTGAAGGCCTTTGATCTCAATATTTTCGACGGTAAACTCGTTCGACGCATATGCAGAAGTCCCTAACGCACCCGCTAGTACTGCTAGCGCAATTTTTTTCATCATCATAGAATTGTTATCTTTAACTACTTGTTATTTATTCTTTATAATCGCGTTAAATCGTTAAATATTGCGATACTCATCAAGCCCAGCAATGCAATTGCACCAAATCTAAACCCAATCTCTTGCACTTTTTCTGGCACAGGTTTGCCCGTTAAAAGCTCTATAAGGTAATAAACTAAGTGCCCGCCATCAAGTACTGGAAGCGGTAAAATATTAATTATTCCTAAATTAATGCTAATTAAGGCTAAAAAGCCGAAAAAATACACTAATCCAACTTCTGCGCTATTGCCTGCTCCCTGCGCAATTGCAATTGGACCACTCAAGTTTTTAACCGAAACGTCGCCTGTTATAAGTTTGACAATCATTTCAAAGCTTAGTGTGGTTAACTCCCAGGTTCTTGCCAATGCCTGAACTAACGCCCCGCCAATCCCGTAAGTAATTTCTATGCGATATTCCTCAGGGTATGGCTCTATAGTTGGGTACACCCCCAATTGGCCTACCTCAACACCATTTACAACAGTCGCCTTCGGTGTTGCACTCAAATGCACTAAAGTGTCATTTCTTAAAACCGTAATAATAACCTTCTGATTAGGGAAAGTTCGTATTTCTTTACTGAACCCGTCCCAATCGTCGGTAAATTGTTGCCCGTTAATCGCTACAAGCCTATCACCTACTTTGACACCAGCGATTTCTGCTGCACTACCTTCAATTACATTAGTAACTGTCGTTATCACTTTAGGTCGATAAGGGACGAATCCAATACTATGTACAGCTGAGCCTTCATCTGCATCAATCTTCCAATCAGTTAAGTTCAGGTTGTAAACACGCTCACTTACTGACTCAGTTGCTTTTGTAGCGACAGGGACTTCACTTTCACCCATGTTACCAATAAGTGCTAAATTTACATCTGCCCAATCTAGCGTCCGCTCGCCCGCTATTGACTTAATTTCAACACCTACTGGTATGCCTGACTCCTCAACGATAGAGGAAGGAGCAACCTCTCCAACAATTGGTTTAACCGAAGGAACACCAATAAGAAACATGAGGTAGAAAGCAAAAATAGCAAACAAAAAATTAGCTAATGGCCCAGCAGCAATAATTGCAATTCGTTGATACACCGTTTTGTTATTAAATGCCAACGGTTTTAACGACTCAGCAACGTCATCAACTCGCTCATCCAGCATTTTTACGTAGCCGCCAAGCGGAATTAACGCAATAACAAACTCTGTTCCGTGACGGTCCGTTTTACGCCAAATCGGTGTGCCAAACCCTATGGAAAAGCGCTCCACTTTGACATTGTTTTTTTTGGCCACCCAATAGTGACCATATTCGTGGACAGTTACAAGAATACCCAATGCCACTACAAATGAAGCCAGATTCCAAATAAAATCAAACACGTTATACATCTACCTTTGGTTTGAGCTTATCTACTGCTAAGACTAAAGACTTCGCGAACTCTCGGGCTCTGTTATCAATGTCTAGTACATCATCAATAGATTCTACCTTTTCATAGACAAATTTTTTCACAGAAGTTTCATTTATTTTTGCAATATCGGTAAATTTAATTACATCGTTCAAAAAAGCATCTACAGCCACTTCATTTGCAGCATTCAAAGCAGTGCATGCACCTTGCCCTTGCTCACACGCATCAATTGCCAATTTTAGATTGGGGTATCGAGCAAAGTCAGGTTGTTCAAAATCGAAAGATGCGGTAGTGAAAAAGTCTAAAGGCTCTACGCCTGATTCAATGCGTTGAGGAAATGACAGTGCATGAGCTATCGGCGTTCGCATGTCTGGATTGCCCATTTGCGCAAGTACTGAGCCGTCTTTGTATTGCACCATTGAATGTATAGTGCTTTGCGGATGAAGAACAACTTTAATGTCCTTTGGCTGTAAGTTAAAGAGCCATTTCGCTTCAATAAACTCCAAGCCTTTATTCATCATAGTGGCAGAATCTACGGATATTTTTCGCCCCATGTCCCAATTGGGGTGAGCGCAAGCTTGATCTGGGGTGACATGCTCTAAACTTTCAATATCAAAGGTTCTAAACGGACCACCCGATCCGGTTAACAATATTTTACTAATGCCATTTGATTCAATTGTTTCATTCAAGGGGTTTTCTTGAAATGTTTGCGGCAGGCATTGGAATATCGCATTGTGCTCGCTATCAATTGGTAGTAATTGAGCACCAGACGCTTTTACCGCATCAATAAATATCCGACCAGATGTCACCAGCGCTTCTTTATTCGCTAATAAAACGCGCTTGCCTTCTTTAACAGCCGCTAAGGTTGGCATTAACCCAGACGCTCCGACAATCGCCGCCATAACGGTATCGGATTCCGCCGAAGCTGCCACATCTATCAACGCTTGCTTACCACAGTCGATTACGATGTTGGCACTACCGGATGCACTTAACTTTTGTTTCAATTGGTCAGCAGCGTCATTTTCGCCCATAACTACGACCTTAGGCTGAAATTCCTGACACAGTTCTACCATAGCATCAACACTCGAATTTGCAGTGAGTGCATGAATGCTAAATTTATCAGGATGACGACGAACAACGTCTAAAGTGCTTAGTCCAATTGAACCTGTCGCGCCTAAAATACATAATTTTCGCATGTGTTACCAACCTAACATAACGTAACAAAGCGCATAGACAGGAGCTGTTGCAGTTAAACTGTCGATTCGATCAAGAATCCCACCGTGGCCAGGTAAAATCGTGCCACTGTCTTTTACACCAGCTTGACGCTTAAACATGCTTTCGTTCAAATCACCTAATACTGAAATAGTCGTGATGATGACTGTTACTATGAGCACAAGGTGATATTGCTGCTTATTCCAATCTAACACGTATCCAGCTAAAGCAATCATGGCACACGCAAATACAACACCACCGATATACCCTTCAAGTGTTTTTCCAGGACTAACGTTTGGCATTAGCTTACGCTTACCGATGGACTTTCCAACAAAGTAAGCGCCGATATCTGCACTCCAAACCATCAAGAATAAAAACATGATTAATTGCGCGCCGTGATACGGATCAGTCGTATATTCATGGCTTCTTATCACCATAAACGCCAGCCATGCAGGAACAAGGGTGAGCCAGCCAAAAACACCACGAATCGAACGGTGACTTGACCAAAATTTACTACAACGTGGGTACAAGAATGTTAGAGCTGCAGAGACAAGCCACCATGCGACAGCGAGCCACAAGATATAATATGCACCTTCCTGTATTTCATCATTGACGAGCCACAAAGACTCAATTGGAAAGTAATACCACAAAACGCTAATTAATCCGACTGTGGCACCAACAAACGCCAATCGTCTACGTTTGTTGTCGAAACCCATTAATGGCCCCCACTCCCATGCACCAATGGCCATAATACACATAATTAGTGCAGAAAAATTAGCCAGAGGCAGATAAAATATCGCTGCTATCGCTAATGGCGCTAGTATGAGCGCTGTAATAATACGTTGTAAAAGCAAAGAAAACCCTTATGTCATGTTTGTTTTAATTATCGTTATTTTTGACTTGTTCACCTGTTTGCCCAAACCGTCTTTCCCTATTGCCGAATGAGGCCAAGGCTACTTCAAACTCAGCTTCTCTAAAGTCTGGCCAGAGAATATCGGTAAAGTAGAATTCAGCGTAAGCCGCTTGCCACAATAAAAAATTGCTTATACGGTAGTCACCACCTGTTCTAATTAATAGATCAAGCTCAGGTAAGTTAGCTAAAGATGTGTGTTGATGCAATGCTTGTTCAGTGATTTCATCGATAGACAATTCATTATTTTTAACTTGTTGAGCAAGTATTTTTGCCGCATTCGCAATATCCCAACGCCCACCATAGTTCGCGGCGACAGATAAAGTCATAGCATCATTGTTTTCTGTTAATAGTTCCGCATCACGAATCTTGCTTATTAACTTTGGCGAAAAACGTGTTACGTCACCTATAACTTGAAATCGAATGTTATTCTTATGTAGCTTTTTCACTTCTCTGGTTAACACGAACATGAATAGATCCATGAGCACACTAACTTCGGCTTCTGGTCGCTGCCAGTTTTCACTACTAAAGGCAAATAAAGTAAGTGCTTTAACCCCTTGTTTTCGAGCGGTAGATACAACAGCTCTAACGGATTCAACACCGTTTTTATGACCAAAAACGCGATTCTTTCCTTGTGCCTGAGCCCAACGTCCGTTTCCATCCATAATTATGGCGACATGTTTGGGTAAATTAGCTCCCGATGTGCTCACAAGCGCTCCATTCATATAACTAAATACAAAAACGCCGTAGTGATTTGCAACTATAACTACGGCGTTCTATTAACTTACGAAAAAATTAAATTTCCATTAATTCGGCTTCTTTATCAGCCAAAATAACGTCAACTTGTTTAACGAATTTGTCAGTAATTTTCTGAATTTCGTCTTCCGCTTGGTGCATTTCATCATCACTGATTTCTTTTTCTTTATTCAACGACTTTACATCCGAGTTTGCATCACGACGAATATTACGAATAGCAATTTTACTGTTTTCACCTTCACCTTTAACCACTTTCACTAAATCACGACGACGTTCTTCAGTAAGTGGAGGCAAAGGAATACGAATTAACGTACCTTGAGAAGACGGGTTTAATCCTAAGTCTGATGCCATGATTGCTTTTTCTACAGCACTAATCATGCTTTTATCAAACACTGTAATAGCTAATGTACGTGCATCTGGAACAGAAACATTACCCACTTGGTTTAAAGGAGTATCCATACCGTAATATTCAACAGAAATATTATCTAATAAAGAGGCATGTGCACGACCAGTTCTTACCTTGTTAAGGTTACTCTTTAATGCTTCAATACTTTTGCTCATGCGCTCTTGAGCGTCATTTTTAATATCGTTAATCACTGATTATTCCTTAAAAACTTTATAAGTTATTCTGCTTCTACACCATGATCTATGGTTGTACCTTCTTCATCACCCATGATCACAGAGCGTAATGCACCTGGCTTATTCATGTTAAATACACGAATTGGCATATTATGGTCTCTTGCCAAAGTAAATGCCGCTAAATCCATTACTTTTAATTCTTTTTCAAGCACTTCTTGATATGTCAGATGTGAGTATAATTCTGCATCAGGATTTTTCACAGGGTCATCTGAATATATTCCATCTACTTTGGTCGCTTTAAATACCGCGTCCGCTTCAATTTCAATACCACGCAAACATGCTGCAGAATCCGTAGTAAAGAATGGATTGCCAGTACCGGCACTGAATATAACAACGCGACCAGACTTTAACATACCAATAGCATCAGCCCAGTTATATGTATCACACACACCTGCCAAATCTATCGCAGACATCAAGCGCGCATTTACGAATGCACGATGCAACGCGTCACGCATTGCTAAGCCATTCATAACAGTTGCTAACATCCCCATTTGATCGCCTACCACGCGGTTCATACCAGCTTCTGCTAAGCCAGCACCACGAAATAAGTTACCACCACCGATAACTAATCCAACTTGAATTCCTAACTCAATAAGTTCTTTTATTTCTTGTGCCATTCGGTCAAGGATTTTCGGATCGATACCGAAGCCTTCCTCGCCCATTAATGCTTCACCACTTAGTTTTAAAAGAATTCGACGGTACTTAGGTTTGGGGTTGATGCTCATACAATAAACATTCCTATAGGTAAAAAAATAGCCGCGGCCTATTTAGACCGCGGCTATTTTAATACGTTTAGCTAACTATCGAAAGTCTAAACTGAAAAAAGATAATTAGAGTCACATTATATGACTAAAAATTAACCTTTAGCAGCTGCGATTTGCGCTTCTACTTCAGCAGCGAAATCTTCTTCTTTCTTCTCGATACCTTCACCAACTTCTAAACGAACGAAGCTTGATACTGAAACGCCTTTCTCTTTAAGAACGTCACCAACAGTGCGCTTAGGTTCCATGATGAAAGCTTGACCAGTTAAAGAAATTTCACCAGTGAATTTCTTCATACGGCCAGTAACCATTTTCTCAGCGATTTCAGCAGGCTTACCTTCGTTCATCGCGATATCGATTTGGATTTGCTTCTCTTTTTCAACTACGTCAGCTGGTACATCTTCAGGGTTAACGTACTCAGGCTTAGAAGCAGCAACGTGCATTGCAACGTGCTTAAGTGTTTCAGCGTCACCTTCACCAGCAACAACAACACCAATTTTTGCACCGTGCTTATAAGAAGCTAATGCAGTACCTTCTACGTATGCAACGCGACGTACATTGATGTTTTCACCGATTTTAGCAACAAGTGCAATACGCTTTTCTTCGAATTGAGCTTGTAGCTCTTCGATTGAAGGCTTAGATGCAGCTGCAGCGTCAGCAACTTCGTTAGCGAATGCTAGGAAGTTATCGTCTTTAGCTACGAAGTCAGTTTGACAGTTAACTTCAACTAATGCGCCATCTTTGATGATGATTTGACCTTCAGCAGCGATGTTACCTGCTTTTTTAGCCGCTTTAGCTTGACCAGACTTACGCATGTTCTCAATTGCAAGTTCCATATCGCCGTCTGTTTCTTGTAAAGCTTTTTTACAATCCATCATGCCAGCGCCAGTACGCTCGCGTAATTCTTTAACTTGTGCAGCAGTAATTGCCATGAGTTAATTCCTCAAATATTCAAATAAATTCTAAATAAGTTGCCACAGCAGTATGAAACTAATGTGGCAACCATGAAATAAAACGAGTTAAAAAAGCTTATTCAGCTTCAACAAAACCGTCTTTTTCAGCTTGAACAACGATGTCTTTCTCACGACCTTCTAACACAGCGTTAGCAGCTGAGTCTAAGTATAAAGTTACTGCACGGATCGCATCATCGTTACCAGGTACGATGTAATCAACACCGTCTGGGTTTGAGTTAGTATCAACTACAGAAATTACAGGAATACCTAAGTTGTTAGCTTCTTTAATTGCAATGTGCTCGTGGTCAGCATCGATAACAAATAACGCGTCTGGTAAACCACCCATGTTTTTGATACCGCCTAAGCTCTTTTCAAGCTTTTCCATTTCACGAGTACGCATAAGCGCTTCTTTCTTAGTCAAAGCATCGAATGTACCGTCAGTGCTTTGAGCTTCAAGATCTTTAAGACGTTTGATAGATTGACGAACTGTTTTCCAGTTAGTCAACATACCACCTAACCAACGGTGGTCTACGTAGAATTGATCACATTTTAATGCAGCCGCTCGAACAGCTTCACTTGCAGCACGCTTAGTACCTACAAATAAAACTTTGCCTTTCTTCGCAGAAACACCAGATAAGAAAGCTAGAGCTTCGTTGAACATAGGAACAGTTTGTTCAAGGTTGATGATATGCACTTTGTCACGAGCACCAAAAATGTATGTTTTCATTTTAGGGTTCCAGTAACGAGTTTTGTGACCGAAGTGAACACCGGCCTTAAGCATATCGCGCATAGAAACGTTTGGCATGTTAAATTCCTCTTGGGGTTAAGCGTCCATACATCCAATATGCACGACCATATAAGGCACCCCGGCATATCTTTGCAAGATGTATGTGAGTTTATTAATTATGTACTTTTTAGTACGGTTAAATTTACCGATTAGACAAAACAAAATTCACTTAAAATATTAACTAAAAATCGAATTACCTTTCAGCGGCGTGCTTTATACCACAACTACTAATCTAAAGCCAGCAATTAGCCGTTTATTTGCACAATAATTTCCATTTACCGGGGTTAACCTGACATTCTTGTTCGTGCCAATAAAAATTGATGTCGTTTAATAGTGGGATTACTGGCGAACTAGCGTTAAAATATCGGCCATTATTTTAACTACTTATACGTACCATTATGTCTGCAGAGTTATTTTTTATATACGATAGCCATTGTCCTTGGAGCATGGCAAGCACTCGACTAGTTAACGAAATCCACAGCAAAATGCCTGAAATTACGCTGCATTTATGGCACTGCGCACGCTATGAAGGTGACGAACACATAAGCCGGTCTGCTGTAACAGCAATGACAGAAGAAAGTGGCATTCGCGTAGCTGATGAATATATAACCCAGCTAAAATCGAGTGTTGATTCAACGGTGGCAGCCAACTTAATGTCTTGGTTATGTACCAAACAGCCACAAAATGCCCTTCCTGTATTGAACGCTATACAGCAAGCGTTATTCAATGAAGGTAACCCTATGCAATCCAAAGCAGATTTTCAGAATATCATCGATTCTTTCAAGTTATCGCCGCCAGCCAAGGTATTTAATGCAGATAAATTAATGAAAGATGCTGAATACGCACTTAGCGACATTCACGAAATTCAGGAAGTCATTGGCACGCGCGCTACGCCGGCGATACTACTCGCTATAGATGAAGAACTCGTATTGTTAAACCACAACCTTTATCTAAAGGCACCTGAAGCAATCGTTGATGCGATTAAATTAGAACTTAAATAATCGTATTACTTTAACAATTTCTACGCTGGCTGACTCCATTGGGAATAACAGTAAAAAAGTGTAGAATTAGCGTTAGATTACAGAAGAAAAACACTCAACGAGTGACATATTGAGGCATAAATGTCGATAGAAATTAAAACCCCGGAAGAAATAGAAAAAATGCGCGTTGCAGGTAAGCTTGCCGCGGAAGTACTTGAAATGATTGAGCCTCACGTGAAGGCTGGGGTCACTACGAATGAATTAAACGAAATCTGTGCTGAATACACAGACAAAGTCCAACACGCTATTTCGGCGCCATTAAACTACCATGGTTTTCCAAAATCTATCTGTACTTCTGTGAACCATGTTGTCTGCCATGGCATTCCAGACGATACACCGCTAAAAGATGGCGACATCATTAATATTGACGTTACCGTAATAAAAGATGGCTACCACGGTGATACCAGTAAAATGTTTCTCGTTGGTGAAGTATCACCTGAAGACAAGCGTTTATGCAGAATCACACAAGAGTCACTTTATTTAGCGCTTAAAAAAGTAAAACCTGGCGTTCAATTTGGCGAAATTGGCACAACCATTCAGAAATTCATAAAAAAGGCTGGTCGCTACTCTATCGTTAAGGAATACTGTGGTCACGGCATTGGCAAAGAGTTTCACGAAGATCCTCAAATTGTTCATTATAAGAATAATGACAAGACAAAAATGCAAGAAGGCATGTGTTTCACCATTGAGCCAATGATTAACTTAGGCAGAGCCAACACTTTACTCGATAAAGAAGATAACTGGACTGTGTACACAATTGATGGCAAAAAATCGGCGCAATGGGAACATACGATTTTAGTCACCAAAACAGGTTGTGAAATTCTTACTTTACGTAAAGACGACACTATTCCGAGAATTTTACATAACTAGACCGATATGCCTTGTAAACAATAAGAGATGCCTCCATTGCATAATCCTGATTTTCAAATACCTGAAGAATATTTGGCGCCGTTCGCGATAACCGCGCCAACAATTTCCAGCCAAGAAATCTGTGAGCTAAATACACGTTTTCGTGAATGGCAAAAACAACAATTTCTCGTAGACGATGTCACTAATATTGTAGCCGCACGTGCACAATACATCGATCAGGTATTAATTAAGCTTTGGAGCCAACATCAGCTAGATGAGTATCAACTTACCCTTATCGCAGTTGGCGGTTATGGACGAGGTGAACTACATCCCTATTCAGACATTGATATTTTATTGTTGACGCAAGATAGTGTTGAAGATGAATTAGCAGAAAAGATCTCCGCATTTATCACGCAGTTGTGGGATATAAAACTCGATATTGGTCATAGCGTTCGTAGCATTAAGGAATGTCTAAAACAGGCCGTAAACGATGTCACAATTGCAACCAACCTGATGGAAATGAGGCAGGTATGTGGGAATGACACGCTTACACAACACCTTACGCCTTTACTAAATGAAGACGTTTTTTGGACAACGCAAAAATTCTACTTGGCAAAAAGAGAAGAACAATTACAACGTCACCAGCAGTATCATGGCGCTGCATATACACTAGAACCAAACCTCAAAGCTAATCCAGGCGGCCTGAGAGACATTCAAACCATTGGTTGGGTCGCGAAACGCCATTTTGAAGCCGATTCATTAGAAGAGTTAGTTGAACACAATTATTTAACTAACAATGAGTTTTTTGAGTTACTGGAGTGTCAAGACTATCTTTGGCGGATGCGTTGTGCACTACACTTTATTGCAGGGCGCAGTGAAAATCGTCTGCTATTCGATTATCAAGCGGATGTTGCTGCCTTAATGGGCTTCGGTGATGAAGGAAAGCTCGCCATCGAGCGGATGATGAAACGCTTCTTCCGCATTATTGGCCGCGTATCTGAATTGAACAAGATGTTACTACAACATTTTGATTACGCCATTATCAAGAATAAGAAACATCAAGTAGAAACGCGTATAAACGATGACTTTGTTGTGCTCGACGGCCAAATCAAAGTGACCAATCGGCGCGTATTCATGCGTTCAGTAAAAATTATGCAAATGTTTTTATTGATCGCTGAACGTGATGATGTCACCGACATGCACCCTGAAACCTTACGGCTAATGCGAAACGCGCGTCGTAGATTAGTATCGGGTATGATGGATTACGCAGAATGCAGGCGCCTATTTATTGCTATAATGAAGCACCCTAAGGGGCCAGGCTTAGCATTTTCACTGATGCATCGCCATTCTATTTTGGGGGCGTATCTTCCTGCTTGGCGTAATATCGTTGGACAAATGCAATTTGACCTGTTTCATGCTTACTCAGTAGATGAACACAGTTATCGTCTGATTAAAAACCTGTATCGCTTCAGCCAAAGTGAGTATAACCACGAATACCCATTGTGTAGCAAGATTGTACAGCGTATTCGCAAACCTGAAGTGCTTTATCTCGCAGGTATCTTTCACGATATCGCAAAAGGCCGTGGCGGTGACCATGCAGAGCTCGGCGCAATAGATGCGCTAGAGTTTAGCCGTATACACTACTTGAATGACCATGATGGCAGAATGATTTCATGGCTTGTGAAATATCACTTACTGATGTCTATTACTGCACAACGCCGTGATATTTCTGATCCTGAGGTCATCAAAAACTTCGCTAGTATTGTAAGAGATGAAGCACACTTAGATTATCTATACTGTTTGACGGTCGCCGACATGCGCGCGACCAACGAAAGTTTGTGGAATAGTTGGAAAGCCAATTTACTTGAAGAATTATATTTCAGCACCAAACGCGCATTTAGACGAGGTTTAGAAAAGCCGGTCGATTTACGTGCAAAAATTAGAGAGAATCAAGACCAAGCATTAGAGATTCTTGCCGAACACAGCATTAATGAATCAGACATTCAAACAATTTGGCATAGCTTTAAAGCCGACTATTTTTTACGCTACGCGCCTGCTCAAATCGCCTGGCATTGTGAACACATCATTAAACACGACCAAGACAAACCGTTAGTTTTGATCAGCCCGAAACCCTATCGCGGTGGCACAGAAGTTTTTGTTTATACAAAAGACAAGAAAAATATATTCGCTACCATTGTTTCTTTACTCGGTTCAAAAGGGCTCAACATACTTGATGCCAAGATTATTACCGGTAAAACAGGCTATACAGCCAATACTTTTGTCATTCTTGACCAACAAAATCGTGTAATAGATGACAGCTATCGTGCTATTGGAATTGCAGAGGCACTAACCGAAGCCATAACAAATCAAAAACAAGATTTTAAGATTAAGCCACTCGCAAAAAGGTTTGAGCAATTTACGTTTCCAACACAAGTGAGTTTTTTGAATTCTAGTAGCAAAAACCGAACACTGATAGAAATAGTCGCGCTTGATCGTCCTGGTTTACTCGCCAGTATTGCGCGTGTATTTCAAGAGCTCGACATACAAATTTACAGTGCCAAAATCACTACATTTGGCGAAAAAGCGGAAGACGTATTCACTGTGTCTAACGCTGATGGCAAAGCTTTAACACCTGAAGAGCAACAACTGCTTAGTGACAAACTATGCGAAAAGTCCACGCTTGCTCATCACTGACAACAAAATAGGAATTACCATGTCTGAATTACAACAGATCATCGAAAGTGCATTTGAGAACCGTGCAAACATCACTCCGAGTACTGTAACTGATGAAGTAAAACAAGCAGTGACAGATGCACTTGCGGCCCTAAATAATGGTTCAGCGCGGGTTGCTGAAAAAATCGCAGGGGAATGGGTTGTTCACCAATGGCTTAAAAAAGCAGTATTACTGTCATTTCGCGTGTGGGATAACGAGATTATCGACGGAAACGAAAGCCAATATTTTGATAAAGTGCCATTAAAATACGCCAATTACACAAACGAAATGTTTAAAGCAGAAGGTGTGAGAATTGTACCGCCGGCAACTGTACGCACTGGATCGTATATTGGTAAAAATGTTGTCGTAATGCCAAGCTACGTTAACATCGGTGCTTTTGTCGACGAAGGCACTATGGTTGACACTTGGGCGACCGTTGGCTCTTGTGCTCAGATTGGTAAAAACGTGCACTTATCTGGCGGTGTCGGCATTGGTGGAGTGCTTGAACCTTTACAGGCAGGACCAACGATTATTGAAGATAATTGTTTTATTGGTGCTCGTTCTGAAATTGTTGAAGGTGTTGTCGTTGAGCAAGGTGCGGTGATATCAATGGGTGTTTATATTGGTCAAAGTACGCGTATTTTTGACCGTGAAACGGGTGAAACACACTATGGCCGCGTACCAGCTGGCTCTGTTGTAGTACCGGGCAACTTACCATCTAAGTGTGGTCGTTATAGTTTATATGCAGCGATCATTGTTAAAAAAGTGGATGAAAAGACCAAAGCTAAAATAGGCATCAATGCATTGCTGCGCTCAGTTTCTGACGAATAGCACATATTCTATTTGATTAAGACCAAAGCCAAGCAGATACTGTTTGGCTTTTTATATTCCCGTTTTCAAAAATATCCATAACAGCGTGATTTTTTTGACGCTTAGTATTTCTGCGAAAAATCTTCCATGATTTTCAACGTAATTTTTCAATATAAATTCGTTAAAATTCATCTAGTAATAAAAAAGTTTATTCACTTGGCATATTGATTGCCCTATTACACATATCAGTTGTTAGTAGATATGCCGTTATGAATAAATTTACCTTAATCACAATCTTAGTTTTATGTAGCCAACTGCTCGCTTGCCAGTCGACTAAAATTGCTTATCAAAAAAAACGCCCGCTTGTATCAGATCATCAGCTACTGGTTAGTTTACTCAATCGTCCGATTCCTCAAGATCAACAGCTGATGATGGCATTTACCCGTCAATATGATAAACAGGATTCAGCGTTCAACCTAAATATGCCTAGCGTTGCTCCCGTTTTCATTACGGGTGAAAAGCGCGCTTCAAGCGAAACACGCCCAGTTTTTCAATTTAGCCATTTGATTAATCAAGACAAGAACGCCATTTTTATTAATGGTCCAATTTAGTTGAAAACACTCTCCACCATTGTTTACCCAGCGATATGTTCGTTGATTGTCGATAATGGCCAATTTAAATGTTCAAACACACTAAGCCAATGCTGATCAAATTCTGCGTTTATAACGATCTCTTGATCCGCGTGCGGGTGACGAAATGTTAAGCTTTGAGCAAATAGCATTAATCGCTTAAAACCAAAATGAGAGATGAAGAATGGATTCTGTTTGTTATCACCATAATTAATATCGCCAATGATGGGATGTCTTAAATGAGCCAAATGCCGCCGAATTTGATGCCGCCTCCCCGTTTTGGGCGCTACTTTGACTAACGAGTATCTCACCGAGTCATATTTCCCCACGGCAATAGGAAGCGTCGCTGTAATGATCGATTCATAATATGATACTGCGTCTTGTGCCGCCTTATCTGTATTGGCAAATTTATCGCCAAGCTTATCCAATTTTTCCTTTAGAGGATGCTCAATAACACCATTCCCTATGAGGTGTCCTCTAGTTAATGCAAAGTACGTTTTTTGAATTTGCTTTTCTTCAAATATTTTGCCCATGTCTCTTGCTGTATCTTCATTTAAGGCAAACAACAACACGCCAGACGTTGGCCTATCTAAACGGTGTAGCGGATAAACATATTGACCAAGCTGATCTCTAAGTAGCTGCAAGGCGAAATACTTTTCGTGTCTGTCCAAATAACTACGGTGGACAAATAAACCCGCAGGTTTATCAATAGCGACAAGAAACTCATCCTGATACAAAATTCTCAGCTCGGGCTTTTCGGTAAACAAAGACTCAGACATCATTGGGTTCTTATATAGTTTTGTTGCTGACGTTTACCGCTCAGTAGTTCGTCAATATCGGCAACAATATTTATGACGTTTGCAGCAGTTTCGCCAAGATGAGCAAAAGCTTCTTCCGCCATAGGACAAATAGCCACATTAGTTGGTAGCGGTTTCCCTAATTGCATCATTATTTGTAACTGTTCGATAAAAACAAACTGTAGCCATTGCTCAAACGCCAATGTGTCCATACAAAATGGCAAAGTGCTACTTAATGCTTCATCGCTCGGACGACCTTCCTGCCACAGCCCTAGCCTTTGCAATTCAGACGCGAGTGAATTTAAGCGTTGTGTTAATGATTCATTTGGTTCAGACACAATAAATTCTTATCAGATTAGATGGTTTTAAAGGGGTATTATCTCTATAATGCCGCATTATTTCGATAAATTTCTGAGCTATGGATTCAATTTCTACCATTTCTGAATTATTAACTTTGTCTGGTTCACAGTATCGCATTTACGACATCGGCAGAAGAATAGATAAGTTATCAAAAGATACTTTCGAAAAATTTGAGCACAATCAACTCCCATACCCATATCCAATTCAAGGGCATGCTTGTATAGCTGTAGCATTTTGGCAAAAAGTTACTATGCAACCCTATTTATGGTTTGTAAAATTACCTTTGGATGAGCGTGGGTTACTCAATCAAGGCGCACGAAACCATTTTCTCGCCATTATAATCGAAGCACTCGGTAGCGATCTCAGCGTTGATCCAACCGAGAAGCAAGAAGAGTTACTCCAAAGTAATCCATATAACTTTACACCACCACAATACAAATTAGCGTTTTTGCACAGCGAATTAAATCAAGCATTGATGAAGCCTGCCAGCCAGTTCTATCAACACACGTACGAATACTTCTGCTCTACTGATACAGACTTAAGTCAATGGCATAATATTGGTGTACAAGGTATTAGTGATTTAGTTGTAAAAGCTAAATCCGACAAAGCAGTAGAAAGCGCCATTTCGAATTCGTTGTCATCTTTGCCAAATGAAGTATTGATGCCCTTATCAACTGCGATTGAAAACATTCAGCTGTCCGCAGATACACTTAGCACAATAATTGAGTATCATAGTGTTGCACCTTCGGAAGTAAAACCCTATTTAATTCGTTGTTTAGCATCTTCAACAAATCACCCATTTGTCCAGGAATTCTTAGTTCAGTTAATGAGAGACAAAACACTTTCTGATGAAACTATTATTACGCTGGCTGGCAGATGCTGGTCTGCCCTAGCAAGTAATGACATTATGAGCGCATATCTGGAATTGTTGGCACAAAAAGATAACCTAGCATTATTTCAGGCGATATTTAAAGATTTGGTAGCAATACCTGAGTTACGTCAGGTAATCTTTGGCTGCATGCGATCTAGCGAAAGAAGTCCGAAGCTTGCTACGGCAATCGGCAGCCTTTTTAACACACAGTAAATGACACAAGACTTTGGGTGTTTAGCTAATGGAAAACGTTTATATCCTACTCATTATTGGCATCATTGTTTGGTATTTCGTGCATATGCGTAAAGTAGCGGAATCGGCAAAAAGATTTGCGGTACAACATTGCCAAAAAGAACAATTACAACTAATCGCCATTGCAAGATTGTCCAATAAACTTAGGTTTACTAAACGATTGGGCTTTTACTTTGAAACGGAATACATTTTTGAGTTTAGCGGCGACGGTCATTCAAAATACCAAGGAACTATTACGTTGGCAGGATATAAGCTAAAAAGTATCGATACTCCTGCGTATCGCATCAGTTAAATAAGTTAAAACTCAAACAATAAAAAAGCGACAATTCGATTGTCGCTTTTTCGTCCTGTTATCCTTAACAATTGCATGTACGCGAATTTCCATGCAAATTCCTTTTATTTGGCCTATCGCCAATTCCTCTCAATGATAATTAACTATACTTCCTTTCGGAAAAGCCCGATGCCTCCTACTGAAAATCCCTGTTCACTTTATCGAAGAAAAACACTCCCTGTGTATCCTTTTCATCCATACATTTAATGCTTTACAAACACTCTACTCATCCTAAGTATCACTGCCTGCTGGGTCATCCTAACCCGTCTTCCTGACATAGTTAAGTATGAAAGCGAACACGTAGTTTTCCATAGTATTGTTGGCGGTAATTTAAAACAAATATCACTAATTATGCGATGTGCGAGAAAATAAATTGATTATCAAAAGGTTAGTACTGGGAAGTATTTTATTTGCCGTAATTTCTGACAAATCTGTAAGCAATATCCTACATTTATTGGAGGCATTTTCTCAACCACATGTAACGGATAAATTCAGCCTATCTTTGTTTTGATCAATTTGTCCCCATGGCCCCTTAGTAGATAAAAAAATAGGCCAATAAAGTAATTTAAAGATAGAAAGAGATTATTGTATTCGAATGGTAAACCCCTTTATGTCTTCAACCAATATCCTTTGTTCGTCCCTGTAGCATCCATGCTATTACTGCTCCTTGCATTCCATTTATCTAAGCATGTTAAAAATGATTAGAACAACATTACACCCCAAATTGTCTTATCCTTGACCACTCATCCAATAAACGTGCTCCTTATTTCATAGTCCCTTACACGGTAGCGTCCCACGCTGCCTTCATCTTCCTAAAAATTCCTTTTTACACCCTTCAGCAAAAATCGTGCTTCCATTCAAAACTTCTTCCTTGGGAGACCTTTCCTCATCTGGGTGAGCATCAACTCCTTTCACTTATAATTATATTCCTTGATTCATGACAAAACAGTGACATGAGAGATAGCTTGTTGAGATAAACTATTCCAGTTTTAGCTAAGGTACTGATTAAATGAAATTACCAAAAATCAGCGCTAATTTTTTAATATCATTGTCTGACGATTTATTGGGTAATGTCCTACAGCCAAGCTAGCAATTTGTTCCGGTTCAAAGTTATTCGTTAAGGTTTTGATCAATTCAAATTAACTTTATGCTGTAACGCCAAAAACGAAAAAAGCGACATAAAGTCGCTTATTTTCGGTTAGGTAGGTCCTTTACCCTAATACTACTCGCCTCATCCTACGGTAACATCCTGTCATGTAGATAATCCTTTATTGATCAGCTAGCTGCGAAGATTCTTCCTTAGCACACCTTGTGCTCTTGCTTCCGTTTACGTCCCTGCTAAAGTCCATTTATGCTTCGCTGGAAACTATCACTCCTGTGAATCCTTTTCCATTTACATCCATGTTCGTACAAGTAATATCAACCTAGTTCATCCATAAACTTATTTATGTAATTAGTTATCCCTAACCAAGTCGTCCTAACACTTCTAAGTTTACGCTTGAATTAATTAGTTACCAGCCGTCAAAAGTAAATATTAGGAAGCATTTGAAATAAATACACCGAGACACTCATGTAACCATGTGTTTTACTTGACATTTATTAGACTCGGGCTTTCTCAAAATCATAATTTTTCCGACAAACTCTTAAGATATGTCTTACACAAAAGCAAGCATATCTTTCCGTATACGTAACCAAAGTAAAAGATCAAACTTAGGCGTATCACCAATATTGCGTTAAATCTCCTATTTGACGCCTGACAAAATGCCTAAATTTCTGTAACCTTACGTTATATGATTCTACTGTGAAAAATAGAAGCATTTTTCACGCAGTTATTTCAGGGGTTAGTAGTGCCGCTTCTAAAATCGTTATTTTGCCAGCAAGGCTTTGACAATCGTCAAAGATTTTCTTCGATCGTCGCTGTATCAACTGTCAGTTATTTTATTTTGTCGGCCATGTTTAACAACACCATTGTGTCTATCATTGCCTTGTTACTTGCAGCAGTCGCTATTTCAATGTCTGCCTATAGAAGAGCTAACGATGCGAAGAAAAAATATACGCCATTTATAGTTGGAGGCTCTGCCTATTTCTTATTTGGTATGCTTCCTTTGTTTGTTTTGTCTTATCTTGCTTATATACCATTTATTGCATCTATTGGCTTTCTACTAAGTTTGCTTACATACCCAAGTTCCCCCGTTAAATCATACATAATGGGATATAGTGGACCTGTTGACTTAGCTTCACTAAAAAATGAATCAGCGGCTACAAGCAAGAGTAGGATTGAACCCACACTTGCTGGCGCGCCAAATGCTAATGTGACAATGAACATTAGCCACAGCGAAGAACAACAGTACATAGTTAAACAACATGATAATACGCTTGCTGATAACGATTTAGGCGTCAAAATACGAGAGATATTGGTAAGATATAAGCTTCAAATGGCCGCAGGCATAGCAATTGTTATAGTTGCAATGGTAAGTGTTTCATTCATAAACAATTCAGAAACTTCAGACTCTACGCCATTAATTGTCGAAGAAGAGCCTGTAATAGAATCATCAATCGACCGTCAGCATATGCTGAACATGCCTGACGACTTTACCTTGTATGCCTCACAGTACAACGGCTTAATTATTAACTGGCAGGCAGATGAGCAGCAAGATGGCGTCTATTGGCAGCAACTTACCCTAGAAGGCGATAATAGTTGTAAAGAAATCACATTTAACAATGGTGACACAGTTCGCCCCATCGAAGTGTTCATTGAAAATACCACCGATTACTTTGCGCACTTTTCACCACTTGATACACAAAACTTATTAAAGCAAATTGCATTTCGAGGAAAGTTTACGCTTTGTGGATATGAATTTTCTCTGAAAGGAAGCCAATCAGCATTAGGACGCCACCCATATTATGCCGATAAGGTAGATTACTAGCTGTTTGCTTTAATGGCATTAGACACCGATTAAGAATTGGCTCATGCACTTGGTTACTAGACTCTAAAACAAAAAATGCGGCTCTCCATGAGCCGCATTTCTTAAACTAGCTTTATGCATCCTGCATCATTTAGTGATCCCTTTCATCCTTAATAGCAATCCCTCGCATTCCCTTATTCGCTTTCCGAGCGACTCCTCATACTATCCTTAGCTATAACTTTCCGTAGTTATAAATAAACTTCCCTAGAAATCTTCCAGTGATATCTTCCCTGAAATCCACATCCATATGATTGCTCCATAACATCCCTTGTGCCTTTACTTCATCCTGAAGCTCCATACTCACAAATGTATTCCTACGTCCTTGTTATGGCATCCCTTGCCTTTGTCGTCCTGACAACTGTAATAATACGTTACCCAACCGAATTCAAAAGTAACATAAATGAAAAAAAATGTTTCAGTTTTGTTACAGAAATTCATCAAAGCAAACAAAAACCATACAATTCAACAACTTACAACATGGCTCATGCAGTATTCCGACGACTAAAGCCTCAATATCTCACAACAATGTGCGACATGTCTTACAAATAAAATATCTAATCGGAACCTAAGCTAGGCCCTCTTGAGTGATAACAATAAAAGTTGCTTTAAATTCAATAAATTACATAAAAATCCGAACAAGGATAGTTTGGGGGCAATAACCTATATTAAAGAGTTAATACTCAGAATTAAATTAAACGTCTCGATAATGTACCATCAATGCACCAGACACACTTCCTACAGTTATTGTCTTAATAAATTCATAGTCAACATCAGTAAAGAATGCCTGGTATTTTTCAGAAGTCGCATAAACAGCAACACCTTCACTTTCAGGGAACTCGTCTAATAGTGTATTTACAGCCGCCATCAAATAATGACCAAAGCCATGGTGTTGATGTAAGGGATGTATGGCAATAAACGACAGCATATGAAATTTATTCATTGGGACTGCTGAAAGCACCAGACGTTCTTTTTCTATCATTTGCTTTGTACTGAAGTAACCTGCGCCAAGAAGCATTTTTAAACGCCAATGCCAAAACCTGTCAGTAGAAACACCATCATCGGGGCTATTTAAGCAAGCAACACCAACCATGGTCTCTCCCAAATATAAGCCTATAATGGGTTGCTTAGCTTGCCAAAATACTGCGAGTTCTTCACGAATAGAGGTTCTTAATTTTTGTTCATAGTCACCTTCATCGCTTTGAAAAATTTCTAAGAAAACCGGATCATCATGATATGCTTGGTAAAGTAAGGACGCCGCTAATTTAAGCTCATTTGCTGTCAGATATGCCGCTCGAATATCGTTTGCGGTTGCTGTTGAAACTACTTCGGTCATAAACTCTTTTCCTCAAATTATATTTAATTATTATTTTGTTGAGTTGGCCTTACCTTGAACCAATAAATAACTAATTTATTGATATATAAAAATTATTTCATTTAAAGCTAATGTTATTTTAAGTAATCGCTGAGTTACCATAGCAGGGAACATTTCATGAGGTCAATATTTGAACGATGTAAGTACCTAAGGAATATTTAACCGATAAACAAAAAAACCAGCAACTATTGTTACTGGTTTTTTAGCATGATTGGCACTGTAACTATTAGCGATTACGCTGAAATTCTCCACCATTGCCAGTGTCAACCAGTTTGCCGTCTTCAAAGCGTAAATATGTGCATTCGTCTTTGGTTGTTAATCCGTCTTTGTGAAGTCGATGTGTACGATAGTAAAGCACCTTAACAATCTTACTATCGGCTTCATAATTTTCGGTAAAATCTGCCACTCCCATTTTTCGATACACGTCGTCATAAGATGAATGCAAAGCTAAGTTAGCGATTTTCTTACGATTACTATATTCGCGATCACCAGCGTCATGTGTAAAACTATGTGAACCACTATCATCACCGATAGCTACAACACAACCAGTCAATCCAACGCTCATTGGAACAATTAAAGAAAGTGCAATAAGTGATTTTTTCATACGATTCCCTTTTCTGGACTATTCTATTCACTAATAAATGTTGAATGAACAAAGGCAAAACTTAGGCCACAAAGAGTATCTTATTGATTTGTTTGGGCATTTTAAAATTCATCGAAAAGTTACTAGAGATTTCTTTGGTTTTTTTAGCTAATATATAGTGAAATTTACAGTCAACGATGTTCATTATGACGATTAACGACCAAATTATAGCCATTGCTAATCAAATCGCTAATGAGGGCCAGCAGCCAACAATTGCCAAGATCAAAACTAGGCTTCGAAATAAGGTGCCGCTTCCGCAAATAATAGCTGTGCTCAAAACTTGGCAACATGACCCAAATTTTACCAGCGTAGATTCCGCACAAGAAGAAAATATAGAAGAAAATCAAACTCTTTCGCCAACAGTCGCACAAATGATACAACAGGCGGTTACTCCATTAGCCGAAGAGATTTCGTCTCTTCGAAAACAAATTTCAAGCCTCAAAGCTGAAATAACCGCGATAAAATCTAGAAATCAGAAGTAGACTGTTACGGTACCGCGGGTTGCAATTGCTCAATAAACTCTGCCAATGAGTTGGCTAGTTTTTTGTGGGGCACACATCCAACCCGCTCTACCCATACCTCGCCTGTTTGATTATTCACTGACAAAATACAATCTTCATCATCAGTTACAGCAAAGAAAATAGTTACAGATTGCTTTAGCTTTTTCTTCATTAAAACATGACCAATGATGTTTTCTTGTAATCGCTCAAAATCTTTACTGCTCCAGGGCAGCAACAAAGAAAGCTCACCTTCACTACAAGACGCGTGCAAGCTATCGCTATAGAGTGTTGTAAAATATGTTTTTAAATCTTTATGTAACGTAAGTTCTAACGCGGTTTCAATATTGTCGAAAGATAATGGATCTTGTACATCAATCGGTTGCCAGAAATTGGTTTGCGCATCATTGTTTCCTTGGATGCACTCAGAGGGCCAGTTTTCGTCACATTCAACAAGTGGAAGGTGTTGGTACTTATCTGTGTACCTCTCTACATATTGCTGCGCAAAAAATTTAAGTTTGTCACTTACCGATGTATTCAGTGATTTCATCAATCAAGATTATCCTTTAAAATAGTAGAAAATAGTCACGAAGTTTAATTATGAGTCATTATAGCAACGCATCGATTTTAGAATCACTAACTTTAGGAAAATCGACTGAGTATAAATCGACATACTCTCCCGACCTTTTGCAAGGTGTGCCGCGTACTTTAAACCGCGATCAACTTGAAATTAATGCAGATTCCCTTCCCTTTTTGGGCGAGGACGTATGGTACGGTTACGAAGTTTCATGGCTAAACAGCAAAGGAAAGCCAATTGTTGCAGTGGCTGAATTTAGGTTTCCGTGTACTAGCCCTAACATTATCGAATCTAAATCATTCAAGCTTTATCTTAATAGTTTTAATCAAAGTAAATTTGACACTATTGATGCCGTACAAGCAATTATGAGTAAAGATCTAAGTCATATTGCCGGGGAAAAATCACGCGTCTGTTTGCACCCAGTAGATAAATTCGACGCAATAGAAACACGCATGTTACCAGGTGAGTGTATCGACGATATCGATGTAACAATCGAACACTATGATTTGAAACCTGAACTTCTCAAATGTATTGAAGACAATAAAATCGTTGATGAAACTTTACACAGTCACTTACTCAAATCGAATTGCCTAATTACCAATCAACCTGACTGGGCAAGTGTTGTTATTGAATACCAAGGTAAAGCAATCGATAAAGCGTCATTGTTGAAGTATCTCGTTTCATTTCGACAACACAATGAGTTTCATGAACAGTGCGTGGAAAGAATCTATGCTGATATCATGAAAATTTGCGCTCCAACAAAGCTTACGGTATATGCTCGATATACTCGACGCGGAGGATTAGACATCAACCCGTTTAGAAGTACCCACCTCGAGGTTCTACCTAACTATAGGACACATAGGCAATAAAGAAGTAGCGTCACTTTATCTAATAAATTGGCCATTAAAGGACTATTTTTCAGAAAGTTAGTATATTATGCTTCAACACGGTGTTTCGTTGCTGACTTTTTGCTGACTTATGGTTAGTATTATATAAACGCTGTTCATTTGAGATGCCGTTGTTGTCAGTGTCTGCATCAATACTCACATAGAGTAAATTGCAGTTTAGATTAAGGAAAAAATACATTCATGAGTCAGTTATCAAGCACAGATACTCAAATTATTGCGCTTAAAAGAAAGCTGGAAACGGCCATTACCTCTCGAGCAACGCTTGAAGACGACTTTAAACACCAAACGAACTTATTAGCGCAATTTATCGCTAAACTATCACTGACCACTAAAGGCATCGATGTTTTGCTAGATAACAAACTGGCAAAACTAAGAAGCACATTAAGTAATTCGTCTACCTTTTCCGACGTTGAAGACTTAATTGTTGAGATATCCCAGATTCTTACTCGACACAGCCTGCATAATGAACAGCAAATAAATCAAATGCATGAAAGTTTTCATAGCGCAGGCAAAGCCCTTCAGAAAATTCAAGGTTTACCAAATGACGTGCGTAGAAGCCTTCGCGCACTATTAAAAGAATCTGAAAATAAGAAAGATGCTTTAATTCAGTATATTCCGATCCTTGCAACTCTTATTGACTACTATCAAACCGCGCTCGCTGCAAAATCAGATGCACCTGTAGAAGGCCTACTTGCGCAGCATGCGAATAACGGTGCAGCCAAAAAAGTTGCAGATTTAGAAGTTGATCAAGAGATTTTGTCACGATTTTCCTCGTTTTTGAGCAAATTGAAGGTCTCAAATAAGCATAAACAAAAAGTGACTAAGATCCGCTCGCAACTCAACGCGAATATGCCCGGCCACCAGTTACTTAATAATTTCTTAGAAGTATTTGACGTAATCGCTCAAGACTTAGATCAAGAGCGAGACACTGCAAAAGTATTTTTGTCTACGCTTAGTGACACGCTTTCAACGGTTCAAACTGCCGTTAAAACAACCATAAGCCATAATGAAAACAACCAAAAACAACACGATAAGTTAAACAGAAAACTAAAAAAACAAATTAATGAAATGGCGGGAGGGCTAGATCAAGCGAATTCTTTAGCTGATATTAAGGTAGATATTAACGATAAGCTAAAAGCCATAGCGAAGACCTTAGAAGAAAAATCAGCACTTGAAGCTAACCATAAAAACCATTTAAGTAAGCAGCTAGAGGAAATGGAGTCCCAAGTAAGTAAGTTAGAAGAACAAAGTAAAGTGTTTGAAGCGCGTATTAAGGAGCAACAGGCGAAAAGCATGCAAGATGCGCTAACAAAGCTTGGTAACCGAGCGGCTTTCGACGAATACTTCGCAAAACAAATTGTACGCTATCATCATCAACAATTTGATTTGGCGATAGCGGTACTTGATTTAGATAACTTTAAACGGATTAATGACACTTATGGCCATACAGCAGGTGATAAAACACTACAAGTAATTGCCGGTACGCTCGCTAAACAATTTAAAGATAATGACAACGTGTTTACTGCTAGATATGGTGGTGAGGAATTCGTACTGGTTATTTCAAACTATAATAAAGAGAAGCTGATTGATTCACTCGAGTCGCTCAGGCAAAAAGTAGCAAAGCTACCTTTTAAGTTTAAAAACAATAAAGTAAGTATTACATTATCAATTGGCGTTAGCCACATTAAACGTGACGATAATGTCCACATTGCCTTTGAGCGTGCGGACAGTGGTTTATATCAAGCAAAAGAAAAAGGAAAGAACACCATAGTTTATATACAGTAATTAAAGTGTGTCGAATTCTACGTATATAAGATTTAGCACGCTCACGAGTCGTTAAAGGAGTTAATTATGCACACTCAACTGAATCCCGTAGGCAACATGAATTTGCTTTCTCCCATTGAAGTTGATCAGTTACAACAGTCGGCAACCAGTAATCTTTATAATTTGTACCGTAATTGCTCCTTAGCTGTATTAAATGCAGGTAGCCACACCGACGACGCTGAAGCGATTTATCAGCAATACAAAGATTTTAATATTCAAGTACTACGCCGTGAACGCGGTGTGAAAATAGCCTTGGAAAATGCCCCAAAGCATGCCTTTGTTGATGGCACCATTATTCGAGGAATCCAAGAGCACCTTACTGCCGTACTTAGAGACATTCTATTTATTAATAACAAGTATCCAACCAGTGCAGAACGAACTGAACAAATTACACACGCCACTTTTGATATTTTAAGAAATGCTAATGTTATCAAACCTGAAAGTGATCCTAATTTAGTAACCTGTTGGGGTGGGCACTCAATCAACACAACAGAGTATCGTTACACTAAAGAAGTCGGCTACCATCTTGGGCTTCGCGGATTCAATATTTGCACTGGCTGCGGGCCCGGTGCAATGAAAGGGCCCATGAAAGGTGCCACAATTGGTCATGCCAAGCAGCGCCATACAATGGGGCGCTATATAGGACTAACAGAGCCAAGCATCATTGCCGCAGAACCACCAAACCCAATAGTTAACGAATTAGTTATCATGCCGGATATTGAAAAGCGCTTAGAGGCGTTTGTACGTGTATCACACGGTATTATTATTTTTCCTGGTGGTGCTGGCACAGCTGAAGAACTTCTCTATATTCTTGGCATTATGTTAAACCCTAAGAATCAAGCGCAAAAACTTCCCATAATTCTTACCGGCCCAGAATCGTCGAAAGAGTATTTTGAACAAATCGATGCCTTTATTGGCGCAACATTAGGTGAAAAAGCCCAATCACTCTATACCATAATCGTTGATGACCCTGAAAACGTTGCTGTTACGATGAAGAATGGATTGAACGATGTGTTGGCCTATCGCAAACAGATTGGCGACGCTTATCACTTCAACTGGAGTTTGGCGATAGAAAACGACTTTCAGCATCCGTTTGAACCCTCGCATGAAAACATGGCGGCAACGGAAATCAGTTACGACTTGGATACAGCTACGTTAGCAGCAAACCTTCGTCGTATTTTTTCAGGAATAGTTGCGGGAAATGTCAAGGCAAATGGTATAAAGGCTATCAGACAACACGGACCTTTTAAAATTACCGGTGATGAAAAAATTATGGGATTGATGGATAGTTTGTTAACGTCGTTTGTTAATCAACAAAGAATGAAGCTACCAGGGAGCGAGTATGTTCCATGTTACGAAGTTGTCAGGAATAATTAAATGTCAGTACACTTAGTGCTAATAGACGCGCTCAACCTTATACGACGGATTTATGCGGTACAAGAGCGCCCTTTTCTGTTAAACAACGAACTGGCAGAAAACACTAAAAATCAGGTGCTTGACAACACTGAGCAGGCCTGTGTAAAAGCGCTGGCAAATATTATTGAGTTGCAATCGCCAACTCATGCGTTGGCAGTTTTTGACAGCCACAATCCATGCTGGCGTTATAAACTGTATCCAGACTACAAGAAGGGCAGAAAAAAAATGCCTGTCCATCTTGCGGAGAAGTTGTCAGATATCCAAGACAGATTTATGAGTCTACACGTTGATTCTCTAACATCGGACGATGATGAAGCAGATGACCTTATCACAACGTTAGCAATAAAAGTTGCACTTAGAGGGCAAAATGTAACCATAGTGTCGACAGACAAGTGTTTCTTATCGCTGCTCAATCAAAACATTAGGGTCTATGATTATTTTAATCGCCGTTTCTTAGATCAAAACTTTGTGTTAGACAAATTTAATGTTCGCTCAGAGCAATTACTGGAGCTTTGGACGTTAACTGGTGATAGCACGAATAAAATTCCCGGCGTCCCTGGCATAGGGCAAGTAACGGCTTCTGAACTATTACAAAAATACGGTTCTTTGAATAACATTCTTAAAGCAACCGATTTAAAATCAAGTGTAAAAGAGAAACTTGATAATCACCTTGAACAAATAACATTGTCGAAGCAACTACTCTCGTTAAAACAAGACATTCCACTTGGTTTTAACCTAAAGGACATTCGCCTACCACCAGCTGAAGTTGAAGCGTAATTAAACAGGATGAAAACTGTTTCTGCGCCAGGTTGCCATATATATTCGATAAAAAGCGCATAAGTTATTCAAAGTTCATCCGAAGCTGGTTACAATGTTTAACAGATCTGAATTAAAAAGTGACTCCTCATATTGAGGCTTTGAAGGTAACAATGAGTAAAAAGGTACTGTTTCGAATTTTACTGGCTTTGGCGGCTTACGGCATATTTGTAGTATTGGTTGTACTATTTTATGACGATAGCCCTGCTAATATGAAATGGGAAGACAGAGAAGCTTTTAACCGCCAATACATCAGTAAATTAAAACTTGGAAACTTCAACTTTGAACAAGCACTTCAAGATTTAGGTAGTCCCGACATTACAGAAGCCAAAGAGGTGAACGGAACTCATTTCCAAGTACTTTTTTACCGTACGCAACATGTAAAATCAGACGGGATTACAACACAAGATGAATGTTCTTATCTTCTATTTGTTGATGAAGTGCTAGTTGAGTATGCAAAAGCAGAGCACTACAAAGGCTTAGACGCAATTATTGATGAAAGAACCGTCAATATCGAACAAGATGAGAAAGAAAAAGTGGTTTTATAAAAATTGAGAATAGCCATTATTCACTAATAAAATAATCCGTATACCCCCTTCCCGTTTTCTTTCCAAACTACTGGTTAAACAATGAAAACTTTGCATAGTAGAAATTCTCCAAATTTCTACTATGCTGTTGTTATGTTTATACTTATTTTAACTAACACGTTTAAATTTAAACACAACTACATGACGGCGCGCAGCTCAAAATCTAATACCAGATGTGTTTCGTCTTAAAGCATTGCGTGGTTTGTGCGCTATTTGGCGTTAGCGTGAAAACTTTCAATCTAGCTAACGCTTTATCGTCATGATATAAAGCTGCGCCAATCGCAATGGCGAAATTTTACTACAACCATTTTCAAATTTAAGGTTAGACGAATGACTAAACAAACCATTACTGTCATCCCTGGTGATGGCATAGGTCCGGATATTATCGACGCAACAATTAAGGTACTGGACAAAGCTGGTTGTAACTTCGATTACGAATATGCTGATGCAGGATTAGTCGCATTAGAAAAGCACGGAGAGCTTGTTCCCGAAGAAACACTTGAATTAATCAAGAAGAACAAGATAACACTTAAAGGCCCTCTTACAACACCAGTTGGCGAAGGCTTCACTTCAATAAACGTCACGCTTCGTAAACAATTTCAACTATACGCAAATGTAAGACCTGTTCTTTCTTTCAAAGGAACTAAAGCACGTTATGAAAATATTGATATCATTACCATTCGTGAAAATACTGAAGGCATGTACTCAGGACTTGGACAAACCGTTTCAGAAGATGGCAAACAAGCAGAAGCGATGAGTCTGATCACTCGAGAAGGTGCTGAGCGCATCGTTACTTTTGCCTATGAGACTGCACGAAAAGAAGGACGTAAAAAGGTTACAGCCGTTCATAAAGCAAACATTTTAAAATCAACTTCAGGATTATTCCTAAAAGTTGCGCGCGAAGTGGGTGAACGTTACCCAGATATCGAGTCAGCTGAAATGATTGTAGACAACTGTTGTATGCAGTTGGTGATGAACCCAGAACAATTCGATGTGATTGTAACCACAAACTTATTTGGTGATATCTTGTCAGACTTATGTGCTGGCCTAGTAGGTGGCTTAGGTATGGCGCCGGGCGCAAACATTGGCAACGATTGTGCTATTTTTGAAGCTGTACACGGTTCGGCGCCAGATATCGCAGGTAAGAATTTAGCAAACCCTACTTCTGTCATTCTTGCTGCAATCCAAATGCTGGAATATTTAGGAATGAGTGACAAAGCCAATAACATTCGCAAAGCAATCACTGACGTTATTGAGTCAGGAGACAGAACAACACGCGATCTTGGTGGTAGTCACGGCACGACAGACTTCACTGAAGCAGTGCTTGAGCGACTATAAACACAGCGCTTGATTTAATCTTCCTTTAAAATGGGAAAATTATAAAAAAACCGACGCCATATAGCGTCGGTTTTTTATTGCCTATAAGTGGTGAAATTAGCGCTGATTTTGACGATGCACTTTGTATTTTACATGTAAGGTGATCTCGTCACGATCATAGTAAAGGTGTTTTGCTTCATAGTAGCAATTAGGCAACGCTCCTTTTATCTTTTCCAAGCACTGCTTAACCGTATCGTATTTTTTGGTCATAGGCAGTTTAAGGTTGATAATAGCCTCTCGGCAATAGCCTTCAGTAAACCACTTGATTAGCAACTTCGTTACTCGGTCTGGCTTTTCTATCATGTCACAAACTAGCCAATCAATCGGCGTTTGATCAGGAATTTCCACCTTTTCTCGGCGATTTGTTTCTCTTGTAAGCCAATAAATAGGATGTTTAGCCGGTACATATTTGAAGCCGTCGACCATTCGGTGCTTAACTTGGCCAGTTTCTAACAGTGACTCTGCCATAGGTCCATTATCAATCGAGGTTACCATCATACCTCGTCTCACCAATTGATATGTCCAGCCGCCCGGTGCCGCTCCTAAATCTACCGCTAACATACCAGAAGACAGCCTTTCTTCACGCTGCTCTTTAGGGATGAAATGCAAGAAAGCTTCATCTAACTTTAACGTAGAACGACTTGGAGCTTGAGACGGGAACTTCAATCTCGGAATGCCCATCACGTTAGGCGACGTATTAGCACCAAGAGAAAATCCTAAAATAACCTCTTGCCCACTGAAAAACAATGCATGTAGCACGGCGCCGTGACTGTCATTTTTTTCAGTTAATACTTTAGTTTTTCGCAGTGCTTGCCGTAGAGGTACAGCTAGCTTACGGCAAAATTTAGATAACGCTTTACCATCATTTGTATCTGCTGTTTCCATCCGCAAATCAGCATACTGCCATTCTGTACCCAATGCCTCTGTGATAGCTTCTACACGATTATAATCTGGTAACTCAATACGTTCGGTAAGTGTGACGAACCACTGTCTAGTAAAAATAAGGCGACGAAGCGAATGTTTTTCCATGAGCACTTCCCCTTCTTCAGACACATTAAGATGGAAAAATACGATGCCCTCATTTTTGGACAATTGCAGATAACCATAGACTTGGTGCCACGCGGCCTGCTCTTGAATCTCTGCCCCACATTCTTTTTCAAAGCCTGGACGACAATATAATACGATAGATGTCATGTTTTTGATTTACCAATAAAGAATAACGCTAACCAAGCGATTGCGAATAGTGTACCACCAAATGGGGCTGCCTTCCCGATCACATCGAGTTGTAGCAATGTTTTTAAATATAGACTACCGCTAAACAATAAAATGCCTGCAATAAACATCGCCGATATATAAGCCACACGTCTCTGTTGGTTGATTCTGTAATACAACCAGAGTCCAAACAATACAATAGTATGCAAAAATTGGTACTGTAATGCTGTTGCTAGCCGCGCGTGAATATCTGGCGAAAGAGTTTGCCCTGCATGCGATAACCAAGCGCCGAATAATACCGAAAACGCACCGCTAACGGCAACAACTATTCTGAGAATAAGTTCAAATCTATTGTAGAACATCTGCAAATTCCACGATTGTGTTTACTGCCGTATCTATATGTTGTTCATGTGTGAAGCCTGATTTAATTCTTGGTTTTAAGTCATGATCACCATCTGGTAGGAATACTGTCTTACAATGTGCAGGCAACCCATAACTATTAACTTCATTCTCACTGCCCAAAGGATCTCGACTCCCTTGTATAACTAGCATGGGTGTCTTAATTGAAAAAATAGGTGCCAAGCGCAAATTATCAGGCTTCCTTTGCGGATGAAACGGGTAACCCAGTGCAACAACACCTAATACATTCAAACCTTCTCTTTCTGCGACCATTGCCGCTACGCGTGAGCCCATAGATTTTCCTAATAGAACAATTGGTAAATTTAACGCACTTGCTTTTTCCAAGACTTGTTCAAAACAATCTAGCAGCTTAGGCATTCTGTCAGGTGGTCGCCGCTTGTTATCTGATAGTCTTTTATCCATGTAAGGAAAATTGAAACGCATCACAGAATATTGCCTGCTGGTAAGCTTATTTGCTACAGTCTCCATAAAGTCAGACGACTTGTCGGCCCCAGCTCCGTGAGCAAACAATATTACGGCCTTAGGTTTACTTGCTTCGTTTAAGATAATACTAGGGACGTCTATATCACTCATTTAATCCACCATATTCTTCCGCTTTTCCTTCCTGCTCTTGTTCAACAGTATCAAGCACCCATTCTCGGAATGAAGCTATTTTACCAAGCTCCATTTGATGCTCACGGCAAACTATGTAATAGGCATTTTTACTAACAAGGCTATGTTTAAAGGGAACGACCAATCGACCGGCTTCAATCTCTGGCCTTGCAAATACACTGTGTGCTAATGCCACTCCTTGCCCGTGAACAGCAGCTTGAACTACCATCGCCGAGTGACTAAAGATTGGCCCATGATTTACATTCACGCCTCGCACGTTTGTTTCTTTGAACCAACGTTTCCAATCACGCCGTGAAGTATCATGAAGTAAGGTGTGGTTCGCTAAGTCCTGAATCGTATTAATTGGTTTCTTGCCATTAGACAATAAAGGCGAGCAAACAGGAATAAGGTATTCAGTATGTAATTTATCAGCATGCACAGACGGCCACCGTCCTCTACCATAATAAATAGCAATGTCGACATCTTCAGTTAACGAACCATCAGGCTGATCAACCGCTTTGATTCGAACATCAATTTCAGGGTGCAATAAATTAAATGCATTCAGCCGTGGTACTAACCACTGAATTGCAAAACTCGGTTGTAAACTAACAGTGATAGCACCTTTTGCACCTCGAGCAAGTAACTTTTCCGTTGCCTCTTGCAGAGAAATGAACACGTCTTTTATGTCGAGGTAATATGACTGGCCCTCTTCTGTTAACAAGAGCGCCCTGTTCTTTCGCATAAAAAGTTTTAGGCCTAAATGCTCTTCTAGAGATTTTATCTGGTGACTTATTGCCGCTTGGGTTACGAATAATTCTTCAGCAGCCCGAGTAAAACTCAACTGCCTTGCACTTGCCTCAAACGCACGCAGGGCGTTGAGCGGAGGAATTCTTGCTGCCATTTCTCACCTAGTATAAAACATATTTATGACAAAAATATGAATATAAAACCATCAACACCCGAACCTTACACTCACATTAGTTTTTCTAATGCGGAACATTATAAATAGTCATTTTAAAACTTGCCAGCATTAACGTACTATTTACCCATAGATGAAGGACAGCATCTTAACCCTTAATCAAATTCTCTAGTACGGTTAAGGTAAAATATGAATGATTACTAGTGCGTTGCTTAACATTAGTTGGTTCCCAACCCCATTCAGAGTGAAGAGAGAGTCCAAAAGCATCTATAAATGGATTATTGACGTTTTTATTAGGTGGCACACATGAAATTTATTACATCACTCAAACAAGTTATCACAATCACTACAGTCGCTCTAGTTTCACTATCAACAAATGCTCAAACTGTTGAAGTTATTAAGGCTGAGCCTGTAAACAAAGTAGAATTTAAACGCGAAGTAGAGCTTAGTCTTACTACTGCTTTACAACAACAGGTAATCAAACCAGCACAAGTTAAGTTTGAGATGCCTTTGACAGCTAAAACAACTAAGTCAGAAATCGAAATCAAGCTTCCTTCAAAGTTAGCTATGATCGCAGAATAAGCAATTCACATGCTTGTTTTTAAAAAAATGCTCGCGCAAACAAAGGAGGTCTCAAGACCTCCTTTTTTCGTTTTCCCTGTCCCGTCCTGAAATGTGTTTACACTTTTATTCGAGACAGTATTGGTTAGCTTGATGGGTCAACCCCCTTGTATGGCCACCCATAATTCGTACCATGTTTAGCCACCATAAAATTTACACAAAACTCAAACTTACACAAGACACCCAAACTTACACAAGACACCCATAATTTATGAATGTAACGAATCAACGAGAAAAATCATTCTTCATGATATGCAATTTTTGCCAGAAAATGATTTTAGATGCTTGCCGCACAGTGTTCGGCCGCAACTTTCTCATTCATGGGATTGTTCACCTAAAAATTACTCACGCGAATATCAGGGTAAAAGGTGCCCCTGTTATTTCTTCTTTATTTACGCATGAAGCTTTTGCAGCGATGTTATCCTGATGACAGCCATCGCTGGCTATTCGCGATTCCGTGACGACGCGATAGACCAATATTTTGATAAAAGTTACTAAGACTTTGTGGTGTTCCAACTGCTCGCGTAAATATACACTCAAACTCAGTCGCTATTTTGAACCAATTCTCTGGTGACACTTTTATTCGAGACAGTATTGGTTGGCTTGATGGGTCAATTACACCAGGCTTATCTTCCCTCATTATTCGCCCTGTTGTGTCGACTAACGCAAAATAGTCTGCTAAATCAAAGTGAATACCTTTTGAATTATCGCTACGTTGATTGCCGGTAAATTTAGCAAGCATCGCTGGTTGTTTGCCATTAATCGCGGCTTTGATTCGCTGCTGAATACTGGTGAAATCTGATTGTTCTGGTGTTGTCGCTATCTTCGCTCTGACTGGATTTAAATCAACATACGCCATGCACGTCAACAACGCGGTTTCATCTAACAGTGCTTGTGACTTAAACCGCCCTTCCCAAAAGCGTCCTGTACATTCATCCTCTGCATTAGCTTTACGAGCTATATATTCATTCAAAGCTCGCATAAACCAACTAATATCCATTAACCGTTGTCGGTATATTTCAATACTACTTTGCACCGTCGCACGTTCACACGACAACAAAGTTTCTTGATTAACAAATAGCCTCGTTAGATATGTCCCCCTGAATAGTGCATGCCATCGCCTAATGACTTCCATGTCTGACCATGTTTGAGCTTGCTCAACGTCCACATACAGCACGAGGTGCAAATGATTATGCATAACGGCATATGCACAAATATCAATAGCAAAGACCGAAGCTAAATGCTCAATACGTCGCGCAACCCAATCTCGTCGGTGTTCGTAACTCTTGCCATTGCTTTTATCTATGCCACATAAATATGCTTTTCTAACAACGCGGCTACTTACATGGTAATATCGCGTATCACATAAACTGATTTGCTGCCCTCTTGGCTTTGGCATGGTCGCTCCTTGACCTAAAAAATTCATTCCAAAAATTCTAGTCAAACTTTAGAAATTCACAATGAATTCTCAAACATTTTCAATTTTAATTATGGGTGGCCTGACTAAATGTGGCCTGACTAAATGTGTGGGTAGCCAGATTGAATGGTCATGGGTGGTATAATTAATTGTCAATTAGTTGAATAAGATTCTAGGGCTTTTACCATACACTGTTGAATGAAATCGTTTTTTAGCTCCATATAGTATTGGCTATCGTGATTACAATAACGTGCTGCGTTGCGTTTTACTCTGTCATATTGCGCTGAAACATCTGAACGTTGAATGAGGTATTCCTTAAAAGCTTTATGCTCATCTAAACATGGGTGGCCTGATTAACAGCCTGATTAAAACCTATTAAAACCGCATTTCCCTAACGTCATAAAAAGGCCCATCAAACTATGATAAAAAGGCCCATCAAACTATGGGTGGCCTGATTGAAACCCATCAAACTATGGGTGGCCTGATTGAAGCCTGATTAGAGCCACCCAATTACAGCCTAATAACATTAACTGCCCACCAATAGCTTACTTTTACTACCAAGTAGCCTTTTAACGAAGAATATCATTTGTGCACAAACCAACAAAGTAAGCAGTGATACTAATACATATATGAGTAGATTTCCTGATGCCGCTTGCCCAGCAAATTTTGAATAAAGGAGCTTTCCTGAAGTTAGCACATAAGAATGAATGAAAAACACGCCAAAACTTGTTTCAGCAATTCCGCCTATAAATTTCGAATCTAAACGCTCGTTATACTTAATAAACAAACCTAGGAAAAAGACAGACATTGTCACCTTTTGGAGATAGTTAAGATAAGTCATCGTTCCATTCATATAGAAAAACTCGAGATAAGAAAGCAACAAGATAAGACTTAATCCCAAGAGAATTACCCAATTTTTACTAATGACTGGGTTTATTGCATGCTTAAACTTGCTGCAGTACATGCCGAGCAGGTAGACTGAGAAAAAATGAACGAAGCTTTGATGCGGTAACCCTCGCGCAACATAGCACGAAAGAACAATAAATAAGGGCAAACAATAATAAATGAGTTTATTTCTATCAGCTTTCACTAAAACAGGCGCAATCACGTAGAAAATAGCTATCATAGGTATGAACCATAGAGGCGCAAGGTGTTTGCCAGTTAAATAAAACAACACTATTTGCTCTAAAATTGAATTATCATAAAACTCAGGCCAAACAGTTTCACGCTCCATCACACTCACAAAAATAACAATCGCTGGTATCGAAATAATAAAGTAAGGTGTTATTACGTTTTTTAGTTTAGATTTGTAGTACTTTTTAGCATCAAACTTGGTTGATAAATGTTGAAACAGGTAACCGGCAATAAATACAAACAACACACTGCCATTTGAAATTAAGATTCTAAGTAATCTTTCAATGTCAGTATCTTGCCAAGTAAACGCATCAATCGAATGGCCTGCGACAATAAAGAGAATTGCCAAAGCCCTAAAATAGTGAATATAACCTAAAAACAACTTACACTCCTTGGTTAGCCATATATTTGCAATAGATTGTTTAATTTACGAAAGTTTGCGTTAATTTCACAAGCAATCTTCCATTAACTATGAAGTTCATTTGTTACTGTAATCAGCCCCTCCTCCATATTCTTTTTTTGATGAGAAAAGCTTTCAATAAAATCAGGCATCAACAGTGCTTTACTTGTCATTCAAGCTAATACAATGAAATTTAATGCATTACCTTTTAATACGTTACTTACAATTTCATACCTGCAGCCTTTTCGCCCAATTGCCTTCGTGCTCGTAATTACATCGCTCTTCAGTATCGAATGCGATTAAATCCTTAACAGCCTTCACATTAACGTTTAGTGCTCTGAGGACGGCTGCAATTTCATGATTAAGCAATTGAGATTCTGATGCAGTATATCTCATCAAGTTTTCGTTACTATCAAACACACAAACTACTTGTAGCGACTTTGGGAAATCAGCATAGTTCACTTTGTGCGTTAGCCATTGAAACCCCACAACCTGCTTCAAAGCGTGCTCACACACATATGTAAGCTGCTCACGTAATTGCTTTTCTAATTTTTTATCAGTTTTACGCATTCAATTTCACACTTAGAACATCAGCCATAAAAAAGGAGCCAACGCTCCTCTTTAGTAGATTATTGATTAATCTGTTATCAGCGGAGGAAATTGCTTCACTAAATCATCCACCGCCTTCATTTGCTCTAAGTACGGCTGAAGTTTATCAAGCGGAAGAGCGCATGGACCGTCACATTTTGCTTCAGCGGGGTTTGGATGCGCTTCAATAAACAATCCCGCTATACCTAGCGCCATTCCACTTCGTGCTAGTTGTGCAGCCTGAGCACGTCGCCCGTCAGCTGAATCTGCTCTTCCACCAGGTTTTTGCAAAGCATGAGTTGCGTCGAATATTACTGGTGCATATTGTTTCATTTCATCCATTGCTAACATATCAACAATTAGATTGTTGTAGCCAAAACAGCTACCGCGTTCACACAAGATAATTCTATCGTTACCCGCCTCTTCGAACTTTTTGATGATATGGCGCATTTCATGAGCCGCTAAAAACTGGGGCTTTTTAACATTGATAATCGCGTTAGTTTTGGCCATCGCAACAACCAAATCTGTTTGGCGTGCTAAAAATGCTGGCAGTTGAATTATATCAACTACTTCTGCTGTTGGTGCCGCCTGAAATGGTTCGTGAACATCTGTAATAACTGGCACATTAAACGTTGATTTGATCTCTTCAAATATCTTTAGACCTTCATCAAGTCCTGGACCTCTGTATGAGTTAACTGACGAACGGTTTGCTTTATCAAATGACGCTTTAAATACATAAGGAATACCAAGCTTTTCCGTCACATTTACATAGTGCTCAGCAATTTTTAATGCTAAATCTCGCGATTCAAGCACATTCATTCCACCAAATAGTACAAACGGCTTATCATTTGCTATTTCAATTTGGTTCAACTTAATAGTTTGTAAACTCATGACTATTCCTTTCAAGTTAATGACTAACGATTAATTTCAAAATCACTAATCATCATTATTTAATGTAATTTACTATCAATAACAGACACTTGCGCTAATTGTTTTTTCAATAACTGCGCTGCAGGATCTTTCGGACATTGCTGAACAAAATATTGATAATCATCATAGGCCACTTTAAAGCAGTCTAGCTGATGCAATAAATACCCTCTGTCTCGACGCTGAAAGGGATCTTCAGGGCGAAGCGCAATCAACAGATCTACACAGATTAATGCTTTATCAAATACCTGCTCTCTAATAAGTGCAGTTTTTAACGAAGTAAGATGTTTCAATATTACGCTGCGCTTGTCCATTGTACTTAGGTACACCTGACTCGGATCGCCACCTAGTTCAGCCATTCGATCGTCCAGCTCTTGCCAATTAAGCGACTCACCAGAAATTGGATCAAAAATAATGGTATAAACATCATCACAAATGATACGTACCATTACCTTTTCCGGTACATATACTATATCTGCTTCAAGTCCTGCCAGCTCAATAATATGCCTTAAAACTATCGCTTTTATTGTAGGTGAAAGCACACGTTGTTCAGTACCGTGCTTTACTCTGTGCGACAGCACTGGCCAATTTGCCTTACTCGAATCAACAAATAGCTGTTCTATGAATAAGGTATTAATCATTATCTCAGATTGCTCAAGCACTTCGCTATGTTCTTCAATAGCTTCAGCACAAATATCAACAATATTCTTCAGAATACACTTATCGAGCTTAGTGCCAAATATGTGTTCTTCAATCATAATTACAGTAGATAATAAATCGGTTTGTTCAGCGTTAATTTCTGACAACAACAACTCGTTCATAGATTCTAACTTTACTACTCTTCTCTTGTACTTATTTGAATTTTATAAATAACATTTATTAAAATAAAACGGGCGTCTTAGTCATTGCTAATTTTACCACCAACACTATCCAGCCTAGTGCTCCAACAAAACCAACCACTTGCATTAAGCGCGTGCGAGCCAGCTTTAGTGTATAGTATCCCGTAAAAATATAGGCAACCACAGCAAGTAGCTTTTCACCTAACCACAGTTGTTCAAATGGATTTAGCGCTAATTTCATCATCAACACTAGGCCAAATGCTAGTAAACAAGTGTCGATGACATGCGGTAATATTTTTACCCATTTCTTGTTAAGTTGTTCTGAGCCAACTAATGTCCATACAAAGCGCAAAGTAAATAGCAAAACGCTTAGAAGCGCCGCTGTCATGTGTAAGTGTTTAAACATCATAAGATGATTATCCTTTTATTATTGTGTTTGCTTGTAACCAACGGTGATGCGAGGTTGCCCATTATAGTCTTCAATGGTTACCACATCGCTATAGCCCATATGACTAAATACATCTCGAACAAGCTTGCCCTGCTCAAATCCATGCTCAACAAATAATGCACCCTTCTCAATTAAATAGCGCCATGCTCTTTCAGCAATATGTTCAATGTCAGCGAGCCCAGCGTTGTCAGCAACAAGAGCCGATTTAGGTTCAAATCTTACGTCACCTTCCTTTAAATGTGGGTCAAGTTCATCAATATAAGGCGGGTTACTCACGATAACAGTAAAGCTGCAATTATCTTTAATTGCTTCAAACCAATTACTTTGATAAATGGTGACATTATCTGCGGCAAGTCGTTGCGCATTTCGTGTTGCTAGTGCTACAGCCTCCGCACTAAAATCAACAGCATCAACTTTCCATTTTGGTCTTTCAGAAGCAATGGCTATAGCGATGGCTCCAGTACCTGTGCCTAAATCTAAACATCTAGCGCTCTGCTGTGGATATGCATTCAGTACTGCCTCAACCAGCACTTCAGTATCTGGCCGAGGAATCAAGGTTGATGAATTAACTTCGAACGGTAACGACCAAAATTCCTTTTCACCAAGTATGTATGCAACAGGTTCGCCCTGTTGTCGCCTTTCCAATAACTGTTCAAAAAGGGCGACTTCTCGTTCACTCACTAGCCTTTCTGGCCAAGTCAGCAAATATGAACGATTTTTATCGATAGCCTTGCACAGCAACAACTCGGCATCTAGCTTGGCACTATCAGAAACGGCACTACATAATGTAGTGCCGTACGCTATCAACTGTTCGATTGAACACTTAGCTGGCTGTGACATATCTCGATTAATTTTGTTCAGCAAGTGCTGCTAACATATCCGCCTGATTTTCTTGCATAATAGGTTCTAAAACCAAATGCAAATTACCTTCAATCACTTCATTTAAACGATATAATGTCAAGTTAATACGATGGTCAGTCATACGACCTTGAGGATAGTTATAAGTTCGAATGCGTTCAGAACGATCACCACTGGCGACTAAGCTACGACGCGATGACTCTTCTTCACTTCGACGCTTCTCATCTTCAGCAGCCTGCAAGCGCGCCTGAAGAACAGACATTGCTTGTGCACGGTTCTTATGCTGTGAACGTTGATCCTGACATTCAACAACAACGCCTGTTGGGATATGGGTAATACGAATTGCGGAATCAGTTTTGTTAACATGCTGACCACCCGCCCCAGATGCGCGGAATGTGTCAATTTTTAAGTCAGCTTTGTTAATCTCTATGGCTTCAGATTCCGGAATTTCTGGCATGACAACAACCGTACATGCTGAAGTATGTACGCGCCCTTGTGATTCAGTTTCTGGTACTCGTTGCACACGGTGTCCACCAGATTCGAACTTCATCTGGCCGTATACGCCTTCGCCGGAAATCTTGAAGATAATTTCTTTATAACCGCCCTGCTCACTTTCACTAATATTCATGATTTCAGTGCGCCAGCTTTGTTTTTCACAATAGCGAGTATACATACGGTATAAGTCGCCAGCGAAAATAGCGGCTTCATCACCACCTGCACCTGCACGAATCTCAACAAAACAGTTGTTGTCGTCATTCGGATCTTTTGGCAGTAGTAATATTTGCAATTCATCTGACAGCTTTTCTACAGCTTCTTTTGCTGCTTTAAATTCTTCTTGTGCCATTTCTCGCATGTCAGGATCATCGTCTTTAAGCATTTCTTCAGCTGTCGCAAAATCATTTTGTGCTTCTTTATAATTGTTAAATGCTTGAGTTACTTCTTCCAATTGCGAAAATTCTTTCGACAAAGCCTGAAACTTTTCTTGATCTGCAATTGTTTCAGGATCAGACAACAAAGCTTGTACTTCTTCGAATCTTTCTACAAGCCCTTCTAGCTTTTGATAAACAGAGTCTTTCATTCAATAATTTCTTTATTCAGTCATTCTTGTTCTGAGCAGGTTCGCTCAAGAATGTCATGTTAACGGTCGATATTGCCACGAAGTGTAATAACTTCCTGACTTTGTTTCAACTTAACCGTCACGGCTTATTTTGATGGTCAATATCAAATATGTCGCGAAGGTAGAGTAATTTGTCGAGTTCACCACCCTGAGCTGCGCTTTGGATAGCACTAGTTGGTGCGTGCATGAACTTATTGGTAAGTTTTGTCGCTAATTCAGCCACAACGGCTTCAGCTGGTTTGTCTGACTTAAGCTGCATCAATGCTTTTTCTAATAAAGCATCACGTTCTGCTAAACATTGATTACGATAACTTACAACCGTATCTTGCGTGTTTAATCCTCGCAACCACGCCATAAAAGTGTCTGACTGCTCGCCCACTATGGCTTCAGCTTTTAAGGCCTCTTTACGGCGGTTCTCAATGTTTTTGGCGATAATCCCTTGTAAATCATCAACTGTATAAAGAAAAACATCTTCTAATTCAGAAACTTGCTCTTCAACATCGCGAGGTACAGCTAAGTCGACCATAAACATTGGGCGGTGTTTACGCTTATTTAGCGCGCTTTCCACCATGCCTTTACCGATAATAGGTAACGTACTACCGGTTGAGCTGATGACAATATCTGCGTCCGCTATTTTTTCTGGTATCTGTGCCAGTGTGATAACGTCAGCACCAAACTGTTTAGCGAGCGGCTCAGCACGAGAAATGGTGCGATTAGCAACGGTGATTTTTCCTACGTTATTCTCGTAGAGGTGCTTGGCTACTAACTCAATCGTCTCACCAGCCCCTACTAGTAATACTTTAGCTTTTTCGAGGCTCGCAAAGATATGTTTTGCTAGGTTAACAGCTGCGAATGCAACAGATACAGCACTAGCGCCTATTTCAGTTTCTGTTCTTACTTGCTTGGCCACGCCAAAAGTTCGCTGAAACAAACGATCCATAACAAGCGCCATTGTGCCAGCAGCTTTGGCCTGGCTATAGGCTTGCTTCATTTGCCCAAGAATCTGCGGTTCACCAAGCACTAAGGAATCAAGTCCGCATGCAACGCGCATCATGTGATTTACTGCTTTCTTGTCATTATGCCAGTATAAGCTGGGCATAATGGTAGAAGCTGGCACATTATGATGTTGCTCTAACCACCGCACAACACGCTCTTGGGTAGCATTGCTATCACCAGGCGTGACCAAATACAATTCAGTGCGATTACATGTTGATAAGATCGCCGCTTCCTGGCACTGCACATGCTCAAGCATATCTTGCAATGCAATGCTCAAATTGTCTGGATTAAACGAGATTTTTTCTCGAACAGCAACAGGTGCAGTTTTATGGTTAATACCAACAGCGACTATGGACATAAATACCTAAAGGTCTACATTTTCTTGTTGTCATGAAATTCATGACATTGATCAAACTATACGGATATAATAGCTCAATGTTTTGCGTCTTTCGTATGCGGATTATAAACAGCTTTACAGAGCAACATATGATCTACAACAAAAACTCTGCAATTTTACGCAATAATTAACGTTAAGGAAAGTAGTAGTTATATGAACGCTTTTAGTTTTGCCTTAAAACCTGCAAAGCCTCGCTCGAGAACAAGTCAAAACCTATCCAAAACATTATTGCGTAGCGTTTCAAATATTATCCGTATATTTGTTATCGTTAGTTTAACTGCTTGTAGCACTTTGCCAGAATTTTCCTCATCTAAACCTACGATTACTTATTCGCCATCAAATCATGAAGCATACTTAACTCAACTCAATAATTGGCAGGTAACTGGTAAAATCGCACTAATTAGTGATGAATCGAGGGAAAGCGCTTCCTTATTCTGGCAAAATCAACCCTATAAACAACAAGAAAAACTCGCATTAACCACGTATTTGGGCATTAATGTGCTTTCTATCGAGCGAAATAATAAACAATATCAAATTACCTTTAACGATGAGACGCATGAACATCACGACCTTGAGCATTTATTGTGGGGAGTATCTGGATATCAACTGCCTGCAAAAGCATTAAAGAATTGGTTAAAAGGGTTACCCAATTCAAAGAAAGACAAAGTGACGTTAATGTCAGGTAAAGAAACTCCTTTTGAAATAGTTAGTCATTACAAAGGATTAACTTGGGTTATTCGCTATCAATCATTCATGAATGTTGATGGCGTACCATTGCCACAAAAAATTAGCATCAAACAGAATAACTTAACGATTAAACTCTCAATCAACCAATGGATAATATGACTTCCCAAACATCTCCAGCAAGTACAGCTGAATCAGAGTTTTTAGCATTCCCCTCTCCGGCCAAACTCAATTTGTTTTTACACATTGTGGGCCAAAGAGATAATGGCTATCACGAGCTAGAGTCAATCTTCCAGTTTTTGGACTACGGTGACACGATAGCTATTCGAAAGACGACATCTGCTGAGATAAAGCTACTTACTCCAATTGCAGGTGTTAATCATGACGACAACCTAATCGTTAAAGCGGCAAAACTGCTCCAGCAAACAACAAGTTGCCAATTGGGCGCTGAAATTAAAGTTACCAAACGTTTACCTATGGGAGGCGGCATTGGTGGTGGATCATCGAACGCAGCTACCGTGTTATTGGCCTTGAATAAACTCTGGAAGACCAACGTATCGGACGTAGAACTGTCTGAATTAGGTTTGTCGCTTGGCGCCGACGTACCGATCTTTGTTCACGGACATGCAGCGTTCGCACAAGGCGTTGGCGAAAAACTTACGGCAGTCAATCCAAAAGAACATTGGTATCTCGTGGTGCATCCTAACGTTCATATATCTACTGCAGAAGTGTTTACAGCCCCTGAGTTAACAAGAGATACACCACGTTTACCCAAAGGTGAAATTGACATTGAAAGTTGTCATAACGACTGCCAACCAACCGTAATTAATCGTTACCCTGAGGTTGCAAATTTACTGTCATGGTTGATAGAATACGCGCCGTCTCGAATGACGGGTACAGGCGCTTGTATTTTTTCACGCTTTGATACACAACAAGAGGCATTGCAGCTACAGGAAAAATTACCTCCGGGAAATACGTCCTTTGTTGCAAAAGGTGCTAATATTTCTTCAATGCGTAAGGCTATTAACGCGTTGAATATTTAAACCAACCCGACGATTTTGTTGAATTGAAATTGTCACTAAAATGAGAATGACTCGCGGCGAGCTTCTCGCTATGCGGTCTTGTAATTACTATGTCACAAGTTTCTGAGGAACTGATTGTGCCTGACATGAAGATTTTTGCGGGTAACGCCACCCCTGAACTGGCCAAACAAATCGCGAACCGCCTATACATTACTTTAGGCGAAGCCAAGGTTGGCAGTTTTAGTGATGGCGAAATTAGTGTTGAAATAACTGAAAATGTTCGTGGGGCAGACGTTTTCATTATTCAATCTACTTGCGCACCAACTAACGATAACCTAATGGAACTGATTGTAATGATTGATGCATTACGTCGAGCTTCAGCGGGTAGAATCACAGCTGTAATGCCTTACTTTGGTTATGCGCGCCAAGACCGCCGTGTCAGAAGTGCTCGTGTTCCTATCACTGCAAAAGTTGTAGCCGACTTTTTATCAAGCGTAGGTGTTGATCGTGTATTAACGGTTGATCTTCACGCTGAACAGATTCAAGGTTTCTTCGATGTTCCAGTGGATAACGTATTCGGTACACCTATCCTATTGGAAGACATGAAAGAGAGAAACCTTGACAATCCAGTTGTTGTATCTCCAGACATTGGTGGCGTTGTACGTGCTCGTGCGGTTGCCAAGTTATTGGATGATGCCGACCTAGCAATTATTGACAAACGTCGTCCTCAAGCTAACGTTGCACAAGTTATGCATATTATTGGTGACGTAGAAGGTCGTGACTGTATTATTGTTGATGACATGATAGACACTGGCGGCACATTAGCGAAAGCAGCAGAAGCGCTTAAGAACCACGGTGCAAAAAATGTATATGCTTACGCGACCCACCCAGTTTTCTCAGGCAATGCAGCTGAAAACCTAAAAGCGTCAGTAATTGATGAAGTTATTGTAACTGACTCAATTCCACTATCAGCAGAGATCAAAGCACTTGGTAATGTTAAGCAATTAACACTAAGTGGCATGCTGTCAGAAGCAATTCGTCGTGTTTGTAACGAAGAATCAATTTCAGCAATGTTTGATAGCTAATAAACTAAAACTAGCAATTTAGTGACCCCAAAGGCCAGTAAATCTGGCCTTTTCTATTTTCGAAACTCCTTCCTTTGTTATTTATGTCAATTAGTCTTAACAAAAACTAGCTAACCCCCTTGCATAATGTTATTATGCCGCGCCTTTTTTTATCGCCATGTAAAATTTACAGGTTAATAAAGAAAGTATTCAAGCCATTCTTGGTCGCAAAGAATGGTTAATTCATTTTAATTTAGGAAATAAACATGACTGATTTATTTACATTGGACGCTGAAGTACGTACAGATTTAGGGAAAGGTGCGAGCCGCCGCCTACGTCACGCGAACAAAGTTCCAGCGATCCTATACGGTGCTGGTGCAGAGCCAGTTTCTTTAACGCTTGCGCACAACAAAGTTTTCCGTGCTCAAGAAGAAGAAGCATTTTACTCTCACGTTTTAACATTAAACGTTGACGGTAAGCCAGTTGAGTGTCTAGTAAAAGACATGCAACGTCACCCGTACAAGCCTTTAATCATGCACTTAGATTTCTTACGTGTTGACGCTTCTAAAAAAGTACACACTAACGTTCCTGTTCACTTCATCAACGAAGAAGCAGTTGCGAAAAAAGGTGCTTCAGTAGCTCACCACATCAACGAAATCGAAGTAACTTGTTTACCAGCTGATCTTCCAGAGTTCATCGAAGTAGACGTTGCTGACTTAGAAGTTGGTCAAACACTTCACCTTTCAGACGTTAAACTTCCAAAAGGTGTTGAGTCTGTAGAACTAGGTAAAGGCGAAAGTCACGACCAAGCAGTTGTTACAGCTAACGCTCCTAAAGGTGGCGCAGCTGCAGACGAAGAAGAAGCTGCTACTGAAGAGTAATTTGAGGACTTTTCCTTAGATGACTATTCAATTAGTTGTGGGCCTGGGTAATCCAGGCCCCGAATATGAACGAACTCGCCATAATGCGGGTGTTTGGTTCGTAGAAGAACTCGCCTCTCGATATAACATATCGCTTCGTCCTGAAAAAAAATACGCTGGTTTATATGGTAAAGGTGAAGTAGGTGGTGAAATAGTACACTTATTAGTGCCGACTACATTCATGAACAGAAGTGGACAAGCCGTTGCCCCTCTCGCTAACTTCTATCGTATTCCTGTTGAAAACATCCTTGTTGCACACGACGAATTAGACATGGATCCAGGCGTCTGCAAAGTTAAACAAGGTGGTGGACATGGCGGACATAATGGTTTGCGAGACATCATTGCAAGAATGGGCAATAACAAAGATTTCTACCGATTAAGAATAGGTATTGGCCACCCAGGCCATAAAGAAAGAGTAACTGGCCATGTGTTAGGTAAAGCTCCCGCTTCTGAACAAGAGCTCATCAATCAAAGTATTGACGAAGCTAGCCGTTGTTTTGACATCTGGCAAGCTGATGGTATTAAAAAAGCGCAACAACGCCTACACTCATTCAAAGCAAGCGCGTAACATTTTATATAGGTAACTAGTATGGGATTTAAATGTGGCATCGTTGGCCTACCCAACGTTGGTAAATCAACATTATTCAATGCATTAACTAAAGCCGGTATTGAAGCGGCAAACTTTCCGTTTTGTACAATAGAACCAAATACTGGCGTTGTTCCAGTGCCAGATCCTCGTTTAAACAAGTTATCTGATATCGTCAGTCCAGAGCGTGTTATTCCAACTACAATGGAATTTGTCGATATTGCTGGTCTGGTTGCCGGTGCATCTAAAGGTGAAGGCCTTGGTAACAAGTTTCTCGCGAATATCCGCGAAACAGACGCCATTGGGCACGTAGTTAGATGCTTTGAAAATGACAACATCGTACACGTAGCAGGCGGTGTAAACCCTGCTGAAGATATTGATGTAATCAACACCGAATTAGCATTAGCTGATATGGATACTGCAGAACGCGCAATTACACGTCAGGCTAAAAAAGCAAAAGGCGGTGATAAAGATGCCAAATTCGAATTGCCTATTCTTGAAAAAATTCTAGCGCACGTCGAAGAAGGTCATATGGTACGTTCTCTTGAACTTACCAAAGAAGAAAAAGCGGCAATTAAATACTTAAACTTCTTAACGATTAAGCCAACCATGTATATTGCCAATGTTAACGACGATGGTTTTGAAAACAACCCTTATCTGGATCAAGTACGTGAGATAGCAGAAAAGGAAGGTGCTGTAGTTGTTCCAGTATGTGCTGAAATTGAAAGTGAAATCGCTGAGCTTGAAGATGACGAGCGTGAAGAATTCATGGCAGATATGGGGATTGAAGAGCCAGGATTAAATCGTGTGATTAATTCGGGTTACTCACTGCTTCATTTACAAACCTATTTTACCGCTGGTGTAAAAGAAGTAAGAGCTTGGACAGTGAAAGTCAATGCAACAGCTCCCCAAGCAGCTGGTGTAATTCATACCGACTTTGAAAAGGGCTTCATTCGAGCAGAAGTAATTGGCTATGATGACTATATCGAGCACAATGGCGAATCAGGTGCTAAAGACGCTGGTAAATGGCGCCTAGAAGGTAAAGACTATCTTGTAAAAGATGGTGATGTAATACATTTTCGATTTAACGTTTAATCGACACACCTCATATCAATTCCGAATTTATTTAAAAACACAAGCTTCACAAACTTGTGTTTTTATTTATCTATACCACACTTTAGTTGTGGAACACCATGCTAGTCGGGTCTTATCAGATTCCTGCTGAAAAGGCCTGTTGGTATTACAACAATAGTAATAAAGGTACAATATGAAAAAAGCACTTCTTGTTGGTTCATTAATGTTATCGGCATTAAACGTTTCAAACGCATACGCTGATGACTCTATGTCTCTTAGAATATGTGAGTATGTTCAAGCAAACGACAAACAACGCTTACGTAATTTTTTAAAGCAGAAGAAGGTTAAGATCAGAAACATTTATCAAGATTTACTATGCAACAACGACAATATTCTTGTATTTGCTGCTAAATCAAACTCGCTAGATGTGGGCGAATTCATCATAGGAAAACTACCAAGCAAGTACGTTGCTAGTGAAATAGATAACATAACACCGCATTCTGCACACCTTGCAGAAAAAGCAAAAGCTCGTATTAAATAATCATCTTTGATGATTATTTAACCAAAGGCGGCTATTAGCCGCCTTTTTTACGAAATTTACAAGCAATTATTTAAATACCAACTACACTGAAAGTAATCTTTGTTGTAGTTAAGATATCGGGGTATTTAATGAACGAAAAATTAACCATCGGATTGATTTTTACGGTTATTCTGCTCTTTCCAACTGAAAGTAAAGCTTTCAACTTGTCGCAAACAATTTGCGAATACATTGCCGCTGACGACAAAAAGCGTTTGCGGAAACTCCAGAAAACAAACAAATTCAAATTTAGAAAGATATTTAAAGATGTGCGTTGTAACAATGACAACATATTGATATTCGCCGCAAAGCGAAATGCCAATGAAGTTGGAGAGCTCTTAATAAAGAAACTTCCTAAGAAAGTACTAACAGAGCAAATGAGTGAACTAGAGAGCCATTCAGCAACGTTAGCTGAGATCGCTAAAGCAAGGGCTGGTTAACAAGTTAAACATCTTTATTTATGAATAAGACAACACACAATCAAATGTGGGTTAATAAAGTCACGTAATTTATAAAGTTATTGGTTTGAAAATGCTTCACAATTCAGGGCAATGTAGGTAATGAAAACACGATGCCCCATCAAAATTACTTTTTGTCCCAAATAAACTATCGAAAATGGCGTTATATCAGTCAAAATGCACACTCTTTAGGCAAACAATCAAAAAGTCGTAAAAAACTGAAAAAAAACGGTTGACGAAGTGAAAGCAGATTTGCATAATACGCGCCACTTGCTGAGAGGCAAGATTGTAAATGGCTACATAGCTCAGCTGGTTAGAGCACATCACTCATAATGATGGGGTCCCAAGTTCAAATCTCGGTGTAGCCACCATTTACAATGCGGGAGTGGCGGAATTGGTAGACGCGCTGGATTTAGGTTCCAGTATCGCAAGATGTGAGAGTTCAAGTCTCTCCTCCCGTACCATTTCCTAGCAACATTTGTTGCGAAGAAAGTTACATTGTTGGGGTATAGCCAAGCGGTAAGGCAGCGGGTTTTGATCCCGTCATTCCAAGGTTCAAATCCTTGTACCCCAGCCACTTTCTTGTCGGCTGACACAATGTAACAAGAAATATCCTGTTGGGGTATAGCCAAGCGGTAAGGCAGCGGGTTTTGATCCCGTCATTCCAAGGTTCAAATCCTTGTACCCCAGCCACTTTCTTTCTACGTATTTAAAGCATTAGCTAATAGTACAAAGTAAGAGGCTATCACGCTGCGGGAGTGGCGGAATTGGTAGACGCGCTGGATTTAGGTTCCAGTATCGCAAGATGTGAGAGTTCAAGTCTCTCCTCCCGTACCATTTAGCGTGATACAAATACCCACACTAATTTAATTTCTTCATAACTCAGCGTTTATAAAACAGAGATATCTTTCCTGTTATTCATTTTTTGTAGTAGATAATCCATCAATTGAAATGTACGCTCGCGGAATTATAAACCGCAAGCATATTCAAGTGCCTTTTGTTTCAACTTACCAGCCCGATTCGCGAAAAATAACCCTAGGTTTCTGGCCAATTTAACAGGTAAATGATCGTTACTGAATGCTAAATAAAAACTATCCATAGATGACATCATGGCAAGATTATCTCCACGACGCTTATTTTGATAACGCATTAATACCTTATTGTCATACCAGCATTCATTATTACCAATTGCCTCACTAATCACCTGACGAAGTGCTAAAACATCTTTAAATCCTAAATTGACGCCCTGCCCAGCCAACGGATTAATAGTATGTGCAGCGTCACCAAGTAACATTACTTGTTTTTTCACATATGCATTAGCATGTTGCCTAGTTAACGGAAAAGCGCCTTTATCAACAACTTTAACGTTGCCTAATTTTTTTGGAAAATATCGCAGTATTTCATCTGAAAGCGCTTCGTTACTAAGTGCAGACAACCGTTCGATTTCTGCTGCCTGATGATACCAAACCAAGGATGCCTGATTACCTTGCAATGGCAACATCGCGACGGGGCCTGTAGGTCTAAAATGTTGCCACGTAATGTCTTGTTGTGGAAGTTCAGTCTCCACATGGATCAGCATAGCGGACTGCCCATACTGCCAACCTGTTACTCCTATTCCAACCATATTGCGAACATTTGAACGAGCTCCATCAGCTGCTATCAATATACACGCATGAATATCCTCATTATCTAAAGAGGCAAATACCTGGTGGTTATTTTGACGAATCGATTTTACTTGTTGTGGGCTCTTAATGGTCACACGTGAGTGAGCGAGGAGTTTCTCCCAAAGTGCCAATTGAATACATCTATTTTCAATGATATGGCCTAAATGGGAATGTTGAATCTCCCTAGCACTAAATTCTGCATAGGCGACTTCTTCTTCCCAAACACCCAATCTGCTGTATGGAACCGCTCGCATCTGCATAACTTTTGACCAAACCTCAAGCTGCTCCAGCAAAAATTGGGAGCCTAAAGATATAGCCGAGACGCGTAAATCATATGGCTGTACTTCTGCAAATGGTTGAGGAGGTTTTTGTTCGATTACTGCAACACTAAGCCCAAGTTCAGCCAGTGAGAGCGCAGCAGCTCCCCCAACCATTCCACCACCAACCACGATGCAATCAAAGTATTCCATATTCTAATATTGTAATAGATATTTGTATCGATATTTTAGCTAACCTACGTTGTGAATACGATGTTTAATTTAATAAATAACATCTTGATTAGCACCATAATCTACACAAATTAAACTATTTTAAATTCAATTTAATCGGTTATACTGGCCAAGGCTATCTGAGCCAATGCATACCTACATAATATCAAAAAGGACAAAAATTATGTCAGCATTAAAAGAAGAAGTAAGAGTTACCGATGACTTCAAGATAGTATATGATTTCACGGAAAAGCCAAATAATACTAACCTAGTTGCGCATGAAGATCGCGCTGTTATCGCTAAGATTAGAGCAGACCTTGTACTGCCAGAAGATAAAATTCTTACGGTGGATATCGACTTCGATTCAGACAGTGGTTACCACGGCAATGTTATGATAGTAATGGACGACTTAGGTGTCGACTTACTGGCAACAGCATTTGACGTCAAATATGGCAAACAATACGGAGATGCCATACGGGAAGAATGGCATATCAGACAAAGCCCAAATGCACCTCGTAAACCAACTTACATGTTAGTTCGAAAACCAAATATTGGTGAAGAAATGCCTGCAGTGTTGAAGGGGTGCGGCGAAAGAAAACATCCACCTAAAGTGTCGCCAGATAGCATTGTTTAGGTTTTTTCATACTACGCAACGTATTCGTACGTTGCGGTTAAAGCTCTTTAGTTTATTTATTTTTTTGTTTGCTCAACTTCCGGCTTTTGCACAAGAGGAATTGTCATCGTTTTCTGACGTCTATCAAATAGTTGAAGGTAACGATGGGTATATTTGGCTCGCGGGTCAACGCGGCCTAATGCGCTATGATGATAACGAACTCATTCACTTTTCAAGCGCATCAATTGAATCTAATGTCCCTTTTATTTGGATAAATGACATAGCGCTATACGAAGACTCGTTATTAATCAGTACAGAAAACAATCTGCTTTGGGAATTTAACACCCGTTCTAGCAAAGCAACCAAACTCCCCATTAGTGTGGGTGATATTAATATATACACCGCGATTAAACACAAGCATTACTACATATTTGAATCCCGAGATGAGAAGAGTATTTATACGTTCGATAGCAAACAGATGCGAACCAATTTATGCTGTCAAGTACAGACTGGAGTAGTATTTTTACAATCAGCCGATGATATATACTTCTATAACCGACAAGGGTTGCATCTATTCGATTTGCCAACAAATGGTAGTAAGCTTATTTTTGAACAAGATGTAAAATCAGCAATTGTTATAGAAAATCGCATATATGCTTTGACTCATGACGCCATTGTTATTTTCGAAGACAATGCCTTAATCGCGCGTCATCCAATATCTTCAGGCACAGTGACAATCGCTGCTGCCAATGATAATCAATCCATTTTTGCCATTCACGAAAATGGAAGTATTAAACGGTTGGGTTTATCACTAAACAATTTAGAACACAGTTACCCTCAAACAAAATTTAACAATATTATCAAAGCTTTACATGATGGTTCAGAAACGCTATGGGTATTAACAAGTTCAGGAATCGAGCGCCTTACTGAAACATCAATAACTCATCACCCTTTTGATGTTGATATTGCATCACAAAGTATTAGATCCTTTATTTTTCAAAATAATGTGATGCTGTCCAGTTTTGGCGCGGGAATACATAGTCTTAAAGACAACCATAAAAAAATAAGTCAGACAGTTAATCAGCAACTCTCAGAGAAAGGCTTATATATTTTTGATAGTATTGAAGTTAATGGTGGCATTTATATTGCGACTTATGATGGTCTTTGGTTTTATGACGAAACCACAGATTCAACCACTCAGATACCACTAGAAGCTGATAATAAGGTATTTTTAAAACTCTATAAGCACAAACACTTACTTTATATCGCTACTGATAATGACGGTTTTTTTATCTACGATTGGCGTCGACATGAAGTAGTATTACATAAAGATAAATCAGCACCCTTAAGTGCGAGTGAAATTATCGATATTTTGCCGTTGGTCAATGGAGATATTTGGATCGCTACCAGTAAAGGCGTTGACGTATATAATCGGGCTACAGACAAAATAACCACCGTTTTCTACAGTACGTCGAGCAAAGTACTATCATTAGCTTTGGCTGACGAAAAAATATTTGCTGCCACGCAAGGTAACGGTATACAAGTATTTGATTTAAACAAAGAACGACTGTTTCAATTTGCCACAGGAATTAATTTTAGCTATATCCGCAGTAACGCAGGTGAAATTTGGGCTCCATCAAGGCAAGGTTTATTTAGGATAGATGCGCAAAGCTATAATATTCAAATGGTGCCTGGCACACAGGACTATTCATTCACTGGTGAACCTGTATTTTTAAATGACCGCGTTTATCTGTCGCATTACTCAGGCATTTTATCTCTGCCACTTAATCGCGACAGTAACTTTGAATCACCAATCAAAATTAGTAAGACAACTGTGTCTGGCAAATCTTATTTAAACAATAAAAGCATATTCATCGAGTCATCTAACGATGTAGTTCAGTTACAGCTTGCTTCGCTTGATTACAGAGACGGCCAACCCAAAAAGTTCCAATACAAGATCAATAATCATGAGTGGAACCAAATATACGGCAACCAGCTCACATTAACGGGTCTAGCCCCAGGGAAGTACGACTTAAGTATCATGGGAACGAATAGCATGGGTCAATGGAGCAAATATCATGCTTATACGGAAATCGAGGTCGCCTACCCTTGGTATTGGACGCTTCAAGCTCGTATTATCTACCTCACTCTTTTGGTGAGCACCATCGCGTTCATTGCCTACTTGCTATTTTTGCGCGGAAGATCTATACACCACATCCACACATTGTTAGCCCAAGATATAAAAAGTAAAGGGAAATCCGCACTTAATACCTCTCGCAACTTGCAGTATTGTTTGGATTTACTTGAACAGCAGCCACTAGCTAAGCAACTCAAGAGTTATGATGAAATTAATCGCATCATTCGTGAGAGTATTAACGAGTTAAGTACTAAAACAGATAGCAATGAGCCAACCAGATTACTTGGAAAAGACCTCAGCGTAGCACTCCCCTATTTAGCGCGCTTTATTAAGAAGAAATACTACGTGAAGCTCACTTACAACATAGACTTTGATGAAGGTTCGCTAAATTACGAAATACAGTCAGATGTTTATCGAATCATATACGAAGCACTAACATCAGCGATATTAAACGGTGAAGGTCGAAATTATCATGTGGCAATGCAAATATTTAAACAAAAGCTTTGGCTTACGCTGACTGATGACACGAAGAGCTTTGTTTCTTTCAATAATAAGATCCATTTTGATATGTCTATCTATTATGTTCGACAAATCGCAAACAAATATAACGCCTCTGTCAATACGTTTGAAGACAAAGCCCAAGGCAGCCAACTTGTCATTAGTTTTCCACTAATGGATGTGGAAACTTCTGCGGTAAAAGCTCAGTATTAATACTCATTTTGTCCTTGGTCTCCCCCAATTGTTACCGATAATTTTCCACTTAGACAAATATTTTGCATGTCAGGGTTAGACAAACTGGCTAATAGCCAAAATAAAGAGTAAAATACGCCTCTTTTTTAGTTGGGCTGTAGAAATTTTAGGCAAGTATTGATGAGCAAGAAGTTATATATCAAAACATGGGGCTGTCAGATGAACGAGTACGACTCGCAGAAAATGGCAGAGCTATTAGACTCAACTCATGGATTGGAACTCGCACAAGAAGCTGAAGATGCGGATGTTATCTTACTTAATACTTGTTCAATTCGTGAAAAGGCCCAAGAAAAAGTTTTTCACCAATTAGGACGTTGGAAAAATCTAAAAGCTAACAACCCTGATCTCGTGATCGGTGTTGGTGGCTGCGTAGCTTCCCAAGAAGGTGATGCTATTCGTCAGCGCGCGCCTTATGTTGACATGGTATTTGGTCCGCAAACATTACACCGTTTACCTGAAATGATTAAGCAAGTTACGACAAACCACACGTCTGTCGTTGACGTTTCATTTCCAGAAATTGAAAAATTCGACCGTTTACCTGAACCAAAAGCTGAAGGCGCAACGGCATTTGTTTCGATCATGGAAGGTTGCAGTAAATACTGTACTTTCTGCGTAGTACCGTATACCCGTGGTGAAGAAGTAAGCCGACCACTTGATGACGTTTTGTACGAAATCGCTCAACTGGCTGAACAAGGTGTACGTGAAGTAAACTTGTTAGGTCAAAACGTAAATGCGTACCGAGGTGAAATGCACGACGGAGAAATTTGTCGCTTTTCAGAGCTTATTCGGTTAATCGCAACAATTGATGGTATTGACCGTATTCGTTATACCACGTCACATCCAGTAGAGTTTACTGATGACATCATTGAAGTATACAAAGACGTTCCTGAGCTAGTCAGCCATCTTCATTTACCAGTACAAAGCGGTTCAGATCGCATACTTACACAAATGAAACGTGGTCATACTGCACTTGAATACAAATCACAAATCCGTAAGTTACGTAAAGCACGCCCTGATATTTGTATGTCTTCTGATTTCATTGTTGGCTTCCCTGGAGAGACAGACGATGATTTTGAAAAGACAATGGATTTAATTAAAGCCGTTGATTTTGATTTAAGCTTTAGTTTTATCTACAGCGCTCGTCCAGGTACACCAGCGGCAGACTTACCTGACGACATTAGCGAAGAAACGAAGAAACAGCGTTTACAAATTCTTCAAGACCGTATCAACCAGCAAGCGTTACGTATTGCTCGCCAAATGTTGGATACGGAACAACGTATATTGGTTGAAGGCCCATCAAAGAAAAATCCTATGGAGTTGCGTGGTCGTACCGAAAACAATCGTATAGTAAACTTTGAAGCACCTCACAGTGTCATTGGCCAATTTGTCGATGTTAAGATAACTGATGTCTATGCAAACTCACTTCGCGGCGAGCTTGTAAGAACAGAAAAAGACATGGGACTACGAATCGCTCATTCTCCAGCTGACATTCTAGCAAACACTCACCATAGCCGCTCAGTCGCAAAAACTGATGAATTGGGTGTTGGTACATTTATTCCAGAATAAACGGATTCGCTCTTGAGTAAGAACAACAAATATATGTTAAGCCTTACGCCTGCCGACAACGATCGACAGGCCAGCCTTTGTGGACCGATGGACGACAACCTTAAAACTATAGAGCGTCGTTTAGGTGTTGAAATAAGCTACCGTGGTAGTGACTTTAAGATCGTAGGAAACGAACCCAGTGCTCAGGCAACGGTTGAAATTCTCAAGAACCTCTACGTTGAAACGGCGCCTGTGAAAGGCGAGTCACCAATTATCAGTGACGAAATGGTTCATTTAGCGATACTGGGCGCCAACGTGTTAGAACAAGCGCCAACGAAAGTTGATGTTGACTACGAAAAAATGGTGACCATCAAAACCAAACGAGGTGTCGTTAAACCAAGAAATAAAAACCAACAGGCATATGTGCAAAATGTACTGGTTAATGACATCAGTTTTGGCATTGGTGTAGCTGGTACTGGTAAAACTTACCTAGCTGTTGCCTGTGCCGTTGATGCACTAGAGCGCCAGGAAATTAGGCGTATATTGTTGACTCGCCCTGCTGTCGAAGCGGGTGAAAAGCTTGGCTTTTTACCGGGAGATTTGTCACAAAAAGTCGACCCATATTTACGACCTTTATACGATGCTTTATTTGAAATGTTAGGTTTCGAGAAGGTTGAAAAACTTATCGAAAGAAATGTTATTGAAATAGCACCTCTCGCATATATGCGTGGTCGAACACTAAACGATGCATTTATTATTCTTGATGAAAGCCAAAATACTACTGTAGAACAAATGAAAATGTTTTTAACACGTATTGGTTTCAACTCAAGAGCGGTAATTACAGGTGATGTAACGCAAGTAGACTTGCCACGCGGCCAAAAATCAGGACTTAGGCATGCAATTGAAGTGTTAGACAACATCCCAGGTGTCAGTTTTAACTTTTTCCAATCAAAAGATGTTGTGCGCCACCCTGTTGTTGCAAGAATTGTCGAAGCCTATGAAGCACATGACGAAAAAATAAAACGACAGAAACAAGCAGAGCTCGAGCGAAAAAAAGCACATAATAACGATAAGGATGAGCAGTAAATGTCAATTAGCATTGATGTTCAAAATGCCTCTAGTAACAATCAGTTGCCCACAAATGAACAGTTGCAATCTTGGGTTGAATCAGTATTAAGCCGCTATGAACGTTCATTTGAGCTAACGATTAGAATTGTCGACGAAGGTGAAAGTCAAACATTAAATCACCAGTATCGTGGCATAGATAAGCCCACAAATGTTCTGTCATTCCCTTTTGATGTGCCTGAGGGGATTGAGTTAGATTTACTTGGCGACATTGTTGTTTGTGCCAGTGTAGTAGAACAAGAAGCCAAACAACAAAACAAAGCATTGTTCGATCACTGGGCTCACATGGTTATCCATGGATGTCTACACCTACTCGGCTATGACCATATTGAGCCTGAAGAAGCTGAAGAAATGGAAGCAATTGAAATATCAGTGCTTTCTAAGCTAAACATAAGTAACCCTTATGAATGCTAACTAACTGATTAAGAAAACAAAACTTGCCTTTATTGAACAATCAGTGATTTCCCCTAACAATTTACTTGAATTAATCTTAGTTAAACGACAAACTAAGCGTAAACAAAGATATAGGAAGATTTTAAGCTCTATGAGCGATGACCACCCCCACTCTAGCCACGGCGCTTCAGGTAAATCACTATTTAACAAAATAGTTCAAATTTTTACTGGAGAGCCGAAAAACAAAGAAGAACTGGTCGAAGTGTTGAATGACGCAGAGGACCGTGAACTGATCAAGCCTGAAACCAAGCAAATGATTGAAGGCGTATTAGAAGTATCAGACATGCGCGTTAGAGACATCATGATACCGCGCGCGCAAATGGTAACACTTGATATTAACGATCCATTTGATCGTTCGCTAAGCATCATAGTTGATTCAGGCCATTCTCGATTCCCAGTGATAAACGAAGATATAGATCATGTTGAAGGCATTCTTTTGGCTAAAGATTTATTGGCATACGGTTTTAGTAAAGAAAATGAAGGCTTAGAACTTTCCTCAATCATACGTCCTGCGATTATCATCCCAGAAAGCAAGAAAGTAGAACCCCTTCTGAAAGAATTTCGCTCTCAGCGATACCACATGGCAATTGTAGTTGATGAGTACGGTGGTGTTTCTGGCGTTGTTACCATTGAAGACATCCTTGAGCTTATCGTTGGTGAAATTGAAGACGAAACCGATGATGAAATAGAAGAAGATATTAGACACCTTGCTGGTAATGTTTACCAAGTTAAAGCGCTTACTGAGCTCTCTGATTTTAACTATTATTTTGCCACACAATTTGACGAAGAAAATGCTGACACTATTGGCGGTGTTGTATTGCATCAGTTTGGTCACATGCCGAAAAAAGGCGAAACCATCACCATCAATAAATTTGAGTTCAAAATTACATCAGCAGATGGCAGACGTGTTCAAACATTACAAATTACGATTCCTAAAAACCACCAAATTAATGGTAAACAGAGCGATTAGTTAGAGCGGTTATTGCTATTCATGTTAGACAAAGTGCTTAAACGATTCACCTCGATTGTGCTAAACAAACACCTGCTTTATAGTTTTGTGTTAGGTTTAAGCCTTGTCTTCGCCTATGCACCGTTTTCCCTTTGGTGGCTTCCTTTCTTAATTTTGCCAGTTTGGCTACAACAACTTATGGCTGCAACACCGCGTGAAGTCACTAAGCGCACGTATGCTTTTTCATTAGGTTGGTTTGCCAGCGGCATTAGCTGGGTACATGTAAGCATTGCGCAATTTGGTGGGATGCCTTTAATCGCATCCTTGTTATTGATGCTAGTGCTTTGTCTTTACCTGTCAATATACCCTGCTTGTGCTTCTTATTTGTCCAGACGTTTTGCATTTAACAACTCAATTAACTTATGGCTGTTGCCTGCGTTTTGGATGGTCTTTGAGTATTTGAGAGGCATTGTATTAACGGGGTTTCCTTGGTTATCACTTGGTTATACGCAAATTGACGGGCCATTAGCCATTTTAGTGCCCATTATTGGAGAAATAGGTTTAACCTTTACAGTAATGTTGTTTAGTGTCTTGATACTTCACCTCATTACGAATACGCAAGTTAAAGTAACTCTCGCAGTTAGCGCCGCCATAATCTTTGCACTTTTGAATATCCCACAACATGGGTTTGTCACCTTAAATGGAGAAACAACACGCGTAGCGTTAGTGCAAGGTAACATTAAGCAAGAATTAAAATGGCAACCTGAATTGCAGTGGCCAACCATGCTAAAGTACATGGATTACGCTCGCACAAATTACGATGCTGATGTTATCATATGGCCCGAATCCGCGATTCCTGCATTGGAACCGTTACTGTCAACGCAAGAATTTCTTGATATGGCCGACCGCTCAGCCACGTTGAATAAAAGCGCAATAATCACAGGTATTTTAAATTACAGATACGATACTAAACAGTACTTTAACGCGTTAATCGTGCTCGGTAATCAAGAAGCATCAGCGCCGAGCAATCACGATGCCCCGCTTGAGAATTATTACTACGACAATAAGAACCGCTATTACAAGAGTCATTTGCTCCCCATTGGTGAGTTCGTTCCGTTCGAAGAATGGCTTCGCCCTATCGCCCCATTTTTTAACTTACCACACTCGTCCTTTACTCGAGGCGACTATGTGCAACCTAATCTTTTAGCAAATGGTAGAAACTTTTTACCACTCATTTGTTTTGAGATAGCGTTTCCACATCAGTTGGCGGCTAACTTTACCAATGACACAGACATATTGTTGACTGTCAGTAATGATGCGTGGTTTGGTAATTCGCATGGCCCGCACCAGCATATGGAGATTGCAAGGATGCGTGCTATGGAATTTGGTCGTCCTCTCATTCGGGCAACAAATACAGGTATAACCGCGACTGTAGATCATCAAGGTAATATTCTCGACATTGCCCCACAATTTCAAGAAGCGGTAGTTAAGTCCGACATTCGCATGGTTGAAGGAACTACTCCTTACAGTCAATACTGGCCATGGGTTCAATTTGGCTTACCACTCATTTATTTGTGCTTATGTTTGATCATCAATGGTGTTCACTATATTCTGGTAACAAAACGCGCTGAGTAGCGCTAACAATTACATCAATAAGAATATAACCAGATGAAAAAACTAAAATTTTTAACAGCACTTTCAAGTGTTGCATGCACCTTGATAGCTGGTGCTGCAATTGCAAAAACGACGATATATACCAATGTTAACGGCTACACCCTCGTTGGTGGTGAGCTTCATAAATTTACCCATATTCAATTTACTGATGACATCATTGACAAAACTTTTAGTTCATTAGACAAGCAACACTTACCTAAAGACGCTGAAATTATTGACGGTCATGGTAAAACAATGTTGCCCGGGCTGATTGACGCCCATGGTCATATTCTGAGTTATGGACTAAGTTTACTTAGAGCAGATTTGAGCGCGAGTTTCAGTGCACAAGATGCTGTTCAGCGTACCTTAAAATATGCTGAAACTAACCCTGAAATACGCTGGGTACAAGGCCGAGGATGGAATCAGGAATTGTGGCCGAATAAGACATTTCCAACGGCAAAAATGTTAGATCGTTTTTTCCCAGACAAAGCAGTTTGGCTTCGAAGAGTCGATGGTCACGCAGGCTGGGCAAATAGCAAAGCAATGCAACTCGCTAGCATTTCAAAAACGACGCAATCTCCAGATGGTGGAGAAATAATTAAAGATAAACACGGCATGCCCACAGGTATTTTTGTCGATAACGCAATGTCATTGATTGAAAACAAAATACCACCACTTACACAAAAAGAACAACGTATTGCACTCACTAAAGCGATGAACTCCCTTGCGTCCTTAGGAATCACTAGCGTACATGATGCAGGCATTGATAGTAGAAATTTAGCATTATTCGAACAACTTGCCAAAGAAGAGCTGCTACCGATCCGTGTCAATGCAATGCTCTATCTTCCTTCGCCAAATTGGCAACAACGTCTAACAAAAGGCACATTTGTAACCCCAGATAATAAGCTTCAATTTAACAGCGTCAAAATTCAAGCCGACGGTGCGTTAGGTAGCCGCGGTGCTGCACTAATCAATGATTATAGCGATCAACACGGCCACAAAGGGCTCCTTTTGCACTCTGCTGATGATTTACAGCGCTACGTTGCTTTTGCGATGCAAAAGGGTTTTCAGGTCAACACACATGCTATTGGTGATGATGCCAATGCCAAAGTACTAGACTTGTACCAATCACTTATTGAAAACACCAACTCCAAGCACTTAAGACACCGTGTCGAACATGCTCAGGTATTGAGATTGAGTGATATTCCGCGTTTTAATGAACTAGGTATAATCGCGTCAATGCAAGCAACACATGCAACCAGTGATAAAAACATGGCGCAAGACAGGCTTGGCAAGGAGCGTATTCAAGGCGCTTATGCATGGCGAAAGTTACTTGAAGCTAATGCTATCATTGCTGCTGGTTCAGATTTTCCAGTTGAACCTGCAAACCCGTTTTATGGCTTACATGCCTCTGTGACTAGACAAGATAGAAAGAACGCCCCCGAAAATGGTTGGATGCCAGAAGAGAAAATGACACGTGTGGAAGCTTTACGCACATTTACCTCTGATGCAGCATATTCAGGTCACCAAGAGCACATACTTGGCGAACTGACCTCAGGTAAAAAAGCGGACTTTATTTTAATCGACCATGACTATTTTACTGTAAATGAAGAAGACCTTTGGAATCTTCAAGTGGCAGAAACCTGGGTAGATGGTCAGCGAGTATTCAAACGATAACTCCCACTTACCTTCAATCATTTGCAGCAGATGACAATAATCGGCTGCCAACCATGCTACTCACCGTTTAGAAATGCATTAATTGTTCGGTAATAAATATCATTTAGCGAAATATCATTGTGAAAAGCGCCATTAACTATGACAGTTTGCGTTTCACTTTGGGGTAACGCTTTAACCAATTTGTCAGTGTGTTGCCGAGATATAACTTCATCGTATTCCGCGACTAAGACAAGCACGTTTGCCTCAATATTCGACGCATAATGAATAGAGTTATACTGATCTTTCAACATTAATGACATCGGATAAATGGGAAACTGTTTTTGAGCAATACTTAGAATGCTGTCAAAAGGCGTTACCAGTATCAACTTGTTCACTGGGCGTTGTGACGCAACATAAGTGGCGACACCACTTCCTAAGCTTCTGCCAACAACAACTATCTCATCATGCCATAATAAAAGTTCATCAAATATCAACAGTCCATCAGAAAATAGCTCAGATTCTGTCGGTGCACCTGAACTGCCACCGTAACCTCTATAGTTAACAAAATACTGTGCGTAGTTTTGCACTTCATGTTGAAATTCCTGTGCTGTATGAACAACCGCTTCCGCATTACCTCCAAAGTAAAGTAGTGCTTTGGGGCGCTCTCTATTTACAGCAATCGTTATTATGTCGTTACCTTCATTGTTAATGATAACTTCTTCAAACTCATGTGTGATTATAGGTGATGGAAAATAGATAAAGCTGCGTTGAAACCAATAAAGCAAAGCGCCTAGCCCTATGTAAATTAGTAAGATGTGAAAAATATACGTGATGATTGTTTTACTCATGCGCTGCGATAACATTCAATCAGTTGGCCAAGCGAGCATGTTAATGAATACCGAATGCGTTAATCAGCATGGTAAATGCAGCAGTAATAATGTCTACACTTACCCTGATATAATATTAACTACACTGCTTTACATGTAGCGAAATTTTGTTTTTACCCGTTTGTTTTGAGCGATACAAAGCGCTATCTGCACATGCAATCCACGCCTCACTACTCTTAATACTACCATCGACTTCAGCAATGCCGATACTAATTGTACGTTGAACTTCAAAATCATTAATCTTCAAAGTTGCCCGCTCGACTTCTGCACGAATGCGCTCAGCAAAAACTTTTGCATCCCCCAAACTTGTGTCAGGTAGTAGTATTGCAAACTCTTCACCGCCGTATCGTCCAGATATATCGGTCTCTCTTATATGACTCTGAATGACACTTGAAATGTATTTAATCACCTCATCACCGACTAAATGACCGTATTGATCATTGATTGATTTGAAGTTATCGATATCTAACATTACGAGACTGCTTGGGTTATGACTGCGTGTCCAGCGCTTAAATTCAGCCTTTAAGCAATCTTCCCAATGACTTCGATTGAACAACTTTGTTAAGCCATCGGTTTGACTCAATATTGCTAATTCGGCATTGGCAGTTTCCAATTCTAACTTGTGGACAGCATTATCAGTAACATCGTAAACAATTAAGCATAAATGAGACACTTCTCCTGTTGCCGACATTAACGGAATGAACGTTGTATTCTGATACATGAAATCAGCCGTTCCCGTAATCGGGCGGTAATTCAAAAAGCGAAATAAATAAGGACGTTGCTCCCAAATAGTAAACGCCTTGTTCTTTAGCAAGAAAACCGACTCAGCTTTCTTTCTAAACCATTCTTCAGGGATCTCGCTGAATAAACTAAACAATACTTGATCTTTCACTTCTCTTGGTAACAGCCCACTATGGTTTTCCATAAAGCCGTTCCAAATTTGAATTTTGTAATTTCGGTCTAACACCACTAAGCCAACGTCGATGTTATGAAGCATCTCCATCAACCAGTGCAGCTCATTAATTTGTTCGGTCTCTAACGACATATGTTAATCCAATAAGTAAGCAATTTTATTGTTGAGTGTTTTCATCGATTCTTCGGTAAATAACAGCAGCAAATCACATTTGATAGGATAGTTTTCAATGCTATAACTAATCTCTATCGCTAACGTTCGCTTCCATTTAGTAGAATTGGTTGCGATCAATTCTGATATTTGCCTATGCTGGCCAAGCACAACCGGGTGACCCTGACTGAAAGGCATATCCATTTGATTTGAAATGCCATTTAAACACGCGCCAATCAACACATTGGCTAGATCCATCAGTAGCTCTAACTCAGTACCTTCATCCTGCTCGTATTGATAGTTCATTAGTGAAGCAACATCTTTGAAACTAGAATCATTAAGTATTAATAGAGCTTCTCCTGATATTCCTGCGCCTATAAATCCCTGACAAATTCCAGACGTACTTTCATGTGCTTCTACCGCCGAAAGCGCCATGCTTAACTCACTCACTTCAATGAGATTAACATTTGGTATAGGAAGCAATACAAAAACATCTAATAAGCGAGCTAACAAATCACCAGCTTGTCCCATCGCTACATTAGCGATTTCCTGATAGCAGTCACGAAGATCAGGTTCTAATTGTTCAATTGCGCTTTCTTCAGCAATAGACTCTGGTGGCATTGTCGCCTTTAAGTCTATGGGTTTTGCTGATGGTGGAGGTGGTGCTGCGGGAGCTGTATCATTCGAGGTAGTTTTCTCCGGGGCACTTACAGCCGGCGTTGGCTTTGTTTCTTCAGCTGTATTCTCTCCCTCATTTGAAGTTGAAGCATCGTCTCGAGTGAAAACACCGTACGAGAGTAATATTTCAGTAAGCTTTTGCTTATTAACTGGCTTTTGTATGAAATCTAGCGCTCCCATACTGGTCACACGTTGATGCGCTTCTGGTTGAATATCACCCGAAATAACAATTACTAATGTAGGTAAATCATCCTTAACAATCGCTTCTAGTACTTCATAGCCATCCATTACAGGCATGTTGAGATCGAGTAGCAATACATCACCCTTGCCAGCCTTAATCGCCTCGATACCTTCTTTTCCGTTAGTGGCAAAACTAATTTCCACTTCCCAATCGTCAGGTAATGATCGTGCGACCTGTTTGCGAGCCATGTTGGAATCATCACATATGAGTAATCGTGTCGACATAGATACTTTCAGTCCTCTAGCTGGCGCTTGGATACTACTACTGGAGCGGATATTCTAGTATTTTCTTAGATATAACAATAGCTAAATTTAGAAAGAAAGCATAATTAATAGCTATTTAAATTCGAACTAGTTAAGCTATCGACCATCAATAACAGAGAGAATTTACCCCAATGAGACGCGTAAAAAGATTAACCACATTTACTACTGCCGTTTTAATGGCTGTGGCTTCACAATCGCCACTACACGCGAATGAAACGCAACCAGAAACCACGGATTTAGTTAAAGCAGGCAATAAATTTGTTACTTTACTCGGTACGCAAGTTGAACAAGGTCAACTAGCCCCTAATTTTCGTGTAGTAGATGAAAAATTTTCTCCTGTGCAATTAAGCGACTTCAAGAACAAAACCGTGTTAATTTCGGTTGTGCCCAGTTTAGACACTGGCGTGTGCTCTCTACAGACAAAGCGCTTCAATGAAGAAGTCGCCCAATTAAGCGATAAGCTTGTAGCACTCACTATAAGTAACGATTTACCCTTTGCTCAAAAGCGATTTTGCCAAACAGAGAAAATTGAACGCCTAATGGTACTTTCAGACAGTGTCTGGCGTGATTTTGGCCAGAATTACGGGTTGCTTATTAAAGATATGGGGCTACTGACTCGTGCAATTTTCATCATTGATAAAGAAGGTAAAATTGCTTACAAGGAGTTGGTCGAAAATATTTCAAACCATCCAAACTATGATGCAGCATTGGCAGCATTACAAATGCTTGAGTCGCCACAACAAACAGAAGAAGGTGCTGCACCAGAACAAGGTGATAACACACAAGAGGGTGGTGAGACTTCCGCGAAGTAAGCGATTTTAAAACTTATATCTACAAATTTAAAAAAGCCAAATAACAATAACTTATAAAAAAAGTTAAAATTATTTGGCTTTTTTTCTTGAAATCAAAATGACCTGCCCCATCTATTATTCTGTAGACGCCTTATGAAGGGTTTACATAAACCGCCTGTTCAAACTGAAAGGCACATTTAAAGGTTTATTAAGTAATACAGTGTTTGTGTGTGTGAATAAATCACAGCCAATGTTGCACTCTAATTACGCGATAAGCCAAAACATATTGCTAACTTATTAATAGGATATGAATTATGCGTACAACAACAGATTTCAGCCCACTTTATCGTTCATTTATTGGTTTTGACCACTTAGCTGGTTTAATTGACAAAGCATCTCGAGCAGATAAACAATCTTCTTACCCTCCATACAATATTGAATTGTTGGCTGAAGACCAATACAGAATCACTATGGCGGTTGCAGGTTTTGCAGAGTCAGAACTAGAAATAGAATCTAAGCAGAACACACTAATCGTCAACGGCAACAAAGTTGCTGACAATGACAAAACTAGCCGAAAATTTTTACATCAAGGTATTGCCGAACGAAATTTTGAACGAAAATTCCAATTGGGTGATCATGTAAAAGTAATTGGTGCATTCATGGAAAATGGCTTGTTGCACATCGATTTGCAACGTGAAATTCCAGAAGCTCTAAAACCAAGAAAAATCGCAATAAATGGTAAAAGCTTACTAGAAGACAATAAATAAACTCCCTTTTTCATGTTTTTCCCTGATCTTTTGCCCAGCTAATTTAGCTGGGCTTTTTTTAATTTTTTGCGATCAATTAACTGTTTTCAACAGCCTCAATAAATGCCGCAATACGTGGTTGTACAATACCAGATTGATTAACTGGCCCCATATGCCCAACGTCTAGGTGTTCTATCGTTGCATTAGGTAATGCATCTACAATCAACTGCGCTAGATGTCTGCTTAATGCCGGACTTTGCTTTCCTGCAAGCATAAAAACAGGAACATCCAAATTGGCTAATTGAGCCAAGGTATATGTTTCGGCAGTGAGTGCAACAAAGTCTTGGTTCACGACTTTCATGTCTTTTGCCATCAGATCTTTTAGTTTGTCGGGAAGCGCTGCAAAAAAGCCTGCCCGATTCCAAAAATTAGTAAAAATTTCGGCCGCCTTAGCTCCTTCGTGCGTAGCAACATCACGTGCAAAATCGTCTGCGATACGGCGAAACAAGGAACCCTCTTCAAGTAAATGAAAAGCAACTGGTTCAAATAATGTGAGCGACTTCACTAATTCAGGATATTCAACGGCAAATTTCAAAGCAAGGGCGCCTCCGCACGAGTGCCCTACCAAGTGAATAGGCGTGTTTATTTGCAGCTCGTTTAGCAAATGTAGAATCCGTTCAACTTCTAAATCAAATCGATATAATTGCCCTTCATCCAGCTTTTTTGCGCTCCCATATCGTAGTAAGTCCACATGAAAAAACGAAAAGTCATGCTTTAACTGAGATGATAGAGGTAGCCACTGTCGCCCAGAGCTTAACGAACTATGTAAGGTTACTACGGCAGGTCCCCTTCCACACTGGTATATCCCTGTTTCTGTCATTTTCCCCTCTCTAAATAACTTCGGCTCGGTGATTATCCTCATCAACATGACGATGTCAAAGATTTCATACACTCCCCCTTTTGTCCATTACTACGCGGTTGTGACAATAATGGTACTTTGTGATACAAAGCATTTAAGAAGAATAAGTAATCAAATTTGGAATTATCATGGATATAAATTTACGTGGAAAAAATGCCTTGGTATGCGGTAGCAGCCAAGGAATAGGCAGAGCTTGTGCCATAGAGCTCGCTAGTCTTGGGGCGAATGTTACATTGTTTTCAAGAAATCAGGCATCATTAGAAAAAGTGTTAGCTGAATTAGATACAAGCCAACAGCAAAAGCACCAAGTGCTTGTAGCAGACTTTGCTAATCCAGAGGAAGTATTCGCGGTAATTACCCAACATGCAGAAGGTAATGATGATTACCAAATTTTAGTAAACAATACTGGCGGCCCAGCGCCAGGACCTGCAAACGCTGCAGCGCCACAAGCCTTTACCGATGCATTTAATTTGCACCTTGTCTCTAACCATCATTTAGTTCAAGCGTTATTAGCGGGCATGAAACGTAGCAACTACGGCCGAATTATCAATGTGATCTCCACATCAGTAAAACAACCATTACCCGGATTAGGCGTATCTAATACCATCCGAGGCGCAGTGGCGAGTTGGGCCAAAACCCTTGCTAACGAACTTGGTGAGTTCAATATTACGGTAAACAACGTACTCCCTGGTGCTACGGCAACCGCCAGACTAGACGCGATTATTGAAGGCAAAGCTAAAAAGCAGGGTATTTCGATTGAGCAAGCCACTGAAAATGAAAAATCGCTTATTCCTATGAGACGATTTGCTGAGCCAGAAGAGTTTGCAGCTGCCGCGGCATTTCTTGCCTCCCCAGCGGCAGGCTATATTACTGGGATCAACTTGCCCGTTGACGGCGGCCGCACATCTTGCTTATAGCAAGCATTTGCTAAAAACCAAAAACCCCAAAGTGGTAACCATTTGTTGCCACTTTGTCTGATAAATTCGTTACGCTAATAATCAAGATCAAATAACAACTCTGATAGTGCTGGTTGCCACAGAAATGTTTTAAGCGCTATGCGCCCATTATTAACAATCACACCTTCTTCCATTAAGCTCTGACGTTGACGTTCAAATGCGTCACTTCCCACAGGTAGTGATATTCTTCCTTGTGAGTTAATTACCCGATACCAAGGAACATTGTTACCTTGCCAACCTGATTCTGGCACGAGCCCCAAAGCCTTGCCTACCATTCGTGCACGCCCCGGCAGCCCAGCTAAGTCAGCCACTTGTCCATATGTCGCTACCTTGCCTAATGGAATAAGCTGCGTTACCCGCCAAATAGCGACATGTTTGGGATTAAGATGCTCACTAGTTGTTACCAAGGTAATATTTCACCATTCGAGTGCTTGAACGTACCGCTATCAGCCATCGTTTGACGTTCAATTAAATTAACTAGTCTTCCTGCACATTCTGTTGCACTGATATCACCGCCATGATTGACCATATCAGTTTGTACATAACCAGGATGATATATACCAACAGAAACTGCTGCACCCGCCAAATCTCTTGAAAGTGACATAGATGCGGCGTTCAGCGCCGCTTTGGACATTCGATAGCCATAACGCCCACCCGAACCGTTATCGGCAATAGAGCCCATGCGCGAGGTGATCATGGCGACTTTTGCTCCTTCAGGAAGTTGATGACGTAGCGCATCAACAACAACTAGCGGTGCTATTGCGTTAACTTCAAACTGCGACAAAATCGTCTCTTTATTAATGTTACCAAGCTGTTCATCTCGTAAAATACCGGCATTGCACACTAATATATCAACATTGACCCCATCTAAGGCGCTTACCATCGTTTGAACGCCTTGTTCAGTTGCTACATCAACGCCTTCGATTACGTTAATACCTAAAGCAGAGAGTTGCTCTGATGAATGGCGACACAAGCCAAACACCTGATACGACTTTTCATGAAAAAGTTTCGCCATGGCAAAGCCAATACCTCTATTAGCGCCAGTAATTACGACATTAGTCATAGTTATTTCTCTCCCAATATACTCAATAGTGAGCCCAGCTCTACTTCGGTTCAGCCAAGCGATAATATGACAAAATTATATCCTATTGTTTTCTAACTGCTAATGAAAGTTTTGCTAAGATTGCTCAAATCAACTAACGTATAACGTCTCGTTACATTTTCTGTTAGAAGTAAGTAATAAAAATGGTAAATAAAGCACGTTTACTAACAATGCAAACATTACATAGCGAAAGGACTCGTCTAGATTTAATGACGCCTGAAGATTGGCCTCATTTTCTATACTTACAAACACACCCTAAGCTAATGACTTTCATTCGGCCAATTTTACCGGAATCAACTATCAGGGAAATGTTTGAATTACGTACGGCACCAATCACTTGGATAGAACAACGTTGGTATGCGTTTGTCATTCGCGAAGCCAACAGCGATATGTTTCTGGGCAGTATTGCATTTAAAATTGTTGATACTGACAATGCCAGAGCAGAAATCGGCTATTTAAGTCACGAGAATGCTCAAGGTAAAGGCTATATGACGGAAGCCGCAACCTGTCTTCTTCACTTCTTATTTGCAGAATTAAACCTGAAAAAAGTTATAGCTCAATGCGCCACCGAAAATATTGGCAGTTGGAAAGTCATGGAAAAGATAGGGATGCAACGCGAAGGCGAGCTAAAAGCCAATCAATATTTAAATGGCAAGTGGTACGATTCTTACTATTACGGTTTAGTCAACTAATTGCGTATGGTATTAGCGCCTGTTACTCGCAATAGTTCTCTTCAATTTAGTCTATTTGCTTACAAATTATTTCAATCCGTCCAAAACTAATACAACAGCAGATATCAACTATAATTACTCTTATCTGTCGCACGATTAGCTGCTTTAATAGTAATAACAAAACGGATTGAATTAATGAACTCACCGATTATGTGTGTAGGCATGCCACGATCTGGTACCACGTGGATAGCCAAAATTATCGATAGCCATCCACAAATATATTACAATCACGAACCAGACAGCGTGTATTCTGGTATGCTAAATGGTATTAACCTGTTGGCAGAACATGTGTCATTACCACAAAAGGAAGCCATCAAATTATTAGTTTCTGGCCTACCTTATACGCACGAAAAATGCATCGGCAAGCGTCCCTTTTTCAAGAAAGATTATCGGCCATATATAGCTGAAAAATACTTTCAATTATCGGTATTAATGACGAAAGTCTTCAATTTCAATTTGCTTCCTTCGCAGTCACTTTACAAAGATCGTCAAGACGTACGTCTAATGTTTAAATCGATTGAATCTACAGGACGAGTAAAGGCATTTCTGGAAGCAGTCGATGACCTTAAAATCACACTGATTATTCGATCGGTTTTTGGTCATATCAACTCAGTAATTAATGGTATTAACAAAGGGAAATTCACCGTAAATGAGATGCCTTTAATAAACGACGACGAATTAGCACAATGCTATGAGGTGCATGGCAGTAAGAATATACATGACTTAGCAATGGTCCTACAGTACACCCCCATAGAAAGACTCGCATATCGATGGTTAGTATTTAATGAAAAAGCGCTGTATGAAGCAGAAGCATATGCTGAGCGAGTATACGTACTTTCTTATGACAAGCTGTGTGACCAACCTGAGCAAGGAGCTAAGCAACTTTTCGAATTCTTCGAGCTCGATTTTGCTCCTCAATCTCGGGCTTTTATTCACTCCAGTACCCAAAAACAGAATAATGCTTATTACAGCCTGTCCAAAAACCCACAAAAAGCCAAAGCCAGCTGGCAAAAGCGTTTTTCGAACGAACAAATTGAATTGATCAATAACGTGATAAGAGGCAGTAAGGCGGAACAAGTCATGCAAGGCGATTAGTATACTGCTTTTAGGAAACCCTAGTATATACCAATGGAAAAAAGCCAGCGTTCATTTAGCTGGCTTTCTATCTTTTCGAGTTGTCTTTTTAGTAACAACTAAGGCAAATTAACCACCGCATTTTTTGGTTTTGCTTTCTCCGCACTTACCTTCACCACATTTGCCTTTCTTGGCTTTGCCTTCACCGCATTTGCCTTCGCCACATTTACCTTTGGCTTTGCCTTCGCCGCACTTGCCTTCGCCACATTTACCTTTGGCTTTACCTTCACCGCATTTGCCTTCGCCGCATTTTCCTTTGGCTTTACCTTCACCGCATTTGCCTTCGCCACATTTACCTTTGGCTTTGCCTTCACCGCATTTGCCTTCGCCACATTTACCTTTGGCTTTGCCTTCACCGCATTTGCCTTCGCCACATTTTCCTTTCTTGTCTTTATCTTTACCTTCGCCACATTTGTGATCATGATTATCACCCGCAGCGACAATAGTCATAAGCTCTTGCGATTCAAAAGGGTTATTTTCCGCCTTTGCCGGCATTGAAAATACTGCCGCCATAGCGAAAATACTTAATAGCGCAGCTACCGAAGATTTCTTTATAATATTCATCATGTTTTCCTTTTATTGAAATTAGTAGTACTACATCAAATAAATATAGTTACAGACAAAGACCTATAACCAGAAATAAATATTTCACTTAATACACATTATTTAAGTAAATCACCCATATGGCAATACTTTCTGTATTTTCTAACTCTAGTAAGTGTTTTGAAAATATCAATATTTTTCTATAAGTCACGTCGTTATGTTTTAGTCGGCTCAATAACCCAGTATAATACCCGACCATTAGCCTTCGTGTTATTCCTGACAATCTTTTAGAATCTCAACCAAATGAATCCAACTGTCGATAAACTTATCTTAGCACCAATGGAAGGTGTCGCTGACGCACTAATGCGCGATTTGCTCACATCCATTAATTGTTTTGATCTCTGTATTACCGAGTTTGTAAGAGTCGTCGACCAAAAACTCCCCGCTCACGTATTTAAGCGTATATCACCGGAATTAAATAATCAGGGATACACCCCAGCAGGAACCCCCGTAAGAGTTCAATTACTCGGACAAGATCCTAACTGGCTTGCTGAAAACGCATTAACCGCGATCGCCTTAGGTTCGCATGGGGTCGATCTGAATTTTGGCTGTCCTGCCAAAACGGTAAATAAGAGTAAAGGTGGAGCCGTACTACTCAAAACCCCTGAACAAATATACCGCATAATATCTACGGTTAAATCTGCATTGGGCTCACAGACACTTTCAGCTAAGATACGACTTGGATTTGACAGTACCGAGTTGTTTGACGAGATTGTAGATGCCGTGCTTGCTGGTGGCGCTGATCAATTGACCATCCATGCACGTACAAAAGCTGATGGTTATCGCCCACCTGCTCACTGGCATTTCATAAAGCCAGTCACTGAACGAGCTAATATTGATATCATCGCCAATGGTGAAATCTGGAGTAAAACTGATGCACACAACTGCTATCTGCAGTCAAATTGCGCTAGTTTAATGATAGGCAGAGGTGCGCTCTCACTACCAAACATAACACACGTAATTAGGAACAACCACGCCCCCTACAACGATAAAGAACTACTTCAACTGCTACTATTGTACTGTGAAAAAGAACTCAAAGGAGATAAGAGCTTCTATTTTTCAAGCCGTTTAAAACAGTGGTTACGATACCTTTCTCGAAACTATCCTAGTGCAAAAATCCTCTTTGACGCAGTAAAGCGACTGAAAGATAAAAATGAGATAATTGAACAAATATCTTTCCACTCCCGTAACGTTTAAATACGCCAAAATACTTTTACAAAAATTTTACATCACTATAATACGCTGCCAGCTATGATTAGATAATCGGCAAGTCATTTTCGAGCGTTACGATGCACTTTAATTCATGCCGTTTTATTTGAAATTTCACTTTTCGATTTTTGGAATGTTTAAGAATGAAACTTTATTGCGCATTATTTGTGGTCATGCTCATTACACCAACTGTATTGGCCAACGAAGCACGTTTTTTCTACGAGCAAGCATTGCAATTACACTCAAACGCCAAATTGAACGAAGCTGAAATATCGGTAAAAAATAGTATTAGGCAAGATCCAAACTATTTACCTGCTCGGATTTTACTTGGCGAAATTCTATTAGAAAAAGGTCAAGCCTTATCAGCAGAAAAAGAGCTTAAAACAGCGTTAAGTCTAAACGCAGATATATCAACGGTTATAATTTTGTTGGCAAAAACACAGGCCTTGCTTAACAAACATCAAGAGATTATTGCACTGCTCGACTCACACCAATCGCTTGCGACTGATCCCAATTATTTTATACTGAAGGCTAATGCACATAAGGCGCTAGGGCAAAACAAAGAAGCACTGAAATATTACGAGTTGGCACTGAGCGTACATGGAGCTAACGAAAAAACGCTTACTGGCTACGCCGACTTATTGCTAAGACAAAACAAAGGTACTGAAGCACAACAACTTTTGACTGATGCTCTATCTATTGCCCCCAACTTTACCCCTGCACATTTACTACAGGCTGAGCTATACAAACAACAAGGAAAATTTGAACAGGCATTAGCGTACTATCAAAAGGTCGTTGATCACGATAAGGCAAACGAAGCGGCATTACTCGGCTTAGCTTACTTGCTCTCCGAACTAAATCGACCGCAGGAGGCAGTGCTAACAGTAACAAGACTCAGAGAAATTTCGCCAAACAATCCCTATGCAAAGTTGCTTCATGCGTCAATTATTGCGAAACAAGGCAATAACCATAGAGCACAAACTATTATCCGCGACATTCAACAGCAAATTTTGGGTTTGACACAAGGGCAGCAATCAGAAAGTGAAGTCCTTCTCATGTCAGCTGGCCTCGCATACGCAGATGAAAATTATCACCAAGCCAAACGATTATTTGCACGCTACATTGACAATTATGGCGAAAGTGTCAATGCGCGAAAACAGCTAGCTGCTATAGCCCTTCAACTTGGAGAACCAGATTTAGCAAGCTATCACATTGACTATGCCTTAAAATCTCAACGCGCGAATGCCGAAATATATCTACTCGCTACACATATATATCAACAAACAATGAGCGTCTCAGATTTTCATCAATTCATTGAAAAAGCGCATCGCTTATTCCCACACAATTCTGAGATTAAAAAGCGCTATGCATTAGCACTTCTTGCACAAAATAAATCTAGCGAAGCCATAGCAATATTTCAGAACACGAGTACTGACTCGTTGCAAAGTAGAACCTTTTTAGCCTATTTACTACTTCAGGAGAATGAACTTGCCCTTGCATCCGACACAACGCAAGCACTCTTGAACGAATTTCCAAATAAAGTTGAAATTCAACAACTCGCAGCTGAATTATCCGTTCAATTAGGTAATGCTGATGCTGCGCAAATGCACTTTGAACAGGCATTGAGATTAGCGCCCAAATTTAGACCCGCGCAGCTTGGATTAGCTGGATTACGTCTAAACGCCAAAGACTTGTCGGGCGCCATTACAATGTACAAAGAAATATTGAAGCATGAGCCTAACGATGCGCTTACACTTCAACTCTATGCTGATGCTGCAATAAAATTAGCTGATACAGCACTTGCCATAGAGTTACTGAGCAAGGTTGCCAATGATCATCCTGACTTTCAAGCAGCACAACGTGCCCTACTTGCTTTATACATTGATAAAAAGCAAATACAAGCAGCAACGGCCACCTTAGAAATTCTTGAGCAATTCGTCGCGCTAGACCCAGAACTCCTGGTGGCTAAAGCGCAATTGCAGCTCGCCTCACAGCGATTCATTCAAGCGCAAAAAACGTTAAAAGTGCTATACGGTATCGTTTATGATAATCCAGTAAAATTAGGCAACTTGGCTGACTTGCAGATTAATGCACGGGATTTTACCGCAGCAAGAACTACTATCAATCGAATAGAACAATTAGGTAGCAATAGCCATTATCTGAGTGCTCGACTTGCTCTTGCCACCGATGACCTAGTTGTAGCAAGCACTATCATTAGTAATGCAACAGTTGATGACCCAGCATGGTTAGAGCTATCCACACACCTGTTGGCAAAACAAGGCAAATCGCCGCAAGCAATTGAGAATAGTCTAAAACTATTTCAGTTGACGAAAGCCAGAGAACATTTACAACTGACAACATTACTGATGACATCAAACGGTGAGCCACTATCAGCTATCAGACTTTTAAACGAATGGTTGCATCTTCAGCCAAATGACAACTGGGCACGGGCACAACTAAGTCAATTAGCAGATAAAAACGATGATAAGGCGCTTGCCATGTCAGTATTGGAAGAGTCCCCTTCACTTCATGAACAACCTTTGTTTATGAATAACCTTGCCAATATGTACCAAAATATCGATATTGATAAAGCACTGGCATACGCGAGAAAAGCGAACCAGCTTGCACCGCAATTTGCTGCAATTAATGATACGCTTGGTTGGATTTTGGCACACAAACAGCAATACAAAGAAGCACTTGGTTATCTAAGGGAAGCCGTGGCCAGAGATGCTAACAATGCCAATTACCACTTCCACCTAGCCTTTGTGTTGCTCAAGCTTAATCGTATTAGTGAAGCTAGAGTTTCATTTGATCTCGCCAAAAGCATCGATCCATCTCATGAACTAGTTGACGAACTAACTCATTTCTTCGTTGTTCATTAGCCTATTTGTACACTTTTGATTACATGCGGACAATTTAAACTCATCGATTTTCCATGAAACATTTATGACAACGCTGTCTCCTAGGTTAAAATACTGTTACAATTCGGTCGTTCATAGATTAGTTTGATTGACTTTAAGGAAATGAAAATGCGATACAGTGTGCTTCTTGCGGCTCTATTTTTAAGTTCAAGTGCCCTTGCCGATGGTATTGATCTTGGTCAGGCGAGTGGATATAACGCGTTTGTCAAAAACAACTTCTCGGTAAATAGTTCTGATACTGAAGGTAGGATTGCCATTGGTGGTGATTTTGTCATTGACGGTGGCTACGATTTAGGAACCAAAATCAATGATTTTGGTATGGGCGACGGCCCTAGCCTTGTAGTTGGTGGTGACATCATAAAATCAGGAACCGGTAATTTAAATATCTACCGTTCAGCCACTTTACCTGATCCAATATTGGGCGACGCGGTTGTTGGCGGCACTGTGACAGGCGGCCCTATAGATGCCAATATTGTGACCAGCAATACCAACGCACTCCCTGTAAACTTTACTAGTGCTTTCGAGCACTTGTCCGCATTATCAGAACAATTGGCAAATCGTACCGCTACACCTGCTAGTAATGCTGGTTGGAAACTAGACTTTGTGCCCAGTAATACAACACCGGACGACGATGTATTTGTATTTAATGTAGATGAGGCATTGTTTAAGAATCAGTACGGCGGTATTCGCACTGATTGGCATTTAGACATCAACGCAATGTCACCTAACTCAACTGTTGTCTTTAATATTCTAGATTCAAATCAAGACGGCCAAATCGATTTTACACAAGCAAACGTTTTCCTTAATAACAGCAGTAACCCTTTAAGCGATTACTTTAAAAAAGGGTTGCCAAATGATAAGCCTCCTGTTCAAGTACTCTATAATTTTTACGGTGCCAATACGCTGAATATTGCGAGCGACTTATATGGTTCTATTTTGGCGCCAAGCGCAAATATATTCAGCGATAGCATGGTTTATGGACAAGTGATTGGTAATGAATGGACAGGAAATGGCCAAATTAACTACAACCCATTTATACCTGTTGATCCACCTTCAACTCCTGTCAGTGAGCCTAGTATTCTAGCGATGTTACTATCAGCGCTACTGGTGTTGGCATATCGTCGACGCTCGAGTAGTAAGTTAAGACGCATACCCCCTGCGCAATCTAATAACATTGCAATCGCCTAGTAAATGCTTAGCAAATCATTAAAGCTAGCTCTTCTGAGCTAGCTTTTTTACAAGGTATAAAAAATTCATCTATAAAAGATTCAAGATTGCGCCTTAAAGTGCAGCAATTCAAAGAAAAAGTCGCTAAAATCCACTCAAGTCTGTCAATAAAAAAGAAGTACATTGTGAACAACGAATCTGAACTACGCATACGTTACAACGATAACTCTAGAGGTGTTTATTTCATCGGAACAACACCTCCAAAAAGCGACACCCCAATTGAACAAGTGGAAACGATTGCGAATAAGTTGCTTGACCGCGTAAGCGATATCGATTTTGATGGACTTATTGTTTATGACATTCAAGATGAAGACTCTCGCACCAATAAAGAGCGACCATTTCCATTTAAATCAACCCATGATCCGAGATTATATTCTGCACTTCTTAATCAAAAGTCATCACGTCCAGTAATCACATATAAGAGCGTTGTTCAGTCAAACGTGGCTGCGTTCGAACAATGGGCCAATGAAGCATGGCAGCAATACGGTGTAAGAGAAGTCGTACTCGTAGGAAGCCCATCACGTAGCAATCAAATCAATCTGCCGCTAAGCGAGGCATATAAGAGTTTAGTCAGTAACGAACATAATTTTTTTATCGGCGGAGTTACCATTGCAGAAAGGCACGCAATTAAAGGAAATGAACACGATCGCCTAATTGAAAAGCACCTACAAGGTTGTAACTTTTTTATTTCGCAGGCGATATATAACCCACAAGCAACAATCGACCTGCTGACTCGATACGCCATTGAATGTAAACAGAGAAACCTTAAGCCGCAACGTTTGATACTGACTTTCTCCCCGTGTGGAAGTAAAAAAACGCTCGAATTTATCGAGTGGCTAGGTGTCAGTGTGCCCGAAGCAACAAGTTTACGCATTCTTAATGCCGAAAAGCCACTTTATGAGTCAATTCGCATTTGTCTTAACAGTTTGCAACAAATTCTAGATGCAGTGGTGCCATATAACTTACCGCTAGGCTTAAATATTGAGAGTTTGACAAACCGTAAAGAAGAAATTGATGGTTCGATTCTCTTATACAAACTACTACGTTCAACCATGGACAATTACTTAGCGAGACAAGAACTTCAAAACCTTGTTAAATAGCGCACTACACAGCCGATAGCTTTTAAGAATAATGTCGATATAATAAAAGCATTGCAAAAAGCTAGGAAGGATGCGTATGACTGGTACAACAATGGTAGTAATGATTGTGTTAATCTCTGTCGGCTTTGGTGTTTTATACGATATGTATAAAAAGCACCTAGAGTTTAAAGAGCGAACATTAAAACACAATACTAAAAGCGATGAGAAAAGTATTGAAATGGTTAAGAAAATCGCAGTGCTTGAAGAACGTGTTCAGGTACTGGAAAAGATTGTTACCGATGAAGGCTATAGCGTGCAAAAAGAAATAAATAAGCTATAAGTCATGAAACTTATAATGCGGACGGAGTTCGACGATCTCCGTTTGAATCCTGCTCACAGCTATGAAACCGACCGAAATGGAGATAAGCAAATCGTCAAAATCTACTGTGGCGACTTACTCATCGCAAAAAAGGTACATCACAAAAAATCCATTCGTTATTTCGGTGTAAAAAACTACAAAACTTACCTATCTTCAAACAACTAACAAAAATATTTATGTCGCCTCTTGTGCTGTATATTTTTTAATCAACCGTTGATTATCAGTATCTTACACCAGTAGTGTAAAACTAAGTGAACACTCACCTTTCAAAACACGGTCATCAACGAAACTCGCATTTTACAACTGCTTACATTTTGTAATATTATCGGTGAGGTTTTTTACATGAATAGGCAGTAGCGAACTATGCAGAAGGCATTGACTTCAATTGCGTTGCTTTGGTTACTTGCTTCTTGTGCTTCAAATGGAGATGTTTCACATTGGCAAGGTCAAAAGCTTGGAACATTGATACAGGAATACGGTAAACCCGATACATTTTTACGACTCGACGATGGCAATAAAATCGTTGAATATGATCGTTCATCTACGAATAAACTCGCAGCGAATATCTGTTCACTAACCTTTTTCATTGACCGCGCCAATTATATCAAAGGTGCAAAAGCACACGGCAATGGCTCAAATTGTTTAGGATAACTGGTAGCGTTTCGTTACCAGCTTCCCCATCAAATAAAATTTTTTTCAAACTATTTTGTAAGTCACCTCGTCTCTTTAATTAGGATCACTTAATAAAGAGTCACGCTATGAACAATGTCATTACATCAAAACTTCTAATTGCGGTCACTGGCGCAGGAATAATGCTATCTGCACTAACAGCGAGCGTTCAGGCAACCCACGGCACAGGTATTTCAATTTACCATGACGATGGCATACAAGTTTACTATGAAAAAAATGAGCAAGATAAAGTATACAAGGTCAACGGTAAGCGATTTTATTGGCGCGATCTAACAAAGGCTCAACAAGCTCGTTTGGCTAAAATTGAAGACAAGATTGCTCAAATTGAACAAGACTTTGCCATTGATGAAGCTAAACTTGCCAAAGTTTCCGCTGAAATCACTAAGAAGTCAGAAGCAATCGAGCGTGAAGTTGCTAAGTTAGACTTAGCAACCATAAAAATTAACAAGCAAGAGCTTTCAATGGAAGACCTACAACAACTAATGGACAAGCTTACCAGCAAGATTGATATCAATCATGCACTAATTGACCAAAAAAGTGACGAAATTGAAGCATTAACAGAACAAATTGATGTGATTGATGACGCTTTTGTTGACGAAATTGATGAGCTAGTCGATGCATTAGAAAAAGAACTAGTATTGATTGCTAATGAGCTTGATTAAGCAAGCTCCAAAGCTTGTTTTAGGCTAATTACCTAGCTTCACTACCTGACTCAGCATCAATTACTTTCACAGGTGTTAGCGTTGCAACATTTTTATGGGGTACCGCTAGCACTTTTTCTGTAACACCATTATATAGCCACAAGTACTTCGAAGAATCGGCAATAATTTGAACGTCAGTAAATAGTGAATATGCTCTATCGTCAATCGTCACTTGATTAGCAAGCTGTACATTAAAAGCGCGTTGTTTCTGATCTCGAATATCACGTTCTACTATGTCAGCACTAATATCAATAATCATGTGCAAACACACCAAAATTGCCACACTGTAAACCGCCAGAGGGTTGAATCCAAACACAGGTTTATTGATGGTATCGTTAAATCGACGATACCATACAAATCGCCTTAATAATTTATCGCCCGTTAAACATACTTGTATCGCTAAATAAAATACTAAACACACAACAAAAGTGATCGGATAATGCAAGATCGCTAAAAAGAAATCCGTCACTTCAAGGTGAGCCAGTACTTCAATCTGAAAACTGCCGAGCAAAGTAGAGACATAAAATAAACCTAAATAACTCATTAATAAATAAGTACAAGTAATTGAAAGTGTTGGGTGCTCTTTTAAGGCCCTGAAGAAAGCCAGAAATTGGGATTTCGCCTGCTGTTCAAACTCTATCAACTGACGATATTTGTCATATTGCGTGGGGCTGTTTGCATTTGACGATTGCATTGCTATGAGTCCTTCTTGTCGGCAGAGGTTGGTTTTGCTGTTTCGATTGAGCTAATAATAGGCTCCATGAGTAGCAATGATTCATGAGCAATCATATAAATCTGCTGGCTCTTGTCATGATAAGCCCACAAGTACTTTGAAAGATTGGCAACTATTTGAATATCCTTTAATACTTTTTCTGGCTTGCCTTGCACATTAACGGTTGCGGACAACGTCAAGTTGTAGCGAGGCTCTTGTTGAGAAACTATCCGCTTATGACTTGTTTCAGCCTGAACTAAGGCGGCTAATATAAGATAAGACAATGACGCGATACTAATAAGCAAAGTAAACGATAGCCATCTAGAGTATTGGTAGTAATAGTTAGCGATTCTTTTAAAGATCTCAAAACGATCGATAAGGCAAGCTTCAAGTTTCACAAATAAAATCAATCCACCAATAAGCAGACCAAATGTTAATAAGGTAAGTGGATAATGAATTGCCCCTAGCACAAAGTCAGAAAGTTCAAAATGCGGAAAGATATTGATATCAAATAAATAAAACAGGACGCCTAAATAGGTGATACCGATAAAACACAAAGTAAAATAACAGATTGTCAATGCAATCGCAGGCTCTTTCTTAAGAAAGGCCACTAGCCGACTAATATCACGTCGAGCGTCATCCTGATATGCATTTAGGTAAGGAAATTGCGGTACATCCCTTGAATTCTCTTTTGGCAAAGTATATCCACCTGTTTTGTTGTGCTGCTATTCGAAAAGTGGAAATTGTAGCAAATTCAATAAGAAATGAAATGCGATAACGACAACTGTATCAGTAAAACCTAAAATAAATCGGCGAGTGCTTCATCAATATGTGGAAAATGAAATTCGAAACCGCTATCAACGAGACGTTTGGGAAATACATTTTGACTTGCTAACATCAACGACGCCCGCTCCCCCATTATCAACTTCAAAGCAAATGCTGGCATATTTAACAAACTTGGACGATCCAGTGCTTTAGCCAGTTCATGGGTAAAGGCATAATTTGTTACCGCATTAGGAGCAGAAAAATTAACAGCTCCCTTAATTTCTTCTTGTGCAATGCAATGTTCAATCGCTCGCACCATATCCGTGATATGAATCCAAGACATCCATTGTTTTCCGCTTCCTAATGTAGCGCCAAGCCCAAATCTAAAAGGGGTGCTCATTTTACTTAGTGCCCCACCATCACTAGCTAAAACCACAGCGGTTCTTAACAATACCACTCTTACACTAGACGCCGCTTCAAGGGCTAAAGCCTCCCACTGCTGACACAACTCGTGGCCAAAATCGTCAGCCTCAATGGTCGATTGCTCTGTTTGTACATTAGCGCCAGTATCGCCATAAATGCCAATAGCAGAACCAGATAAAAACACTTTTGGTCTCATAGATGAACGCAAAATCATATCAATGAGCTGCTGTGTAATACCCAAGCGACTAATTCGTAATTTGTCTTTATGTTTAGTTGACCAGCGGTGATCAACAATAGGTTCTCCAGCTAGATTAAGAATCACATCAAACGTATTCTTGTTAGGTAAATGATCGATTAGTTCTACATTTTCAGGTAAGTGTGAGAGAGCATGATCAATGTTGCGCGTTAATACCGTAAAATGGTACTCATTAACAAAATGGTTGATAAAATGCCGACCAATGAGACCCGTGCCACCGGTAATTAGTATTCGCAACATAAGACAACACCATAAAAAAGAATGTTAGTTTTAGCCTAGTAGAATCTTTTGAAAAAGCCCAAAGAAAAACGCAAGGAATTCTTGCGTTTAACTTGGTTAGGTGATTGGTATGAGTTGCTAAATTAGCTCATTGTTCTATTTGTTCTGATCCAGTAACTCGCATAAAAGAACGCACCAGATATCAGTAATGCAGGCAAGCTAACTTTGTTCTCGATAATGTTTTTTGGAATCGTATCAATTTGAATGTTTGCATTGCCATGCGTATATACCACTGCATCTTTGTGGACATCTACACTATTAAACTCTGCCGCCAAATTGAAGTAGTCAGCGATAATACCAGTTAAATACATATCAGAGATAAAGCCATACTGCTGTGCAACCACCTCAACCACGACTATTGCAACAATCGGTAAGACAGCCCATAGAAATGGTGCTTTTTTCGCAAATGCTGAAGCCAATAGCAACCAGGCAAATAGCGGTAGCAGCCACAAAGCGGTTGGTAATATCAAATAGAAAGCTTTGAAAATTGCCGTGATAAAGCCAAAATCAAACCATACATGCCACAAAGAAATATCATATCCGACAGAAAGTACTAGGCTAACAACGAGCGCAATCACATAAAATGTCACGTAAATCGCTGTCGCCGCTAACACGAAAATAGCCGGAATCAACAATACGCCCATCAAGAATTTCACCGCTACTTGCCAAATATCTGCAACAGGCATAGAACGCCAAAACATGATTGACAGATCTCTACGTTCATCGTACATGCAAGAAATCAAGTAAAATAGCTGAACAAAGAAGCCAATAGCCACTAATGGAATTGCGAAAAAGCCGATCGCTGCTGAATAAAAGTTACCAAGATTGGCATGCGCTTCCAGCGACGAAACATGCTGAGCCACATCAAAGATCCTGTCAATTGCATACTCATGTGTTACCACCGAAAATATTGGCATGATGACAAACAAAAGCGCCAATACGATAGGTAAAACTAGTAGAATCTTTTGATATTCCCAAAATTCTTTCTTTACGGTAAACAGTAATTTATTTTTCAACATTAGCATGTCTCCTTGGCCATCACACCAACAAAAATATCTGCCAAACTAGGTGAGCTGATATTTCCTAAATTTTCAATATCTTCCCTCTTCACACCATCAAAAAGCATTGTTGTTAATCCCATCACCTTATTGGCATACAGAGGGCTTAATGACTGAGCATGCTCAAGATGCTCTGGCGTTACCGACAATAATTTAAAGCGCTCTCTTATTTCTTCTGCACTTTCTGCAAGCACTAAGCTGCCGTTTTGAATAAAGGCTACATCAGTGAGAATATGTTCAATTTCTTCGATCTGGTGTGTAGTTACAATAATGCACTTGTCTTCTGAATAGAAATCTTCCAAAAGGTGCGTATAAAACTCGCGACGCGTTAGAATATCTAGACCCAAAGTAGGTTCATCCAACACAAGTACCTTAGCATCAATGGCGAGTATTAGAGCTAAATGAAGTTGCGTCACCATCCCTTTAGATAACGTTTTAACTTTGGCCTTGGGATCAATGTTAGTTTTTGCTAAAAACTCTCTCGCTTTTTCTATGTCGAAACGAGAATGTACCCCCTGTAAATAAGCAAGTGCGCGATTCACAGACAACCATTTCGGTAGTACAGCTACGTCGCTAATATAGGTAACTTCTTCTAACATCTGTTGACGTTGTTTTCTTGGATCAAAGCCCATAACATCAATGGTGCCTTCGCACTCAATCAGTCCAAGTAGTGATTGGAGGCAGGTAGTTTTACCCGCGCCGTTAGGTCCAACGAGCCCTAAGATTTGTCCAGCATGTACAGTGAGATTAATATTTTTGACAACATTCTTATCGCCATACCGTTTATTCAGGTTTTTTATGTCAATTAATGTTTTCATGCGTTTTCCCCTACTTGCTGATCTAATAGCTCTTCCATAGATAGCTTAAGGCGATTAATTTGCTCCAATATTTGAGGCCATTGCTCAGTTAAGAATACTGTTCGCTCACGCTCAAGCACGAGCTCTTGTGCTCCTGTTTTAACAAATAACCCTTTACCTCGTTGCTTTTCCACAATATTTTCATCCTGTAACATTTGATACGCCTTAGACACAGTCAACGGATTTAATTGATATTCTGCGGCCACCTTTCTCACCGACGGCACTGCCTCCCCTTCTGCAATATAACCTTCAACAATACATGAAACAATTTGTTGATAAAGTTGCAAATAGATGGGCGTACTATTGTCCCAATTTGCCATTATTTACCCCCTGTTTAAAAAACAACTTACCGTTGTTTAGGCTACCAAATACTCTGAATGCCCTAAACATTCTTAACACTCTGAGAAATCTGAAAATCCTAAACATTATTTATCATCCAACCCAAATGACAGTGTTATACATCACTAACACACCAGATATTAGTGTTATACACCACCAACACACCATGTGCAAATTTTATTTTGGCGGAGAATGTAAATAAGTATGTTTTGTTAATTCCATTGAATAAATAAATCAATAAAAATCAGTAGGTTAAACTATTTTATTTTTTGTTGAGTTAGACAGGTGTTATTGAGAAGAAGTGTTTGCTGGAATTGAAAAACAAAAAAAGGAGCTCGAAAGCTCCTCTTAAAATTAACTGTTATTACGAGCGCTTGCGAGCAAGTAACAACATGAACGGTAATACCAACGCCAGCATATGCGGCTCTGGAATTGCCTGTACATTACCTATTGCCAATGGTGCAGACGTTGAACTTACGGTGTTAAACGCTTCGCCAAAATCGTTTGCTAACGCGATATTCGTGAAACTCGGTGTTCCTGTACCGTCTGCTAATGCAGTAAACTGCACAGTCGCCAATGTATAGCTTGGTAAACCATCCTGAAAACTGAACAAGTCAAAGCTAAAGCTAACTTCTTCAATAAACAAACTCCCCATGCTATCAATTGATGTGGTCATACTTTCAAAAGCATCGCCACCATTTAACTTATCACCGAATGTCACTTGGTTAAATGCAACTAACGACTCGTCGTAGCTCATGTCCATCGAAAAACTACCGAGCAATTTTTGAAAACCAAATTCAGTTTCAATGTCAGAAATAACGACATTGGCGTTAACTACGTCACCTACTTCATATTGGTCTTGGTCAAATTCAAGTGAAATTAACGTCGCATTGGCACTCACAGCAAATACCAACGAACTTATCATACTAATTAATTTTTTCATGTTTTTTCTCTTATTAAACAGTACAACGTGAACGTGTACATAGCGCCATCATGGCGCGAACGTCTGCCGTACTTACAATACCATCTTTGTTGAAATCGAAGCTCATATCGTATGATTCACCTGAACGCAAACCATTTGAAAACGCACGAACGTCATTCATATCAATATCGCCATCACCATCTAAATCACCTGCTAAGCTCGTTGAACTTGCCAGTTGTAAGTTGATAATTATTGGGTCGTGATCTGACGCTCGATAAGCATCTGGGCCATAGAAGTTTGCTTGGTTAGCAACTGACTTATACTCAAGGTTGTAATCAAATGCTTTTGGTTCGTCTGTATTAATATGCCAAATAGCTGTATCTACAACTTGTCCCGCCAAGCTTTCACTTGCTAATGCATGATCGATATAGCCTATTTCACCGCCATAAGCGTAGCTGTATCCAGTACTGCCGGTGAAGCGTTTGATCAGATCTTGGAAACCACCATTAACGAGAGTAATAATCGGGTCTTCACTTCCGTATGAATTTAAATCACCGATAATAAGCACATCATCATCTGAAGTTCCCGTTGGCTTCGTTGCTAACCAGCTCATTAATGCATTTGCCGCATCAACGCGAACTTGGTTCCAACAGCCTTGACCATCACCAGAGTCTTGGTTTCCGCCAGTTGCACTGCTACAGCTTCCTTTAGAGCGGAAATGGTTCACAGCAATGGTTAACTCTTCACCCGAAGCAATCTCGCTAAACGTTTGCACCATAGGTGGACGATTACCGTAATCAAATGGTACGCCTAAAATAGATACAGCGTCACCAACCAGATTCACTTTGCTCGGCTTATAAATTAGACCTGACGCGATTTTATCGCCGCCTAGTTCATCAACACTATATGAAACATAGCGATACGTATCGGCGCCCATAACTGCATTTAGTCGATTAACCAATTCAGCAACCGCTGATTGAGCACCATAACCATCATTTTCGACTTCCATCAAACCAACAATATCGGCGTTGATTGCTGAAATCGCACTAACAATCTTGTTACTCTGGCGCTCGAATTCTTCTGCTGAGCTTGCGCCACGAGCCGTAGGAAAGTCAGGTCCATTGAAGTAGTTGAGCACATTGAAGCTAGCAACTTTCAGCGAACCTTCATTCATCGTTGGTACACCTGAACGGTCATTCGAACGAGTAAACTGGAGTGCGTGAGAAGGAAGCACGCGGTATTCGCCGTAGCTATAGTCCAAAACACCTGCGATGTTTGAAACTGAATCACCGAGCCTTAGCGTGTTATTATGACTTAAATCTCCATCAGGAAACGGCACAACTTCCGGGTTCTTAGTGTTGTTCTTGTCATCAATCAGTAATCTGTTTAAGTCGTTACGTGCTTGCAAGGCAACGGCTTGCGCAGATCCTGCTGGGTAAAGGTTAGTTGGCTTAACTAATCGACCGTTTGATACAGCAAATTGGCCGTATTTTGCAAGATCATAGTTGTCGGTAACCGTTAACGTTTGTTCAACGTTCACTAACATCCCTTCCAATGATTCAAATGCTGATGCATTTTCAGCAGGAAGTGATAACGTCGCAATAGCAACACTTCCTAGCACGCCACAGTCAGCATAGGTTTGCGAAGTTGCCAACTGCGTCCGATTGTAGAACTCACGAACCTCACCTAGCACTCGAACCGTATTGCCGACGCTTGGATACTGAGAAATACCGCTGTGGTATACAAAAATACCTTCAGAGCTTGCCTCGTTACTGTCAGAATCAGCCAATTCCTCTTGAACAAAATAACCTTGCAGGCTAGGTTCAATACTCGTAACAACACCTTCAATCACTACGGTTGCGTCAACCATAGGGGATGCATCATCTATTCCTTGTACACTACTGATCAAAGTAGCTTCGTCACTACATTGACCAATTTGAACAGTGACACCATCGCCAGCATCCACTACATGCGCACCAAGGTAATCAAATGTATTTGACGGATAGGCAGTCCACTGATCTTCTATCACAAATGTATCGGTACGATTGCTATCACCTGTTACTACAGAAGACTTACGCACTAATGTTTTATTACTTCCCCATGAAACATCACTGCCGAAAATACCAACACCGTCGATAACCGTATCGTTATATGCAAGCTCTACGTAATCATTGCCATTAAAGTTTGCAACGCTTGAAAACACGTTGATCATACTCTTAAGCGGTTCAGCAGCACTACTATGACCAACAACTAACGAAGCACCTGCGGCTAAGGAACCAGATAATGCCTGTACTGATGTTTCAGAGGTATTACCGTTAGAAAATAACTTAACTTGATAACCGGTAAGATCAATAACCGCATTACTCGTGTTAGTGATTTCAACAGCCTTGTTATAGCTGCTGCCTTCAACATATTCAGAAATTATCAGAGCGCCATTTTCGGTACCACCACCGGTATCACCACCGGTATCACCACCACCGGTATCACCGCCACCGGTATCACCGCCACCAGTGTCACCACCACCGGTATCACCACCGCCAGTGTCGCCGCCGCCTGAACAGTCTGCTTGATACACTAGATCAATCCATTCCGGGTGATCGATAAATGGGTTTCTGTTTCCTTGAAACTCATAAGCTCGGTTGTTTCGGTTTTGTTCAAATTCATCAACAGGGTCTGCTTCATGCCAAGCTAATAAACTACACAACTTACCTAACTTAGCTTCGCCAGTTGACGTTATATGATCAACCACTTGTAAATCAGGCGTTCCACCATCCAAACCTTCATATCGCGTGTCCATGTAAAAGATCATGCGTGCCACGTCGCCTTTAACCGCATCGCTAGGTTCAAACGAATCACCATCAACACGGTTTGCTGGTGCTTCAGCTAATGGCTGATCACTGAAATCAAAATCCAAATTACCACGAGAAGAGTTTACTGAAATATCAGATGGGCGTAGGTGATGAATGTCGGTGTAGGCATATGTTGATGAACTTGGAAAGCCATGGCTTTTAGCCCAAACATGCTCTCGGTTCCAGTTATCTGGATCACCCGATTGGGTGCCACTGCCGTTAGAAAACTTCGCAATCGAATTACCTTTGTACAATAAGATGACATTGTTATTATTCGCAGGATCTTCATCCGTTTTAGTTAATGCAGTCCAAACTTCTGAATAACTCAATTTGTTATGTTCAGCACTTATCGCTTGTGTGATTTTTTCTTTAATTACCGCTGATGATTGCGCAGAATCAACCGCTGAAATTACATCAGCGTAATAGCTACTATCACTAAAACTAGTCGCATCTTTTATCTTTGATAGGTCTGGACAATTGAAGCAGGCGTCAGAAATAGTGTCGCCTCCACCAGTATCACCACCGCCTGTATCACCACCGCCTGTATCACCACCGCCTGTATCACCACCGCCTGTAGCGGTAACGATAACGTCATCAAAACGTATATACTCAGAACCTGCATTGTTCATCATGCTCACACGCACAAACAAAGAACTACCCGTTGGAATGTCTGCTTCAACGGTAGCCGAAGTGAAGTCATCTATAAGCGTATGACTGTCACTTCCTTGAGACTGCCAGTTAGTTACTTTCACAAATGCACCACCATCAACTGAATATTCTAGGTCGATGAAATCCTGAGCTTCATGTGTACCATTTTCACTGGCATTTATTGACAACTTGACACCTGAGTGCCCAGAAATATCAATTGATTCCGATTGCCATATTGCTACACCATCGAGGTCGCGCCCTTCAAATAAACCATTGTTTACCTTGAACCAATCAGAGCTCGCGGTTAGAGACGCACCTGAGACATCGATTGACCAATTGGTTACACCATCCATGTCAACATTATTGTATACTGCACCTTTGCCATTCAGCGCCGCTGCATCGAAGTTTTCTTGCCAAATTGTGGTATTGGCGTTGGCTTGTAAAGAAGTAAACAACCCAAGCATACAAGTAGCTAGATACTTGTATTTAAATGAGTTATTCAATCCGGAAGCATTGTTTTTATAATTTATTAAGTTCATTTTATGATCCGTACTGGTAAATAAAACAGCAAGAGATTACTTATTGGATATGTCATTATTATTGCAAGCTTGTTAAGTTCGCCCTACCAACAGATTAAAAAACGAACCATAAAAACAAGTTTATATACTTTCCAATACAGCTACTTAAACAAACTTTTGACCATTTCGTCAACTAATTAAATTTCTGTTAAATTCTTGATATCACCGATACAAAAGTACAAAAAAGCGCCAAGTTATTAATTTCTTTTTAGAAAATTAAAATGCTATGTTTGAATAGCGAAATAAAAGCGTGAAAAAAATTTTTGCTTTTACGTCCTAACGATGAAAAGCATCGAGAATTTTGTAAGAAACGCTACCTTTTGACCACGCATAGAATAAGCGTTTAAACAGATAACAGATAATTAATATTGGTTTGGTTAACATAGCTTAAGATTTGATTGAATAATTAAACAGCTGGTGAGATTTCGATAATCAATTAGATAAATAAGAGTATGAAAAAATTATTTTTGGACAAGTTAAATTCATCAAAGCAAGCCGTTAAATCAATTAAAGAGAGCCAAAGTTTAATACAGATTTGGCAAGCTAGTCCGTATCTATGGCTCTCTATTGACGGTGAACATGTTCAAAGCATAATGAACAAAGAAAACCCCTCTCAGCCTGTGCTTCCCGTCCCTCAGTCAATGTTAGTTTGGTTACTTTGGACAAATAGCCAACAGCAAATTCGCATTCTGAACTTAGGAATGGGGACTGGAACGATAGAACGGGCCCTAAGTTCTTGTTCAAATATAAGTATTACATCGGTTGAAAAATCCAAAGCAGTCATTGAACTTGCGCAGCAACAATTCAAGCTATCAAATCAGCAAAATATTGTGAATCAATGCGCAATTGACTTCGTTAAAGAACATGCACTTCGGCAAATTAGCGATAATACGCTCGTTAATTCCTACGATGTTATATTGGTCGATTTATTTGAAAAAGAATCAACACCAACATCATTATTTCATCAAGAATTCTACGCCTTAAGTCAGAAATTACTGACATATCGTGGCACTTTGGTACTAAATTTATATCTTTCGAGTGATACACAACTGTTAACCATTCTCAATCATGTCAAAGCGTTGTTTGAGTACAAGTTAATAATTGATTTCGACGAATATCAAAATATTGTACTGCTTCTGTCAAATCAGCGAATCCCCGATAAACAGGAACTGCTCAATGCACAATATCAATACACGCAACTGTTTTCGAGCTTTTCACATGCCAGCGAAATACTCAGTCATTTGCATTATATTTGATGTTCTCTTGCTAATTGAGGCAACTCTTTGAGTTTTCTAATACTTGAAGAAGCATATTAGCTGTAGCGGCTCGCGAACCTAACCTCACTGACTTGAAAACATCCCGCTTTTTTGGCTCACATTAACTGCGAATATCAGCGAACCCCGGCGCACATAAAGTGCAAATGGACTAACATTAAATGCAAACGGGCTCGCGAACATAATTTTTGGACTCACTTTAATTGAGAATATGGATTCTCACCTTTGAGTAAGAATTTAACTTGTTGATATCATTGAGCTATCAGACAAAATAAAATACAATATTCGGGCGCTTGATGGATGAAGGTGCGGAGATATCTAAGAAAGCTGCGTGGGAAGTAGTATATGTATCGTCATACCCTGACCTTTTGCAGACTGAGCCCATATCTTACCTTGATGTTGTTGGACTATTTTTGAACAGGTCGCCAAGCCAATGCCATAGCCAGATACGGCTACGGAATTTTCGCGTACAAGTGGTTCAAATATTCTCGCAAGTTTTTCTTCTGGGCAGCCTATTCCGTTGTCAGTTACCTGTACATGGACAATATTGTCTATCTGCATAGCACTAACGCCAATCTCTAGTGGGGTGTCGATCTTTCTATACTTTAGCGAATTACCAATAATATTTTGAAAAAGTTGCTGTAGACTAATGGGATCGCCATGTATCTCGGGTAATGAATCAACTGAAATTTTTGCATCTTCTTGCTCAATTGAAGCTTCCAAACTTTGCAGAGATTTACCTACAACAGTCCCCAATGACTCCGATGTAAAGTTTTGCGTATTTCTTCCGATTTGAGCATATTGTGCGAGAGTGTTGATTAGAGATAATGCGTCGTTTGCAATTTCTTTTAAGGTATTGAGTTTTGATAATACCTGCGACGCCGTAGTATCTGAGTAGCTCATCTGAAGTAATTCGACGATTCCTATCAGACTACACGTTGGCGAGCGAAGGTCATGTGCTGCTCTAGAAATGAAATTTTCCATTTCTTCCTGTTTAGAAGCTAGCTGTTGACACAACATCGCATCTTTTCTGGCATTTCGAATACTGCGAAGCAAACTATTTTTGTTTAAAGACTCTTTCACTAAGTAATCTTTTGCTCCCATTTTCAAGGATTCAACAGCAACCTCTTCATTCCCATTACCTGTAACCATAATTACCGGCAGGAAGTTCAGGTTTTGAACTTGACCTACGTTCTGTATAAATTCCAACCCCGTCATATCAGGGAGCCGAAAATCTGCAACAATTAAGTCGGGTATCGTGTTTTCGATAGATTGGATAGCTGCGTGAGCGCTTGTTTTGAAGTCAAGTTCAAACGCATACCCGGTAATCGATGAAAATAAACGCCGGTAATTTAAAATGTCGAATTGATCATCTTCTAAAATCAAGACTTTTATTGTGTCATGGTGTTGTTCTAGTTCAGCCTGTAATGCTGCTTCGGTAAGTTGTTTGATCAGTGGTGTGAGGATACCATCCTTACCGGTTAAACCTTTACCAGATTTTAACTCTTGTAATGCTTTTGCAAAGTCAAATGGTTGGGACATGTGTCATTCCTGTTTTCTACTATTTTATCGAAATGACACAGAATTCTGAACACTACCAAGAAAATAGACTATTTTTAAAAGTATACATTCCTTGGCGACATTTGTAGTTACGCCGAGAAGATAGCAACTTATCTAACTTGTAATAATAATTAGAATGCGGCCATTAATACCTCTTGCTTCCAAAATACTGCCCACACTCACCGCTCTGATTGGAGTGCTAGTCATTATTGGCTGGTATAGTCATACACCGTGGATGATACAAGTGCACCCTTCTTTTGTACCGATGCAGTTTAATACGGCTTTAGGGCTCGCCGTGCTGGGGACTGCACAAGTTTTAAGGCTTCCATTATACGTTCGAAACAGCGGTATCGGACTTATTTGTTTAGTCGGTTTATTAACCTTGGTTCAGTACATTTGGCATATTGACCTCGGCTTCGACCAGTTATTGATGGAGCACTATATCACGGTTGAAACATCCCATCCTGGCCGGATGGCTCCCAATACAGCTTTGTGTTTTATGTTGATGTCTTTCGCTTTACTGCTGAAGAGCTTGTCTTTTCAACATGATCGATTGACTATTTTCAGTACTTTATTTGCCACGCTGACTGTAGCTTTCAGTGCAATTGCTTTTTTTGGCTATGTCTCGGGGTTGGTGCTAGCCTACGGATGGGGTGAGCTAACACAAATGGCTGTGCATACGAGCGCAGGATTTTTGTTTCTAGGCATTGGATTACTCTTGAGTAATTTCCTGGCTATTAAATCTGCTCGCCTGCTCAACTCATTTTTTATGGTCTCGTTAATACCTCTAATCGTTACCTTCACGTTCTGTTTGCACATTGCCTTGCAAGATGAGCGAAATAAAGGGTTGCAACGATTTATTAACTCGAATACCGCATTAATCGCACACGAGTTAGAAGAAAAAGCATCGGCTATAAGCACTGCGTTTAAAAGAATGGGTGAGCGGTGGCAAGAGATGAATGGAACACCTGAATCTTTATGGCGTGAAGACGCAAGGGCTTACTTGCATGACATTCCAAGCATCAATGCTATCGAATGGGTGGATTCTAATAAAGTCGTGCGTTGGATAGAACCGCTAGAGGGCAATGAAAAAGCCTTGAATTTAGATATAGGAAAAGATCCACTTCGAAATCACGCGCTCAAAGAGGCACGAAATTTTAGTGCATATTACTCCCCAAAAGTAGCGTTGGTACAAGGGTATGACGCGCTGTTTTTGCTAACGCCATTAAAATTGAATAATCGCGATGATGGTTGGTTATTGGCATTGATCGATATATCAACGTTTTTCGAGGAGTTCTCAAAACGAATGTCCTATGAAGGACTCAACGTCAAATTGATACAGTCGGACGGACAAGTTTTTTATGAAGCTAACTCTAAATTACATGAGCCCATCAGCTTTAACTCTACAAAGCCTGTTAACGTCACCGGGCGTAGCTGGACGCTCGTCTTAACTGCGAATGAGCTTCTATTATCACAGCACCAATCGCAAATGAACACAGTGGTGTCCATTCTGACCTTAGCACTGTTACTGTGCGCGACATTTCTATTTCGTCAATATCGAATGGTTTCGGCTAAAGAGAAAACCGTAGCTAAATTATTTGCCCAAAAGCAAAGCATTTTGAATACGATCCAGGACGCTATCGTTGTGACAACGTCCGATGGCACTATTAAAGAAGTCAATCGTGGCTTTGATAACATGTTTGGTTATCCTCACAAATCCATGATTGGCTGCTCCATATTTTCAGTGATCTCTGAGCCGAAAGTCGCGCTTAGGGAAATCGTACAAACAAACGATGCTTCAATGAATATATCGGAGCCGATAGAGTCGACAGGTATTAGAAGTAATGGCACAGTATTTCCAGTCGATATCAGTATTGCAAAAGGAAACAATAGTAACGAGTCCTTTTTGACAGTTGTTGTACATAATCTCTCAGAACAAGTTAAAGCTCGACGATTGCTTGCCCAAAAAGAGTCGATTCTTAATATTGCAGTACATAACTCCATGGCCGGTTTTGCTTTAGTAAACACTCAAGGGGGGTTTGAGGACGTAAATGAAGCGTTTGCTCGCTGGCTCGAATATGAACGGCATGAACTTATTGGCCAGCCAGTTATGATAACTGCTCCAGAAGATGAAAAAGAATTTACCCGTCAAACAATTGAAAAGCTGATTGCTGGTGACATTAAAAGTACTCAAAGAGAAAAAAAATACCTGCGCAAAGATGGATCTACGGTTTGGGGAATAATAACAGCGTCTTGTGTCAGAGGAGAGAATGGCGAGGTTATCAATCTGGTCGCTCAAATCGTCAACATTCAACGAGAAAAGGAATTAGCAAATCAACTCGAACAATATAACCAGGCCCTGGAGCGGAGTAACGAGGACTTAAAACAGTTCGCTTACGTTGCCTCGCATGACTTGAAAGCGCCACTAAACGCCATTGAAAAACTCGTCAACTGGCTTGAGGAAGACTGTATTGATATTTTACCTGACGCATCTCGGCAGCATTTGAAACTGCTAACAAGCCGAACGGAGCGTATGAGAACCCTGCTCGATGATTTACTGGCGTATTCACGAGTGGGTCGTATTGCTTATGCCAGAGAAGAATTCCTGTTGTCGCATATCGTCACACAATTGACTCAGCTATTGGGTTGCTGCCCCAACTTTGATGTGCAAAGCAATGATATTACACTGAATATTCAACGAGTTCCCTTCGAGCTGGTGATGCGAAATCTGTTATCTAACGCGATTAAGCATCATGATAAGGAAAAAGGAGTGATTCAAATTCGAGCAGTCAAAAGAAAAGACCGATACGACTTTCAGGTTAAAGATGACGGGCCAGGTATCAATCCAGAGTTACATGATAGAGCCATTGAAATGTTTCAAACCTTGCAATCGCGAGATGAAGTTGAAGGCAGTGGTATGGGCCTCGCGTTAGTAAAAAAGACTGTTGAACATTATGGGGGAACATTTTCCATTGAGTCGGACGGATTCACTGGAACGACTATTCACTTTAGCTGGAGTATTGAAACATAAAGAGCTCAAACACTTGACGCATGGAGTTATCTGATAGCTTTCACATCTCTTATTTAAAACCAAGCGGAAATTTGCGAAACAAATGCAGGATATAAACAGTGACGAGTAACGGCAGCACAGAAAAGAGCGCAGTTTCTATCAGTGAGATCCCACTTTATTTTACTGTGGCGGTATTTTCTATATCGATTGCACCGCTTCTCTTGATGGGGCTCAATGTGGATTTCAGCAGCCCTTCATTGGCCCTATCGTCACAAGATTTTGCTCAGGCATCGCAGACTGCAAGGTTTGAACTGATGTTTAGTGCGTTGTCGGGTGCATTCACCCATACGATTTTGGAGTGGAGTGCGTTTTGCATTGCGCTGTTTACTGTAATCTTAGCCTTTGTACATTACAAAATTACACAAGATGTCACGATTTCGATTATTGCTGTAGCCTTGTTTTTAGCTGGATGCATGGATGCGTTTCATACCTTAGCCGCTGATCGCCTGATTGAAGCGACCGCAGATAATCAAAACCTCATTCCATTTACTTGGGCGCTTAGCCGCATGTTCAATGCATTGATATTAATGGTGGGGGTCATCGTTCTCCTTATCCGAAAGAATGCGTTCCCTCGATTTTCTAACACGGTTATTCTCCTCGCGTTTCTTATCAGTACCTCTGTTATTGCCTATGGCCTTATCCAGTACGCAGCACTTAGCGAGAACCTACCGCAAACACAATTTCCAGAGAGCGTGATAACGCGCCCTTACGATGTGTTACCTTTGGTACTGTATGTCATTTCCGGCACGATATTATTTCCTATTTACTATCGGCGTTATAAAAGTTTATTTGCCTATACTTTAATACTTTCGATGGTACCTGACATCGTTTTGGAGTCCCATATGGCGTTTGGCTCCAGCGCATTATTCGATGCGCACTTTAATGTGGCGCATTTCCTCAAAATTATCGCCTATGCTATCCCCTTTGCGGGCTTGCTCTTTGAGTACATGGAGACATATCGGTTGAAAGAATACGAATCTGAGATAAGAGCTAAAACGGAGCGTAAACTTATCGCGAAGACACAGCAATTAGAAAAGAGTAATCGTGATCTCAATGACTTCGCTTATATTGCCTCACACGATTTAAAGTCTCCTTTAGTCGGCGCAAAGAGTCTAGTATCTTGGATCGTTGAAGACAATCTCGATGTTTTAGCTGAGGAAAGCAAGAAGCATGTTAGCTTGCTCAATAACCGCCTTTCCCGGATGGAAAGATTACTGGAGGACTTATTAGATTACTCTAGGATTGGCCACAAGCATGGTGAAACATCAAAAGTCTCTATTTGTAGCCTGGTAAGTGAAGTCTTTAGACTACTTCAACTTTCAGATAATTTTCAATTAAAGTGCCATTCATCTTTTACAGAGTTCAGCACCTTGAAGACTCCTTTGGAGGTGATATTACGCAACTTAATTAGCAATGCCATCAAACATCACGATAGAGCAGAAGGTCACATTACTGTGACCATTACAGAAAATGAAAATGCCTATCACTTTACCGTAGAAGACGATGGCCCCGGCATTCCATCTGAGCACCAAAACAAAATTTTTGAAGTATTTACGACCTTACAACCACGCGATGAAACCGAAGGCAGTGGTATGGGCTTGTCCATTGTTAAAAAAACTTTGGATTACTACCATTGTAGGATTGCAATCGAGTCTGATGGTAAACGAGGAACTAAAGTTACATTTACTTGGCCAAAAGCGCCATATTTTAGGAGTCTAGACCATGTATGAAAACAATTATAAAACAGTCACCATTTTATTAGTTGACGATGATGATGTTGACGCCGAGGGCGTTCAACGCGCCTTTAAAAAACTTAAGATAGCCAATCCGCTAGTAAGGGCAAAGCATGGAAAGGAGTGCCTTGATATCCTAACAAACAACGCAGTGAAACGCCCCTATATTATCTTACTCGATTTAAATATGCCTGTTATGAGCGGCTTGGAAACATTGCACGCGATTAGGGAAGAACCTATGCTTACTGACAGTATTGTTTTCATTTTGACGACATCCAAAGATGATGAAGACAAAATAGCGGCCTACAAGGCACATGTTGCTGGCTATATTGTTAAATCCGATATTGAAGAAGGCTTTGAAGGTCTATTGAAAATGTTGGAGCATTATTGGCGTGTTGTCGAATTACCCGAAAAATCTAGTTAACACAGTGCAAGTAGGAAAGGAGCGATAACTTGAACATACTCATAATTGACGATGACACGGTAGATCGTGAGTCAATCAAACGAACATTAGGCAATGCTGCCATAGAATGTCGCTTTTCCGAATGCGCTTCGGTAAATCAGGGCCTTGAGCTTCTTCAGGAAGAGTCATTTGACGCTGTCCTGCTGGATTACCGGTTACCTGATAAAGATGGTATTGATATGCTTGAGCAGATAAAAAGCAACCCAGAGCTTAACAAAACCGCCATCGTCATGATTAGCAATTCAGAAGAAGATGAACTTGCTATTAAGTGTCTTAATGCCGGTGCACAGGATTTTCTAATAAAAAAGAATATTTCAGTATCTCAATTATGGCGCAGTATTCTCCACTCCCAAACACGATTCGACTTAGAACGCAAGCTCTATAATAGTTACCAGCAAGCGAAGGAGTTGTCCGAACATGATTCCTTGACCGGGCTCTTGAATCGCTATGCTTTTGATAAGACTCGCCGGTTAGCCGCAACCAATACACCTCGAAATGGCGGTTTAATGGCACTACTTCTCATCGATATCGATAATTTTAAATTTATTAATGATAGTTTCGGCCATGATGCTGGCGATGAATTATTAATGCAAATAGTCGCACGCATTCAAGATAGCTTAAGAGGTCATGAATTGTTTGCACGGCTTGGCGGCGATGAATTTGCCATTATTCTGACCAACATTGCAGGCTATGCCGATGCAGGAAATGTTGCCAAACGTATCCTAGAAACATTCAAAAAATCATTTAAGTTGAGTGAGAGCACAGTCGACTGCTCTTGTAGCATCGGTATCGCATTTTACCCCGATGGTGATGGTAACGCGGAAGACATTGTGAAATATGCGGATATTGCTATGTATCGCGCAAAAAACAACGGGAAGAATCAACTGTGCTTTTTTGAAGACAGCATGCAGGAAGAGTTTTCATATCGTTACAAGCTTGAGAAAAAGCTACAAAAAGCGCTAACAAATCAAGATTTCTATCTGGCTTATCAACCAATATACCAGTCGTCTAACGATGCAATTGTTGGAGTCGAGGCTCTAATTCGATGGAACGATGAGAGCGTTCAGCAGAGTCCAGAGAGTTTTATTCCGATTGCTGAAGAGTCTCGTTTTATTATCGAAATTGGCCGCTGGGTCATTGAAGAGGCAATTTCGCAATTGTCAATTTGGCGTAGAAATGGTTCCTCTGACCTTTTTATGGCGATAAACCTTTCTGCCATTCAGTTGTTTGATGGTGGCCTTGTGGGCTTTGTTAAAAGTTTACTCAATCAACATCAACTTGACCCAAACGTAATAGAGTTTGAGCTGACAGAATCAGCAATGCTGAGCGATAGTAAAAAGCAGCACGACATTTTAAACGGACTATGTAATCTCGGGTGCCGATTGGCGCTAGATGATTTTGGTACTGGCTATTCATCGGTTTCGTATTTGCAAGACTTTCCGATCAGTCGGGTGAAACTTGATAAGACATTGACATTAAAATCAGACCAACCTAAAACAAGTAAATTAATGGGAGCCTTGGCGAACATGTTGCACTCCCTTGATTTATTAATTGTTGCCGAAGGTATTGAGACTCAAAAGGCTTTGGAGTTCTGCAAAAAGCTGGGAATCGAAAATTTGCAGGGATTCTATTTAGCAAAACCTACCAGTCCTGCTGACATTAGTCGTTTGTTAGGCATTAATATGAATTAAGCTAAATGTGTAGATAACTAAGCTTTTTTAGTCCCGACAACAACTGTTGAAACCTTTCCATTGCTAGGAGTCAGCGGCAAATTGTAAAAAGCGCACTTAAATTTATGTAGCGCAAAGTTAATAAAAACGACCATATAACTGAACTCACAGGAAGTCCCTTGTTTTAAATCCAAACACACCGCACTCAGTTCAAATAACTGGTTGATGAAATCAGAGTTAACAACTATACCTATACATTGACTTTCGTGGACTCCATAGGTGTTATGAAAATTGGTTACTGCCGCGTAAGCACATCCGGTCAATCAATTGACCTACAAGTTGATGCGCTGAAGCAGGAAGGCTGTGAAAAAGTATTTAAGGACACTGTTTCTGGTGCCAAAGCCAAAAGAGCTGGCTTGGATGATATGTTGTCGCATCTACGAAATGGCGATATTGTCATTGTCTATAAATTAGATCGTTTAGGTCGCTCCTTAAAGCATCTTGTGGAACTGATTAATCTGTTTGCTGAGATGGGCGTAGGCCTGAAAAGCTTAAGCGACCCCATTGATACGACGTCGCCTCAAGGCAAGCTGATAACCAACATCTTTGCGGCCATTGCAGAGTTTGAGCGCGATTTAATTCGGGAGCGCACGCAAGCCGGTTTAGCGGCGGCCAGAGCCAGAGGACGACAAGGTGGACGACCAAAGGGGCTGACGCCAGATGCCGAAAATACTGCTATAGCAGCGGAAGCCTTGTATAAGGAAAACAAACTCAGTGCTCAGCAAATCGCTAGAAGACTCAATATTTCAAAAACGACGCTGTATAAATATCTTCGCTACCGAAATGTTCCCATTGGTGCGTATAAAAAGCCAACCGTAGAGAAGGCTTCTTAGGTTGAGACTATGCCTAGAAAACGTATTGTTCATGAAGTCCTCATTGATTTAAGCAAACAGCTTGAGGTGTTTCCGCCTCGTTCGCATCATCGGCGAGAAATCATTCAACGTGCGGCAGAACTTTACGGGGTTTCAGAAAGCACTTTATACCGTCAAATTAAATCAGCCACAACGCCTAAAGGCGTTAAACGGCGAGACGCAGGTAAGCCAAGGTGCTTATCCGAAGAGAAAATGCTCATGTATTGCGAAATTATTGCAGCACTCAAAATTCGAACAACCAATAAAAATGGGCGACATATTTCAACGGTCAATGCGATTGACCTGCTTGAAACTGCTGGCATCGAATCAGAATATGGTTTCGTGAAAGCCCCCAAAGGACTATTAAATAAGGCGACGGTTAACCGCTATCTTTCACTGTATGGCTTAGACAAAAGCAATCTGATTAAAAATACGCCTGCGGTGCGATTTCAGGCAAAGTACAGCAACGAGTGTTGGCAGTTTGATTTGAGCCCATCGGATCTCAAGAATGTGGATGAACCTATTTGGTATGACAAAGCTAAAGGCCGACCACTCTTGATGCTCTACAGTGTAGTGGATGACCGAAGCGGCGTTTGCTTTCAGGAATATCGAAGTGTGCATGGCGAGGATGCAGGCAATGCCTTGCGTTTTTTGTTTAATGCCATGTCACCTAATTCCGACCCCGAAGTGCCTTTCCAGGGCATTCCTAAGATGCTCTATATGGACAATGGGCCAATAGCAAAGAGCCGTGTATTCCAAAATGTGATGGCCTATTTAGGTATCGAGATTAAGATTCACATGCCCGATAGCAAGGATAATCGCCGCAAAACTGCTCGTTCGAAAGGTAAGGTCGAGCGCGCTTTCAGAACCGTCAAAGAATGCCATGAGGTGCTCTATCATCTACGCGAACCTAAAAACGAAGTAGAAGCCAATGAAATGTTAGCAGACTACCTGAAAAAATATAACGACCATCAACACAGAAGTGAGCTGCATTCCAGAATGGAGGATTGGTTAGCGAATATCGATGGCGCGGTGAACAAAATGTGCTCCTGGGAGCGCTTTTGCTCATTTGCACGAGAGCCTGAGAAAAGAACAGTAGGTATCGATGCCAGAATTACCGTGGATGGCAGCGTGTATGAAATTGATCCCGATTTAGCCGGTGAAAAAGTGGTGCTTTGGTGGGGGCTATTTGATAACGAGTTGTACGTGGAATATGACGGCCAACGCTATGGTGCCTATTTCCCTATCAGTGGCCCGATACCACTGTATCGTTATCGCAAGTTTAAGAAAACAAAAGTCGAGCAACGGCTGGATAAACTTGAATCACTGGCAAAGACGCTAAAGCTGCCTACTTCTGAAGAGGAGCCAAACAGCGATGTGATTAAGGCGATGAAGCAGCTGATTGAACCGGTACCGCTTAAACAGTTTGACGACCCCGATCCGTTTAATGAAACCTGTTACGAGAATTGCTTTAAAGCCAAACTCGCTATCTCGAAATATCTGGGTAAGCCACTGGCATTACTCAACCAAGGCGACCTAGACATGATAGACGCAATACTAGCGGAGTCACTTGATAAGAAAGCTGTAATGAAACAAATAAAACACTATTTCAACGCACAAGGGGGCGAGCATGCAAATTGAGGTTATGGAACATTTTGGGATCAAAAAGTATTTTCGAGACGCTGATTTTTTTGAAACGGAGACAGCGAAGCGGCTGTTTCGGCAACTCAAGAAGATAATCCCAGAGGGGCAGCTTATTGCCTTGACGGGTGTGGTTGGCATTGGCAAAACGACCTATCTTGAACGAATCCAGTCCCAATTGGCCGCAGAGAAAAAGGTCATAGTTGCTAAGTCATTATCCGTTGAAAAGTCAAAGACCAACTTAACAACACTTATAACCGCCTTGTTCTATGACGTGTCCGGCGATAAAGATTATCGGGTACCGAAACTAGGTGAAAAAAGAGAACGCGATTTACGCGATCTCATCAGAGACTGTAAAAAGCCTGTGGTTTTGTTCTGTGATGAAGCGCATGATCTGCACCACAAAACTTTAACCGGGTTAAAGCGGTTGATGGAAGTAATTCGAGATTGTGGTGGTCGACTGTCGATTGTGTTGGCGGGACACCCAAAGCTGAAAAATGACCTCAAATCACCAACCATGGAAGAAGTGGGCTTCCGCACTATTACCATGTCCCTCGATGCATCTCAGGGGATCTTAAAAGACTATATTAAGTGGCTGCTTAAAGATTGCATCGACGGAAAGGTTAAGCCTAGTGATATAATAGAAGAGCAAGCCATAGATTATCTTGCCGAACGGCTGACGACGCCTTTACAGGTAGAGCAGCATTTAATAGCAGCCATGGAAGAGGCTTATGGCATGGGCATAAAAACCATCACGGTTGATTTGCTGCATGAAGTTTTATCAAAACGCATTGATGAAATTGAGCCAAGGCTGATCAGGCATGGTTACAATGAGAAGGTTATTGCTGATCAGTTTAGATTTAGACCGGCTGAAATCAGAAAGTTGTTTAAAGGCGAGCTTGATGCCAACCGTTCTAGGGAGATAACTGCTGAAATGAGAGAAGCGGGATTACCCATTTGATTCTCAATTAAAGTGAGTCCAAAGTTTATGTTCGCGAGCCCGTTTGCACTTAATGTGAGTCCATTGGCGCTGAATGTGCGCCGGTGCTCGCTTATATTCGCAGTTAATGTGATTCCGAAAAACAGGATGTTTTCAAGTCGGTAGTGCTAGGTTCGCGAGCCGCTACAATTAGCGAATAAAAAAAGCGATGCCAGTAATCCCTATACTGACATCGCCTTTTTCTCAATAACGCTAATATTATTGAAACATGCTTTTCAAATTGTCTGCAAACTCAACAAATTTCTCTTTAATTGTCTTTTTAACTTTAATGTCAACACCACCAAAAATAATCAAGCCTTCTATGGTTATAGTTGGTGCATTACGGTCTGCAATAGATGGGGCTTTGTTATCAAGTCCGCCGAATATGCAAAATGCCTTAGAAACAACGTTTACATTTTCCGGAATATAGATGTTGTCACCGCCAAATAAGCAAAATAGCTTCAATGTTACATTGGGTGTCGAAAATTCCGCATCTGAAAAGTCGATAGTGGAACCACCACATACACTAATCGATTTAATTTCTTTAGCAACAGTCCATCTGCCTGATCGATTACTCCCCCCAAATACATTTACGAGATGGTCGCTCTCTTGTACAGGTTCACTTGTATAGTTAATACCAAAATCACGTTTTTTGGTGTTTACATAGTCTTTGTCTACTTCAATATCAAGGTCATCAGCCAAAGCAGCAATTTCTACGTTATCTTTACTTTCCATCGCGACATCTAATCGACGCTCAAACGCTTCGTAAGATAATTTGCCATGGCTGTAATTCATAATAAGTTGATCTATCACTTCTTCACGAACTACTTCAATTGGTCTATCTTCTGTCGCTACAGGCATTTTTAGCTTCCTTATATTGTAAAGTAACGATTCTTGTTCAATTTGTTGCAAAAATCAACACAAACTAATTTACTCAGACATATCAGCAAATTCCACACCAATATATTTTACTTTTATTTTCAATGACTTGAATAGAGCAACCTATAATTAGCATGATGTGATTGACCAGATGTTAGTGAAAAATGTCACATATTGGTAACCTTTTCTATGCGACAAAAAGTTACGAATTAAATATGTGTTTGTCACAAATGTCATACGCAAAGAAGCTATACTCATTTAGAAAAATAGTGAATGAAGTTTACATATGGAAGAGCGACGATTACATTACCCGCCCCTTGGTATTTATGGTTTTAATATGAACAGACTTTTTCTTCAATACATGTTCTCCCTTTTCTCTTTAGTTTTTGCCATTGAATCATTAGCAAAAGAACCTATTGTAATCGCACATAGAGGAGCCAGCGGTTACTTACCCGATCATACATTGCCTGCCAAAGCTATGGCACATGCGATGGGGGTTGACTATATCGAACAAGATATTGTGATGACCAAAGATGACCACCTTGTAGTCTTACATGATCTCTATTTAGACAATGTGAGTGACGTACGCCTAATTTACCCTAATAGGCAACGAGATGATGGCCATTACTATGTGATTGACTTTACTTTAGAAGAGTTAAAAAATTTATCCATTAGTTCTCCGTTTACACTTGTAGATGGCAAGAAACAGCCTAAATATCCTGATCGCTACCCCGTAGGTTTCAGCGCATTTAAGATCCACACCTTTGAAGAAGAATTAAAGTTTTTACGAGAATTAAACCTAAGTTCTGGCAAAAAAATAGGTATCTATCCCGAAATTAAAGCGCCGTGGTTTCATTTACAACATCAAAAAGATATCAGCAAAGCCGTTCTGATTACCTTAAGGGAACATGGTTATCATCACAGACATTCAAAAGTCTACCTTCAAAGTTTTGATCCTCATGAACTAAAGCGGATCAAACACGAATTACTGCCTGAACTAAATATGGATATCCCGCTTATACAACTAATTGCCGAAACCCAATGGCAAGAAACGAAAGAATTAGTTAATGGCGAATACCAAAACCTAGATTACGCATATATGCTGACTAAGCCTGGCCTAGAAGAAATCGCGACATACGCGGATGGCATTGGTCCTTGGTACCCGATGCTTGCTAATTTATCTAGCACATTCTTGTCGAGTAAGCCTATCGTAAAATACGCACATAAGTTAGGTATGGTAGTGCATCCATATACATTCAGAAAAGATGATTTGCCGGATAATTTTTCAACATTTAATGACTTTCTTTCATATTATGTTAAAAAACTTAAAGTAGACGGAGTGTTCACGGATTTTCCAGACTTGGCAGTGTCCTTTGTTACAGAACAATAAGCATCAGCCAGTTCGTTAGAAAAATTCATCTGATTGATGAATTTTTCTCTGTGTATTTAGTTTCTGTACAAGCGTAATATGCGTATGCCCCATATAATTGTTAAAAGGAATCATAACGATGAATCAATGGATAAAAGCGCTAGTTATTGCGCTTGTTTGCTTACTTTCCTATTCCAGTATGGCAAGCAATGTGCCAGAAAGAATTCTCAACCTTCCCATACGCCTAGATAATGGACATGTTACTTCTTTAGCAGACTATGCAAACAAACAGCCTGTTTATCTAAAATTCTGGGCTACTTGGTGTCAACCATGTCGTCAGCAGATGCCACACTTTCAAAGCATTCAAGAACAATATGGTAATAAAATAAAAGTCATTGCCATCAATATTGACCTAAATGAAAGCGAAAAAGCCATTCAAGCAACACGCGACGAATTTGGTCTAACGATGGCAATGGCCATAGATGAAGACAAGACACTCGCCAATAACATGCAACTCATTGGTACTCCTTATCATTTATTATTTGATAAGCAAATGAACTTAGTTCATGTAACGCATGATGCTGATGATGTGCTAGACAGTAAAATTGCTACTTTAGCACTAGATGATCCTTTAGAAATACTGAGTAAGCAATCCCTAGTTTCAACCGAACAAGCATTAAAGTTACCGCTCAATGATGGCAACATTCACGCACTATTTTTCACTGCAACATGGTGTGACTGGTATTTAAAAGATTCTCGCCCCGAATACGCGAAAAGATGTGAACGCGGGCAAGTTGTGGTAAACAAAGTGTCAGATAAATTTCCAAATATCCGCTGGCATGGCATTGTTTCTAGACTGTGGACTGGAGAACAGGAGTTGAAAGAATATCAAGAGAAGTACAAAACTCCATTTACTAGTTATGTAGATAAATCAAATCAATTGTTTCTACAGTACAATATTGAGCAACTGCCCACGCTGATTTTAGTCAAAGACAATGTAATCATTAAGCGCATTAGCGACTATGACACTAATACACTTACGCTATCACTGACAGATTTATAAATAAGCGACACTTAAGCCGGTCATATTCCCCTATTGAACGGCTTTTTATTGACGACGCAGTATGTAGTCTATGTAAAAGCAAATGAAAGCCTGACAAACCATTAAGAATTTCTACTACGTGCCGATAAAGTAAGTATCATACTTGGTTTTGTACTTGCTTGAATGAAAGTTTCCATTGGCCACTATACATCACTTGTAGGACGACAAGTTACGCCGCCATTAACAGCGCGCGCCAAATTGAATTCATCAACACCAGATAACAAGCAACTTAAAGATACCTTTTCTATATCTACAACAGCACAACAAAAATTAGCGGAAGAAAATCGCGCAGATAAATCTAATAAAGATCCACTCGATAAACTAATTGACACAATCAAGCAAAAGATAAAAGAACTAAACGCAGAACTTAAGAAACTTGCCAGCGATAACTCAGAACAAGCGAAGTTTAGGCGAAAGTTACTACAACAAGAAATAGCAATGCAAAACGTATTGTTGATGGAGTTGTTAGGTAAGAAACTTAAAAGCCTAAGTTAGTAGCTAAATTAGATAATCCGCTATTTGTGAACTACATTTAAAGGGATAATTGTGCAAGGGACTGTCGGATGGATCCTTTATTTATAATTAAACAGAAAAGCTTATTAACCAGGTTTATTCTTACGCTAGGGCATATTCTGTCTCAGCCTTATAGCGGCTACTTGCATACAACATACAAGAGCGCAATTAAACTAATTCTTGCATTGCAACTGCTTTGCGATATTAAAACACTACTTAGCTATCTCATTCACCGTGGTAAAGGATTGCTATCGTGAAAGCTATTAAATTTAGTCAAAGTTTGGCATTTAGGCTAAATTTTGTCATTTTCGCCACATCAATCGTTATTGTATGCATCATCGGTTTGATATTAACTCAAACGAACAATAACAAACTATTAGCGCAAATTGATCACCGACTTGAGTTACAAAGCCAAACGCTCTCCGTGGCCTTTCAGGCAAATCCTTATGGTATGCACGCAGAACGCATTGTTGAATCATTAACCATGATACCCGCCCTCAACCGTTTAAGTCTAATAAGGGAATCGGACCATAAAATCGTTGCGACAAACAGTGAAGATGGCCGCACGGTTAATAATGTTTTGACAGCGTCTCTTATCAACTCGCTTGAAATAAGCGAGGAAAGCAACACCACTTCCCCATGGAAAAATACGATCATTCAAGATGTTTACTATTACTTCTACCCCATTTTGCTTGTTGATGCTGAATCAAATAAGAGCCAACGATTTTTACTCATGTACGAGTACAATTTATCTAATGAACAACAAGTACTCATAAATGAAATGTATGACTATTTGCTCATTATTTCACTCAGTTTCTTTACCTTGTTTATAGTGAATATCGCTTTGGTTAAATCACATGTAATCAATCCATTAGGTAAGTTATCGTATGATATTCAACGCTCTGCTGCTGATCCTATTCCTATGGAAGAAGCTAATAATGAACTCGGTATTTTAGCCAGCGCTTACAACTCTTCCATTGATATAAGAAAGAAACAGGAGCTTCAATTAGCGCAAAGTCGACGCCATATAGACAGTATTGCTTTTCAAGTACCTGTGTTATTGGCGTATATCGATAAAGCGCTAACGATTACTTACGCGAACCAACGTTTTCTGGCATGGATTAACAAAACAACGGATGACATAGGTAAATTAGATTTCAAATCGATCATTGAAGAATATACAAATTTGGATTGCTCTAAAGCATTTGAGCAAACGCTTAAAGGCCAACCACAAAAGTTTGATGGCATATTTCAACTAAATGGACTACTCAACCGAAATATTCACATCAATTTGATACCTGATATCGACGACAATAATCAGGTTGCAGGCTTTTTTTCATGTATTGAAGATTACACCCAGTTAGAAAAAAATAAGCAAGAAATAGAGAATTACGCGCGAAAATTGGAAGTCAGCAATGTCGTGCTAGAACAAGCCAAATGCAATGCTGAAAAAGCCGAAAAAATCAAAGCGGACTTTTTAGCATGTATGAGCCATGAAATTCGCACGCCAATGAATGGTATTATCGGTATGTTAGACATACTCGGTCGCAGCGAACTTAAACAGGAACAAAACGAGTTGCTTAAGCTTGCAGACGCGAGTGCTCACGACTTGTTGTCTCTCATTAATGACATTCTTGATTTCTCAAAAATTGAATCCGGCAAACTGACATTAGAATCTATCCCTTTCAACATTAAAGATGAAATTCTAAGTACCGTAAAACTACTATCCATTCAGAGCGAGAAAAAAGGATTGCAGATAAAGGTACAACCCGACATTTTTAATAATCAAATTGTCATGGGTGATCCCACAAGGTTCCGTCAAATCCTAGTAAACTTAATAGGTAACGCCATTAAATTTACTAAGGAAGGTGAAATTGTCATACAGCCTTCTATGACCGTAATGCCAAATGACAAAGTGTGCTTTAGTTGTGCAATCAAAGACTCTGGTATAGGCATGACCCCAGAGCAACAGCACCAATTATTTAAGCCATTCACACAGGCCGACAGTACGACAACGCGCCAGTACGGTGGTACTGGGTTAGGGCTGGCAATCGTTAAGCAATTATGTCAACAAATGGCAGGAGATATCGAAGTTGAATCCAATTTTGGCGAAGGCGCCACATTTACATTTAGCTTGCAACTAGCGGTAGCTAATGAAATGCCTATAGCGCCTCAAACACCGGAAGCGGTCGAAAAAGACAATGTCATAAAACTGTCAGATGCACACAAGGTGCTGTTGGCTGAAGACAACAAGATTAATCAAATTGTCGCGAAAAAGGCCTTGGCTGAATTATCAATTAGCGTTGATATCGTTGAAAATGGTCAGTTGGCAATAGATAAACTGGCCGAGTCAGGTGAAGAATATGCGTTGGTGTTGATGGATTGTTTGATGCCGGAATTAGACGGATATGAAGCAACAAAAGCGATTAGACGAGGTGAAGCCGGTACACAACACGAACAAATAACAATTATTGCAATGACAGCAAATGCGATGAAAGGCGACAGAGAAAAATGCCTTGCTGTTGGCATGAATGATTACATTGCAAAGCCTGTAAAGATTGATAGCCTTAAGCAACTACTGGCCAAATGGCTGACGCCTAAACCTGAAGAGAATCTTAACCCACCCTACAAAAACAAACCTCAGGCACATATTGATTCAACGTAATATGTGTCAATTATGACTGACCACAGTCTAAACAGACTATATTTTAATCAAACGGTACAACGGCAACTTGCTAAGTCGCGTATCGATTTCATTTAACACAGCTAAATAAGGCTCTGCATCAACGCTTTGGTATTGTTGTTTAAATTGAGCTTCATTTATTCCTTCTGGTAAGCCAGCAATGCTCGGCAATAATTGCTCGTCTGTCACCGTTATCAATGCAATTTGCAACTGTTGTGCGTTTATATCAGGTGTAGTTAAGCTCATGGCAAGTCGCGTTCCTGCCCTATCAGCCATTAAATCCGCAAAACTAAAACCGCTACCACCAGGGTTTACATCAAGTAGTTCTTTGAATTCACCTAACGCATCGCTTGCTTGCATTGAGCCAAAGATTTGTAACGCCGCAGAATATATAAAGTGTTTTTGTAAATCGACACGACCTTGTAGAGTTACTTCACGTCGATGGCGATTTCTCCGATAAAATTGTTTCTTGCTTAATGAAGCAATATCACCAATCATCAGTTCAAATTTATCTGAACCAAAATAGACTGAAAGCGCGAGCAATGCGGCCTGATTTTCACGAGCCACAATATTGAAAGGCTGATTAACAGAGCGCTCGTTTGCTAATATAAAGACTTGGCGAAAATAACTTGCCAGCTCAGATGATTTTCTATGCTCGTAGGTATAATTGATCAGGTGTTGAAAATACACTCGCACTAAATCGGCTTCACCGAATATTGCCAGCCTGTCGCGTAATGCGCGCCATCGTGATGGTTGACCATCGCCTAATGATCTAAATTTTTCGGGCACATTTACGTTAATGCTTCCTTTACTATCACTTAACGATACTTTGTTAACCGACGCTAACAAGTCACTCCCTATCGATTGCCCTAGTGCGAGATTAAGACCCCATCCAAGTGCTTGCGAAAACAAAGAGCCGTTAATATGCCACATCCCCAATTTCACAAACTCAATATCTAATTGTTGAGCAGATGGCAACAACGTACCAGAAGCATTAATAAAACGCATAAATCCCGGTAACCCCGTATCATACGTTGTTTCAATGCTTAGCCCATTGGCTGACATCGACGCGTTCAAGGTTAGGTTTGGTATCGTTCTATTGGTTACGGCTACGAGCCCAGCAAGCTCTTGCGCTGAAATAGATACTACAGTCGAATCACTTGGTATTGAAATCGTTTCAAAGAATCGTTTGGCAAACTGCTTACTGAATTTTGCAGAAGATGCATCAACGGTTGCCGCTTGTTGAACACTAGGTACTGCAGAAAATGCGCCCAAACAAATAACAGTAAGTGCGACGAAAAACAAAAATAATAGAACGAGTAAGACTCTAAATGCCAGTTTCAAATAAATGCCTGCAGGTTGACTATGCTATAGAGCCAAGCATTTTAACGATAAATTCGTAAATTTATAGTGATTAATTGTGCAATAGGCTAAAGAGTGCAAATATCCCAATAAACCTTTCGGTCAAAAAATTCAGCAATATTTTTGTTGAGCGTTTTGAATGTAGTTATATGCTTGGCGTTTGGGACAAAGCACTGCCATACAAAATGATGACAATTATAATCGAACAAATGATAGTCCTTTACCTGATAAATTTGCGCAATGGCTCTATCGGCCGCTGCTGCTAGTGCTAAAGGTAGAGCTTTAGAATCACAAGCGACAAAAACATTCTTACCTGATCGTTCTTTGGTGAACCTGGCAACAGACACAGGTTTTATGAGTCCGTTACCATCAAGTTCAACAATTGTATTATCACCAACCCAAATGCCAGTGTGGTCAAGCACCCCACCAATTCCACAGCAAATTACCGAACCATATGTAGGGGTTGCACTTTGCTCTGTCGAAAATAGATCAGACGGATAAATGCCAACTTTTGTAGCATTTTCTTCACGATCTAACGTTTGTGGAAACGCAGAATGATTACGTCTGCGTTGCTGTCTTTTTCTATCATCAGCAAGTTCTTTCACAGCAAGTGCAGATAATGCAGCAGCACCCAGCCAAACTAAAGGTAACGGCATAATTTTCACTCATTTACGACAATTAAGTTCAAGATGAGCGAAAATAGTTAAAAATGCTATAAAAAAAGTGCAAGTAACTATTTCAATATGATGCATTATTGGCAACAATAACCTGCTTACCCATTAATTTTTAACAACGAAGAAGTCATCTATGAAACCTGTAAAAAAATCAAGCAAGCTAGATAATGTCTGTTACGAGATTCGTGGACAAATAGCTGCCGAGGCTCGACGTCTAGAGGATGAAGGACATAAAATCCTAAAACTCAATATTGGCAACCCAGCCCCTTTTGGTTTTGAAGCCCCTGATGACATTCTAAAAGATGTAATTCATAACTTACCGAGCTCGCAAGGCTATAGTGAATCAAAAGGAATTTATTCGGCACGCGTAGCCGTTATGCAGTATTTTCAGCAGCTAGGCATTCTAGATGTCAGTGTAGAAGATATATTTATCGGCAATGGTGTCAGTGAATTAATTGTTATGGCAATGCAAGGGTTGCTTAATGATGGTGACGAAGTACTAATCCCTGCTCCTGATTACCCATTATGGACTGCTGCAGTGTCATTGTCGGGTGGCAAGCCTATACACTATCAATGTGACGATGCAAATAACTGGTATCCAAATGTACAAGATATGGAAGATCGCATTACAGAAAATACTAAAGCGATTGTTTTGATAAACCCAAATAATCCTACGGGTGCTGTTTATCCTAAACACATCTTGGAAGACATACTCTCACTTGCGAGAAAACACGGTCTTATTGTGTTTAGCGATGAAATATATGACAAGATCCTCTACGATGACGCAAAGCACATTCCTACAGCAAGCCTGGCAAACGATGTACTGGTGATCACTATGGGGGGCTTATCAAAGAATTACCGCATTGCTGGATTTAGAGCTGGCTGGATGGTGATTACAGGCCCTAAATTACACGCGGAAGATTTCCTCGAAGGGCTTAATATTCTCGCATCTATGCGATTGTGTGCCAATGTGCCTTGTCAACATGCAATTCAAACAGCACTTGGAGGATATCAAAGCATCAATGAGCTTATTCAAGGTGATGGTCGACTACTCAAACAACGTAATTTAGCGTACGAGATGATAAATGCAATTGATGGGTTATCTTGCCATCCAGCGATGGGCGCGCTCTACCTATTTGTCAAAGTAGACATGGAAAAGTTTAACATTACAGATGACGAAAAGATGGTGTTAGATCTGCTTAAACAGGAAAAAATACTACTCGTACACGGCAGAGCATTCAATATTAGCTCGCCTAATTATTTCAGACTGGTATTTTTACCGCATGTAGATGAATTAAAGCCTGCACTAGAGCGACTAGCCAGCTTTTTTAGTACTTATTCGCAATAGACTAAACAATATTCTTTTGGCCATTGCTAGCACACGCAACACAATGGCCAAATGACAAACCGCAAGCCAAATAAGCGCCTACAATTAAACAAATAGTCGGAGACACTATGCCACGAAAAAGCACTTTTCTTGCCTGGATCTTACGCATGCCCTTGATCAAGCGCTGGGCACTGATGCACTCAGTAAAGTCAGAAAACATAGCCGAACACTCTCATCAAGTAGCAGTAATATCACACCTACTCGCAGTCATTAAAAACAAATACTTTGACGGCCAACTAAGTCCAGAAAAGGCCGCAACCATAGCGCTCTATCACGAGGTATCTGAAACCAAACTCCAAGACATTAATCATGTGACGAAATATCATAACCCCACGCTCACACAGGAGTTCAAGAAACTAGAAGAAATTGCAGAAAAAGAGTGCCTACAAAGCCTACCGGAAGATCTCAGGGGTGAATTCGAGCACATGATAGTACAATCTCAGGTAGATGCTGAATACAAGCAAATTGTTAAAGCCGCTGATCTTATATCAGCCTATTTGAAGGCCTGTGATGAAGTTTCCTTTGGCAACCGAGAATTTGAACACGTAAAATTGCGTCTTGATAAAATGCTGTCAGCTTATAAGGCCGACATGCCGGAAGTTGTGTATTTTCTAGAGACATTTCAAGAAAATTGCTTTGTCACCGTAGACAAGTTATCAAGGCAAGACAGATAGCACGAGTAACATAAATTATTGATTTTTTAATTACTTGATGGTTACGATAACTCCAACAACAAAACTTCAAGGAGAGAAACTATGAAGTTATTCTTTTGTTTACTATTCACTTGCATTGCATTATTTGCATTTTCGAAAGACGCTCCATGGCTTGCAATTTTCTTCGTCATTATTGCTGTGCTTTGTGTATTTGCCCGAAAGAGTGTGGGAAAAGCATCTAAGGCTAGCGGAGGAGTTTTTGTTGGCGGTGATGGTAGTGGTGGGGATAGCTGTGGCGGCGGAGATGGCGGAGGATGCTAACTAAGCTAACCCGTGAACTCACCTACTTAAGCGACCTTACCTATATAAGAGAATGAGCCAATGCTTGAAACCATCGCGGCCGTACTGTTAGTTACCATAGGTCTAGTACACTCTATCTTAGGTGAACGAATTTTAATCTCTCGATTGCTGCGGCGCGAAAACTTACCCAAGTTACTAGGCAGCGATATCTTCACTAAGCAACTTATCCGCTTCGCTTGGCATCTTACAACTCTCGCTTGGTGGGCTATTGCGGCTATTTTAGGTGTCATAGCGCTAGACGCTAATGCATCTCATGCGAAAATCTTAAACATTGTAGCTATTACATTTTGTATTAGTGGATTAGTAGCACTGGTCGCTTCAAGAGGAAAACACCTATCTTGGATCGTATTTTTCGCCATCGCCCTGTGCTGTTTATTTGCTAATTAATACACACTTCCCACCACTGCTAGATGAGCTTTTTGAATTTTTTGCACTATCGATAATGGTGTTTTTTTGCTCAGCGCCATACAAAGTGGCCAATCATGTCCAACATCGATTTGTAAAAGCCGGTTCAGCCGGATTTTTTCCTGTCCAAAACGTTTTAATCTTATCCGCATCTCCTGCCAAGTCCCTACGACAAAATCCACCCGTCCTGATAGTAACTTTTTCATATTAATATTGTTGTTGGCTGACATGTCTAAATGTTCGTTTTCCCTAAAACCATGTTTGGTAAGAAAACTTACAGGATAATCATTTCTACTGACGCCAATTTTATATGCTTTGAGATCTTCTAGTGTTTGAACATTCAAATCATTGCGGGATGCAAGAGCAAAGGCATGCAATTGAATAGAAGGTGCGACCGGACAAATCCAATGAAAGTCGTTGTTGCGTTCTAATGTTCGGTAAATCGTGTAGATTAATACGTTTGGCTGCGCTAACGCTACCTCATAGGCACGTACCCATGGAAGAAGTTGTATATCGTAGTCGACAACGGCATGGTCTAAAATTTTGATGACCTTTTCGGTTACATACCCGGCAATTTCACCATCACTGTTTAAATAATTTAGTGGTGGCCAATCTTCAGTAACGACACTAATGTGTATTTGACTTTCAGCGGGAGTTCCTGAAGTTACTTCCGCTAAGACTTCAAAAATCGCACAGTGCAATACGATAAAAAATACGCTTTGCACTACACAACTTTTGAAATTGATATTCATTCTTTATCAGGCCAAGTATCTCTAATGCTCACAAATTCATTATAGTGCTCTAAAAACACATCTACGATCTTAGGTTCAAATTTTTTGCCGCGTTCAGATAATAAGTAAGCCTTAATGTCTTCATCATTCCATTTGCCCTTGTAACAAAGCTTAGCACCCAAGGCGTCAAACACGTCCGCTATCGCCATGATCCGAGCTTCTACAGGTATTTCCTCGCCACTAAGCCCGTCTGGATAACCCGTTCCATTCCAGTGTTCATGATGATAATGTGCTAACCTCGCACCTACTCTTGATACACGGGCTTTCGATTGTGATAACAAATCACTGCCCAGTTCCGCATGAGTCTGCATGACTTTCCATTCATCGTCATCTAGCTTTCCTGGTTTTTGCAGAATGCTTTCTGGAATCGCTACTTTTCCCAAATCATGAAGTGGTGCCGCCATGCGTATAGCATGAACAAATTCGTTTTCAAGACCAAGCTTCTCTGCCATTTTCTCGCAGATTAACGCCACCCGATGAACATGTGCGCTTGAGTCCTGCGTTCGAGCTTCAATCGCCTCTCCCACGATATAAAGTAACTCCTTTTGCGTACGCTCTATTTCTAGTTGCTTAGTGAGGCTTTCCAATATCAACGCAACATTGGTGGCATATAGTTCGATTAAATTGGCGCGAAAATGTTCTGCATCATCTTCAAATTCAATGTACAACACTGAACTAGCGTTTGGTGAGGTTTCGTAATAGCCAACAAAGCATTCATCAGTGCTAGAATGTGATTTTTCATCAAATGCTTTTTTAATCATCGCCTTAACCGAACTATCAATATTTGAATTTTCGAGGCTATCCGATTCACTCACATATTTTCCGGTGCAGGCAATGATAAGGTTCGAGCTTTTTTGGTCAAAATCTAATTGACTACGCGCAATATACAATGCTGAACTTTCTACATCCATGAGTGTCAATAAGTGGTTCAGCGCAGCGGATCCAAATGGTTTAAACTGACTTATCTGCAGTAGGTCATGCGTTGCAACGATGAGTTGCTTAAAGGCATCTAGACTACGTTGAATCGTCATGATATCGCGATATGCCCTAATACTGGCATATACAGTGGTGGTCATTTTTCCTGCAGTAAAATCCGTTTTCTCTTTGTAATCATTAATATCAAACTCTCTAATGACTTTAGCCTCAGGAGCCGTACCCGCTTGCCCTGTTCTAAGTACCAGACGAATCGCCTGATTACATTTTTCTTTTCGGATCCATTCAACTAGTTCAAGTCCTGCATGATCCGTTTCCATTACAACGTCAACAAATGCCATGCAAAATGAATCATCATCAGCCAAAATTTCCTGCGCCTCTTTAGAAGAATACGCTGAAACGAGTTCTAACTTTCGCCCTTCAATTATTGATTCGGCCAAAACCAACCGTGTTATTTGGTGGACAGATTCGTCATCATCAACCACCAATATACGCCAAACCTTGTCTGAACAAACTTTTGAACTGCCTGACTGGCCCTCTTCTGGCTCATCTTTAAATACAAATGTAGACATTTGCCGAAATACTCCTTAGCAATAGACTTAGTTTCAGTTTAACGTAAATTATTAAATATGCTCACGATACACCTAAAACCTGATGCAAATTAGATAATTAAAGCCTTGCTGTGGTTCCATCGTTACACATTGTTTTAGTATCACTCCAACTGTATATCAGCTAGCACAACTAAAACTGATTAATCACTTCATCTGCTATAGCTTTAATTGTCGCTTCCATAGCTTGCTTGTCAGACGATGACAAGCGTTTTGTTGCCCAACCGTGCCAAGCAGGCTGGCGGCTCTTCACGTCATAAACATCAACTGCTAATTTGCCTTCGGTGTAATTTCTAACATGTGTTTCTGTCGCCATGCCATAGCTACCATAGTAGTGCCGACCCCAGCCAAATGAACCACGGTAGCTCACAGGAAAACTGTCGACTTTGACTTTGTCACGACTACCAACGGTATACGAAATCGCAAAATCTGCTTGCTCGGCATTGTCAACTAACTGGTATCCTTTGGCGATAAATGCCCGTTCAATGGCGTCATCTACACGCAACTTCATAACGGGATTTATATCGCCAGAATTAGCCAAGATCTTATCAGATATCAACCACGCAAATGTCTTGTAGCTTGACGTGTCAACATTGTCATTACGATCGAAATTAGCCTTGATAGGCGAAACGGTCGCACAGGCCGTCACTAAAATTACCACTGCACTAATGATTAAACTGTGTAATTTTTTCATAAAAGTTATCCTTAGTCCTCGTCCCACTAGAAACCTACGCTACCTAACTTTAGTATAGGTTTCTGTAAAATGTTGTAACACTCATCAATAAGACAGTACAAATCATTTCTTTTATTCCTAAGTCAAGCACTACTAATACAAATTGTTATAATAGTTACAAGGTTATTTGTAATTTAAGGTTGACAGTGCCTACTAAAACTCTTAAAACTATATGCAACACATTCACGCGCTCCAAATAACCAGTGAAAACGTGAAAATGCGAAAGCATCGATAGAATCAAGTTTTAGTAAGATTAATATTAGTTAAATCAATAAGATTTAATCGTTATTTAGAAGAAAAGAATTTACATATGAAATTAACTGTTGTCCTCAATGTCATTCTCTCAGTCGTCGTGGTGATTAAACCAAGGCAAGGGTGATGTTGCGTGTAAACAGCAGTAAAAGTAAATATCAACAAACCCTCGCTCTGTATAGACCGGGGGTTTTTTAATGCTAAATTTTTATTTGAGTCAACAAAGGGCAAGCTCATGACAGCACAGCAATTTAACGGTGCAGAAATGGTAGTTAAGGCGCTATCAGCACTAGATGTAAAGTACATCTTCGGTTATCCAGGAGGATCCGTTCTTGATATCTACGATGCAATTTTTCAACAAGAAGAAGTCGAACATATACTGGTAAGACACGAACAAGCAGCCACCCATATGGCCGACGGCTATGCGCGTGCCACTGGCGAAGTTGGTGTTGTTCTAGCGACTTCTGGGCCAGGCGCAACTAACTGCATTACAGGTATTGCAACCGCCTACATGGACTCTATACCTATGGTGGTATTAGCTGGTCAAGTAGCAACGAGCCTTATTGGTGACGATGCATTCCAAGAAACAGATATTGTTGGTTGTTCTCGTCCTATCGTAAAACACAGCTTTAATTGTCGCAATTTGGAAGATATTCCAAATGTCATTGCGAAAGCGTTTTACATTGCAAAAACGGGACGCCCTGGCCCTGTTGTTGTTGAATTGCCAAAAGACATGTTGATCCCGCAGAACAAGGGTAAGTTTCACATTGAAACAGACGTAAAAATGCGCTCATATAACCCTACAGTCAAAGGTCACCCTAAGCAAATTCGCAAGGCAGTGAAAACGATCAAAAACGCTGAACGCTTGGTCGTTTATTCTGGCGGAGGCATCGTATTAGCTGATGCTTCTCACTTGCTAACTGAACTTGTGGAGCGCTTGAATGCGCCATGTACTAACACATTAATGGGCTTAGGTGGTATATCTGGTACCCATGAAAACTTCATCGGAATGTTGGGTATGCATGGTAGCCTAGAAGCAAACAAAGCGATGGCTAATGCGGATGTCATTTTGGCTTTGGGTGCTCGTTTTGATGATCGCGTGACGAACAACGTTAAGAAGTTTTGTCCTAACGCGACTATTATTCACGTTGACATTGACCCTACGTCAATCTCCAAAACCATCAATGCCCATGTACCGGTTGTTGGCTTGATCGATATCGTTATTCAACAGCTTATCGACGAATTAAACAATATTGAGTTTGCGATAAACAAAGACAAGAATAACGTATGGTGGGAACAAATCAATCAATGGCGAGCTGAAAATAGTGTGAGCTACGTGCAAGATGACGGCAAAATAAAACCGCAGCGCGTTATTGAGGCGATGTATGAAATCACCAACGGTGAAGCCTATGTATGCTCTGATGTTGGTCAGCATCAAATGTTTGCAGCTCAATACTATCCATTTGCAAGGCCTCGCCAATGGATTAACTCGGGTGGATTAGGCACGATGGGCTTTGGTTTACCTGCAGCGATGGGCGTTAAACTGGCATTCCCTGACAGTCATGTTATTTGTGTAACCGGCGACGGCTCTATTCAAATGAACATCCAAGAATTATCGACCTGTTTACAATACAACTTACCTGTTGTCATCATTTCGTTGAACAACCGTTCTTTAGGCATGGTTCGACAGTGGCAAGATATGATTTACGGTGGCCGCCACTCTTCATCATATATGGAGTCTCTACCTGATTTTACCAAACTTGCAGAAGCCTATGGCCATGTGGGCATTAAAATTGACCACATAGAGGAGCTTGATAGCAAGCTACAACAAGCATTCTCAATTAAGAATCGCTTGGTATTTGTTGATATTTTAGTTGATGAGAAAGAACACGTGTATCCCATGCAGATTCGTCATGGTGCCGTAGATGATATGTGGATCAGAAAGGGAGAAAAAGCCTAATGCGCCGGATACTAGCCATATTACTTGAAAATGAACCGGGTTCATTATCACGAATTGTAGGACTGTTTTCACAACGGGCTTTTAATATTGAAAGTTTAACCGTTGCGCCTACGGAAGATCAAAGCCTGTCGCGTATTACTATAGCTACAAACGGTGATGACAGAGTGCTCGAACAAATTGTTAAACAAGTAAATAAATTAATTGATGTTATCAAGATAACTGACATTACAGACCGACAGCACCTTGAACGTGAATTGCTATTAATTAAAGTATTGGCCATGAATGACAAATCACGTACTGAAGTTAAGCGCATTACAGATATCTTCAGAGGCGCAATTGTAGACATTGGCAAGCAGGTTTACACCATTCAACTTACTGGTGATGCCGATAAACTCAATGCGTTTATTGAAACGCTAGCCAACGAAACGGAAATTATCGAATCAGTTCGTTCTGGCTGTGTTGGTATAGCTCGTGGCGAAAAAGCACTTCGAGCCTAATGTTTATCCATGCCGAGTGGCTTACGTTGCTCGGCATGGTTTCAATCAATTGCCTACTTTTCTTTGTAATACATTCTATGCACATCAATATTGTTCAAGCCAACAAAGAAGATAAGAAAGCGATAAAGCGCTTTTATAAACAGCAACATTATTCTGCGAGCTTTATGGGGCTAGATACGACTTATTTGGCGAAACAACAAGGTGACATCATTGGCGCGGTAATCGTTTCAAAAATTTGTGCAGACAATCAACAAACCTTGCTCCATGCCTTAGTTGTTGACCGTCAATACCGAAGACTTGGTATCGCGCAGTTATTGCTAAACCAGTGTCAGGCACATTTTAACAGTATTAAATGCTTTGCAAGCCATGAGCTGGCAGAATTTTACGATAAAGTTAATTTTATTAAATGTGAAGAAACGGAGTTATCACCGGAGCTCTTAGCACGTTATCAACAATATAACCGCAAACAGTCGCTTTGGGTATTCACACCAAGGTAATTGAATAAAGAATAATTATCTCTAATTGGTACTACCAACTGATGTTAATTGTTTAATTAATATTTTCACTACCTCCGGCACTATTTGGGTGGCTGTGCCTCTATGCAGTGTCAAATCACCTGCAATTGCTAACTCGTCGTTTACAGTTGGGTCTGGATCAATATAGTGAATTTGACATTGTTTGGATGCAAAAGAAATTAATCCTGCTGCAGGGTACACTTGCATCGATGTGCCAATAATGATGACGATATCCGCATCAATTATTTTAGCAATAGCTTGATCTAACATGGGAACTTCTTCGCCAAACCAAACAATATTTGGTCTTAACTGACTACCCAGTTCACAGGTATCGCCCAATGCAATATCACCCTCAATGCGATAAACCAACTCTACATTTTTGGTACTGCGGGCGCTCAATAGTTCACCATGCAGATGAATAACCTCATTGCTCCCTGCTCTTTCATGCAGATCATCTACGTTCTGTGTCACAATCGACACGTGGGAAAATTGTGAAAGTTCAACCAATGCATAATGTGCTTGATTAGGTTCTACACGAAGTAGTTGACGTCGACGCTCATTATAGAAGTCTAATACTAAATCAGGATTTAACTGCCACGCTCTAGGTGAGGCGACTTCTGATACTTTATGCCCTTGCCATAACCCGTCTGCATCACGAAACGTGCTCAAGCCACTTTCAGCACTTATTCCCGCGCCAGTTAAAACGACAATCCTTTTTTCCATGTATTTTTAAAACCCTTCGATCTTTAAAGTTGTGCCTTCTTAAATATCAAAATAAAACGACTTGTTTTGCGCCTAATACTCGGTGCTAACGCACTCACCGTTAAATTGTCTTGCTGGTTAGCAAGTAACTCACTGGAACTCACTAATTCAAAGCCATATTTCTTTAATTCCTCAATAACATATGACTTTTCAATACGATGTAAACTTTGGCTTTTTTCTGTTCTAGAACCTTTTGGCGCTTCATGATCAACGATTAAGAGCGTGCCGTCTGATTTAAGCGCTTGATTTAATTGCTTTAGGAAAACGTCTTTGTCTATGTCCCAGCCATCGGCTTTGTAATAAAGGTCGTGATAACCCAACACATAAAAAATAACGTCTAAGCTCTGCGGCTTGAATGCTAAATCACCCGCTTCTTTATCGTGTCTGATTACATTAGGTAAGCGATTACCTGTCAACCTTTCGGTTAGTTCTTTATCAACATAAGGTAAGTAAGCGCGATTATTGTGTAAATAGACTTTGCCCGATTGCCCAACTTGTTGACTGATTAATTCACTGTAGTAGCCACCACCACCAAATACGTCAGCAACCACCATACCTGGAGCTAAATCAGCGAGCGCTACCACCTCAGGCCCTTTGCGTAAGAAATCATCTTGAATATCTTTCGCTAACCTTTGTGCATAAGCAACATTCAGAGACAAGCTTAGTACAACGGTATGTACCAAACATTTGAACATAGTTCGCATTGATATTCCTTTTATCGTGACAGTTTATTCTTTAATCAATTAGCTGAACAACTTAACATAGAAAACTCAAGTTGACGAGAGGTCAACTGGTATAATCAATTCGGCAATTTCAGTTGACAACTCGTCGTGATTTAAAAGCTAATGAAGACAACAATGACGTTTCACTTGGCCTCGAATGTACATATAATTAAGAGATAAGTCCTAAATTGGTTCCTATTTTGAGCGCACGATATCCCCATAAAAAACCAGCGAAAGCTGGTGGCTTTCCATCGTTACAGTCGACGATTAAACACATAGTTAATAGCCAGCAGCCACAAACCAATATCAGAAACTTATTGCGTGCGAATAAAGACAAAGGCTTTGACTGCCCAGGATGTGCATGGGGAGATCAAAAAGAAGGATTTTTACAATTTTGCGAAAATGGCGCAAAAGCAATCGCTTGGGAGTCTACTTCGAAAAAAGTTGATGCTGATTTTTTTGCCAAGCACACCGTGAGCTTTTTAGATAAACAAAGCGACTATTGGCTCGAATATCAAGGGCGTCTCACTCAACCTATGTACTACGATGGTGCCACTGACCACTACCGCCCTATTGCATGGGATGACGCGTTTGAATTAATAGCCAACACGATCAATAGCCTAAAATCACCACACGAGCTTGAACTATATACTTCAGGCCGAGCAAGCAATGAAGTAGCTTATCTCTATCAATTATTTGGCAGACTTGTTGGCACCAATAACTTTCCTGATTGCTCAAATATGTGTCACGAAGCGAGCGGTGTGGCACTCAATGAATCTATTGGTGTTGGCAAAGGCACTGTTGTTTTAGAAGATTTTTACCACGCTGATGCCATATTTGTTTTTGGCCAAAACCCGGGGACTAATCATCCACGAATGATGAACGCTTTACGCAAGGCCGCCAAAAACAATTGTAAAATCGTAGCAATCAATAACCTAAAAGAAGTGGCACTGGAAAAATTCGCCAGCCCTCAAGATCCAATCGAACTTTTAACACCAAGTGCTACTACGATTAGCCACTTGTATTTAACGCCAAAACTTGGTGGTGACATGGCGGTTGTGAGAGGAGTGGCCAAAGTTGTATTTACTCGCCATGATGAAGCCCTTGCAGATGGCCAAGAAGGCCTACTTGATATGGCATTTATCAAACACCATAGCAGCCAATTTGAGCAGTATAAACAAATGGTGCACGATACAGAATGGTCTACAATCGAAGCACAATCAGGCTTAACAAAACACCAAATCACCCAAGCCGCAGAGGTTTATTTACAAGCTGAAAAAGTAATATGTACTTGGGCGATGGGAATAACTCAACATCGCCACTCTGTAGCGACCATTCAAGAAATAGTTAACTTTCAACTATTGCGCGGTAATATTGGTAAACAGGGCGCGGGGTTATGTCCAGTGCGTGGCCACTCAAATGTTCAGGGAAACCGCACCGTAGGCATTAACGAAAAACCACCTGCCGCCTTTATGGCCGCTCAGGCGAGTATGTTAAATACAACGCTACCAGAAACTCCAGGCCATAATGTGTATAGAGCAATAAATGCCCTTATAGCTAAGAAAAGTAAAGTGCTCATTTGCTTAGGTGGTAATTTGGCTGCTGCAGCAAATGACACCCAGAAAACTTTTCAAGCAATGCGTTCTACCTTGCTAAATGTTCAAATCAGCACAAAGCTAAATCGAAGCCATTTGCAAATCGGCAAAGCAGCTCTCATTCTTCCATGCTTAGGTCGAACTGAAATAGACATGCAGGCGAGTGGTGAGCAATTTATCACGGTTGAAGATACCTTTAGCATGGTACATGCTTCACAAGGCAATGTTGCGCCTATTTCTGACGAAGTTAGATCTGAAATTGCCATTATTGGCGGCATTGCAAAAGCGACGCTTGGTAGCAAAGTTGTCGATTGGCAATTACTTGTCGATGATTACAATAAAATCAGAGAAATGATTGAACAAGTATTGCCCCAATTTGTCGGTTTTAATCATCGTTTAGAAGCGCCAGGCGGATTTTACTTAGGCAACAGTGCACGAGAGCTAAAGTGGAATAACGCTGCACAAAGAGCACTGTTTGCTATCAATGAACTCCCTACACATTTATTGCAAACCCAAAGTGACAAGTCATCTAAACAAAATCGGCTTTTCACACTACAATCCTTGCGCTCTCATGATCAATACAATACAACTATCTATGGCATGAACGACAGATATCGAGGCATCGTAGGTGAGCGTAAAGTGTTATTTATTAACCCTAAAGATGCACAACGCCTGGAATGTGAAGATGGAGATTTGGTAGACATTACGTCAGTTTGGGAAAACGACCAATACCAAACAGTCCACAAATTCAAACTAACGTTTTATGATATTCCACGCGGAAATCTAGCGGCCTACTATCCAGAGACAAACCCACTTGTGCCGCTAGACAGTGTTGGTTTGCGCTCATATACACCAACCTCGAAAGCAGTTGCCGTTTTTTTAACTAAAAGTCCAACACAACGTATTTTATAACTCATGCGATTAAGGCAAGTTAAAAGCTTGCCTTCTCCCACCTTAGTACGCATAACAGAATTAACTTTTACCTGCTATGCTTAGATAATACTGAATTCTACGCGGGGTCTTTTGGTGCGAGCCAAGCCCAACAATTGCTCTTTAACCACTTGACCTGTAGATATAGCTAACGAGTTCGGAAATTACGATGAGACTTTCCTGCCAAAATCTAGTGCTATGTTGCATACTGCAGTTGTGTTATCTCGGTATTTCTTTTAGTCAGGCACAAACAACTAATGTTGTTCACATTGCAACCGGAAATTGGCCTCCTTTTACTGGAAAAGATCTACCAAACCAAGGGTGCGTAAATAAGCTGATAACTGATATCTTTGCACTAGAAGACTACCAAGTAAAATTCACTTACATGCCTTGGCGCAGAGGTTACCTAGAAGCCAAAAAAGGTAATTTTGATGCTGCGTCGTATTGGTATGACAGTGCTGATAGGCGAACAGACTTTCTATTTCCAGACGATCCTATGACAATTGAGCGTTCATTTTTCTACTTCCCTAAATCAAAGCCTTTTGTTTGGGAGGATTTTTCGGCAATGCAATCACGCATCATAGTCGTTAATAACGGATTTACTTACTCCGAAGAATTTGAACAAGCACTCATTGACTATAATGTGCCGCAAATTACCGCCACCTATATAGAACAGAATTATCAATTGTTACTTGCAGGACGCGCTGACCTAACAGTTATCGCCGAACGCCCAGGCGAAGAGCTATTGAAACTACTTCCTAAAAAAGACAGAGATTTTTTTACGCGCAGCGATAAACCAGCCATCATGTATCGTGGCTACTTACTCATTAACCGCGATAGAGCCGATTTGCTTCGTGCATACAACCGCGGTTTTTTAAAGTTAAAAACGAACAAATCGTATATTGAACAATATGAGAAATCGTGTAGCTACTTGAAATAAAACCCAATTAATACACTATTCTCATCAATAAAAACAAAGGTTACCTAGTCGTTACCTAAGTATCCCTATAATTCTCAACGCAATTTCAGCCAAAAGAGAATAGTAATGAATTTAATCCACAAACAAAAACGCCTAAAGACATTATCAATCGTGATGTCATGTTTAGTCATTACCAGTTGCGCAGGATCTGAATCATCCCGCTCAAAAGCTGATGCAAATTCAGGTAATGTGAATCCAGCAAATGCCACACAATCAGCTATTGCCACGCAAGTTTTTAAGAACGGCGCAATATATACGGTTGATGGTCAAAATGAATGGGCACAAGCTGTCGCCATAAAAAACGATAAAATCATTTTTGTCGGTTCAAACAGTGGTGTATCAAAGCATATTGGCAATGCTACAAAGGTCACAGACTTAGCCGGTAAAATGATGTTGCCAGGTTTTCACGACGTCCATATGCACCCTATTGAATCAGCGTCTGAAAATACGTTGTTCACACTAGACACTGAAGAAATAGACGTAGAGAATTTTGCTGACGCCATTGCTCAAGCCGCATACGAAAACCCGAATGCGCCTTGGTTAATTGGTTATGGCCACACAATTTTCAGCTTACTTGACGCACAACGCCCCCCCATTGATATCATCGATGAGATAGTGCCTGATCGCCCTGTTATCATCATGGAACAAACATCTCATTCCATGTGGGTAAACTCCGCCGCGCTTGAGCTTGCAGGCATTGACCACACAAGTGAAGATCCTATTGGTGGCGTTATTGTAAGAGACGAATACACCGGTAAACCCAATGGCATTTTAATTGATAATGCGGGCAACATGGTGATGGATATTGCCATGCAACCTACACCCGAACGACAGGCCAATGATTACGAAGGTTTAGTAGAATATACGCTGCCCGAACTTGCAAAACATGGTATCACTTCTATTAGCGACGCACGTAGCTTTTGGCAGCGTGACGACCACTTAACTTGGCTAAAAGCTGAAGAAAACAACGCACTAACCGCTCGCGTTAACGTCGGATTGTGGGCCTATCCAGAAATGGATGATGCCACTCAACTGGCCGAGCTAAAAACACTTTACCAAAATAACCCAAACAGCTTACTTAAATTCAATCAAATCAAACTCTATGCTGATGGAATTATCGTGAATGGTACCGCGGCGATGCACGAACCATACAACATTAATTTGCTAGGCTTAACAGGAAATCGCGGATTAAATTACTTTGATCAAGAGCGACTCGCCTACTATATCCAGCAACTCGAAAGTACCGGCTTTGACTTTCATATCCATGCCATTGGAGATCGCGGTATCCATGAAGCACTTAATGCAGTAGAACAAGCAGGAACTACTGAGGGACGTCATAGAATAACACACGTAGAGGTTGTAGACCCTGAAGATTTGCCGCGATTTGCCCAGTTAAATGTGACGGCTGACGCACAAGTTGCTGGAGATTTTACTAACCCTGAACATTGGCATGAAAATGACGAATTAATAGGCGCAGTTCGTTCAGACAATGCAGTGCCTATTAAATCGCTAAATGAAGCTGGCGCAAGAGTAACGCTAAGCAGTGATTGGAACGTTAGCCCGTTTAATCCGTTCATTGGCCTGCAAAATGCGGTAACTCGAGCGCCTCAAGAGTTAACGCTCGCCCAAGCAATTAAAGCTTACACATTAAATGGCGCTTACGTCATGCGCCAAGAGCATATTGTTGGCTCAATTGAAGTTGGAAAGTCGGCAGATTTAATCATATTAGACCGAAATATCTTTGAAATTGACCCTAAAACAATTAACCAAACTAAGGTTTTAACCACCTTGCTAGATGGTGAAGTGGTTTATCAAAAACCGTAATTCCCCGTCGGAATATCACTCTAAAGCCACGTGGCGCGGACAAATTAGTCGGCGCCACTTTACATTATGGTAAGACGTAGCTTTCATACGACAAATGTTAACTACTTTTCATTAACGCCAACTTCGAACCAAACCCAATAAAAACTATACCAGTCACTGAGTTAAGCCACTTTTTAAACGTAGCATTTTGACCGATTTGCTTGATTCGTGACAGCATGAAAACAATTGCCGAAAACCACAAAAAGTTAATTACCGCGTGCGCTGTCACTAACGCGTAGGCACTCGTGATACTAGCATCTAGCGATAAAAACTGCGGAAATGCCGCCAGATAAAACATTGACACTTTAGGGTTAAGTACATTCGTTAAAAAACCTTCAGCAAATGCAGAACGATTAGAAATTGGTGCAGAACTAGGTTGGTGAACTTGCTTAACATGTACATCCCCACGCTTGAATGCCGCAATTAACGCTTTAACCCCAATCCAAATTAAATAGGCCGCCCCCAGCATTTTAAACACAAAGAACGCTTGTGCCGATTGAACAAGTAGGAGTGAAATGCCAAATATTGATAAAGTTCCATGCACATAAAACGCAGCAACAAAGCCCCAAATATTGGCAAAACCCGCTCTGCGCCCAGATATAGGTACTGTTTTGGTGATTAGTAGGCCGTTAGGGCCAGGTGAGATGACGAGCAAAGTTGCAACCGCGACGAACGCTAAAATACTATTGATATCCATTTAACCTCCTTGAAATCTAGTTATATCAATGCTCGATAGTGGCAAGTTTATGACTTAACGCCTTTATGTAAAACGAGTTACACAATGCCTATTAGAAACTATTGAGTGACCTTTAGTTGTTGTTGTTGTTGCTGTTGCACATTACCAAGCTGTTGCTGAATTTGCTGACCTTGCATTGACCAAATTTGTTGTTGTTGTTGCTGCTGCTGTGGTGAAAGGTTTTGATACGCAGTATTTAGTTCAGAAACTCTTGCCGATTGTAAATTATTTAAATTTACTAATGCTTTCTCGCGAGATTGTCGTTCTGCTTCCAGTTTTGAGTAAACCTCTTGCTTCTCTTCATCAGCTAAATTAGCTTTTTCTGTGAGCTGATTAATTGTTGACTGCATGCCTTCAATATCAGAATTTAACTTGGCTATTGTTTCTAACGACTCATTGAAGGCCCTTTCAGTTGTACCATTGAGTAAATTCGAATATGAATCAATTTGTTTGGCATCGAGTGTATATCCAAGAAAAGAAACGCACAAACAAATAATCAAGACGGAAGATGTGCCTTGCCAAGTGGTTGGGTAGCTAAATTTTTGTCCTAAGATTTCTATTGTATTATCAGACATTCGACTATTCCTTATCGCTGCTTAAGAACTATGGTATTGGTTCAAACGTAAATCTTACTTTCGTCATGGCGCTCACATATACTTTTAAGCGAGTTTTCTAACAGGGAGTATAAACATCAAAACGCCTGTATATTATTTGAACAAAACTAGCATACAGATTTTTGTCAAAAGAAACCATGTATTTTTCCCAAGAGCTAATAAATAGGAAGTTAGTTGCTACAGTGCATCAATTTTTTTCGCGAAATTTTCGTTTATCAACAAAATCATAAACATTGCCCATTTTGTCTTTCTTAAAATCACAACACGTTTCAAAGACTGACTTCAACTTACGTCGACTTTTCTGTACACGTGATTTTAGCGTGGAGTAACTCAGCCCTATCTCTTGTGCATAATCTTTTTGTGAGCGATTTTCAATTTCAATTTCTAGCAACAACTTTGCATCAGCTTCAGGCAATTCGTTAATAAATGGCGAAATGCATTTCAACATGGCTTGTTTGACCGATGTATCGTCATGTGAATCATTACTTTCCAAAGCCGCTAATGTGTTGCGTCTCGCATTTTTTCGATAAAAGTCGATGATAGTGTTATTTGCAATCTGGAATAACCATGACTTTATACTTGTCTGCTTTTTAATATCATCTAAATTGGTCAGTGTTTTGATCATGATATCTTGCAGCAAATCCTCTGCATCAGCTTCATTCGACACTTTGATTCGAATGAAATTGCGAAGCGATACTTCATATTGTTGCCAGATTTTTTCGATGTTCATACTACCTCATTTCCCATCATCACATGAATCATACCGATCCTGAGTTCAGTCTAAATAATTCATATAGACGATGCCAATCAGCAAAAGACGAAAAAATAAATTTTTTAATATTCTCTCATCCACACCAACAAATTGTATTAGCAGCTTCGTCTTTTTCAACTATTCACCGTCTTATAAAGTAAGTAAAAACCACTGAGAGTAAAAATGAATTACCTAGCAAATGAATCCTTTGATGTTATACCTCAACCTTCTGATTTATCAGCCCACCACCCTCGAGTATTAGTACTTTACGGCTCGTTGAGAGCTCGTTCATTCAGTCGCCTAGCAGCGGAAGAAGCTGGCCGAGTATTACAAGAGTTAGGTGCAGAGGTGCGCTTTTTTGATCCTACAGGCATTCCATTATTCGACAATGGCGAGTCAGTCAATCATCCAAAAGTAAAAGAGTTAAGAAAGTTAGTCACATGGTCAGAAGCACAGGTATGGTCTTCGCCAGAAATTCACGGCAACATGTCGGGTTTGTTAAAAACACAAATTGACTGGATACCATTGTCTGAAGGTGCTGTTCGCCCTACACAAGGAAAGACCCTCGCAGTAATGCAAGTTTCAGGAGGCTCGCAAAGCTTCAATGCGGTGAATAGTATGCGAATACTCGGCCGGTGGATGCGAATGCTCACAATTCCAAATCAATCTTCTGTTGCACGAGCGTACAACGAATTCAACGAAGACGGCACGATGAAGCCTTCAAGTTATCGAAATCGGATCGTCGATGTGATGGAAGAGTTAATGAGATTTACTTATCTAACACGCGATCAAAATTCGTTTCTGGTTAATCGTTACAGCGAACGGCAAAAAGAGCAGCACGCGTTGCATGCTTACAGTCGTATTTAAATGTATTTAATCGTTAGCAAACTGCTCGTTAACTAGGTGACACAGTTGTTTAAGTTGCCCCGTTAACGATTCATCCAGCGGAAAACCAACGTTAACCCGAAAGTAACTATTATAGAACCCCCTCGTTGAAAACAAATTGCCTGCTCGAATCTCAATATTGTGATTGCGCGCACTCATCATTAATTTATCGGCCGCAAGTCCTTTTACGTATACCCATAACGTTAAGCCCCCCGTTGGCTCGGAAATATGGACGCTGTCTAGTTCGCCCAACTCAACTGCAATAATTTGTCGATATTGTGCTACTTGCTGAGCTAGCTTCAACCGGAGTCTTTTTAAATGTCTCTGATAATAGTTTTTATCAATAAAGTCAGATACGGTTAGTTGCAGCGGCACATTTACCCCTAGACTTTGCACTACGCGACACTGCAAAAAGTCCGAAAGATATTTACCAGGTAATGCCCAGCCAATGCGATAACCAGAAGCTAACGTTTTAGAGATGGAGCTACACCAAATCACTGTCCCCATTTGATCGAACGCTTTTATCGGGAGCGGCAAAACTTGACCAAAGTGCAGCTCCTGATAAACATCATCTTCAATAATCGGAATATCAAATGCGTTTGATAGCTTTGCTAGTGTTTGTTTTTGTTCAATAGGAAAAGATGTTCCTTGTGGGTTGTGATGATTAGCAGTAAACAAACAAGCCGCTATTTGTTTTTCAGACATCAGTTGCTCAACTTGAATAAGGTCAACACCTTCAAAGTTACTGGGGATCTCTATAACAGAACGCTTCATCATGGCGAGCATTGACAGCAAACCGTTAAAACAAGGAGAAGAAACTGCAACACTATCTCCTGGAGCGGTTGTGATCTCAAGCGCTAGTTTAATTGAATCCAAACAACCATTGTTGATAACTAATTGCTCAGCAGAAAATGAAAATCCTTGTTGTTTAAAATGCTGACTCAAGCTTTTCCTTAGCTGTAGCTCACCTTGAACATCACCGTATACATAGACGCAGTTTGCATTTTTTCGAACCATATTGGTCATACTTTTGGTGAGTGAATCGGTAGGCAGTAATTCAGGGCTGGCTTGTGCACGTTCAAATGGGTGTTGAGTCGCCAAAGTATCAACGTTTGCTTTGGTATGCAGCGTGACCTTTTTGCTTGCAAATTTTGGCAATGGCATATCTGAGCCAGCAACGTAAGGTAGTACGATGTAGCCCGACTTTTCCTTAGCCTCAATATAACCAAGTTGTTCCAACAACCGATAGCAACTAACAACAGTATTCACACTGATTTGTTTCTGTGCAGCAAAGCGACGTATTGAAGGTAACCTATCACCACTAACATATTGCTTTTGCTTAATTTTCAATATGAACTCGTCGGCAAATGCTTGATATAGCCCCAAATCTGTACCCCTTTAATTTACAACAATCTGTCTCTGTACCCCAAATTACTTTAGTTTATTATGGCGATAAATAAATAAGCAAATGGATTCCTTATGTCGCTTTCAACCGATAACCAATATTTTTTAAGTCAGTTTAATGCATTAGCAAGCCAATTTTTGTCGGAGTTGGATACACGACAAGTAGCACAGCTTCATACTAGTGCGCCTGAAATGTCACTATTACAGGAAGAACAGAGTAATGAAGGTGCTGTAGAGTTACTTTGCCAACACGTACTTCCTTACTTATCAGCCAGTGCTGGTCCCAGGTATTGGGGATTTGTTACGGGAGGAGCTAATCCTGCGGCGCTGTTTGCAGATTGGCTAGTGAGCACCTTTGACCAGAACGTCTCAAAAGATGGTGACTCCATCGCCAGTGCCGTTGAACGCCAAACCTTAGTGTGGTTGCGGGATTTATTCTATTTACCAACCACATTCGAGGGTATCATCACCACTGGCGCAACTTCAGCCAACTTTTTGGGCGCGGTTATAGCCCGAGAATATGCAGGTAAGCAACAGGCCATCGACGTGTCTCAACAAGGCATGCAAGGGTTATCCGTTGAAATATTTAGCGCTTGCCCACACGCGAGCATGATAAAATCATTAGGATTCGCAGGCTTTGGCCAACAACAAATTACAACCGTAACCACGATTGATGGAACGGAGACAATGGATGCATCTCACTTGGCACAACTACTGTCTGAAAGTTCTGCCAAAAGTAAGATCGTTATTGCCAGTTGTGCCACAGTTACCGCCACCAGCTTTGACGATTTACCCGTAATTTCTGCCCTGTGTAAGGAACATCTAGCATGGTTACATGTTGATGCTGCCTTTGGTATTTTCGAGCGCTTAGTTAATGGTGAACATGGCAAAACTCAGGGGATTGATTTAGCCGACTCCATAACGCTTGATTTTCACAAATGGCTCAATGTGCCATACGATGCAGGCGCGATTTTCACCCGTCATCCTGATATACACGTTAAAAGCTGCAATGTTGACGCACCTTACCTTGCCAATGATGAGCCTTTTCCCGCATTCTTATCGCTCGGCATTGAAAACTCCCGGCGATTCAGAGCACTGCCCATTTGGCTCACACTAGTCAAGTATGGTCGGGACGGCATAACGGCTTGGGTAGCACGCAACATTGACCTTGCAAAAGAGCTAGCCACTTGGTTTGATCAACAGGACAACTTTGAACTTGTCATTGAATGCCAACTCAACGTTGTCGTATTTCGCCCAGTAGCAAAGGGGTTAAACAAAGAACAATCTGATGTACTCACCCGCACTTTTTTACAGCGATTAAATGAAGCAGGCGTAGTATTTTTGAGTGCTGGCAGCTGGCAAGGTAATCAAGTAATTCGCGCAGCGCTGAGTAACTGGCAAACAACACGTGAGGATATTGAGTTGGCAAAATCAAGCTTACAAGACTGTTTTTCAGCATTGATGAGTAAATAGTGATGCAAGGCACATTGATGCCATAGTCATGTCAATGTGCCCAATTGGGCTGCTCCCAAACAAATCACTATCAAACAACTAACAATTGCTTACACTGCCTTTATGCAATACCTACTCTAAGTTGGCACCAATTATTAATTCCGTAATTTTGGAATAGCAACTAACTCCTTTCTATACTTAAGCCAATATGTTTATTATGAATCGGTTACCACCATATTAATGGAATCTATTTTCCTTAAAATAAGCAACCTACAGCTATCCATTATTTTGGCCATATTGGGTGGTGCTTGTTTGTACGGCAGTTGGCTTTATGTAAATGACTACGAAACGCGCTTACAACAAGATATCGCAATACGAAATGCCACATTATATAGCAGCGCTATAAACGAATTTAGATCGCTCTATACTTCAGAAGTTGTTGAACGACTAGCCAATAGCAATGTAACAATAAGCCATGATTATCAAAAGCATAGCTTAGGTATTCCGTTACCGGCTACGTTATCAATGTTGTTAGGTGAGCGCATTGGTGCAGATCTTGAAAACACCGGACTACAGCTCTATAGCCCTTATCCATTCCCCTTTAGGCAAAGCAGAGAAAACCCGACAATGTTTTCCAGCAACGCATGGCAAGCATTGAATCAAGCCCCTGCCAAACCTTTTTATCAATTTACCACTAAAGGGGATGATTCATTAATTCAATTTGCGATTGCTGACGTTATGCGTCCAGCTTGTGTGAATTGCCATAACACGCATCCATTATCGCCGAAAACTGATTGGCAAGTGGGCGATGTGAGAGGCATTTTGGAAGTGACGATGCCAGTAGGTTCAAGCGATAAAGTTGCGCAACAGTTGAATCGCAATTCAATGGCAATATTTACCGCAGCGATCTTGCTCTTTCTTGTTATGGCAACATTACTGATACTCATCAGACGCTATGCATTTACGCTATCACAGCAAGTAGATGAAAGAACCGCTTCGCTAAAAATTGAAATGGCAGAACGAGAGCTCGCACAGCGAAAACAACTAGTAGATGCAGACAGGCTTAAGCAGATCATAGAATGTTCGCTTGATGCAATCGTGGTTATCGACGCTGACTCTCGCGTATTGGACTGGAACCCTCAAATGGAACAGTTGAGCCAATGGCAAAAAGAAGAAGCTGTTGGTCAATATGTTTACGACTTGGTTATTCCTCCAGATAAACGCCAGCAACACCGTGAGCATATAAAAGAGTTTTTAGATAAAGGCACAAGCCCCATACTTGATCGTTTGCACGAAATGCAATGCTTACGCAAAGATGGCTCCACAACGCCCATTGAAATATCAATTCACTCTTTCGAGCACGCAGGCATGCAACTGTTTAGCGCCTTTATGCGAGATATCAGTGATAGGAAGCAATATGAGCAACAGCTCATTGTCGCCAAAACAGAAGCAGAACAAGCTAACCAAGCCAAGAGTAAGTTTCTGTCTAACATGTCGCATGAGATTCGCACGCCGCTCAACGCCGTTATAGGCTATTCGCAATTGCTAAAAAACGATGCTTCTATCGCAGAGCATCATCTAAAACTGATCAATACGATTGAGAATTCAAGTAATCATTTACTTGAGTTGATCAATGAAATATTGGACTTATCAAAAATAGAAGCCGATGCAATGTCATTGAATGAGAGCGCGTTCGACCTTGCTGCTTTAGTCAATGACATTGCTGCGATGTTTATCTATCGATGTAAGGAAAAGAAACTGCAATGGGAAATGTTTACTGATTGGGACAACAGTACCTTCGTCAAAGGTGATCAGAAAAAACTCAGACAAATACTTATTAACTTGCTTGGCAATGCCGTTAAATTCACTGATACAGGTAAAATAAGTTTCATCATTGAATCTAAACAGAATGACCGCTATCGCTTTACTATCAGGGACACAGGCCCTGGCTTACAAGATGAAACACTGGATGATCTCACCAAACCATTTAATCAAGAATCAGCAGGAAAAGAAAAAGGCGGTACTGGTTTAGGGTTAAGTATAAGCTCTGCATTTATCTCAATGATGGGAGGAAAACTACTTTTAGACACACAGCAAAAAGTTGGTGCAGCATTCTTCTTTGAGGTAGCACTACCGCCCGCTGAATCGAATGCGGTGGATAAAGCGTCAGACAAATATGAACGTGTCATTCACTTACAGAAAAATCAAAACATCGTAGCCTTAGTGGTAGATGACGTTGCAGAAAACAGAGACTATCTATCGCTGACATTGCAAAGAGTTGGCGTTCAAGTAACAACAGCGTGTGATGGTGAGGAAGCCCTGAGTAAATTACATGATGAACTGCCTGACATTATTTTTATGGATCTGCGTATGCCAGGAATGAGCGGTGATCAAGCGTTCGATAAAATTCAAACACTATATCCTACGCACACGATGAAGATAGTAGCCGTTTCAGCATTCAGTTTAGAAAATGAAATCAACTACTATTTACAAAAAGGTTTTGATCAATTCATCGCCAAACCATTCAAAATGGCTGAAATTTACCAATGTATGCATGCATTACTTAACGCTAAATTCTCGTTCTCAACCGATAAGATTCAAGAAAACGCTCCTGTGGAAATCAAAATGCCAGAGCTCGCGGAAGTCAATATCGGTGCAGCACTTATCGATCAACTCATTCTAGCAGCCACAATCAACGAAGTTACAACTCTCGAACAGCTTGTTGAAAACATAGACTCGCATTCGTCTGCTAACAGTGCATTCATCCAATATGCCAGTCAATGTATTTCATCATTAGACACCAGCCAGTTGCTTGACGCACTGCAAATGATCAAATTAAACAACACGCATGACAATCAACCGGCTGACAACGGTAATAAGGACTAACGAATGAGTGATACTCCAGCGCTATTAACAAATATTCACTGGTTACTGCTATGCTCGTTGTTAATCATGTTCATGCAAATTGGCTTTGTCTGCTTAGAATCAGGACTAACACGTGCTAAGCACAGTATTAATGTCGCGATAAAAAACCTCGCTGACTTTTGTGTTGCCATCATCATGTATGGTTTTTTCGGATTTTCCCTTATGTTTGGCAATGGAAACTCAGGTTGGTTTGGTGACTTTTCCCTTGCATGGCCACATTTACCAACACCTTATGATGTTTCAGTATTTATGTACCAAGCGATGTTTTGTTGTACCGCAGCCACCATAGTTTCAGGCGCGATAGCGGAACGCACCCGTTTTGTGACTTACCTGTTAATGACGCTGATCATAGCCACTATTATTTACCCTGTTGTGGGTCATTGGATTTGGGGTGGCGCTATTAATGATGCTAGTAAGGGTTGGTTATACGAGATGGGATTTGTTGATTTTGCTGGTGCTACTGTTGTTCATAGCGTTGGTGGATGGGTTGCTCTGGCCGCAGTCATAATAATAGGTCCGCGAATTGGCCGATTTGATAACAATAATAAAACGCTCCATATTCCGGGACACAGTGCACCACTTGCCATTGTCGGTGGATTGCTCATGTTCACAGGCTGGTTCGGCTTTAATGGCGGCAGTTTGTTAGGGTTTAACGAAGAAGTACCGAGCATTTTGCTCAATACACTAATTTCTGCTGTGTTTGGCGCTTGTACTGCCATGTTACTCGGCCGATTAAAAACAGGCTATTACGCTTTATTGTATCCACTGAATGGTATGTTGTCAGCGCTAGTCGCTATTACCGCATGCGCACACGTTGTCTCACCTTATAGTGCTGCCATAATTGGTGCTATCGCAGGCACAATTTATCTGATCGGCTATTATTCTTTACTACGACTGGGCATTGATGATGTGGTTGGTGCTATTCCTACCCACTTGGCTGCGGGTATTTGGGGCACGCTGTCTGTCGCCTTGTTTGCCGAAGCCGGTCAGTTACAAACCACTATTTGGGAACAGCTTTGGATTCAAACCCTTGGCGTCATTGTTGTCGGGTTATGGACGTTTGGCAGTGCCTTTATTTTACTTAGCATATTAAATAAATTTATGCCTCTACGCGCGAGCGTCGAACAAGAGTTTCAAGGGCTTAATTTTTCAGAACATCGTGAACGAACCGCATGGGTCGATTTGCTGGAAGATATGCAAAGCAATATCGCCATGAATGACCTTGCTGGCCGCGTAAGAGTGGAGCCTTATACAGAAATCGGCCAAATCGCCAGCGAATACAATCGCGTAATGGATTTATTAGAGCGTAACGTTTTAGAAAGTGAAAAGCTTGTAGACACACTTGCAGATGCACTAATAAAAACCTCTGCATTTGGCGAGATTCAATATATCAATCCTGCCGGTTGCAAGCTCTTCGGCGTTTCAGAAAACTCTGCAAAAGGCTCGTTGCTTGCCAATTTGTTTATTGCAGACGAGGCAACCGATAATCTGCCAACGACCAAAACCAACTTAGACTTGTTAGTTAGCAAACCACGCATTTATACTGGCCTTAACTTACACAAAGAGCCGATTAGTTTCGAAATTAAAGCAACTAAGCAATTCAGCAACTATGGCCTTAGTTATACCTTACTATTTAATCAGTATCGATCACCAAAAGTTCAAGACGATTTGACCATTGAGGAAAACCCTCAAAATGACTCATTGGAAAAGCTTATAAATGTTCAGCTAAATCAGCGAAAAAGTGCCTACATTGCGAGTCTATCCCAACGGCTAAGAACACCACTAAACTTGATGTTAAGTTATCAAGAGTTGTTGCAACAAGACGATAATCTTACCGCCAAACAACGCGAGCATTTCGACAAGATAGAACTAGCGGCTAATCAGGTATTGATGATTATGAACGACATCATTCAACTAACTGACGTTCCCATCATCGAATCACAACATGATCCTCACGTTTTTGATTTGCATTGGCTAATAGAACAGATTAACACCAATTATGGCATGGTGTGTGCCGAAAAAGGGCTGCAATGGCAACTGGATTCGGTGCTTGATGATTCAACCTTAGTATTTGGCGAGCCAATAAAACTTCAGCAAATATTATCGAGACTGATTAACAATGCGGTACAGTTCACCGATACAGGCTCCGTCAAACTAAACATTCGTAATGATGGTCACCATTACACGTTTGTTATCTCTGACACTGGTAAAGGGATGAGCGGCGAACAACTTTATGAAATCTCAAACCCTGTTCAGCATGTCAGACACGCAAGTAACAAAGCTCAGCACGGACTAATTATCGTCCATCAAATGATTAAATCGCTTCATGGAAAAATTTCATTCGTTTCGCAACCAAGAAAAGGTACGCAAGTGACTTTTACCATTTCACTTGCCGTACCGCCCAAAGACAACACCGATGCACAGTTATTAACGCCCGAACAACAACACATCCCCGTATGGGTAATTGATGAAAGAGAACAACAAAGATTTATAGCGGGTTGCTTATTGCGCACTCTTGGCTTAAATGTATTTTCCAGCCAAGCCGTTTCCCATGCTCTAAAACAAGGCAATCAGCTAGCTCCCCGCATTATTTTTATATCGCAAGCAATTGCAGACTTTGAACAAGGCATTCTGATTAACAAGCTAGCGCAAATTTGGCCGCATATTAAGCCAAGTATTGTCGTAATTAGAGAATCAGAAGCACTAAATACCGAGGTGAGCGAGCAAGTTTCAATGGAAATTTGTTGGCCAATATCTATTAACAAACTCGTTGACTGTATTAACAAAATATCGAAAGCCCAATCGCAACGCGTAGAAGATGATTAAAATGAATACAAGATTAAGGTACTAAACATGGCTAATATTGAATGTAAAGACGCAAAAGTGCTGATTGTCGACGACACGCGGGCTAATATTGATTTACTGTTAAAAATGCTCGAACCCGAAGGTTACAAATTATCGTTTGCCATGAATGGTGAGCAAGCCTTAAATATTGCAAGCCTCGCCAAGCCAGACATAATATTGCTTGATGTCATGATGCCTGAAATGGACGGCATCGAATGTTGTCGGCGGCTAAAAGCAAATTCAGACACCAGTGATATCCCTGTAATTTTTGTTACTGCCAAAACAGAAACACAGGACATCGTAAATGGCTTTGAAGTGGGCGCTGTTGACTATGTGATAAAACCAGTTAGAAGAGCTGAAGTATGCGCGCGCGTTAAAACGCACATTAATTTGCGATATTTGGTTCGGCAACGTGATAACTTAATAAACTCCTTAACTCGTTATGCAGAACACATCCACAACATCATTGAACAAGTTAACAACCCTATCATCACCTTTAGTAGCGAGTTAACAATAAACTACGCTAACCCAGCTGCCATTAATGCATTTGGTTATGAATCACACGTTTTGCTTTCGAATAAACTAACGCATATATTTCCAGCGTCTGAGCACGAAAAAGTTCAAGCATTTGGATTACCAATAATCGAAGACGCTGCGCCAGCGAAAACCATTCAAACTAAAGGAAAAACGCAAGATGGCTCTGTATTTTACATGGATTTAATGATCGCACCGCTGGGTGGTGAAACTGATGAATTTGTTGCTTTAATGCACGACACAAGCTCTCACAAAAAAACCGAACACGAGTTGCTAAAACTTTCGGGGCTAGATCCTTTAACTGGCATACTAAATCGTAGAGGATTCGACCTTGCATTTGAAAGAGAATGGCGAAACGCAGCAAGAGAGCACTGTGAACTATCATTGATTATGATCGATGTAGATTATTTCAAAGCCTTCAATGATAACTTAGGACACGTTGAAGGGGATAATTGTTTGGTTACCATTGCTCAATTATTCGAAGCATGCAGCAAACGACCCAAAGACATTATCGCGCGATTTGGCGGTGAAGAATTTATTGTGTTGTTAAGCAACACCCCACTAGAGGGCGCTGTTCAATTTGCTCACTCCTTACAAGAAAAGTTACATGCAATGAATCTCCCCCACCCTGACTCTTCCGTTGCTGATAGAGTCACGATTAGCATGGGCGTAGGATGCATCATTCCAGACCATAGTAAGTGCGCTGAAGCGTTTATAGAGGCAGTTGACAAAACAATGTATCAAGCCAAAGAACTCGGCCGCAACCGCGTTGTTGCGATGCCGTTTGATTCTGAGGGTTAGTGAATCAAACAGCAAGTAGCTTTATTGCTGGATGAATGAACAAGGCAGCACGTATAGGAACACGCTGCCGCTTTTCTAATTACAGGTCGTTCAAAAATGCCAACAAATCTTCACGTTCACTAGCATTTAACGCCAATACTTTTTGTTTGCTGGTTTCTGCTTCACCGCCATGCCAAAGCACGGCTTCCATAATCGTGCGAGCGCGGCCATCGTGTAAAAATGTTGCGTCAGGATCAACGGTTTTAGTTTTGCCCAATCCCCATAGCGGCGGCGTTCGCCATTCTGTCGCGGTTGCTAGGAATTCGTATAAATTTTCATTTGAACCTGGAGTATTTGCGCGAGTAAAGTCGGCAAGGTCTTCGCCCATGTCATGCAGCAACATGTCTGTATATGGAAAGATTTTTTGCGCTGATAATTCTGGATGCTCAGCAGAATATTCCGTGGTGTAGCTTTCTGTATGGCACTGTTGACAACCCAATGTTATGAATAAAGCTTTCCCTCTTTTTACATCATCGTCATATGCATTTTGCCTTTGTGGCACAGACAAATGATGTGAATAAAGTGCAATGGCATCAAGCACTGTATCGGATACTTCATAATCATAGTCATTAACACTGTCGCCATTGCCATTAGGTGTTTGCTGGCAATCTGTTTGATGCGACAAGCATGACTCATTTTGATGTAATCGGCTGGTTAGCCCCATATCATTTAGGAATGCCCCAGCAGACTGCTCGAGCAAGCTAGGTTGGCCAGCTTTCCAGCCAAAACGACCTAACGCAACGTCTTGGTTGTTAATGCTCCATACGTAATTTGCTTTACCCGATATACCATCACCATTGCTATCGTTTATATCTTGTTTTGCCAAAATGTCAGTTTCAGCAATGAGTGCGAGCAATCCTAAGCCTATCATTGGTGGCGCTACACGCGCTGAAAACAGCGTATCTTCGTCAAAATAATGACCTTGCGCTTCATGTAAGTTGATGAAATGCCACTTAGGGTCACGCAACGAAACTTGATAACCGTCGGCAAATGTAACGACTCGTTCTTCGTAGGTTACCGATAGCTCAACCTCTGGTAACACACCGGCTACTGCGGCTTGTTGAAGTTGCCCGCCTACCGCACTGTCAGGAACATTAGCTAGTGAACTATTAAGCATTTGTGCTTGCTGAGCGTGAGATATTTGTGTTCTGGCAGCGCGAAACAATATGCTATTAAAATCTGTACTACCTTCATTAGGCGCGTGGCCACGTCCGTCACGAATATGGCAATCTTGGCAAGCGTTATTGTTGAACAATCCTCCTAGCCCATCACGTGAAGACGTACTGGCACTCCCGGCTACCCATGGGTTTTGAAAGAAGTCATCACCTAATTCAAAGGTTGCAATACGGCTAGTATCAGTCATATTGTTTGAACGGGATGAAAATGCATCGGCCGAACTGTCAGCAACGCTCGTGTCTCCTCCCGACAAATGCTCATTAGTCATTTCAGGTTCAGGTTGTGGCGTCGGGTCTGGGTTAGGTTCATTGTTTGATGATGAACCTCCACATCCACTCAGGAATAGGATAGCGGTTATTATAAATAGTTGTTTCATCAGGGGGTCTCTAAAAAGCCAGAAAGGCTCAACCAAGTGGCGAGCCTTTTAAAAACGAGTTGGGTTTAAGTAACTGCGAATTAATCGCCGTCACCACCGCCTGATGTATCAATTGGATTAAGTGACAATACTTGCACAGCGGCTTTGATTTTTTGATCGAGTTCAATCAATTCTTCCACAGCTGTTTCGGCGATTTGGCGTTCCGTGTCAGTAGAAGCTTGACCAATTATCTGATCGAATTTCACAGGGTTTTCGTCACGCTCACCTGCATCTAAGATCGCTTTCATGTGTTGCTCTATGCTTTCAAAAGCCACGTGCAGATCAGTATATGTTGTTTCATCAGCTTGTTTAATTAAATCGCCAATGCCTGCGCCATCAATTGTGCCGTAGCTACCATAAAACGCGTTTTTAACGCCTTGATAGTTGTAGTAAATAGCAACATGACTCAAGTCGCTGAAACAGTCATGCTCTTCTTCTGGGTCGCCAAGTGTTAAACCTGAGTTCATTCGAGCACCTGCCAGTTCATCTGTCGCCATGGCGTGAATTGAACCAATGATATAGTCGAGCGAATTTTCACTTTGCAAAAAATTATACGCCAATGTGCCCGCAGTAGTAGCCGCCTGCTCGCTCCACTCAGCTTGCATTGCCGTCAAATCATCAACCAATAAATCAGTTGCTGTTTTTAGGTAATCAAGTCGACGCTGACATAACGTATCTAAGCACCCGTCTACATTGAAATCTATTGCAGGTCGTTCACCAGCGCCAGCTTCTGTGCCATGAGTATCTGCGCCCCACAACATATATTCGATTGCATGAACACCTGTAGTCACATTGGCTTCGTTATCGTTAGCACCGTTTTGAGCAAGCAATAATTCCTGATTAATAACCTCTTCACCCGCTATGATGCTGTCGATGTGGTTTTCATCTAATGGCCACGCATTAACTTGTCCTTCCCATTCATCAACGCTTGTTGGGCCGCCATTTTGATCAAGATTACTTTCAAGTGTTATTGAAGTATCCCAACGCATGATTTCAGACTGTTGATATGGGATACGTGCTTCTTTGTACGCGGCTTTAGCAGCAGCCAAATTTTCTTCCATTGGTGAAGCAATAAAGGCATCCACTGCTGTTTGTAGTGCCTTTGCCGTGGTTAAAGAATCACTATACGCAGCATATGCCATTGCAACATAGTTACTCTTAACCTGCTCAGCTGTAATTTCAACCGGTTCAATTATAACAACTTCTTTTTCTTCACTATCGCTGTTGCAGGCAGCCAACAGGCCTGCTGATACAGAAATAGCAAGTAACGACATTTTTTTGTTAAACATTTTCGTCTCTTGTGATACATTCCATTACAATTCGACGCAGATGTTAATCATTATCATTTAGCTTTGCAACACTCTTTTTATTAACACATTATTTTTGAGCAATATAAACATTTTTACAGATGTTCCCATGATTGAATCTTTAACATCTCTTTTTTTTGAATGGATATCGGTGATTGAGTACGTACTCTCACCAAGCAAGCGAATTTATTGGCTCTATTTAATCACCTCATTAGTGCTCGCTGTTTACGTGCTTCCACGAACAAAATCTCATAATGTACAACATTATCTCAAAGCCCATCGCACAAAGTATTGGTTCAATCGCAGCACTTTGATTGACCTCAAGTGGATATTAGTAAACCAATTGCTTGCCATAGTAATCTTTGTTCCAATATTAGGTGGACAAGTCTCGTGGGCAATGAGTGTTTATCGTCAATTTGTGCAATGGTTTGGAGACGGTGATTTTTTGACTTGGTCTAGTCACTATGTCATTGCGTTATTTTCAATCACACTTTTTCTCGCGGAAGATTTCAGTCGGTTTTTAGTACATTTTGCATACCATAAAGTGCCCTGCCTATGGCGCTTCCACGCTATTCATCACAGCGCTCGCGTAATGACGCCTCTCACTTTATATCGCGTCCATGCAGTAGAGTATTTTATTAACAGTATTCGCGCGATAACGGTTATTGGCGTAGTAAGTGGTATCTTCATTTATTGTTTTAATGGACGAATTGGTGTTTATAAAGTGCTTGGTGTAAGCATATTTAATTTTTTGTTCAATTTAGCAGGTGCAAACTTAAGGCACAGCAATATATGGCTAGGCTTTGGTAGATTTGAAAAATGGTTTATCAGCCCGGCGCAGCATCAAATTCACCATTCTACCGCAAAGGAACATTTAGATAAGAATTTTGGAGCCAGCTTGGCCATTTGGGATCGCATTTTTGGCTCATGGATAGCCAGCAAAAATACTGAGGTTAAAAGCTTTGGTCTTTTTAAACAATCTACTCAGCAAAAACTTCGCAAGCAATGGGCTGGCATAAGCGCAAAGTAATGACAATACGAACATTCATCACTAAAACTCTTTAACAACTGCTTTTTTCTTACGGTATCTTATTGCTAACACAATAATACCTATTTGCAATATTGAAGGAAGCAGTAAGCCGACGATCGATTGGACTTCAGTGTATTTTTCCGTATATACATAAAGCGAAACATTGCCAACGCAAAATGCCGCCCACGCTAGCGGTGATACCCCTTCTGAGCTCTTAGTTTTAACAAGATAAATCAATTGAATAAGAGTCGCCGTTGGAAATACTATAGCGGGTATAAAGCCGACAAATTCGATAAAATTCAACAGTATTACTCCCTAAAGCTGTTATTCACGTTAATTAGACAGGATTCAGTTCCGATTGAATCAAAAGCGTCCAATTGTGCGATTTATTATAGCGGCAATACGGCACGAGTAAACCATGATTACCTTTTATATTACATGCCTTCCTCCGCCATTTTACATAAGACAAAAACCACATTTACTCATGAATCACTATGAATATATCACTCCATTTATGGCCAGTTCGCTGCAACGCACAAGAAAATTGTAAATGTGATAGACGAATAGACAGCTATGCGAAATACTGGTACTCACATAAAGAGGAGATAATCATGATAAAAATAATAGCATTTGTTTTAGCATCTATCGCTGTGAGCACTCATGTGCAAGTTTTGGCTGCTAACACTGCTGAGCACAGCCACACAAAACACCACCATACAGCTAAGTTGGCGCTCGAACTTAATAATGGCTCAAAATGGGAAATGGATGAACACACCAGAAACATGTCTAAGAAAATGAAACAAACCTTTTTGACTGCTGAGCATGCAAATCTTGAATCCCTTAACAACTTAGGAAAACAGTTACAGAGCCAACTTGATGTGTTAATACGCGGTTGCACCATGACTGGCGAAGCTCACGACCAATTACACGTTTTTCTCAGCACGCACATGCCCGCTATTCACGCGCTTGAATCGGCAAGCGATTACGCATCAGCCAAAAAACACGCTATTGAGCTAAAGCATCAGTTTGAAGTGTATGGGGAGTATTTTGAGTAGAGATGGCGGTGACGGAGAGATTCGAACTCTCGATACGTTGCCGTATACACACTTTCCAGGCGTGCTCCTTCAGCCACTCGGACACGTCACCTTATTTAGATTTTGCCGAAGATTTTATTTTCTAGTGTTCTTCTCACTAGTGGTTATTTGGCTGAGCACGCCACGGCGT